>Ga0214921_10000081_pt1 | contig 173757 bp, 161 predicted proteins | sample LL1505_MetaG_FD_177992 | JGI IMG/M metagenome (GOLD analysis project Ga0214921, IMG submission 177992) | Freshwater microbial communities from Lake Lanier, Atlanta, Georgia, United States - LL-1505 | ecosystem: Environmental > Aquatic > Freshwater > Lake | place: USA: Georgia | collected... | reverse complement strand
TTACTGTAACAGGTGCTACTCTTCTTGATAGTAGTCTTACTGTAACAGGTGCATCAGTTTTTAATGCGGGTGTTACTACTGGTGCATTGTTTGTTACTGGAGGATCTCTTCTCCAAGGATCACTTGGAGTTTCTGGAGCTACTCTTCTCGATGGTAGTCTTACTGTAACAGGTGCATCAGTTTTTAATGCAGGTGCTACTACCGGTGCATTGTTTGTTACTGGTGGATCTCTTCTCCAAGGATCACTTGGAGTTTCTGGAGCTACTCTTCTCGATGGTAGTCTTACTGTAACAGGTGCTACTCTTCTTGATAGTAGTCTTACTGTAACAGGTGCATCAGTTTTTAATGCGGGTGTTACTACTGGTGCATTGTTTGTTACTGGAGGATCTCTTCTCCAAGGATCACTTGGTGTATCTGGCGCTACTCTTCTTGATAGTAGTCTTACTGTAACTGGGGCATCCGTTTTTAATGCAGGTGCTACTACGGGTGCATTGTTTGTTACTGGTGGATCTCTTCTCCAAGGAGATATTACAGTTAGTGGAGCATCTGTATTTAATTATGGTATTACTGCTGGATCTTTAAATATTACCGGTGCTTCTGTATTTAATAACGGAATTACTACTGGATCACTTAATGTAACAGGTGAATCTACTCTTCACGATAATGTTACTATGGGATCTAATGTTGTAATTGATGGACCTGCCTTCCAAATTCCATATGGTGATATTGCAGCTAGACCTGCTGCTCCTCAAATGGGTTATATCCGTTATAATACTGAATATACTCAGTTTGAAGGTTATGGTCCAGGAGATGCTTGGGGATCTCTTGGTGGTGTAATTGATATTGCTCAAAGTACTAAAATATTAGCTTCTGCTTCACCAAGTGTAACTGATGGTAACTTGTACTTTTTTACCGTAGGAACTGAACGAATGAGAGTAAACAGTGCTGGTAATATTGGTATTGGTACAAGTGCACCAGGATACACACTAGATGTTGTTGGAACTTTGGGTGCAACTATTGGATTAACTGCAGGTTCTTTGAATATTACTGGAGCATCTACTTTTCATGGTGGTGTTACAACTGGATCTATTAATGTTACTGGTGCATCTATTATGCAAGATGATTTTACTGTTACAACCGGGTCTGTTGTCGTTTCTACAAATGATTATACACCAATTATTGATGCAACATTTGCTACAGGAGGTTCTATTTTATTCAATACTGTTGATGTTTCACCAAGTATGGGTGATATTTCAAGAGAACGTATTTTTGTTGCTGCTAACGATGAAGATACTCCAACTGCTATTACAGGATTTTTATTCGATAATGCTATCGTAAGAGCTTTTGATGCTGTTGTTTCTGTAACTATTCTTACTGTTGGTGCAGCAAATAATAAATATGCTTATTACAATTTGAAAGGTGTTCAAAAGAATAACAACTGGGTTATTAATAGTTCATATGTAGGTGATGCTACTGGGTTTACATTTTCTATTGATACTAATGGTCAAATTAAATATACTTCAACTAATATTGCTACTTATGATTCAAGTTATGTAAACTTTAGAGCTATGACTACAACTATTAATTAATTTATAATTTGTATTGTTTGTTTAATAAAAATTACTTAAAATTTTTATTAAGAAATATATTTACCAAGTTGAATAATTGATATCTCCAAAAAATTCAGTGTATTGATCTTTATATAATGTTTTATCAAATCCTTTTGATTGTATTTCTAATCTATTTAATAATTTTATAAAAGCGTAAATATTATAAGGAGGTAGTAAATACAAAGTTGTATTTGTTAGACTAAAAAATACTTTTTCTGTAAAAAATCTTTCTCTGTCACTTGGTATAATGTTATATTGTCTCCAAAATCCATATGCTCCAAATGACGCATACAATGTCGTAAAGGCTTTTTTTTTAAAGATCACCATATATAATTTAATATATATTTCTTTTAAATAAAGTGTTTTTTGCGTTTATTTTATTTATTGTGTAAATATAAACGTTAACGAACGCAAAAATGAGTTTTGATTATCATTTTAATTATGAATTTAGTTTTGATATTAATGATATCGTGGATATCGGTAGATTTGATACGATATACAACAAGTGTACAATAGTAGATATGACTGGGAATAGAAGAGATATTATTTACAATAAGTGTTTAGACATTTTAACACTTTTAACTGTAGCTTCTGGAATTAGAATTTTTTCATCGTTTGTTACAATTGATAACATAACGTATAAAGTTACAGTTTCTAATATACAATGGAGTGGTAGTGGATTATTTTAAACATATGGTATTTTGTATATTTTGTTTTATTTGTGTATTTTATTTATTTTGGTTATGTATAACATATATAGAAAATTAAAATATGAAAACTCAAAATACAGAAACTCAAAATACAGAAACTCAAAATACAGAAACTCAAAATACAGAAACTCAAAATACCGAAATTCAAAATACCAAAACTGGGGAAATAAATGTGTGTGTGATAGGTGTTGGTTTTGTTGGTTTACATTTAGTGAATCTTTTTGCAAAAGATAAACGTTTCATGGTATTTGGTTATGATATATCGCAAGAAAGAGTGTCTTATTTACAAAAAAATAATGATCAAAAAAATGTAGTATTTCAAAGTACGGTTGATGGTTTAGAAAAATCTGATTTGTTTATAATTGCTGTTTCGAATGGTAGAAATGTTATAAAGAACGAATTGGATTTGCAAAATATTATTAATGTGAAATTAATGTTGGAAAAGATTGCAAAAGTTGGTTCTACTATTGTAATTGAAAGTACGATGTATATTGGTGGTACAAGAGAATTGTTTGGTAATTTTGTAAATAAAAATATTCACGTTTGTTATTCTCCTGAAAGATTAGATAGTGGTAGAAAAACACCAAGTCTAAATGAAATTCCAAAGATTATATCTGGTATAACGAATAAATCATTAGATAAAATAAGAGAATATTATTCTGGTGTATTTGATACATGTATAAGCGTAACAAGTGTAGAAACAGCCGAAATGTGTAAATTATATGAAAATTGTTTTAGAGTTGTGAATATTGCATATACAAATGAAATAGTTGATATGTGTCGTGATTTACAAATCAATGCAAATGAAATGATTTCGGCATGTAATACAAAACCTTATGGTTTTATGACATTTTACCCTGGATTAGGTGTAGGTGGGAATTGTTTACCACATAATCCTTATTATTTGATGAAAAATAAAACGCGTCAGTTATCTATATTACAAGAATCAAGTTCTTTTTTAGAATTACGTCCTTATGTAAAGGCGTGTGATATTTTAAAAAACCCAGAATTTAAACGTATTTTAATTGTAGGGTTAGGATTTAAACCTGATCAGAGTGAAATTTCGAATTCGCCATCTGTGTGTTTTGCATATAGTTTAATAAAATGTAATAGGTTTGTAAGATGTTATGATCCGGCTGTACAAAGGACTGTATTACCTAAATTTGTAAATTTTATTGATTTTATACATTTAGATAATTACAATGCAAACTATATAAATGAAAATTTTGATACTGTTATTATTACTATTAAACAAACGGACATTGACTATACAATTTTAAATACTTTACAATCAGAAATTAAGGTAATATCTTTTATATAGTTTTTGTCCAGAAATTAATTTAGTCCCTAAATCGTTTAATAAATTGAATAAAAATACAATAAATAGTTCGGTCCCGAAATCGTTTAATAAATTGAATAAAAATACAATAAATAGTTCGGTCCCGAAATCGTTTAATAAATTGAATAAAAATACAATAAATACATAAATACATAAAAAGCAGAAATTTTAATAAAATGAGTATCCGAGACCTAGAACAAATTTGGGCAGAATTTGATACAACTAATATAAAGAGTAAAACTGAAGAAAAAATAAAAACAGATGATTCTGAATGGGAATATCTTGAGGTTTGTAAAAATTGTTTTAGTGATGTAGGTGAAAATAATTTGTGTTATCAATGTGGGTTTTCACCAAGAGAAGAACATATTTCTCTACATAATTCTTTTGAATCGGCTATGCCAGTATCGTCTATTAAATCTGGATTTAAATCTAAAATCAATAAAATGCAAGATTGGTATATGTGGACAAATAATGAGAAAAATGAATATAAACTAAAACTATGTGTTCAAGATTTATGTAAACGGTTGAAAATAGCAGAATGTCTTGTTGGATCTATTGTAGATACTGTAATTTTAGTTATAAATGCTATTAAAAATAATGATGGTACAAAAAGAGCTAGAGTAAAACATGGTATTATTTTGGTTTGTATACATTACGTATCAAAAGATACATCTACACCATATTCTTATTCTGAATTAACAAAACGCTTGGATTTAGATATTAAATATGTAACGCGAGCTGAAGGAATGATTTTGGAATTAATTAATTCAAAAAAATTAAATTTAGATAAAGGTTTGGTTTTACGAAATTTAAAACCATTTGATTATGTTATTAATACAATTAAACAAAAATATATAAAAATAAATCCTGAAATTTTAGAACGAGTAAAGTGTTTAATTGAAATTTGTGAAGATAATGATTTATTATTAGATCATACTCCATTGTCTGTAGGTGTTTGTTGTTTTTATTATATTCTTAAATTAGAAAATATTAATGTTGATGTAAAACTTTTTTCTGAAATATATGAATTATCTCTTGTTACTGTGGTAAAAACATATAATAAATTAAAGGTGTATGAAAAACAAATTTTAGAATTACTTCAATAAACAATTAAATAAAAAATGAATATAAAATTAATTAAAACAAATAAAAATATGTTGACATCAATTATTGGATACACTGCTGCTTTAGTTACTACATTTTGTTTATTACCACAATTATATAAAATTATTATTGATAAGAATTCTGAAGGTGTTTCTGTTTTAACATATGCTATCTTATTAACTGGACAAATTTTATGGGTTATATATGGTTTGTTAGTTGATGATAAAGTAGTGATTTGTGCAAACTTGGTTAGTGGATTATTCTCACTTTTAATTATTGTAGCTTTTAATATGTATAAAAAACAAAATGTAACAAATAATGTATAAAAAACAAAATGTAACAAATAATGTATAAAAATAATGTAGTTTTTAATTTCAAATAATTTTGTTTGAAATTAATTTATAAGATTTATTTGTAATGACTTGATGTTTTATCAAAAATCCAATGAAAGTTATTAACGTGAACATCTGTTAAAATTCTATTTCTAAGTCCTGGTGGTGATATTTTTGCAGATTTTGCTGCACTTGCTATATTTGGATAATTTGTTTTTTCTCCAGTATTGCAATTAATACGAATAACCTATTAAATTAAAATTTGTAAATTTACGCAAACGTTTGTAAAAAATTGCAAAATAAACTTTATTATTTTTGATAAAACTTTTTTTAAAAGTTTATTTTAATCGAATTTAACAGTATATTTTACATTTGTTTTTGAGACACTTCTTGAGGCAGATATGCTTAAAGGTTGTCGTTTTTTAGCAGAATCTTCTGTTTTTGATTTTTTACTTTTAAGTGAATTTTTCATATCTTGTTCTATAACACTTAAATTATCCTTTACATAATCAAGGATATTATTTTGAAAACACCATCTAAAGAAACAAAGTTGGCCACATGACGTTTCAATATATTCTTCGTCATTATAGTAAAAAATGATCTTGTTTTTACGACAGAATGGATCAAATTGTTTCTTGCTAAAGGACTTTAATTGAAGTTTATAATTTTGATAAACATCCATTGCTCGATTATTATTTGTAATAATCGTTCGGTGTTTTTTTGAATAATTTGTAATAAACCAATCTAAAATTCTTAGAGAAATAACGCTATTTTGATCAATGATATTTCGTATTTGTTCAATGTATAGGGAATTTCTGTAAAATTCTGTTAGAGATTTCATTAATAAACTTAATTTTGTGTCTATATCAATATCATTTTTAATATCACGTGCGATATTTTTGTCATATCGATTTTGATTATTCGTTTTAGAGATTTGTAATGACATTATATTGATAGAAATATTTAAACTTTTAAATTAAAACGTGTCAAATGATCAAATAATAAAAATAAAAATAAAAATAAAAATAATAAAAATTTTTTTTATAAAAAAATTGAATTTATAAAAATAATCTTTTTAATTATACAAAAACAGTAACAAAAAAACAATTTAAAATGTCAATTATTAAAGCAACTAATCTTGATTTGAACAAAGTTTCATTTTCTGATGTTAAAACGGACAATCACGGTAGAAAAATGGTATATGTGAATTATAATGGCGGTAAAATTCTGGTTCAAACACCAAAGATGTATGTGCCAAATGGTATTAAAAGATGGCGTAAAAAGGATGCTACTGATAATAAGGATGATTCTTTTGAAATGGAATTGTCTTTTGGTGGAGAAGACAAGGAAGACAAGAATTCACTTGACATTCGTGAATTCCATAATAAGCTTGAAGGTTTTGATGAATTGGTAAAGAAGACTATTATGGCAAAGAGTAAGGAATGGCTTGGTAAACCAAAGGTTTCTATGGAAACTATTGAAGATGCTTACTATTCACCTTCTGTAAAGATTCCAACTGACAAAGATGGTGTTGTTCTTGATTATCCATCTCGTGTTCGTGCAAAGTTGGATCGTGAAAGAGAAACTGATTCTGATAACTTTACTGGTAGATTTTTGAGTAACAAGCGTTTCAAGACACCTGTTTTGATGTTTAACGAATCAAAGGAACAGATTGAAATGAATGAAAATAATTTTGACGCAGTTGTACCAAAGGGTAGTCAAGTTATTTGTGTTCTTGAATTGGTATATTTGAGTATTACTACAAAGGTTTCTGCAAAGTGGAAGCTTGTTCAAGCCAAGGTTTATAAAAATCAACAAAGTATTACTGGTTATGCAATGATTGATGAAGAATCTCAGCAAGAGGATCTTGATACTGAAAATGATGTAGTAGAAGCCACTAAAGCTATCAGTCTTGAAGAAAAGGTAGAACAAGAAGATGTTGAAGAAGAGGAACAAGAAGAAGAAGAAGAAGAAGAAGAAGAAGAAGATATCGTAGAAGAAGAAAGTGAAGAAGTAGAACAAGAACCACTTCCTCCTCCACCACCAAAAGTTACAAAGCCACGTGCTAAAAGAGCAGTTGCAGCTTAAAAAACCTTTTAAAAAAGGTTAACCAAAAAATTAATAAAATAATTAATAAAAACTAATTTAAAAATAAAAAACTATATAGGTTATAGCAAAAACATAAATAAATAGAAACATATTAAAGTAAAATTCGCTGTCCTAAATATGACACAAAACTGTTTTACTCGCTTGGTTCATATAGTGGTTAATATGCGGATCTTATACGTCCGTCACGGGAGTTCGATTCTCTCACCAAGTATCATATTGTCCTAAATATGACACGAAACTGTTTAAAAACGCCCGTTTAGTATAGTGATTATTACGCTCGTCTTGTAAACGAGAGATCAATGGTTTGATTCCATTAACGGGCAAATTATTATTTATTTTTAAAAACAAAATGTGATTTAAAAATAAAAAAATATTAATAACATGCCTAAAAAATTAACATTTGAATATATAAAAGAAATTATTAATAAAGAAGAACTATTAATTTCAACTGAATATATTAATTCTAAAGAAAAAATAAAAATTAAATGTAAAACATGTAAAGAAATATATAATCAAACATTTTCACTATATTCTCGTGGACATAGGCATCAAAAATGTTCAAATAGTATTACAAATACAGAAACATCTTTAAATGCTTTAAGAATTAGATATAAAAATAAAATTTTTGTAAAAGATACAATTAAACAATGTATAATTTGTGATAAAAATTTTACATCACAGCACAGGACACAAAAATTATGTAGTAAAAACTGTTATACAGTATTTATGAAAACAAATGTAGAATATTTAAAAAATCAAAAAATTAATGGAAGTAATGGTGGTAGAAAATCTGCAAAAATACAACAATTAAGAGGAAAAGCTGAAATTTATTTTTCAGAATTATGTATAACACATTTTGGAAAAGATGATATTATTTGTAATGAAAGAATGTTTAAAGATAAAAATGGTAATTATTGGGATTGTGATATTTTTATAAAAAGTTTAAAAATAGCAATTTTATATGACGGTATTCATCATTATAAAAAAATATATAAGGATCAAAAATTAGATCAAATACAAGTAAGGGATAAAATTAAAAGATCTGTAATATTAAATAACGGATATACCTTTTATACAATAAAAGATTTAGGTGGATTTAATAAAAATTTTGTAGAAAACGAATTTAATTTATTTATACATAAATTACATTTTACAAATACATTGAATTCTTTAATAAAAAAGTAAATGTGTTTTATTATTTATTTTTAAAATAATTTAAAAATAAAATTAAACTTAAGTATGGGTATTATAGAAACACTTCCATATTCAGAAGTTGGTAATTATTTTATACGCCTAACTCTCTTTTCATTTGATCAATTTGATTTTGTAGTTCTTTAATTGCGTTTACTAATATAGGAACATATGCATGTTTTATATTTTTATAACCTTCAGAATCTTCATTAACGATTTCTGGAATTATTGCTTCTACTTCTTGTGCAATAAATCCATATTGTGTTTCTGTAGGATTATATTCTTTCCAATTAAAACTAACCGGTCTTAATTGTAGAACTTCAGAAAGTCCTCGCGTATACGTCGTTATATTTGTTTTTTTACGAACATCAGATCTTTGAGCTAAACCATTATAATATATACTTGCACAACTAATATCAAATGTATTTAATCCACCACCCCAACCAGATGGCCAATCTGTAAGAATAGCATTATTATTTCCATAGATTCTGGCAGTAGATTGTCCTCCATTCATTACTTGTAATTTAACAGATGGAGTTCCTGTACCAATACCTATATTACCAGTTGATGTTATTGTCATTTGGGTTCCAGTGTTTGTAGCGAATTCAATGTTCCTAGCTCCTTCGCTGACTAATTGAAAAGCTACTGTATCATCACCATATCCTATATAACCCTTTCTCGTTCCATTAGATTGATAATATTCAATATATCCGGAATTAGATTGCCATCCAGCTCTAAGTTGTAAATATCCTGTTGTTGAATTTGTATAATTTGAATAAACTGAATCAATACCACTGACGTGTAAAGTTCCATTAACATCTAATTTATATTGAGGTAATGTAGTACCAATACCTACATTTCCACCCCAAGGATTTAAGCATAATGGTATTTTGACGTTAAAATTACCACTTGTATATGTGTCTATCGAACCAAATGCGCCATTGTTAGGAGAAATATTTATAACTGTTCCATTAGTATTACTTAATACACTTGCACCATTAATTCTCATTGCATTATATACATTACTTGAATTTACATCTAACGTATATTGAGGTGACGTAGTACCAATACCTACATTACCACCAAATGCTTGCAAGGCTAAATTTTGTGATCCTACACCACCATAATCATATGAAAATATATTTCCTACACTACCAGTATTATTAAAGACTAATCTTTTATTAGATGCTGAACTTGCAACATACAAACTATGACCAAAACTATCTTGGCCTGTAATTAATACACTTCCATTAGATCCAACACCACCAGCTCCAGTAATTAGCGAAGTTGCAACTGTTAAACCACCTGCACTAATTGTTGTAGCTGTTAACGTACCTGTAGAAAGTGCAGTATGAACAGCATTTGTAGCTTTTATAGTACCTGCTGAAATGTTTGTATCTACTAAATTTGTTGTTGTTATATTCACAGTTGTAAGAGTCCCAGCAATTGCTAAATCACCACTTAAACTCATTGAACCACCTGTATAAGTAGTTACAATAATAGTACCAAAAGAACTTGTAGTTGAAACCAAGTTTGTGGAGATGATATCTGTTGAAAAGATATTTCCAGTTGTTATACCTGTAGTAGCTCTTAAATTACCATTAATGTCCATTTTAAATGTTGGTGCAGTTGTACCAATTCCCACATTACCTTTTGTGTAACTTAGATTACCTCCAGTTCCAGATAACCATTGTGATGATACACCACTTCCACTAGAAAACACATTACCGTTTTGATATAAATCTCCTGAGAAATTAATATCTCCAATAACATCTAATTCATAAACAGGTGAAGTATTAGCTATACCAATTTTTTGACCAACAATAAGTTTTTGTGCAATACTAGCATCACCCATACTCGTAAGTGAACCACCAGCTGAAAAATCTTGAAACGAATTAGCATTTTCTAATAATAAACGAGATGTTGCCCCTACAACAAGTTGATTTGCAGTGTATTCAATGTCTGTACTTGCAAGAGTTTTATTTGTATTTGCATAAATAAATTTATTAGCAGTAAATGGGCCTGTAAGATTTTCAATAATACCAGAGGCAACTCCAAGTGGACTACTTCCAGGTGGAGCATTAGTAGTAGCTCTATAACGTATAGTAGTTGTACCGGAATTATTAATGTTTTTGTATTGTATTTTTCCAATTCCACTTTCAGTTGTAATTTGAAAAGTAACGCCAGTTATATCACCTGAAAAATATGTTGTCATAATCCATCCGCCTGGAGATTTAAACAAACCATTTAATTCCCTATATGCATATTTTGGAACTCCTGTAGATACATTTATATAAATATGAGATGTAAATGAACTTGATATTGAGCTATCAAATTCAAAATTAGGTATAGTAGTCCAAACGTTTATATTATTCGATAAATTACTTTGTCTTTCAAAGACAATATCATTTAAATTAGGTGTAACATCAACATTATTAATCATTACGCGTCCATTTGAAAATATATCGTGTAAGGATGCACCACCTTCTACATATAAACTACCATTAGTTGAACTTGCATTAGTTGTATCTAAGATTACAATTTGGTCTGATGTTATAAACCCAGATGGATTACGTTGTATATCAGACATAAGTATCTTATAAATTATAAAAATTTTTAATTTTAAAAATATACGCAAGTAAAATAAATGCAAATAAATGAAATAGATATCTTTTACGCATTAAGTAATGCGATAATCACAATATACGAAATGTGTAAAATAAATTAAACAAGAAATTTGCAACGTGTAGATTCCAATTTAAAAATTAAAATATTTAAAAATGATAAGTAGGTATGAATGTTAGTATGGAATTTAACAAAAAACAAGAGTGTTTAAAATATTGTGAATTAAACAAATTGGCTTTTTGGCAGCGTGATATTAATGCTAATTCTTCAAAATTATTTATAGCTGATTCGTATATAAATATTTGGAATAATATTAAGGAATTAGGTCCGGAAAAATCTTTTTATTATGAATCTTGGTCTGCACATACCCCGATGAAATTATATATAGACTATGATAAAAAGAATGATGATAAAAAAAATGAAGGTGGATCTAATGGATCTAATTCTTCATTGCACAATGAAAATTCGCACAAAACTGATATAGTGAATATAATAAATGCCATAGTTGGGACGCTTCCCAATATAACTAGTATTAGTATTATGAAATCTATTCCGGATACGGAGAAAAGAAGTTATCATATTATTTTTGAAGGTATGCATTTTACAAAAGCCAAAACAATTGATACATTTATGAAGGAACAAATTAAACCAAAATTTAGAGAATTGTTTGATAAAAAAATAATTGATACATCAGTTTATGATCCAAAATGTTTTAGAACATTATTGTCTACAAAATGTGGTCAAAATAGGCCGTTGTTTTTATTAGATACAAAGGCATTTTTAACGGACCTTCACGAAGTTGTGATATCGGCTGAAGAAACTACATATGAACAATTTTTGAAAACATGTATAACACATATTGAAGCAGATAGTATGTTATTTAATTATAAATCCGAAAAGAAAAAGGATAATTCTAAAAAAATTCATTTAATGAATGATGAGGATATCTATTCTGATAAGGAAGTTGTAAAAAAATATCTTGATATTCTTGATCCAAAAAGATATACTGAAAGATCGTGTTGGTTAAATATTGGATATATTCTTTCATCAATAAATCGTGATGATTATGTTGATTTATGGCATTATTTTTCAGCAAAATGGGAAAATTATAATGAAAAGCAAGCAAATATAGCATGGGATTCTTTTCAAAACAGTGAATACATTTACACTATTAATAATTTGATTTATCTTGCTAAAATAGATAATGAAGAGGAGTTTAACGAATTGTCAAAGGAAATACCTAATCACGATATAAAATATCTTCGTCCATTTGACAATGTGTTGAGTAAACTTATATATAGATTATATGGTGAAAATTTTGTATGTAGTTCTCCTGAAAAAAATGAGTGGTATTATTTTAACGGTATTAGATGGAAAAAGGAAAATAAAAGTTACAATTTGCGTGTTTTGACTATTAATGAGGTATTTACAAAAATAGAAAAATACAGGCGTCAATTAATTAAAGAAGGTGCAGGAGATGAAATTATTAAAAATTATCATAATATTCTTCAAAAATTAGGAAGTGGGATTAAATTAAATTGTTTGGAATTGGAATTTTACAATTCTAATTTTAACAAAATTATAGATCAAGACAAGGATTTAATTGGTTTCGATAATGGTGTATATGATCTTAATACAATGGAATTTCGAAAAGGAAGAAGTTCTGATTATATTAGTTTATCTACAGGATATGAATATGTAGATTATAAAAGCGATAGTAGATTATATATTGAACTGTTTGATTTAATTTGTAAAATTTTACCAGATCCAACTGTCAGAGAATTTACATTAAAATCTTTGTCTAGTTGTTTGGATGGTCATACAAGAGATGAAAATTTTTATATTTGGTCTGGTAAAAATAATACAGGTGGAAATGGTAAATCTACTATTATGGACTTGTTATTAAAAGCACTTGGTGAATATGCATGTATAAGTCCAGTATCATTGATTACAGGTAAAAGAGAATCTGCTAATAGTGCAAATAGTGCTTTAGCCAATATTAGACATAAACGTTGTGTAATAATGCAAGAACCAGGTTCAAATGATCAAATACAGGCTGATGTTATGAAATCATTGACTGGTGGTGACCGCATATCAACAAGAGAACTAAATAGTTCACAAATAGAATTTAAACCAAATGCTAAATTTTTTATGGCTTGTAACAAGATACCTAGTATTTCAGATTTGGATGGTGGTGTGATAAGACGTCTTAAAATTACAGAATTTGTATCGAGATTTGTAGATGAACCAAATATTGAAAATGTAAAAAACGGTATATACGAATTTAAAATTGATAAAGAATTAAAATCTAAATTGGAATTATACCAGGGAGTATTTATGTGTATTCTTTTAGATTATTATAAATTATACAAACAAAATGGATTAATACCCCCAGATCCAGTTTTAAAAGTAACAAAGAAATATGAAAATGATAATAATATTATTAAACAATTTATTGATGAAAACATTATTGTGTGTAGTAAACAAGAATTTATAACAAAGGATCAGTTAAAAGATATTTACAAATCTGATTATACTATACGTAATACATTTGGTAAATTTAATGTTTTTTTAAAACAATTGGAAAATGGTTTGTGTACAGAATTTAAATTAGATAAGAAAAATATTCCAAAAATTTTTGGGTGGAAAATTAAACCAAATGAAATAGATGATTCAGATGAAGATTAAAGTTTTTAATTAAAAAAGTAAATGTAATTAAAAAGTTTCATTGTATTATCGCATTTCATTGTATTATCACATTTCATTGTATTTATGAAAAAGTGGTTCACTTTCTGAATCTGAATCAGAATATGATTTTACGATAGAGTTTGTATTAAATCTAATTTTTTTAACCACTTTTTCCAATGGTTGCGTTTGTTCTTTATCTAATTCGTCTATTGCTTCATGTATAATATGAAGTGTGTCGGGTGTGTTATCTGGTACCTTTATAGATGCTGTCATAGGTATTTCATCATACTCTGGTATTGAAAATTTTACTTTATTGTCAAATGATGTTATAGATACATAATTTGGATCGTAATAATGAGAATTATCATCAATTAATTCATCCATTTTTTGATCAAATAATTGCTTTTCTAATATAGAATTAGATGGTGGATAAATTGATGATTTAATATCTTGATCACTATTATTAAATGAATAACTTGGTCTAGATGAATAACTTGGTCTAGATGAATATTCTGGATTAAATGAATAACCTGGTCTAGATGAATTATGTAAAGTTGTGGTTTCTACTAATGGAAATACAGTTTCATATTTTGGAATTGATGTTCCTGAGCTTTTACCAAATAATTGCGCCCATTTTTTTTTACACGTTTCTTTAATTTTTTCAAATGTACTTTTTGGTCTTGTTTGAGATTCTATATCTATATTTTGATATTTATAAAAATTTTTAGTAGTCAAATTATAAATGTAATGAACACCTGTAAATATTTTTCCGCAAAATCGAGAAAAATTATATATATAACTAAAAAATGAAGTAAATCTATACAATACAAATAATATTGTAAAAATATACCAAACTGTATTAACAATAGTATTGAATAAATATAAATCAAACATATAGTATATGTTTAGTTTATATTATTATTTGTTTAACGCAAAAAAATAATTTGTAACAAACTTTTTTTAATTATAAAAAAACCGAATTTAAAATTGAAAATTTATTTATTTAATAAGATTAGTGTATATTTATGATATGTTTAACAATAAAATACAAAAAGAAAAGAAAATTAGAAATAATGATGCGAATGTAGAAGATGTAGAAGATGTAGATGATACAAATATGGAAGACGATAAACGTATAGAACTTGATTCTGTAATGGATTTTCTTTCTTATAATGTAGATCAAATCGGTATTACAAATAATAATTTTGTCTATTTAGATGATACTAATGTATCATCTTATAATCAAAATCTTGATAAAAAGGTTGGTGTTGTAAAGTCTAAATACAGAAATATTTATTGTGTTAATTGTGGAGAAAAGGGTCATGTAGTAAAAGATTGTTTTGGACCTATTACAAGTTTTGGAATTATTGCTTTTAAAATGGTTCGTAATAAGCAAGAAGAAATGTATGATAAAAATATTAGATTACAGGAAATTTTAAACAATGTTTTAATGGATAAAAGAGAAAGTTCTTATCCAAAAACAAAATTTTTAATGATTCAAAGAAAAGACACAATGGGATTCACTGATTTTGTTAGAGGAAAGTATCCTGATGATAAATCTGCGATTGAACGTGTATTACCAATTTTTCTAAACGAAATGACACAGCAAGAAAAACATAATTTATTAACAAAAGATTTTAATGAAATTTGGAAATCATTGTGGGTAAATCATGATAGTAAATGTTTTAAAAATGAATATGATTATGCTTATAAAAAATTTCAAAGATTAAATATTCCAGAATTGATCAACAGATCACAATCTAGTTTTAGTTTTCAAGAATTCGGGTTTCCAAAAGGTAGACGGAATATGAAAGAAACAAATATTGCGTGTGCTGAAAGAGAGTTTTTTGAAGAAACTGGATATGACAAAAATTGTTATGATTTTATAAAAAATTATTCTACAATTCACGAGGAATTTACTGGTACGAATAATATAAGATATAGACATATTTACTATTTGGTAAAAATGAAAGATGATGTTCCACCGCCAAGAATAGATTATAAAAATAAGATTCAAACTGGTGAAGTTCAAAACATTGGTTGGTTAGAATACGATGAATGTATGGCTGTGATTAGGCCATATGATATTGCAAAGAAAAATGTTATTAAAAAGGTATATAATGATTTGTTGGAAATGAAAGAGGATTATATATGTTCTCGATTTTATTATTCGAATAAAAAGAATTTTAGATCATCTCCTAATAAAATACATAGACCATTTAATTATAACTCACATAGATCATTTTTTTATGCTCCTAAATCACTTTAAGTAATTTGATAATTTAATAGAAATCATTCAATTAAATTGTAGATCAAGTATTCGTTAAGTAATGGTTATTTTATTATATATTTATAGTAAATGAATCAATTAACAATATTCTGTCTTATACTAGGATTTATTTCTTGGTATTATTTTAATAAATTTCAAGAATCTGAAAAGGAATATAATAAATTGTATAAAAGATTCGAACATGTTTATATAGAAAATCAAAAGGTAAAAAGTAGAATTAAAGATTTACAATCTTATAAAAATGATGTTTCAAAGACTTTTAAAATTTTGGATAATGAATTAGTTTTGATAAATGATCATTTAAAAAAACAAAATGAAAATGTAACAACTGACCATCAAAGATCGCAACGTCCTCCTCCTGTAGCTAGATCTTTTTATATGAGAAATATACCAAGTAATAATGTATCATTATTAACACCAGATTTATTAACATCATTATTTAATATGAATACATTGGATACTGGACGCGGTAGTGAGCAAGCATCTTCGCAGCCACAACAACCACAACAAGAACAACAACAACAAGAACAACAGCCATCACAACAACAGCAGTCACAAGAAGTAACTGAAGAAGTAACTGAAGAAGTAATTCAAGAAGAAGTTCAATCGGAAGAATCTGATAAATTAGATTTACAAATTGATATAGACAAAATTGGATTAGGTGATGTTTTATCTGGTAATGGTGATAATTATGAAAAATATATAATTTAAATAAAATAAAATACAATTAACGTTAAATTTTTTATCTTGAGATATCATATAATAACAAAATGCCAAAATTTGTAATGAGTGATGCACGTGCATTCACAGATTATAATCCTAACTGTGATTTAAACAATATAATTCAGAAAAAGTACAATGTAAATAATGCTAATTATAGATCATTTTTACAACAAAATGCAGAAAAGCTTATAAAAGATTCTTTTAAAGAAGAAGAAAAATCATGTGCAAATTGCCCTGTTTGTAAAGAAGCAATTGAATACAAACCTTAAATACATATTTAAAGAAACTTTTTTTCATTGTTAATATTAATGGAAACCTTGTTAATATTGATTTTTATATCGTTATGTTTTTTTGTAATATATATAATATCAGTATATGATGAAAATATATCTGTAAAATCAGATATAGATAATAATTCTTATTTAATAAGAAGAGGTAATACTAAAGGAGAAACTTATTTGAAGCAATCTGCAAATACTTTGGGTGAAATAAATCTAAGAATTATTAAATTAATAGATCATTTATATAAGAAATACAAAGATGATATGACAAAAATGTATTTTTTAAAAAAATTAAAGGATTCTTATAGTCATAATATTTTATCAGAAGCTGCAGTTGATAGTAGATATACTACCTATACTATTGATAAACAAGATATGCATGTATGTTTACGAACAAGAGATCAAGATGAACGCTTGTATGATATAAATTTATTAATGTATGTTATATTGCACGAATTGGCTCATTTATGTAATTACGATGAATCTGGTAATCCTATAGAAGGTCACGGTAAGGAATTCAAAGATATTTTTTATCTTTTTGTTGTTGAGGCAATCAAATTAGGTATTTATACGTACACAGATTACACTGAAAAACCAATGGAATACTGTGGTATAATGGTTTCGTCTACAATTTTGTCGAAATTTGATTATAAATATATATAATTTACAAGTTTATCGATAAAATTACAAATTGAATTTTAATAATTTTAATTAAATAATACACAATTATTATTTAATGGAAAAATTTTGTATTTTAATTTCAAATTTGAAAAAATTGTATAGTAACGTGCCTTGTAAAACCGTCATTGATAAAAGTTCTGAAAATAATATAAAACAAGACGATTTAGTTAAACAATTAGATGATCCTATATACAACTTGATTTTATAAAATATACAATTTGAGTTATAAAATATACAATTTGATTTTATCAAATATACAATTTATAAAACAATTGTTGAGTTTTCATCGATAATAACTGTAAATATTTTATGATAAACATTATATTTATCTTTACTAAAGTTAATAGGATATTTTTCCAAAATTCCACTTTCACAGCATTGTTTTATAGCAACTCTTGATTTTCCATTTTTTTCATATTCTATACCATTAAATGCATTTGTTTCATATTCTCGTTTAGTACGAGATACAAACTCTCTAGACATTTTTAGTTTTAAATCATAAAATGTATCATTAAAACGATAAATGTGAGGATGATCAATTTGCATATATTGATGTTCTGTTTCATCAGAGTTGTCAAAATTATTTGGAATAACAATTAATTTAATAGTGTAAATTTCGCCAGTTTCAAATTCAAAACATGTATTTTGTGGTACTACAAGATAATCATCATTGTCATAATATTTTTTGTAATTTGTGATGATGTATTTAGATTCATCTGTAAATTCCTGACCATCTAAATGTTGATAACTAATTGTATTTTCTACAGGGAAACATTCTGATTCTGTGCACGTACTTTCTATTAATATTTTAACATCATCGTTAGTATTACCAGGGATTACTGTTTGTTGTATTTTTTTTTGTAAATCATTTAATAAATCTATATATTTTTGTTGTTGTTTATCTGGTTGTTTATTATAAATAATAGTTTCTCCCAAATTTACTATACAATCACCCAAATTAACACCTAGTTGAATTTTAACAATATCTCCCTCGCAAATTTTTTGATCATCCTCGTATAAATAATTTCCAACACAATTATTTAATGAAATACTTGTAGGAAATGCAATAGTATGAATTTTTAGATTTGAAAATTTTTCACATTCTTCTTGAAGTCTGTTGTTTCCATACAAGTGTAAGTCTTTAAGTAATAGTATTTCAGAGTTTTGTATTTTTAGTATGATTTCATTTAATACAATTTTACATATCTTGGAACTTGATCGGTATCTTTCTAAAATTTTATCACTAATCATTTATATATATTTATATAAAAATGTTTAAAAACAAACTTTAATTTTTAATTTCAAATTTATTAATCCATTTTTTGATATCGTGAATATTTAATAAAATTGATTCAGTTACTGATTTTGTAGTTTGATTTATAGTTTCTGATGTGGCATATAATGCGTCTATATTATCATTTATGATTTCATTTGCTATAATATTTGTGATAAAATCTATATCTATAGTTTGTTTAGTTTGTTCACTCGTATTATCTAAAAGAATTTTTTGTATTGCATTTGTTTTTTGAAATTTATCCATTTTTGTATTAGTGATAATTGATTCTATTTTTGTTTTTTCTGAACCTGTAGTATCGTTAGAGAATGATGAACTTATTTCTTGTTTTACATTAAATATTAATGATTTTTGGTTATAGATTTCTTTATTATAAATACTTTCATCGTTTTCTTTAACATCGGATTCGATTAAATATTGATCAACGTCATAATAATATTTTGTATTTAAAATAGGTATTTTAATATTAGCTTCGTCTATTGGTGTATTTTTGACAGGGATGATTTGACCAAAATTTGTCATTGCTCCAGTGTAAATACCATTTTTAACAGTCATACCTATTATTTGCAATGGTTTAGTGGTAAAAATTTTGTTAAATTCCTCAATGTACTGTAATGTTTTTGATATATCTAATGCTTTATTTTTAATTATAAAATCATCAAAGGATGTATATTTTAAATCTCGTACCCTACCAATTTCCTTAATAGGTAAAACGAGTCCACATTTTGTAATAATTAGATTTACTTTATTAAATACATTAGTTAGCTGAAACCACAATTCGAACGGTGTATTTTTTAAAACTTTGGTTAATTCCTCAATTTTGTACAAGTCATCGTAAGGATATTCTTTTGGATAAGCATATTCTTTTACACAAGATGATCGATAATAATCTAACAAAAAATTTACAATATTTGTTTTGGGTGATAAATTTTCTCCATAGTTGAAAAAATATCGAATTCGAGGTTTAATATTTGTGTCTGTGCGTATTTGTATTTTTTTTACAACAGGATTCCAAAAAGCAATTGAATTTTGTACTACAATTTCAAATGCGTTTTCTCTACGTAGTAATATAATGAATGGTTTGCTACGATCTAAAGTAATATATGGATTGCAAATTAAACGTATATCTTCGTAGTTGTATTTTTTAGTTGATTGTGTTTCCGTGTATGGTATATCTAAAATGAAAATATTACAACCCAAGGTGATTTGAATTAAATCTATAATATCATTCCAGTTAATACCTTTATTGATGGATTGTATATAGTTTTCTAGATTATCATATTTTAAACTTATATTTCCGCTATTTAATCTATTAAATTCAGTTGGGTTTTTTGTTAAATAATTCACAAGATATCGTTTTAATTCAAAAATATTATTTATAGAAAAATCACTTTCTCCAATGCATTCAACTATACAATTTAAAAATGATAATCGATTTTGATGGACACCCCAACGAAGAAAAGCTCCTCCATTTTCATTTTGTTGTATAATTTCATTAAAAAGTATATTTAAACCTGGTGGTAAGATACCTTGTCTTTTATAATCTAGTAATTTATCAGTTGTTAAAATGTGTTGTTTTGTAATATCAGATTTTATAATTTCTTTTTTGGATCTATAAATAGCAGGCTGTTCTTCAAAACAACAAGGATAAGATTGTAAATTGTATCCAAAAATTTTTTCTTTTTGGAAATGGTTACAAGGTTCGTGGAGATCTGTTATATTATTTGTATGATTTAATTGAGGTATATGAAGACAAGTATTTTTATTAGGTTTTGATACTATACGATTTAAGGGTACTTCATCAAGCCAAATTGAATCACCTGTTTCTGGATTTATTTCGTTTTCTTGAATATATTTTATAACAGTAGGATCCGTTATATGTTCTAGTGGAAAATCTGTCTTGGTATGACTTTTTAGATAAAAAAATCTAGAAAATTCTAAATCAAAATCATCTACATTATCAGAGATAACTTTTATAGCATACGTTTGAACATTGTTGACGTTAATTAATAAGTTTGACGGTTGAACTTTAATTTCTAAAATATTATCAGTTGATATATTTCTTGTTACCCCTCTACCTGGTTTTTTAAAACAACAAAGAATATTGTCAACTGTAAATCCAGGATATTTATAATCATCATTTGGACAATAATATTTAGAACCCTTGTGATCTAAGAATCTTTGTTCATCTTGAGAAATGTTTGGTGAATTTTTATTTTCATCAGTTATCATAATTGGTTGTCTTGTTTTTTGACATTTTGTTGAAAAAATTTTGATACCTTGTTCTCTTAAGCGTTTAATATTTTGCTTACGTTCTTTTACCGATGTTTCAGCTTCTTCTTCTGATTCAGAGTCTTCAAAAATATTTTTAGAAATTGTTGTTTCTTCTGCTAATAAAGATGTTATCATAATTTCATTAACAATAGTTTGTAATTGATTTAAATTATAAGCACCATATACTACGATAGAAGTAGAATTTGATCTATAAGGATTATCTTTTACATTTACTGTAATACCAAGACGTTCTGTAGATTGACTAGCATCTTCTATTTCTCGTTTGCCAAAACGTTTATAATACATTGAAATAATTTCTTGCCGTTTATCTTTTGGATTCATTATATCTTTTGATTCGAAAATTCTTGAAATTTCATATTTAGTAAGCATTTTTTTAAATTTTGTTTTATTTATAGCAATAGATGTTTCTAATGTAGCATTTAATGAATGTACTAGTATTTTTGATTTATCAACAGGTTGTAATTTTTGCAAAGATACGAATATACCGGTTAATTCATTTAAAGATTTTATAATAGAATTAACTTCTGATGCAATAATATCAATTATATTATATAACGATTTAGTATTATCTTCATCTAATGAAATTTTTACTGTAATCAATCCTGTTTCATCTAATAATAAGGTAATGTAATTATTTATTGATGATTCCGAGTTATTTAAAGTGGAGATGTAATATTTCATCATTAATCCTCTAATTTTTTTATAGGAAATTTGTTGAAGTTTCTTTTTTTCGTTCAAGATCCAAGAACGAATCGTATTTTCAGACACGTGTTCTATTAGATGATTATATACTTTGATTTTTGGATTTGTTCGAGAACTATCATTAAAAGCAATTAGTGGTATAGTATTAGATACTTCTAGTGCGTTAAATATATTTTGTAATTTTAAATATTTCATACCTTGTCGTCTTTCAACTGAATCATTGTAGGTATCTTCTATTTCTGGAGGAATAGTCAAGGTAACATTTGTAAATATAAAATTAGGTAAAGAGGTTGTACCTTGTTGTTTATCGTCTGTATTGATTTCATAAAAACGTGAAAAATCTTTTGTATTATATACAACACTATAAAAGCGTTTTAAATTTTCAGTTTCACTTTTATATGTATTTTGAAGACTTTCGTATATTGTTTTAATGTTTGTAAAAAATTCTTGTAAATCTGATTTTAGGATTTCACTTTCATCATTACTTAAAATTGGAACTTCTGAACGTTTGTTTAAATCATACATTTTCATTTTGATGATTGTATTAAAATCGTCAATTGTTAAATCAGTAAAATCACTAGCTAATTTATCATATAACTGTATATGATCATCAGTTTTCATTTTATTATACAAATCATACGTTTCTAGACTAAATTCTTCATAAAAACCACTGTTAAAAATATTTAAAATAGAAGTAATGTAAACGATAGGATTTTGTGGTAATGTTTTATAATAAAATAACAAAGAATTAGAACCTGTAATTGTAATTAGTTCTGTATCTTGTGTATCACGAATTTGTAATTTTAAAAAATTTGGATAATACAACAATGTTTCAGCAAAAAAATTAGTGGTATGTACAAAAATTTTTTCTTTAATTGTATTGGTAGTATCATCTATTAATATACCATAATTAATACCAGCTTCGTTTAAAAGTCTTTGACTTGTATTATCAACTATAGTTACACCCAAGGACATTTACTTGTTATTTATAAAGAAATTAATTATAAATAAAAGTTGTTAACAATAAATTTATGTACACTTATTTTTCACTTGGAAAAAGTTTTTTTTTGTATATTTTTTTTAAAGTTATTACATAAATATAGGAAATCTTGTACTGCTAATGTGATTTGTTCGTTTGATTTAAATCCTGTTGCTATAATATTACCGCTTTGGAATATTAAAAATGTAATATTTGTACAAGTACATTTATCAGAACATGTACATATGCCTCGATTCTCAAGATGATTTTGGAATGGTATTTTATAAATCATCTTGATACCAGAATATGATTCCGGTTTGTATTTGCAAATGTAATTGGATTCTATAATTTTGTCATATAGTCTTTGTCTATTAATTTTATAGTCCAAGTTGAAATAAATATTCATACAATTTACATTTAAATCAATGTTTGTTTTATCAAACGGTGTATTTGTATCAATTTGCGGATCAATGATAAATGGATTACAATTATAATCAATTTCTACTATATCTGATAAAGATTCTACATTCGTAATTTTTGTATCAACTATATCATATATTATTTTACCAATAATATTGTCATTGTTATGATAAATTAATCCATTTGTAATGTCGTAATGTATATTTGTATTTTTTTTGTAAAATTTATTTCTGTTTTTTAATAATTCTATTTTTGAAAATCCAATGTAATCGCCATCAAAATTATAGATAAATTTACGTCTTTTAGTTTCCATTTTATCACCGATAAACATTTTAGTTTTATGATCCATTACGAATTCTTTATTGTGAATAATGTATTTTTTATCAGTTGTTTTATAATAACCAATGACTTGATGGTTTGTATAAGAATAAACTAGTTTATCTCTGTCTACTAGAACGTTGTTTATATCTTTAGTCAAAAGAATTGGTAAAGTTTTATTTGACAATTCCTTTAATTTTTCATATACCCGTTTTGTAATTAGCGTACCATCATTTACAGATTTACAACCAGTTAAATGCAAACTTCCATTGCCAAATAATTTAACATTAACACAATGATCGTTGTGTTTCAAGATTATTGTAACTTGATTGTAAAACAGTTTTTTATTAATTTTTTCAACGTCTTTGACTTTTGCTTTTTTGTATATAGTAGTTGAATATTTTCCTTTCATAATACTTAAATCTGCATAGTTGTATTTAATACCTATTATTTCGTCATCGATATCTAAATATTTTCCAACATTTGTTAGATTTAATTGACAATTTGGTAAACGTGTGGATAATGTAATTGTTGAAATTTTTACAGTTTCCATGCGTTAAATATTACTTTATTTAAACGGGTGTAATTTATTCAATTTCTTAAAAAAAAAATCTAATATAATATTAATGAATAGTATAATTTTAATTGTAATAGCATTATTCGTTATTGGTTTAGTTTACTGGTGGTTTTTTAGAATGGAAAATTTAGATGCAACCGTATCTACAAATCCTTTTTCTGATTTAAGATGTATAGCGGATTCATTACCTATAGTTCGTATACTTGATAATAAAACATTTCAATGTTTGTCACGTGACAATACCAATTGTATGATGAGATCTGATTTTAATTTACAAGACAATGTAAAATGTGGTGATGTTAATACTACATTGGTAAAGGAAATTCGAAATAGAAATTCCCCTGTAACACAAGTTTACATGGATTTGGATAAAAACACTAATTATAGTTTATTAACATGTAATCCACAAGGTTTAAATAACGCTGATCATTGGTGTGGTAAATTGTGGTCAAATGTAAAGGATAGATGTGAAAAACCTGAAGGTAAATTTGGATTTCTATCGAGTCCATGTAAACAAATCCCCCCATTTTTAAGCACAGGGGGAAATCCTAGTAATGTAGATATTGTAACAAGAGATCAAATTTTAGAATCAAAAGCTATAGCAAAGGCTAGAGTAGATGCGGCTAGATCTAGAGGTAGAAAATAATTTCATTGAATTTTACATAGTAATTTTACATAGTAATTTTACATAGTAATTTTATATAGTAATTTATTGATATTTATATGTATTAATAAAATATGATCCAAGTTATAAATATATAATCCAATAAAAGGAAAGTATATTTGACTACATATATAACAACAAAAAGTATAAGTTATATATTTTTCAAGATCGTTTGTTAATTTTATATATATTTCCATATCTTGATTTATAGATGTTAATAATTTTTTTAGTTTATAATTCTCGTATTCCTTTTGTGTTCTTATTATATTAAAACGATAATCGCTTATTAATGTAGATCCTTTTTCGTAATATATATTACGTTTATGATAATCATATAATTTTGCATAAATATTTTGATTAACATATTCTGATAAATGATATAATATATAAATGGTAGTTATTTCAAAAATTTTTTCAATAATGTTAAATAAAATCTTTTTTGTAAAACTTGATAAAATATTTGTAAAATTTGTTATGATAAAAATTGCAATATATATCAAATTAAACTCGTACAACTTTACAAATAAAATTTTTCTAGAATTGTAAATATTTAAACATTTTTGGGTTGTTTGTAATTTTGATAACCAAATTAAATACTTGTAACAAAAAATTATATATACAAATTTTTCAATGTATGATTTAAACAAAAATGTACCTGGTGTATTGCTGAATACTAAACTAACACCTAGTAATTTTATAATTATAGTTGTATTTTGATGTAAAGACATTGTAAAACCTGATAATATGTTCAAATATACCTTTAACTCTTTTAGGTACTTTATATTAATTTCTTTCATATTAATTTCTTTCATATTAATTTCTTTCATATTAATTTCTTTATTAATTTAATTTCATATTCTTAAAAATAAGAAATTAAAAATCATTTTTTTTTGTTAATTAGTAAATCTGTTGTTTGTATTTATATTTTTATTGATAAAAAGAAATATCATCAGCGAATGCGCTTTTACATTTGCAAGATTCGTGACAAACTTTGGTTTTACTGCAAATGTTACAATTAATTTTAGGAATCATTGATTTGTATCCAGAATAACATTCTAGGCCAGATATAGCTAAACCTCCATTTTTATTCCAGATAGCTCCAGTATTAACCATCTTTTTATATGCACGAATATACGTGATATCCCACTCATTGGAATGATCTTTAAATTTATTCATGTATTTTTGAATATTGTCATTATATGATGTTTTTGGTAAATCTCCTTGGCACGCTTTACCCATCCAAGCATCGTGAATTGTATAAGTCCATTTTTTTGCACTATTAGCGATATTGTCATACCACGAAACATCCTCGTATTCTAAATCTTGTTCGATAACTAATGTTTGGGGATCAGGATTTAATTCGATTAATTCATTTTCTAAACTATCTTGTTCGTGTTTACGAAATTCTGTACTTGTAAATGTACACAGATTTTGTTGAATAAAAAATTCACGACTAGGTAATGGTAAGGTGCTTAATACACGAGGATTGTTTATTGTAATTTTTGGTACACAAGTTTCTTTATAATAAATGTTTGACCAATTGTACATTAATACATCTTTGCAATTTGATTTTCTAGGATCACAATAAGAATTATCTTTTTGTAAACATCCTTTTTCATCTAATAAACTATGTGAACCCATTAAAGCAGTCATTTCTTCTATAGTTAGATTTTTACTTTTAGAAAAACTAGAAAAGGCAGTTGTGTTCATATTTGCTGGAGCAAGAGCATTTGTTGGATTGGGTTCAGTACGGTCATATCTTCCAACCAAAAAAGGTTGAACAAGATCACTTTTAATAATTTTAGGACCTCCTAAAAATTCAGTTGCTACAGCACCACATACAGCAATAATATCTGCTACTGATGTATCGTATTTTTTAGCTAAAGCTAATGCGTTTTTTGATAATAAATGTGCAAAATTATCATAATTATTTTCTGAACGTAAAAGCTCGTCTTTTGTCAATAACAATGAACCATCTGCTCCACCAAACCCCTCTGATACTGATAAAGAATCATGTGCAGCCGCTCGAATATAAAAATTGCATAAACGTTTTTCATAACGACATGCTGCTTTACACCCACTTATAACACTAACCCAATCTACTTTGCGAGGATTATATAAAATTTCTTTAGGTTTCCAAGATGGAAGATTAACACGTATAACTTGATTTTTAAGCGAGTATTTAGATAAACACATAACAAAATTAAATAAGATTAAAGTAAGAAATATCATCGTTAAGTGAATTTTTTTATTTTTAAACAAAATTCAATTTTTTTACACATTATAAACAAAATGTCTTATACGTTTAAAATTTCTAAAAAATATATTAATAATATTATATAAATATGTTGATTATAATTTTGCAAAGTTTATTATTTTTAAATTGTCGGGCATTGTCTTGGAAATGTGATTATCCATCGATTGATGGTCCAACTGATACTCATTTTTTATATAAGGAAGACGATGAAAATATAGTTAAATGGCTTGAAAAATACGAATATTGTAGAGCAAAAGGAGATTTGTCTGTATATGATGATGCGGGAAAAGAAAAATGCGAATATTCAAGAAACATGTGTTTGTTTTATAATGATGAATGTATTGTTAATACACAACGTGAAAATGATTTATTACAAGAATGTCAAGATCTTTTAAATAATAATATTCTCAGTTGTGGATTAGATTCAGGTAGATTAGTTACTTTTAGCTCATGTGAATTTAATGAAGAGACTGAAGAAGAGACCGAAGAAGAGACTGAAAAAGAGACTGAAGAAGTGACTGAAACAACTGAAACAACTGAAACAACTGAAACAACCGAAACAACTGAAACAACTGAAACAACTGAAACAACTGAGGCTACTGAAACAACTGAGGCTACTGAAACAACAGAAGTGACTGAAATATGTACAACTGAAACAACTGAGGCTACTGAAACAACTGAAATATTTAGTAGCGCAAATTCAAGTAAAAAATCTTTATTAATTTTTCTATTATTCGTTATGTTATTATAAATTAATAAGAATAATTAAATACATATATATTTAATTATTGTATATTTATTTTCTATTTGTTTTTGTTTTTTAAATTTTTTGGTACCTTAGTTTAAATCATAGGGCACCATTTTGATTGCCACGGATTGTCCACGCCTTTCATTAATGTGATATCAGATGGTAATGGATAAAAAATTCTATATAAATTTTTAGTAATAGTGTTATTAAAATGTATTTGATTGAACGTAGGCATAAGAGCTGATGGTTTAGCATTTGTTTCTCCTAGCATTGGATCAGCGTATACCCAATTATTGTAAATAATATTATTTAATGGATTAATAATAAATGGTTGAGCTGATAAAGCATTTTTACCACCTGAACTATCTGTAACTTGAAAAGCTCGCATCATATCATTATCTTCATGAATAAGATTATGACAATGAAACATATAATCACCTTTATGAGGTCCAAATCTAGCAACAACATAAACTTTATTGCTAGGACCTAGATAAAAAACATCTTTTGGAGAAAATTGTTCATATGCACGAACACCTTTACCATCACCACCTTCACGTTTAATCAAAAAGAAATCAATAAGATGAATATGAACAGGATGAAACCATCCTCCTCCTGTATTAAATTCCCACAATTCCCAAGTATTTTGACCAACATCAGTTGCAGCAATTTTCATTGTATCCCACGTTTCGCCATTAATAGTCCAATGTCCATTACTTCTTCCAAATGCAAATTGACGATGCGATTTCCCAGAATTGGCCATTTCTAAAGCAGTATTTAAATCAGTTTGAGTCATTACCTTATTAAGAGGTTTTAATGGTTCGATAGCTGTATTAGTTTCTTGAAAAGCTGGTGGGTTAGGTTGAGAAACTCGTGCTATTTGTAAATTTGCAATAAGATGACTATTACAAAAATACGGTACATCTTTCATCATTACAGGATCGTAATCATTCCATAAGTACATTGATTTTCCTCGAAAATTTGTAAAATCACATACAAGTTCGTAACGTTCAGCCACACCAAGTAATAAACCTTCTGTTGGAAATGCAACTGGTGAATTTCTATAACCACTATCTGCAGCAATAATTTTACAAATATTTTGACCAACGTCTTTAAGTTGATCATCCTTAATTTTAAGTAAATATGGTCTTGAAACAGCTGCATTTAACAAACGAAATCGATACCATTTTGGTTCTAATGGCATTTTAGGCCATGGGATACCAGAAACAAGATTGATATCGCCGTACAAATCATCCTTATGAGCAGTAAAAATATCAGAATATAACTGACACTTGTTATCTAAAACTTTGTCAGTCAAAATTAAAAGCTTTTCTTCAATGTTTTCTAAATTCCAAGGTTCACCACATCCTCCATCTTTTTGTTTTGAAGAAACCAAATACATTCCAGCTAATCCTAGATATGCATTATCTGCTGTAATATGTAAAGCGTGATCGTGGTACCAAGCAGTATTAGGTCTATTGTTTGGGTACACGTAATCTTTTGTTTCACCAAAACAAGTTTCGTCTTCTGCCCATCCATCATAACCTGGCAAACTAGCAGATCCATGAAAATGAACACTAAATGGTCTTCCTGCTCGACCATTATTAGCTAAACATGGACGAAAAGATTGTTTAAAAAATCCTGTTTTATAATTGATTTTGTTATTAAATCGTACCAAAGATTCGTGACCAGTTGGCATGCGAATAGTAGGACCTGGAATACTACCATTATAAGATAAAAACCAAGTGCCTGGAAATCGTTTACAAGATGGAATAGTCTTGTCAAATACACGTTTTTGAGTTTCTCGAACATCGAATTCATATGTTCTAATACAATGCCCGTCACCTCTACAATCTTTGCCTTTTGATTGAGCATCAGATGGATTTACAAAAGTTTCAACGAATGGTTGAACTAGATATGGTGTACCAGGAAATCCCCCTACCGAATATGGTACACCATTACTTGTTGGACAAATATCTTTTGCTCTACCAAAAGGCGAAGGTGGTGGTGCAGATAATACAAAACTAGCAAATAATAAAGTATTCATAATTTAACTCAATCTAATAGTAAATCTAATAGTAAATGTAAATAATCTTAAAAATTATTAAAATTCATTTTTTTTTATTTTTAAATTATTTTATAAATTATTTTTTTCAATGTTATATTATAAACGATATGTCAAATCCATCATTTACTCGTATGGCATATGACGAATGTGCTTTAAAAAAGAAAAATCAAGAAAGTGCAGCTTTATTTGAAAGGTTGACAGATGCTAATGTTATGGAGTCAAAAGAAGTTTGTTATCACAGTACTTCGCCATTTATGCAAAATCCATTTAGAAGTATCCCACAAAATGCAATTGATGTTGAAAGTGAATTACGTGGTCAAAATGTTTTGAACTCGCGATGTCCCGATGAAAAATACAATCCTGACACACCATTTCAGTCTAAATTTAATATCACTTTAAATGATTGTGGTAAAAGCGATTTGATTCCTGAATATACAAGAATAAATAAACCATGTAATTATAGTGGTATTAATATCAATAGATTTCACCCATTATGTGAAAATGTACAACATCCTGATAAAATTCATAGTAATAACTTTATAGGAATGAATACAAGACTCCAAATCAAAGATGCTTTTAAGGCTAAAAAACCCGTAAGGAAATAATTAATTAAATAATAATATATGTTATTTAATGTATTAAGGATCAAGGTGCATTTTACATTTTACATTTTACATTTTATCAAAAATTTTTTTGAATTTTGTTTCCATATTTTCGTTAATTGTATTGACATCGTTATTACAATCAATAAAACTACATTCTAAATCAACTTGTTCTTCTTGATTATTTTTAGTTTCTTCTTGTTCGACTTGTTTAGTATTAGGTTCTGTTGCATATAGCTGCCATAAAAGAGCTACAGCAGAAAGTACAGTTAATGATCCAGTGGTTTTTGCAATACCTTTTATAAAAGATGTAAAGAATTGATTTTGAATTGACATTTTATTCTTATAAAATATCTTATTTTTAAATAAATTTGATAAAGTAAAATTAAAAAAAAAATTTAATTGTATAATTATAAGTTCGATGAGTGATATTACTAAATCTTTTAGAAATGTTTTTATATCTCAAAAAAATTCAGGTTATTTATTTGAATTAATAATTACAAAAATTTTACAAAACGACCCTCATTTTAAAAAATATGTAATAAATTATATAGATGTATATAAATCTAATATTATCGATTTACAATCATTTATATTTGAAGATAATTTTGCAAATATATATAATGAAATGAAATCTTCTGAATCAATAGATTTAGAACAACTTTTAATATTATTAAATAGGATGACAGTTGTTCGTTTTGAAAATATGATTTTAGATGATTTACATAAAAAATATACAGAAGATCAATTGGCAAATGAATCAAAACAAATAGAACCATCTAATGAAGTATTAGAACGTGAAAGAATGGAACGTATTCGAACAGAACGTGAAGGCTCAGAACGTGAAAGAATGGAACGTATTCGAACAGAACGTGAAGGCTCAGAACGTGAAAGAATGGAACGTGAAAGAATGGAACGTGAAAGAATGGAACGTGAAAGAATGGAACGTGAAGGAATGGAACGTGAAGGCTCAGAACGTGAAAGAATGGAACGTATTAGAGCAGAAAGTGAACAAGAATACGAAGAATATAATCGAGAAGAATTGTCTACTGTTTTTTATCATTTATTTTCCAAACATGCTATTTTTCAATCTGGTAGATATGATTATAGATTAAATATTGAAAATGTTGCTAGTATTAATTTAGACAGTATTAAGGTTTTGTGTAATATGTATAATATAAACGAATATAATAATAAAATGTATTTAATAGAACAAAATAATAAAATTTTGATAACGATTCCTGTTGGGTATTATTCGGTTGATCAGTTGTTGATTGTTATGAGTACGTTATTTAATAATGCATCTATTAATAAAAACAAGGACTATAAATTTTATGCGAATTTGAATACTATTAAAAACAAGATTTATTTTGGATGTGAGTTGAATGACAGAGAGAAATTTAAAAGAAATGTTGTATTTGGAATGTCTTTTATTTACGAAAAATATCCTAAAAGTAATCAGCGTGTTAGTAGTTTGCATGAAATATTAGGTTTTGAAAAATCCGAATATATAAATAATACAACATATGTTACGGAAAATCCACCTAATACTTGTATTTTTGAAGATTTATATGTTAAAATGTTTATAAATGATATGGAATTAAAAAAATACAATACAAGTGATTCATCTTTTTCTTATTATCAATGTTTAAATTTAAATATGGGTGGTGATTTTGGTAAAATGGTGAGATTTTCACAAGAAGATCATCCTTATGATATTTATAATAAAGACTATACTATTAATTCGATAGGGTTTGAATTTTATAATAGTAATATGAATATTATTAATACACCAGTACGTTTTGATACGACCTTTTCATTTGAATATACTGTTTCTACATAGTGGTGTATGTATCGATATTGTTGGTAAAGCTACTTAATTATGATTTATTTAATTTATTTGTATTATGTAATGAATGAAACAGATATTTTTTCAGAGAATTTTACAAATCAATTTCAAATAGCGATTGATGTTAATAAAAGTTGTTGCGTTTGTTTTGCAGAATTGTATTATATAAATAAACGTAATTGCGAAAATGTGTTGGATTTATTAGATTTAGAAAGGGTTTATTTTAAGAATAATGTTATACCAGATGAAATTTTGGTTTTAAGTTGTTGTAAAGTTCATTATATTTGTATAGGATGTATGCGTAAATTGATTAATAATTATGAAAATCACGTGATAAATGAATCGAATTCTCATTTTAGTTGCCCTTATCCTTTTCAGGAATGTGTAACAGAAATTGGGTTTAAAAATGTATTTGATCATAATAGTATAAAAAAGATATGCATTTCAGAAACAGAATGGAATAATTACATGACTCAGGCTGAAAGATTTGCATTTCCTGGATTTACAATTTTGAAATGTCCATTGTATATTTATAAACGGGGGGTTCAGAGTAGATGTAATACAAAAGTTTTAGTTGATAATAATCTTATTAAAACAGTTACGATTGGTGAATTAATTGTCGAGTGTTCTCAAAATGAAAATTGTTTAAAAAAATTTTGTTTTAGTTGTAAACAATCAATAAATTATTATCAGAAAATTTGTTATGAATGTAAAACAAGTTATGAAAATGAAAATCCTAATGTCTATAATTATTATTTTAATAAAGAAGTTGGTGATAAAAATATATTGTGGGGATTTGATGAACAAGAATCGGATAATATATTTGATAATGAAGAATTTGAATATTTATATTTAAACAAAGATATTACTGTAGAAATAGCAACTAAACAAATCTTGTTAGCTATGCGAGATACCCAAAATCACATGATATGTGGTATTTGTAAAATTAGTTTATATAAAACGGAACGGTGTAATGGATTATCTCATCATAATTTAGAAAGATGCTATGCTTGTAGTAGAATAGGATATCCTATAAAGGGTTTAGATGATCATTGGGGGTTAGGTGGAGTAGATGGTTGTTTTAGATTTGATCATGATACTTTTGTTAAACAAAATGTACCGGAATATATTTGTAATGATAATCTATGTTCAAATCATGAAAAGGGGGATTGTACAATAGATGAACATCAATGTGGTATTGTGAAATTAAATTTATTTAGAAAACGTGGGTATGTATATCATATGTTGAAATCATTACTAAGTGATATCAAGTTTCAAGTTTATGATAATTTATACAATATTTGCAAAGATGACCCGTTATTATTGGAGTTGTTACCATATAAACAGACATTGATTTTACTAAATGAATTTAGAAAACAATATAGAAATTATTGTGAAGATATAGTTTATAAACAATTACATTGTAAAAATGTTGCTGAAATTTTTACAAATAAAAACGAATTTGTATCCGCATCTGAATATGTTCAAACATATTATACCTTGCCGTCTAATGACGTCGTCGTTAAAGGTATTGCGACTTCAACTGATCATTTTTTAGAAAATTATGATGAAAATGACACGATTTTAACAGATACTAATTCTGAATTGCAAGTAGATACAAGGTCTGTTGATATTACAGATATAGATTATCGAAATATAAATTATCCAGATATAAATTATTCACGTATCAGTTATCCAGATACAGAACCCGAAGAAAATGTGTTAAACTGGATTCGTTATGGTGAAAGAGATTCGGATCATTTAACACGTTTGTTAGATTTGTTACAAGATCAATTATTTCAGAATTTAGAAGAAGAATTAAATGACAATTAACTTATTTTTTCTTAATAATCGCTTTAACCTTATCTTCTAAAACAAATGTTTTATTTTTAATGAGATTATCAGCTAGCGCTTCAGCTTTACTTTCATCGCATTGTAATGACTTTGTTAATTTTTCAACTATAGTATCACGTTTAAAAGTTTGTGAAATTTTTTTAGCATATAAAACAATCTCACCTTCTTTTAAAGAAATACTATCCATATCATTTTTTGTCATGTATTCTCGAATCTCTTTTTCTAAAATATTTGATTCTTCTTTTAATTGACGTTGTTGTTTTCTTGATTCCGCTAATTGTTTTTGTAAATCAAGATATTTTAAAAATTTTTCTTGTGTTTCGTCCATAATATAATGTACTAACAAAAATATTATACAACACGAACACAATAAAAAAATTAAATTTAAAAGGAGAACAATATAAAATAAGTATGATTGCAGCAAAATACAAACCTACAACTCAAAAAGCATTATTTCATAAAGATGTTGTTAATCATATAAAAAAATGGATACGAATGGTAGAAAAAGATGCTAAAAATAATTTGGACGTAAAACATATATTATTCATCCATGGACCTATAGGCTCATCTAAAACAGTTACGGTAGAATGTTTGTTTAAATCATATAATTTAATAGATGTTGATGCGAATTCATTATCTACAGAATTATTACAATGTATAGTTGGTTTTAATGAAATGACATTATCAAACGTGGATAAATGGAATTTAAAAACAAACAAGGAAAAACCGAATATTGTACTAGTTGATAATTTAGAATTATGTGATAAAAACATTGAACTGTTTATTGATTTAGTCCATAATAAGCATAATATTAACGTCCCTGTGATATTAATTTCAAATAATACAAAATACAAAGATATTTTTACAAATAATAGTCAATGTACACTGGTAGAATTTAAGAAACCAAGTTTATTAGAATTAACAAAATTTGTTATTGATATAAATAAACCAGAAGGATTGAATTTAACAAGAGCAAATATAAGAATATTAGTTGAAAAATCAGAATTTGATATAAGACAATTACTATTTTTGATAGATCAATGGATTATTACTCAAAAAACTAGATCTACATTCGATGATTTTATTAACTCAATATCCGTTAAACATAAAGACATGGATTTATCAGAAAAAATGTATATATTATTTAATAAAGATATACAATATAATTTTAAAAACATTTTTGTACTAGCATCTTCTGAACCTCAAGGTTTATCAAATTCCATATACCAAAATTATATAGCTAATAGTACCTTTACCGACGATGTCGATAGGCAGCAAGGTACCTTTACCGACGATGTCGATACGCAGCAAGGTACCTTTACCCCACATAATAGAAAATTATTAGAGACTTATTCTAATATTATGGATAGTATATCATATTCTAATATTTTACAAAATGAAATATATGAGAATCAAAATTGGGCATTGTACGATGATTATATATCTTATTCGACTGTTATACCTAGTTATTATTTAAAACAAATTTCACCAATAGGAAAAGCTAACGAATTTAATTTAATGTTATCACCATTCAAAGATATTTCGTATAATTTTATAAATTCTTACGAAGAAGTAAAACGAATATCAATGTCTAATTTGTACTCTAAATCTTTACAAGTTCGTGATAACAAACAAAATTTGATAATATTTGAACCACAATCGTGTTTTTTTATTGTACAGATATTTATAAATTGTCTCGAGAAGTTGAATAATTATTTTGATAAAAATAAAAGAGGAAAAAATACAACTAAAAAGGAAAAACTTGATTTGTGTAATAATATGAAAGAGGAAGATCTTAAATGGTTAAATTTGTTAGTCCATAATATTTATTATTATAAATTGTTTACTATTAACGAGCAAGATTTTATAGCGAATATGGATAAATATCAAAATGATAATTATATTCAAAAAGTTGATTTGAGTATTTTTAAAAGATTTTTGAATATATTTACAATAGACGATAGTCATAAATTATTTAAATCAAATATTGAAATGTCTATTCAGTATAAACTTTTACAATTATTGATTGAAGATAATAAAAGAGAAAAGGTTGTGATTAAACAAACAGAACAGAATATGATTGTAGAATTATCAGATATATGGAATATTTAAGCTTCAGCTGATAATTTGTTAGAGACTCCTAAATACATGCAAATAAAAGCTAGAATAACCATAAGGATATTGCATACAAGGTTTGCAATTGTGTAAATCCAGTTATTACGTTTTTCTGTTATTAAATAATCGTTTTGACGGTAGCATTCGATAGCAATAGCTGCTGTTGTAATTCCTAAAACAGCTGTTAGTAATAATAAACAAGCAGCTCCAATGATAGTAAGATTCATTTTATTTATATAATATAAAAATAAAATAAAATAATAGTAAACAATTAAAATTTTGGTTGATTTAATTAAAAATTTAGATCAATGTGTAGATTTAATAGGCAAGTTTTTGCGCATTCTTGTTCTGCACTAGTTACTTTTCTACCAAATCCGATTCCCAAGATATAATTTCCATTTTGCGTTAATTCGTATAATTTTAAAAATACTTCTGGATTTTTAATTTTGTATTCGTGCAAGATATTATTCGTGTATTGTGAAATGTTATTTTGGATAATAGTATCCATCTCAGAATATTGTTGATGTGTAAATGTTAACATTCTTGTAAAAATTTTTCTATAAAGAGGTCCATCTTCGTTTAATGATGTGTACACTGGTGTTTTCCATTTTAATGATTGAAAATATCTTTGAAGAGAATCTTTAAAATTATCATTTTTAGATATTAATTCTGCAAAATCTATAATATTTTCAATAACAGATCTTACAAATCTATCCGCGTACAAATATCCGCTTTCACCAAAATCTACTAAAATTGCTCCTATAAATGCTTCAAATGCATCTTCGTAAAAACTTGGAGTGCCTCGACCTCTATCTATATCAAGAATTGTTTGATTTTCAACTTGTAAAGATAACAATAAAAAGCGTTTAAAACCTAACGCTACACCAATTTTGTGTAACATGGAACATTTTTCAATTTTGATTTTAAGTTTAGTTAAAAAACCTTCTCTTTCATTATCAAAACGTTGGAATAAATATCTCCCCATTGTTGCTTTTAAAATATGATCTCCAAGATATTCTAATCTTTCACTTGATCGTTTCGGTAGATAAATGTGTGGTGGGATTTCTTGTTTTTCATTAACGTGATATTGTACAGCTTGATAATAACTTTCGTGAACAAATGCGTGTTGGTAATGTTCTAAATTATTTGGTTGTAAACGTTGACCATTATCACCAATGTTTTCGAAATAATTTAGAATATTTTCAACATCTTGTGTTGAGATTAAACAGTTGTTTGGATTATCCATTGTGTAATTTTTAAATTATGTAATTAAAATTCAATTATTTATTTTTCGATTTTAATCGTTTTAAAAGTAAATAATTGAATTTAAACTACACGTTATATAAAATATGGTAGCATCATTGTATTTTTTTAGTGAGAATGAGGAGTTTTGGGATAAATGTGATGATAAATTATGTAGTGGTATATCCGAACAATTGGTATATTATTTTATTAAAGATTCATTAAAAAATCAGTCAGTTTCTATAAGTTCTAAATATGTACGTTTTTCTGATGGTTTAGTTACTATTGTAAAGGTAAACGATTCAACAAGTATAAATTATTATGTAGTTCGTAAAGATGATGATTATAGAATTATAGTTGATAAAATAATACCTAGTTATAGAAAAAGATATAAACTTTTTTTAAACGTGGTTAATGATCGTTATAAAAAACCAATAAAACATTCACGTGTTAGTTTTTTAGAAAAATTTAATGTTGTTAGAGTTTTTAAACAAGAATAGGTGTTTTAGTATTTTTCATTTTGTTATTTTTTACAAATTTTATTAGACGTTTTGTAAAAAATTGCAAACATTTGTTCAAAATGATCATTTTTTCTTATATGTGCGGTAATATTTATTTAAAGCTTGGTCAAAATTAAGACTTTTTCCAAAGTGAAAAGCCTCTGGTCTCTTTTTCAATACAATTTCGCAAGCTTTTTTTGGATCGAGACCATATTTATCGACTAGATATACTGCTACTGAGATTGCTGATCGCTGGCGCCCAGCCCAGCAATGAACGAGAATGTTATTGCCTTGTACATTGCTGTGCTTGTGAATGAACTGTACAATAACTGGCATATATTCAAACATTTGGTCATAGTCTTTTTGTTTAAGAGAATCATCTACGGGTATACGCATATATTCGATATTTTTATCATGTGCAAAGTGATTGGGTATATCCTTTGAACAATTGAGTACAGCTCGTATATTTTTTTGTTTAAAAAATTCTTTATCTTTTGCTGCTTGAAAGTTACCTAAATATATTCTGTTCATTATTTTATCGTATTTTGCTAGAGGTTTATCTTCATCAGGTATACGTAGGCCTTGTTTTATGGGAGAATGTCTTCGTATATGTTCAGCGAGACTTAATTTATGATCTGTACGTCTTTGTCTGGTTTTAGTAGGTGTATCCATTATATATTAATATATAAAAAAATTTACGTTAATTATGTTATATTATATTGTATTATTGTATATATGTATAAATTTGGTGGTTGGGGTATTTCTCTTTGTTGGTGGGCAAATATAAAATACCCTACGTCTATTGTTGATAATTTAATAGAGTTACTTTTTTCAAAATCGGGATTAGGGTTAACTGTAGTTCGATATAATTTAGGTGGTGGTAGTAATCCCGATTTTAAACAAAATTTTAGATTAGGTGCAAATATGCCGTGTATAATGAATGAAAGTGGTGATTTTAATTTAGAAAATGACGGTTTACAATTAGATATATTAGAAAAATCAGTAAAGGCAGGTGTTGATAAAGTAGAAATTTTTTGTAATAGTCCTCCATATTTTATGACAAAATCGGGATATACAAATGGTAGTGATCGATCGTGGGAATGTAATTTAAGAAATGATTGTATTAATCTTTTTGTAGATTTTTTAAGTACTTCGTATAAAATACTTGAACAAAAATTTCCAATTGTTAGTATAAATCCATTTAACGAACCGAGTAATCCATTTTGGACTACTAGTATAAATCAAGAAGGGTGTTATTACGATTATTCTACTAGAAAAAAAATTATAAATGGATTGAAAAACAAGAATCCTGATATAAAAATTTCTAGTGCAGATGAATCAAGTTCTATTTTTGCTTTATTATGGTATTTCTGTTCACCTAAAAATTTAATTAATCGTATTAATGTACACGGTTATAATTATGTTGAATGGCGTGGTGTTAAATTTCGTTTTTTTGACTGGACAATTTGGAGACGTATTTTGAGATATTTTTATAGAGGTGAATTATGGATGTCAGAATATGGTTTTGGTTACGATAATACTATATCTAACAGTTTAGGTTTAGCTAGACATATATTTAGAGATTTAGATACATTGCGCCCTGATGTTTGGGTATATTGGCAAGTAGAACATATATCTAGTAGTTGGGGTGTATTAAAGGTAGATTTTGAGAATCCTAATCGTATTGAAATTCAAAAACAATATTGGATTTTTAAGCATTTTACAAATACATTGCTTCCAGGTGATACTTACGAATTTGTTTCAAATAATGTATTACGAATAAAATCTGATGTAGACAAATATATTATTTTAAATGATAGTTCTAAAAGTATGAATGTACCTGAATTATTATTAAATGACAAATCACGTATTTATATGTCAAGTGATGATGTAGATTATATAGAAATTAGCAGCTTACCAAAATTAATATTGCCTAATACAATAATAAGCGTGCGTTAATATCATTTAGAAAGTTTAATTTAAAAATAATATTCTTTTAAAATTAAAAATAATGTCTGAAAAAATAAAAATTTTATTTAGAGGATGGTTTGAGATCCCACATAGTTATTCGTTAGTAAACTGCTTTCAAATTGTTCATTTATATCAAAAGTATAAAGATAATATTGAGTTTTATGTTACAGAAATGCCATATTATAGAGAGCAGTGGAATGGATCGAGAAAGTTAGTATACAGTGAAGAATACAATGAAATTATTAGAAATTTAAAAAAATGGAATGGTGAGGATGTTGATTTAGTATACAGTATAACATATCCTTATAATATTGATCCAGTTGTTATCGGTGGACGTAATATTCCAAAATGTGTTTTTTATACGTCAGAATTTACAACATTAGATCCTACATTTTTTGCGCAGACTGAATTAAATTTATCTGACGATGCTCGTATTACAAAATATGTTGCTGGGGCTAAAAATTTATACATGACATCACCTAGTGTATGGTCATCTTTGGGAATGGTTAAATATGGTTTACCAGATAAAAAAAATAGAATCATTACTCATGGTGTTGATGGTAGTATTTTTAAATTTGACGTATCTAATCGTAAAGCTATAAGGAATTTTTATAAAGTTAGTGATAATGAGATTTTACTTATTAATATAGGATCAATGACTGGTAATAAGGGGATGTTGTATATTTTGCAAATTTTACATTGTTTAGTAAATCGTTTACGTAAAGTGCATTATAAATTATTGTTAAAGGGAACTGGTGATTTATATCAATCTAAAGAAATGTTGGAATTATATTTCCAGCATTTGCAAAATAATAATGTAATGACTCGTGATGAAATGAACGTTTTATTAAAGGATCATATTATTTTCACAGACAAAACATTACCATATTCTAAAGTCAATGATTTGTTTAATGCTGCTGATTTGTATATTTCACCATATTTAGCAGAAGGGTTTAATTTGACATCATTGGAGGCTTTATCTGCAGGTTTACCTGTTATGATATCTAGTACAGGTAGTACAAAGGAATATATGCTAGATATATATAATAATGGTGGATCTGAACATATATTTTATATTGATTCAGAAGTTATTGATGTAGGTGATAATAAACGTCAAAATAGTATAGATTTTATGAAATTATTGCATTTAATTACAGGTAGTGAAAATAAAATACAAAATTTAAAAGCGTTACGATGTAATGGTGGTGTAGAATCTTATAAAAATATGAAAGATTACATTCGTGAGAATTATAGTTGGACTAAAGTAGCCGATTTGTTGTATGATTATTTCAAATTTATAATTAGGGGTAATTAAGGGTAATTAAATTTCTTTGTTATTAGTAAGATGATTAATATAGTATTTGTATTATTAATAATTGGTATATTATCGATTACTATTACATGGATTCAATCATTAGTTGTTTGTTCACCAACAGTAGTGTACAAATATGTTCCAAAAAATTATTTAGATATTCAATTTGATGACGAAAATGTTCCAAGTGAAATTTACAAGGATATGTTTGTGAAAAGTAGTCCTTGGATAGGTGGTTTTAGTTTAGGTAATCGTGGTTTAAAAAAACAAGACAATAAATAAAAGAATAGCGACAAATTATAAATACGTATACAAATATATTTTTTTTTTTAACTTGATTATAAATAATGTTATATAATCGTGTTATTATAGATAGGATAAGTTTTGGAAATCCTTATGAAAGAAAAAAACAATTTTTCATACTCGATGAAAAGATTGAAAAATCAGTTTATTATGTAGATATTAGTTATGATAATGATTCATTGTATATAAAAATTCCAGAATCAGAAAGAAAATATATAGAAATAAAGAACAATGGTGATACGTATTGTTATCTACGCGACAATAATTTTTATAATAATTTTATAGAACCATTAGAAAAATATATTATAGACACCGTTTATACTAATTCAGAAGGGTGGTTTAATGGTAAATGTTTTTCACGTGAAAAAATCTCAAAATGTTTGGTATCAAATATGCACGGAGGTTATAAATTATGTATAACAAATAAAAATAGAATACAAAATCAAGGAGGTGATTTATATATACACCTAAAAGAATTGCAATTTATTGATAATAGATTTACATATAATTTAATTTTAATGCAAAGTGAAAGTGAAAGTGAAAGTGAAAGTGAAAGTGAAAGTGAAAGTGAAAGTGAAAGTGAAAGTGAAAGTGAAAGTGAAAGTGAATTGGTAGATGAATATTATAAAGATGAAATATTATAAAGATGAAATATTATAAAGATGAAATATTATAAAGAATAAATTTACTTGAATTCCGAAAAATAAATTTATTATATAAATTATATGAAAAAATCTTTAAAAAATACTAGTGATATTCCCCCCGAGTTAATTTTGCAGATAATGTCTTTGATGAAATCAAAGGATATTAATGAATATTGTAAAACAAATCAGTATATTAATAAAATATGTAAAGAAAACAATGAGTTAATAGTAAAATATGGATTGATGAATGATTTAGGAATTAAAAAAGCTCCTTCTAAAAATGTATTAAAATATTTGTTAAAATATCCATATAATACAAAATTCGAATTAGAGAAAATTTTTTCATATGCGGCAAGAGATAATCGTGCAGATGTAATTTCTTTTTTAATTGAAAACAGTATAGAGCCATCTAATAGTGATAAAGTTATGAATATAGCTATTGAGAAAGATAATGTAAATGTATTTAAATATATTTTAGATAAAAATTTAAAAGATGAAGAATATGACGAGGATAGTGATTTTGAATTGTATTTAACTGTATTTTTTACACATAGTCAAAAAATAATAGATTATTTACTTCGTTATCGTTCAGATTATGTAATGGAAAATATTGATAATTTTATAGAATTATTAGAAGAAAAGGGTGATTTCATAATGTCTAAATATTTAGAAAGATTTGCTAGTGGTGAAGATATGACTAAAGTAAGAATAAAAGATCTTTATCGTAATTTAAAATCAGGTGGTAGTCAAAAGAAAGCGGGAAAGAAAAGTGTTAAAAAGAAGTTGCCTATTAAACGTAAAATAAAACGTAATGGAGTTTCTACAAAACGTACTAGTGTAAAAAAATATAAAAGTAGAGCTAAGGGAAGATTATAATTTCCGGGTAATTAAGATAAATTATTTTCATAATTTATTTTAATATAATATATGTTGGAAGACGAAGTAAAATCATTATTAGAAAAAGAATGGACAGATGAAGAAAAAGCATTAATTACAAATTTAATTTCTACTGTCACATATTTTAAAAGAATGTTACCAAAAACATTTAAGCAAGATATTCTTTGCGCATTACAAATGTGTAATTCTTTAAAAATAGAATTAGATTTATATAGAAAAAAATGTACGTGCACATTTCCAACAACGTTACCTAAATGCGAATGTAAATGCGAATGTAAATGCCAAGGTGAATGTGAAGCAGAATGTAAATGCAAACTCCAAGGTGAAGCGGAATCTAAATGCGAAGCAGAATGTAAATGTGAAGCAGAATGTAAATGCGAACAAAAATAAATATAATAATTTTCCATTTAATTTATTATTATATTAAGAACGCAAAAATGCGTCAGTATCAATTTTATTATTTTATGAAACGCAATATCGCGTTTATTTTTTTCTTGATTAAATGTATAAATGGCAAGTGTTTATACAAATTTATACTTTAATCAACCGATAGTTGTTTTAGATACAACTGCTGCAACCCAATCAAGTGGATCTCTTGTATTATATGGGGGATTTTCAGCATTAGGTAATACAAATTTTTCAGGTCTTACAAAAATTTCAAATAATCAAACAAGTACTACTTATAGTAATGGTGCTTTAGTAGTATCTGGTGGTGTTGGTATTAATGAAAATTTAAATGTTGGTGGTAATACCGTTATTTCGGGATCACTTACTGCAGGATCATTTTACTCGCAATTTGTTGGAGTACAGTCTATTACTACGACATCTTTATTATCAACGAATATATCATCTGCTTATTTAGCAATTGGATTATCAACTATCAGTAACTTATTATCTAGTTCTATTAGTTCAGGAACTTTATATTTATCAACAGGTATTACAACTGCTACTTTGCATTCTACAATTGGTTCATTCGGAACAGTCAGTTCTTCATTATTAGCAGCACAAACTATGACTGGTGCAAACATGTATCTTTCTGGTGATTTGTTTGTTGCAGGAACTATTAACACAGTAAATATTACAACTACAAATCTAGTAGATACTAATATGACTGCTGGAATTGTCCGTATTACATCTCATTTATCAGCTACAGGAAACAGTAACACTGTAGGAAACGTTTTTACAACTGGAGGTAATGTTGGTATTAATACTGCAAGCCCTGCTTATCTTTTAGATGTCAACGGTGATGCTAGAGTTAATAACAATTTAACTACTGGCACATTATTTACACAAAATATAACATCTGGTGGTGTTTATGCAACTTATGTTACTGCTGGTAGTGCAGTCATTACTGGAAATGTTACAGCTGGATCCAATTTCGTTGTAAATGGACCTGCTTTGAAAATTCCAGTTGGTAATGTATCCGAACGCCCAGCTGCTCCTCAACAAGGTTACATTCGTTATAACACTGAATATACACAATTCGAAGGTTATGGCCCAGGTAACGCTTGGGGATCTTTGGGTGGTGTTATCGATATCGCACAAACTACTAAAGTTCTTGCATCAGAAACTCCTAGTGTTACAGATGGTAACTTGTACTTTATCACAGTCGGAGCTGAACGTATGAGAGTAAATAGTGCAGGTAATATTGGTATTGGTACAAGTGCTCCTGCTTATAAATTAGATGTTGCAGGTAGTTTAGGAGTTTCTACTGGAATTACTACTTCTAGCATTCTTGCAACTACTGGTATTAGTACTGGTAGATTAAATGCTAGTAACGCAACTGTGTCAAATGTAGTTGCTACTAATCTCAGCGCTGGATCTTTTGTTGGAACTGATGTAGTATCCACAAATGTTACTACTGCAACTCTTGCTGTTAATACAAGTCTTACTACAGCAAATGTTTACGCTCCTCTCGCAACCATCTCCAATGTTGTTGCAACTGCTACCAGCACTGGATCAATCAATGCTACTGGTATGACCGTTGCTACTATCCTTGCTACTTCCCAAATCTCTGCCGGTTCCGTCTATGCACCACTTGCAACCATCTCTAATGTTGTTGCTACTGCTACTAGCACTGGATCAATCGATGCTACTGGTATGACTGTTGCTACTATTCTTGCTACTACATCTGTAAGTTCTGGTGCATTATTTGCAAATAATTCTACTATTAATAATTTATATGCTCTTAGTTTAACTGCTGGAAATATTGGTTTAGATCAAGCTACTATTTTAAATACTTTTGTTGTAACTGGTACAACCACTTTAGCAAATCTTTTTGTCAGTTCTGGAAATCAAATCGGTGGAAATCTTGTCGTTAGTGGTGGATCCGTTTTTAATAATGGTATCACCACTGGATCTCTTAATGTGACTGGCGCTTCTGTTCTTCAGGGTAATGTTACTATGGGATCAAATGTTGTCGTCAATGGGCCCTCCTTCCAAATTCCATATGGTGATGTTGCAGCTAGACCTGCTGCTCCTCAACAAGGTTACATCCGTTATAATACTGAATATACTCAGTTTGAAGGTTTTGGACCTGGAAGTGCTTGGGGATCTCTTGGTGGTGTTATTGATATTGCACAAAGTACAAAGATTCTTGCATCTGCTACTCCAAGTGTAACTGATGGTAACTTGTACTTTTTCACCGTAGGAACTGAACGAATGAGAGTAAACAGTGCTGGTAATATCGGTATTGGTACAAGTGCCCCAGGATATTCACTTGATGTTAATGGAACACTTCGAGCAGCAATCGGATTTACTGCTGGAGCTCTTAATGTTACTGGACAATCTATTCTTCACGGTGCTGTTACTACTGGTGCCCTTAATGTTACAGGTAATAGCATTCTTCAAGGATTTGTTACTGCTGGTGCTCTTAATGTTACAGGTAATAGCATTCTTCAAGGATCTGTTACTGCTGGTGCATATTATGCTCCACTTGCAACCATCTCTAATGTTGTCGCTACTGCTCTCAGCACTGGATCTCTTGATGCTACTGGTATGACTGTTGCTACTATCCTTGCTACTTCCCAAATCTCTGCCGGTTCCGTCTATGCTCCACTTGCAACCATTTCTAATGTCGTTGCTACTGCTACCAGCACTGGATCAATCGATGCTACTGGTATGACTGTTGCTACCATCCTAGCTACTTCTCAGATCTCTGCCGGATCCGTCTATGCTCCACTTGCAACCATCTCTAATGTTGTCGCTACTGCTACCAGCACTGGATCAATCAATGCTACTGGTATGACCGTTGCTACCATCCTTGCTACTTCCCAAATCTCAGCTGGATCCCTTTACGCTCCACTTGCAACGATCTCTAATGTTGTCGCTACTGCTACAAGCACTGGATCAATCGATGCTACTGGTATGACTGTTGCTACTATCTTGGCTACTTCTCAAATCTCTGCCGGTTCCGTCTACGCTCCACTTGCAACCATCTCTAATGTCGTTGCTACTGCTACCAGCACTGGATCCATCAATGCTACTGGTATGACAGTTGCTAGTATCCTTGCTACTTCCCAAATTTCTGCCGGTTCAGTTTATGCTCCACTTGCAACCATCTCCAACGTTGTCGCTACTGCTACCAGCACTGGATCAATCGATGCTACTGGTATAACTGTTGCTACTATCTTGGCTACTTCTCAAATTTCAGCCGGGTCAGTCTATGCTCCTCTTGCAACCATCTCTAACGTTGTTGCTACTGCTACCAGCACTGGATCAATTGATGCTACTGTATGACTGTTGCTACTATCTTGGCTACTTCCCAAATCTCCTCTGGTAGTGTATTCGCTACAAACAGTTCTATTAGTAACTTGTTTGTTTCTGCTCTTACTAACGGAAACCTTTACTCTACTATGGGTACATTTGCTACTGTCTCTTCCTCATGGCTTTCTGCTACAACCATCAGTGGTTCTAACTTGAGTTTATCTGGTGATTTGTTTGTTGCTGGTACTTTGACCTCTGTTAACATTACTACTACAAACTTTGTAGATACCAATATGACTGCTGGTATTGCTCGTATCACCACTCATTTATCTGCATCTGGTAACAGCAACACTGTAGGAAGTATCTTTACAACTGGTGGAAATGTGGGTATTAACACTACTGCTCCAAGTTATACCGTTGATATCAGTGGTGATCTTCGTGCTACAAATAACTTTTACACTGATATTATTACTGCTACCACAAAAGTAACATCTGGTGCTTTATATGCTACTAACTCTACTATTACCAACTTGGTTGCTACAACAATGACTGCTGGATCCTTTGCAGTACAAGACTTTATTTCAACAAATATTACTACCGCTACTATCGCTGTTACTACAAGTCTTACGGCTGCTAATCTTTATGCTCCACTTGCTACCATTTCTAATGTTGTCGCTACTGCTACCAGCACTGGATCCATCAATGCTACTGGTATGACTGTTGCTACTATCTTAGCTACTTCTCAAATCTCTGCCGGTTCCCTTTACGCTCCACTTGCAACCATCTCTAACGTTGTTGCTACTGCTCTCAGCACTGGATCTCTTGATGCTACTGGTATGACTGTTGCTACTATCCTTGCTACTTCCCAAATCTCTGCAGGTTCCGTCTATGCTCCACTTGCAACCATCTCCAACGTTGTCGCTACTGCTACCAGCACTGGATCAATCGATGCTACCGGTATGACTGTTGCTACTATCTTGGCTACTTCACAAATCTCTGCCGGATCCGTCTATGCTCCACTTGCTACCATCTCCAACGTTGTCGCTACTGCTACAAGCACTGGATCAATCAATGCTACTGGTATGACCGTTGCTAGTATCCTTGCTACTTCCCAAATCTCTGCCGGTTCCCTTTACGCTCCACTTGCAACCATCTCTAATGTTGTCGCTACTGCTACCAGCACTGGATCAATCAATGCTACTGGTATGACTGTTGCTACCATCCTAGCTACTTCTCAGATCTCTGCCGGATCCGTCTATGCTCCACTTGCAACCATCTCTAATGTCGTTGCTACTGCTACCAGCACTGGATCAATCGATGCTACTGGTATGACTGTTGCTACCATCCTAGCTACTTCTCAGATCTCTGCCGGATCCCTTTACGCTCCACTTGCAACCATCTCTAATGTCGTTGCTACTGCTACCAGCACTGGATCCATCGATGCTACTGGTATGACTGTTGCTACCATCCTAGCTACTTCTCAGATCTCTGCCGGATCAGTTTATGCTCCACTTGCAACCATCTCTAATGTTGTAGCTACTGCTACCAGCACTGGATCAATCAATGCTACTGGTATGACCGTTGCTAGTATCCTTGCTACTTCTCAAATCTCAGCTGGATCCCTTTACGCTCCACTTGCAACCATCTCTAATGTTGTTGCTACTGCTACCAGCACTGGATCAATCGATGCTACAGGTATGACTGTTGCTACTATCCTTGCTACATCTCAAATCTCTGCCGGATCAGTTTATGCTCCACTTGCAACCATCTCTAACGTTGTTGCTACTGCTACCAGCACTGGATCAATCAATGCTACTGGTATGACTGTTGCTAGTATACTTGCTACATCTCAGATTTCTGCCGGTTCCGTCTACGCTCCACTTGCAACCATCTCTAACGTTGTTGCTACTGCTACCAGCACTGGATCAATCAATGCCACTGGTATGACTGTTGCTAGTATCCTTGCTACTTCTCAAATTTCAGCTGGATCAGTTTATGCTCCTCTTGCAACAATTTCCAACATTGTTGCTACTGCATTTACTTCTGGATCTATTGTTGCAAATACCGTAGATGTTACTCCAAGTTTGGGTGATATTTCTAAAGAACGAAGTTTTGCTGCTGCAAATAACCAAGCTGTTGCTGCAAATATTACAAACTTTGCATTTGCAAATGCTGTTGTTCGATCATTTAATGCAGTTGCCTCTGTTTCCATTCTACGATTGTCTGGACAAAATTATTATGCAAATTATGATATTCGAGGTGTACAAAAAGATAACAACGACTGGGTTATCAATGTTTCTTTTGTAGGTGATAACACCGGTGTCGTATTTAGCATTGATGATAACGGACAACTTCAATATACAAGTACAAATGTCTCTCAATGGCAATCTACTAGTATCAAATTTAGAGCCAATACAACTTCAGTCTAAATAAACTTTTAGAAAAAATCTAATCAAACCAAAAATAACCTAATAAACTTTTAGAAAAAGTCTAATAAAATCAAAAAAATAAAAATTAACTATTGTTAATTTTAATTTAGACAATAAAGTAATGTAATAAAAATACCCATTTAAGAAGATGCTTTCTTAGGAAAATGGGCTGAAAGATATCTTTGAAGTTTAAGATAAGTATAAACTAATGGTGAATTAGCATCGTTAGGATCTTTTGGTTCCATTGCTGGTCCAAAAAGCTTCTTGAGAGATGCATCTGGAATAATTTCTCTTCTGTGTTCTGGATTTTGAAGATCGTGTTCCTTAATATAAGATGTAATATGTCTAGTAACATCAGTTCTAGCAATAGGATCAGATTTCTTGACACCAAATTGAGCTAGAAAAGCATAAAGATCATCTGATACAATAACTGGTGATGCAAAACCAGATGGTTTTCTTGGATTTGCATCATCTCGTGGAGTCTTCTTTCTCTTTGTCTTTTTAGATGCATCCTTAATTGCATTTTCATGATCACGTTGCATTTTTCGCAATTCTTGAATTTCACGTTTCAATTCATTAATAAGATCTTGCTTAGATTTGATCAATTTATCAAAACGTTGCTTCATAGATTCAGTCTCAGAAGTGGTTTCAACAACTGGTTCAGTTGAAGTTGCTGGTTCAACAACTGGAGTGACAGTTGGTTCAACAACTGGGGCAGGTGTAGGAACAGTAACTTCTGGTTCTACGACTGGTGTAACGGATTTAGTAGTCTTTTTAGTAGTCTTGGTAGTTTTAGTTGCAACTTTGCTCATTGTATTTTTTAATGTTACTATAGGAATTATTTTATTTTTTCTTACGCGCTTTGGTATATTTTAAAGGAAAAAATATATAAAAATCAATTTTTATATTCGTTTTTATATATTTTTTAAATTGCAATATTTATATAATGAAAACTTTTAAAATTATAGATTGTACATTAACTGAAGGGCATCAAAATGATTTTTGCAATTTTACTTTTGAGGACAAACTTGATTTTTTAATTTTATTAGATAGTTTTGGTATAGAATATGTAGAAATAAACATTGACGATGATCGATTTGAAGATTTGGTAAAGTTAAAAATAGATAAAGGTTTAAAAATTAAAATTTTATCTTGTACTTTGCCCAATATAAGTAAAGACTCCCTTGATATTTTTGAAAAATGTAGAAATTATAAAGTTGATGCTATAAAATTAAATTACAGTGATAAAATAATAGATGTATGTAAATATATAAAACAAAATTATAGTAATATGGAAATCGTATTATCAATAAATGATTTTGAATGTATTTATTTATCAAATTTTGAAAAGTTAGTTGACAGGGTTAGAATAGTTGATACATTAGGTATTATTACACATTATGAAATTGAAGAAGTGTTTGATTTAATACAAGATTCTACAACGTTTGATTTACCAATAGAATATCAATTTAGAAATGATACATCTAGTGCAGTATATAATTCTTATACAGCTTTATCAAATGGTTGTAGTCATATTGCTATATCTGTTTTAGGTATAGGTAAAAGAAATGGGATAACTGATTTATCTGGATTTATTTCTCGTATATATGCAAATGATAAACAACTTTTAAAACGGTATGATTTACCAGTTTTAAAACATTTAGATGAATTTGTAGCTAAAAGATTAGGTATACATATACCTATAAATAATCCTATAACAGGTATTTGTTCATGGGAACAAAATATTGTATATGATGAGGATTTTAATACCAATATTATTTTTACGCAAGATATCAAATTATTCAAAAAGATGATGCAACATATAATGCCAAATGTTTATGAAAAATTAACAGATGATTATATTAGGAAATTGTATATACAAATAAATGATGATACAAGTAAAGATACTACTTTATACATTAAATTAAATAGTGATATTGATTATGCACGTGATTATATTTGTAAATATATAAGTTAAATTAAAAAGTTAAATAAATTGTAATAGACATTTTATTTACTTACAAAGAAGAATAAACAGGAGCAGAAGGAGCAACAGCTTTAGCGTAAATAACATAAATTTGTACTAAAGCAGCAGCACCTACAGCAAATTTGACGTATTTTGCATTGTCTGCACCAACAACTGCATCTACAGCATCAGTGCCGTTGTAGGCAATAAGACCCCAGTTAAGTGCACCGGCGATAAGGAGAATTTGGACAAGTAATAAAGCGATTTCTGAATAGTTCATTTTTTTATATTATATAAAAATAAAATAAAAATTAAAATTAAAAATATAATTTAAATAAGAATATTATAATTTAAATAAGAATATCTATTATTTTACTAGAAAATGTTTTTAAAAATATTTTAGATTGCCATAAATATTCTTTGTGAATTAATTCTAAATAAATTTTTGTAGGATAATAATCTTCTAAATTTTGAGTATTAAATAAACGAAGTGTTTTTTCGTATATTTTTTGATCTACTGATTGTAAAATTTCTATAAGAGAATCTTTTGGTAAGACCATAAATAATTGTTCTAATGTTGTATTTGGTATACTTGATTGTAATTTTTGTAAATTCAATTTGTGTATTACTTTTATATTTTCATTATTAGATAAATATGCAAAAACATCGCTTGCAAAAGGTACGGTGTGTTCGGAATAAAACCAAGACCAATTTTCATGTACGTGTCCGTTATAATATCCTAAAATCCAATATAAACCTGTTATGTATTCTTGCACGGCACATTGTTTATCGTCTACACCATAAAATTGATAATATCTTTTTTTGTATCCAGGTTTGTTGTATTTTATAATATCTTGTTTATAAAAATATACATTTTTACAATCTGTATTAATTTCATCTAAATTAAATGTATCCCTATAAGTCACTTTGTTTTTATAAGCGCTGTATATGTTAGTATAAAAATAATCTTCAACTTTTGATAATTCATAAAAAATGTCTCGTACCATTTGTAAATTAATACAAGATGACCATTTTTTATTATATAAATCTTGTTTATTGATTAATGTATTTTTATTTCCGTGTTTTTGCATAACAGTATTGTAAGATTTCATTAATATTGTCAATCCATTTTCTTTTATCATCAATGATGGTATATGTTCTAAAAAATCATTACCTAATAAGAAACACAAAAATATATAATCTTGTATTAATTGATCGTTGCTAATATTATCAAAGGAATTATTTTGACGTAATTCTTTACATACGTATTGACCAAGTTTTTGTATATCAACATAAGTATACACTTTATCGCATTCTGATAATTTTGTATTAAATGTATTATCTCTAATAAGAATAATTTTAGAACGATCAGTGTTTAATAAGCTCAACATTAGTAAATCTGCGTCTAAGCCATAAATACATATTTTACCCGGTTTTTCAACATTACTAGAGTTAAGTGTATTTATAGTAGACATCATTTTATGTTCACCTTCTCCTGGTTCATTGGAATCAGAAATAATAACATCTGATAATTTACAAGTTTTTATAATTTCTTTTTTGAATACATGTAAAGATTCGATTAAATCGTCCATAAATTTTGTACCAGGTGTTATTTTATTAGAATTCCATTTAACAGAACCACTAAATTCTTTGAAAAAATGCGATTTGTATCTTCGTTCTCTTTGTTGATTAATTTTTGCTCTTGGAGCTACCCCATCGATCATTATATATAATACGCGTGGTTTAATAACATTTATAATATATCTTGTATAATCTAAACAAGCATTTATAATTATTTTTTCCAAAGTCTTTTCATCTGTTTCTTCTGTTAAACTTAATGCTTGTTGTGCACACGGATGAATCATACTATTGTAATCTAAAAATAAATATTCTATATCAAATGATGATATAGTGCTTTCATTAATCATTAATTCATTTTCATGATTATATTTTTTGTAAATAGTATAAAAATACCACGGAATACCCATTTGTACTTATAATTTATTGTATATTATATTCAGTTTATTTATACAATAATAAACGTTTGTTTTATTAAAAGTATACAATAATAAATGTGTATTTTATTAAAAGTATACAATTTTATTGTACATATTCTTGATATACTAGTAAACATCCTTTATTTTCATCGAATACGAAACCTTGTTCATTTAATAATTTTTTATAATATAAAAATTCCATTTGTTTATAATCAGTTTCGTTAATAACTTCACATTCGTCAATTTCGTCTACTTCATCTGCTTCAACGACTTCATCTTGTTGTTCACCTTCATCGACAGCGTTATTATCTAAATCATTGCCCGTTTCTTTATCATTTATATCAGTTTCGCTAAAATCATCGTATTCTTCATTATCACTTATATCATAATCGTCTAAATTAATCTCTACATCGGATATTTCATCAAGTGTATCAATATCGTAATTACTTTTAACATCAGTTTCATTGTCGTCTTCATTTTTAGCCTTGTTTTTATTTGTTTTTGATAATTTTATAGATGTTACAAGTCTATGATACACACTGTTTTTAGCATATTTTAATTTAGATTTTAAATGTTCTTTTATTAAAATATCTGGATCGATATTTGGATTTATATATTTTCGGTTAATCATATTTTTTCTTTGTTTTATTAAAGTTATGTCTGTATATGGTTTGACAATTAATTTTTTGATATAATCATCTCTTTTTTGTTGTAAATTATTTTGTAATCGTTCTTCAATTAAAAGTTTATAATATTGCAATAATTCATTTCTTCTTCTTTCCATTTCTTTGATAGTATCTGTATTTTCCTCCATTAATATTAAACAATTGTATATTTTTTCTATAACATCATCATCGATATTTAAAAAATTAAAAAAATACCCATTAGCATTTTTAGTGAATTCGATATTTTTTGTATATAAAATATTTAATATATGTACTTTTTCTTTTTGATTTAATTTACTAATACGCGAAAGAATATCTTTAATATCAAAAGACATTTTATATAAATTAAATATAACGTTAATAATTCATATTTTTTTTATAGATAAAAATAAATAAAAAAAATGTCTAATAATATTTACGATACAAATGTTGATGTTATTCGTCAACAAGTAAGTGATTTAATTGACGAATGTGAACATATTTTAAAAAATGGGGATGCGTTATCAAATTATGAAACCCAATTTTCAGATAAATATAAACCTTTAATCGATACGTCAAAAACATTATATAATTTTATATGTACACAAATGAAACAAACATTTAGAACTTTTGATAAAATTGCATTCCAACAAAGATTGAATATGATGTTAAATGCTATATTAAATATACAACAAGCAAAGATGTCACAACATGATGCATCTATAATGATTGGTGAAAAATTAGCACAAGATTATATACCACAATGTCGTGATTCTAATAACTGAAAATTTCATTTCGGTTAATGAATAATTATTTTATATTATTTAAATATAAAATAAGAATGGATCCTATAAATATTACTATTACAGAAAATCAATCTAATAATTTTTTTTCTCGACTGCAACAACAAATAAATCAATCAAATGAAATTGGATCTAAACGAGATTTACACGAACAACAAACTCCTGAACAACAATCTCTGGAACAACAAACTCCTGAACAACAAACTCCTGAACAACAACCTCCGGAACAACAAACTCCTGAACAACAATCTCCGGAACAACAACCTCCGGAAGAGAAAATTGTTAAAACAAATGATTTTTTGTCTAAAATTAATTCTACAAGTAAAAATTTAGGTCATAATAAATTACAATTGAGAATAGATGATTTGGAAAATCAAATTGTAAAGTATAAGGTTGTAGAAAAAGAACAAGAAATGAAATTAAATTTATTTAAAAAAACAATTGCTACTTTGCAGGGTCAATTGCAAGACAAGTCTGCGTATATTTCAAGAATTGAATCATCTCACATAGATCCACAATATGATAAACGGATTCAAGATTTACATCAAGAGATATCTAGTCTTAAAATTGAATTAGATAATGTAGAAAAGGAAAATGTCCAGATGAAATTAGATGTTGATTTTATAAATAACAAGTTAGAAGCAACAAAGATAGAGTATGCAAATATAGTGAATAAAAATACAGAGGTCCAACAAAGATATGATGTATTAGAACAAGTTTATCAAAAAGGATCAAATCAATTACAAATGGATTTAGAAACAATTTCTAGACTTGAAAATAAAATAAATCTTGAATTAAATATTAGACAAAATTTGGAATTAGAATTACAAACTTTAAAATTAGAATTAGCTGATTATAGAACAGATATTAAAAATATAACTATAATGAAAGATAATGAAATAAAATTATTAACTGATAAACTAAACGAGTCGAATAAACCGATCCCTGAAATTTCTAGTAAACAAGAACCCTTAGTAGCTGCTCCTAGGCCTCGGGAATCTAGAAGAGGTACTGTAAGAGTTTCAAGAAATACCAGAGCAGCTCAAAGAAAATAATTACCATCATTCATTAAAAAAATATTCGTTTATTTCGTCTATTTTATATCTGTTATGATAATACTTTTGTTTTTTTGGTATATATATTTCTTTTAGATTCTCAGTATTAGTGTCCGTTGAATTGTATAATATATCTGGATTGTTATCTTGATTTTTATCTCGGTTGTAATCGTTATTATCTCGGTTGTAATTTTGATTTTTATCCTTTTTATATTCGCTGGAGTTATCTGATGAAATATAATATAAAATGTGATCTTTTGAAACAGAACTTTGAGATTTTACCGATTTATCTGATTTATGCGAATTATCAGATTGAGATAATTCTAATTTATTAAAATCGTAGGTGATATTTTTGATTAGTGGTTCATCTGGTTCTTGTTCTTGTTGAATTTGTAAAACGGGATCTATTTTATTTATTGGTAAAATAATATTAATAGTTGTATCAATTTGAGCTTTTAATTGAGATAGTGTTATAGATCTTGTAGATTTGGGATTTTCATAAAAAATTCTAGTAAGTCGTTTTAAACATTTATAATAGAAATTTCGTAAACTTGGTAAAGAACCTTCTAATAATTTTTCAACATATAAACTAGGCTTATGGATCATAACTTGAATAGTCAATGTTATGATATCATTTAACATTTGTTGTAACTCATTTTCTGAATAATTGTATTTTCTTCTTGACCATTTTAAAAATTTAGAATATTCTTTATCTATATGATAATCAGACCATTTGGATATTTTTAATAATCTTTTTTGAAAATTTTGATATAAAAATCCTATTGTTTTTGATGCTTTATGAAGATCATACTCCATTTTTAAAACACGATTTATATATTTATAAATATATTTTGACAAAATTTCATAAAATTCTGATTGAATTTTTTCTTTATGTTCTATATTTTTAGCTACAAACATATATATGATATGTTATTATTTTTAAAATTTTCTAAAAACGACGAAATGTGAATTAATTTTATTTATATATATTATATATTTAACGCAAATGAATTTTCACATATTTGTGTTGGTTAGTACAATTATATTTTATGTAATATTAAGATTGTATAAATCAGATATTCAGAATGCAAAAAAACAAAATAAAAAAGGGGGTAGTAATTTTATTTATGTTTTATTTGTACCAGTGATGTTGTACATTTTGAATTACATGTATAAAATTAAAGAATATTCATCTGGCCCTGTTGCAAATTTATCTGATAATATTATGACAACTTCTGATATGTCAGAACAACCATTATTATCAATACCTTATCCAGAATCAACTGTAATGTAACAAACAATCCAATTAATCGATTTATCGGAAATTTAATTTTCTATGTTTTATGTAAGTAATGACAGAAAACATTTATTATAACCTGACTAATTATTTAAATAAATCAGAATTCCTTAATAATGCTTCTGATAAAAAACGTAATTATTTGCATCAAGAACCATCGCAAATGTTATTAAGAAATTATATATCACGAGTAACACCGTATGAAAATGTTCTTTTATATCATCAGTTGGGTACTGGGAAAACATGTGCTTCAATTACTATAGCTGAGGGTTTTAAAGAATATTTAAATAATATAGGTAAAAGAATAGTAGTCTTGGTAAAAAATAAGAATATAGAAAAAAACTTTATGGGTGAATTATTAAGTAAATGTACACATGAAGAATATTTAGATCAAGAAGAGTATGATATTTATACCGGGGCTGTTACATACAGAGGTTCTGAAACAACTAGAAATGAAATAATTAATAAAGCTAATAAAACTATCGCTAAATCTTATCAATTTATAACTTATGGAACGTTTATTAATAGAGTTCTTGGTCTTAAAGAATTTGAAAAAGATCAATATGGTCAAAATACAAAAAAGGTAAAACGTATTGGTGGAAAAATTGTGAGAAAACCTATAAAAGATGCTATTAGAAATTTAAATAATACAGTTATTATTGTAGATGAAGCTCATAATATTACCAACAATGATGTTTATACTTCATTATATCAAATTTTATCAAAATCATATAATTATAAATTAATTTTACTTACGGCTACACCGATGTATGATAATTGTAGTGAAATTTTTGAACTGGCAAATTTGTTAAATGTTAATAGACCAGATTTACAATTACCAATTGGTAAAGAATTAACTCGAGGAGATGATCGAATTTTAATAAAACAGACATCTGAAAATATAAATCGTTCTGCTTTACGAGGTGATATAATGAAAATAACTGAATCTGGCAAAAAAAAATTAGAAACATCTTTAGCTGGTAAAGTTTCTTATTTACGTGGAAATACAGAAACAAATCCTAAAAAAATTGATATGGGTAATGCTCTTTTAGAAAATCAAGAACGACAGGGAACAACAAATGTTGTTTATTGCGAAATGTCAGATTATCAATATAGTGTATATCAACGTGCATTACATGTAGATTTGAATAAAGATTTTGATGTAGATTTAACATCAGCTATAAAAAATATAGAATCTGAAGAAAATGTTGAAGAGGGTGAAGTAACTATTTCTAAATCAAGTTCATTGTATAAAAATAGTAGTGATGCATCTACTATGGTTTATCCGAATGAAACATTTGGTAAAACTGGATTTTCTAGTATATTTACTAAATTAGGAACTCGTTATAAATTAAATAATAAAGCTATTTTAACAACTGATTTACAAAAATATTCAGCTAAACTTTATACATTATTACAAATGATTAACAAATATAACTCTGGTAATATTTTTATATATTCTAATTATGTATCTTATGGTGGTACTACCTTAATAAAACAATTATTATTAGCAAATGGATTTTATGAATATAATAGTAAAAATCCACACGAGTATAAATCATTTGTCGTATTTGATGAAAGTACAAATATAAAAAATAGAGAACAATATAAACGTATATTTAACAGTGATGAAAATAAAAGTGGAAAATTAATAAGAATTATTATAGGATCACCTATTATAGCAGAAGGTATTACTCTAAAAGCTGTTAGGCAAGTACATATATTAGAACCTTATTGGAATATGAGTAAAATTAACCAAATTGTTGGTAGAGCTGTTCGTAATTATTCCCACCACGCTTTAGAACCAGAACAAAGAACAGTAGAAATTTACAAGTATGTATCAATTTATTCAAAACTACAAGGTACTCAAGGTACTCAAGGTACTCAAGGTACTCAAGGTACTCAAGGTACTCAAACAGGTGATATTTCCAATTTTTTTATTGACAAGGAAAAATATATATTATCAGAAGAAAAAGATAGAAGTAATAAAATTATAGAAAGACAATTAAAAGAAATTAGTTTTGATTGTGAATTTAATAAATCTAGAAATAAAGTAATAAATGGTGTAGATGGGTCCCCTGAATGTGATTACACCAGTTGCAATTACGAATGCAAGATTAAACCAAAATCAGAACGAGTTGATCTTTCAACTTACAAAATGTATTTGACATTTTTTGATCAATTTGATATTTTCTTTGTTTTAGAACACTTGAAACGTTTATTTCAAGAAGCTTTTATTTGGAGTTTGGACGATATTAAAAAAAGTATATTTGATTTAGAACCTTTGATAACAGATGAAGCTATATATACAACACTAGCTCATGTTGTTGATAATAAAGTATTATTTTTAGACAAATATGATAGAGAGGGTTTTGTTATTAGACGTGGTCCGTATTATATTTTCAATAATTTTGATATTGATATTGGTAGTTCTATTTATTCTAAAATATTAGATTTTTCAATTGATACTAATAAATATACATTGCAAGAATTTTCTAAAGCTTCATTAGGTATTGATATATTAAAAGAACCTACTAAAACACCAGAATTACCTAAATATTCGGAAGAAATAAATAATCTTACAGAAGATGATTTAGAATATAATAAAAATATTGAACAAAATTATAGTATATATGGTACCTATAGAAATAAGAAAATGAAAGTTGATAAATGGGAGCATAAATACGGTAATAAAGATGATGTTTTTAGAATAGTTGATATTAGAAATTTAGATCGATCAAAACGTGGTGATCAAAGAAATGATATAACAGGAAAGGCTGCAACTAGTTATAATTTACAAGAACTAAAAAATATGGCTACAGTTTTAGAAATATCTGTTAAAGATACGCACGAAAAAAGAGATTTGATTGAATTAATAAAACGTACGTTGGAAGAAAATAATAGAATACTTAAATAATGTAATTAATTTTGTTCTTCTGTAGAGGTGCAAAAGTATTGATATATTTTTTTAGACAAAGCCTTTCCTACTTTACGAACACGTTTTTCACTAGATGAAACAATTATATCTGCAAGGATTATTTCTGGATTACTGTTTTCATTATATAAATCTATAATAGTTTTGATAGAACATTCACGATCATGTTTGTCACGTAACCACGAGATTATAGCAGTTGCAATTGTAGGTGAAATTCCAGGTATTAAACATAATTGATTTAATAATTTAGAATCTTTTATTTTTTCACACTTTCGTTGTAATTTAATGGATCCTTTAACTATGTTTAAGTTATTATTTGAGAATTCTCCACATTTATGTTTTTTATATAATAATAGTATGTGATCAAATGTATCTAATTTATTTTGTGTTGTTATAACACGATATTGATGTTTAAAAATTAAATTAAGGACTGATCCTCGAATCATATTAATTTTTTTAGAGGTGATTAATTTTGAAGTAGTTCCCTCAATTAAATAACATATTTTATTAGCATCACCAAGTGAATCTAACAATCTTGATTTTTGTTCTCTGAATCTACCATCTATAATACTAGAATATAAATCATTAATACTTTTTCTTTCTATGGCAAGTTTTATAGTTGAATTATCATGAATATCTTCAGTGATAATAAAATCTGCTACTGGTAAATTGGTAATTTTTATTGAAATTTCTTCATCTTTAATTTTTATGGCTTTAGCTATTTCATTTTCAATTATACAAAATTCAGATAATTTGTCTATAAAATCTTGTTCTCTGTAATCGATTAATAAGTACATTTGTTTATAATTATTTAATTTCTTGATAATTAATAAGATAAAGATAAAGTAAAATGAACGGTCAAGTGGAGGAAAAGGTTGATCAAAATATATTTTTGGCAAATTTGATAAGAATCTTTCATATATTGATTATTTTATTCGTTTTAATTGCACCTTTTACTAATTTGACAGCTTTATTGATATTACATATAACTTTTTGTATAAGTTTATTAGTTCATTGGTTATTTAACAGTAATGAATGTTCTTTAACCTTGTTAGAATCTCAATTAAGAGGTTTACCACGTAACCAAAGTTTTTCATACAAATTTATTTCGCCAATTTATAACATTTCTAACACAGATTGGTCTTATTTTTGTTATATTATTACTATATCCTTAATGTGTGTTTCTATTTATAAATTATACCATTCTGATAAAGTAGCAAAAACAATAAGGTGTTTTTCTGAAAAGAGTAAAGATGAAAGTTCAACATATAAAAAAACTATAATCTTTTTTGACTGTTTTAAAGATTTGTTAATTTTAGAATAATGTCACGTACATTCTTATATTTTTTTCTAACTGTATATTACAAATGAATATTGATTTTTATTCTCAGTATATTAACATTAATTTTGATGAGATTTTACTTGAAAATAATAACAATTTGGTTAATTCCGAAGAGTTTTATTTAACATATAAAAAAGAATATTTCGATGAAACCTCCAAAAATTTTGAAAAGTATAAAAATTTTGATAACGAGTTGAAAGACTTAGTAAATTTTAATATTTCAGAACCTACTAAATATAAATATGTTTATACAGATTTAAATAGAGCAGAATTTTTGAAACAACAATTGAAAAATCTAATAATTGCTCAAAATAAATTATTAGATAATTTTCATCATTACATTACATTATTAAATACGCATCCTGAAAAATTTAAAGCAAAAAATGAAGATTTTCAGAAACGCAGTTTTTTGTCAAAATTATTAACTTCTAAAAAAACTAAAAACTAATTTAAAATGTATTTTACATTATCGTATTCAAAATTGATACTATTTGTTTAGATTTTTCTCTTTGTTTTTCTAATTTGTGTTTATAATCGTAACACGTTCTTAATTCGTTTTTGATTTGTTTCAATTGACTTTCAAGATGATCAATTGAAGTTTCGTGATTTTTAATTAAATATTTTGTATTAGCTAAAAATTTACTATGTAAAAACATAATTTCTTCAAATTCTAATTTGTTAAGACAACTTGTACATTTTGTATGATTAAAATAATCTTCGTCTAAAATATCATAATTATAGATATCTTTAAAAAAGATATCTGCTAAACAGTTAATGTGAAATATATGATTACATGATAATATAATAAAATTTGATTGATTTACATCATCTTTACATAGTTTACAACAAAGATGTTCTTGTACATTATCTTTTAAGATTAAAGGTACTAATCCAGATGATTTTTTTTTAATACTCGAGCCTTGATAAAAATTCTTCAAGGTTTCTACCTTGTTTGATACTTGCGATGATGTAATAGAATCTGTTTCTATATTATCATCGGAAATACTTTCATATACAGGTTGCATTTAATATATATCACACAAATAAAAGTTTTTTCAATTTTTATAAAATGATAACTTTATCGATTAAGCGCCACAATTAACGCCACAATTTAAAAAATTGAAAAAAATTTCTAAAATCAAGAAAATGTGTAATACTTGATACTTGCTTAATATGAATTCTTGTGGTGTTTGTACTGAAAAATATAATCGATCTACCCGATCTGTTGTCTGTTGTGATAAGTGTGAATTTAATGCTTGTCGTACTTGTTATGAAAAATATGTCTTGGCTAATGACAAAATTAGTATTTGTTGTATGTCATGTCAAGATGAATGGGATGAAATGGATATTAGTAATAAATTTTCGTCGAAGTTTATTACTAATTATAATAAAAAGCGCAAGGTAGAGATGTTATTTCAAAAAGAAATACAATTGTTGCCCGGTACTCAGCCACTGGTTGAAGAAATTATGAGAAAACGTGAATTTGATCAAAAAATGAAAGAATATGAAACAGAAATTGTTGCTATTAATGCAAAAATTCGTAATTTAATTGAAGAATATAAAAAAGATGCGGCAAAGATACAGGCTAGAAAATTTACTATTAGAAGATGTGTCAGGGAATCTTGTAGAGGTTATTTGTCAAGTGATTGGATTTGTGGTTTATGCGAAACTAAGTGTTGTTCAGAATGTCATTTGGAAATGGAATGTGGTCACGTGTGTAATGTTGACAATATAGAAACAGCAAAGGTTATAGATGAAAATGGAAAATCTTGTCCAAATTGTTCAACTATTATTTTTAAAAGTGAAGGATGCGATCAAATGTATTGTACAAGATGCAAAACGCCATTTAGTTGGAAGACTGGTAAAATTGAAAATGGTGTTATTCATAATCCTCATCATTTTGAGGAAATGCAAAATCCTGAAAGAAATTTATTAGAAGTACGATGTGGTCGTGAAATTGATAATAATTTCTTACGTGTATTAAAACAATATCTTTCTATTTATTTTAATGTACACGCAGAAAATATAATCATAACTATAGGAGTAAATCTTGTTAGAATGAGATGGAGTGATTTGCCCAAGTTTATTAATACAAGAAATGATAATTCGGATTTGCGTATTCGATATTTAATGAAAGAAATTACAGAAGAACAATTTCGAGGTATTTTACAGAAAAGGGATAAAGAAAATAAAAAACGCAAACGAGTAGCTCAAATCTTAAATATGTATATTAGTTCAGCAACTGAAATTTTTTATAGATTAATGGATTATCTTAAACAAAGAGAAACTCTTAAAGTTGGAATGGTTTTGTATGATTATATTAATTTTTCACCTATAGAAGAATTGCAAGAGCTTATTGAATATACAAATACGTGTTTTCAAGATATTAAAACTTTATACAAATGTAAAGTTTATTGTATAGATGAATATGGATATTTTTAATTACAATATTAATAAAACTTAAACGATAATCTAAATATTTTTTTTGTTAAATAATAATAAATGCACGTTAAGCTTCTAAAGGAATTATTAGATTTAGATAAATATAAGACTAACACACGGCAAACTTTACATAACCAACTAAATCCAAGTGAATCAAAGTCACAGTCATATAAATTAAAAGAAAAGGTAAATTATGACGATAGACGACAAGATCAAAATATTAAGAAAATGAAAACAAAGGACAATAAGCACAATAAGGACGTTAAGGCAGATGACGATAATGATATTTCCAGTAATTTGATGAACACAATTATTGATGCTCACGAACCTGTTGATTTAGATTTACAATCAGATGGCAATTTTGACGTATTGTCAAATACATCATCGTACGATTCTTTTTATGATACAAATTAATGTTTAGTACATTTATATATAAATTTTAGGTATATATAAATTTAAGAACTGCACATTGTGCAAGCTTCTGGATTTTCTCTACTACAAGCTAAAACAACTTCTTGTTCTTCTTTTTGAAGAGTTTCTCCATTTTTTTGTTTTTCTTTTATACGTTTTTCTAATTCAGGATCAATTGAAAATTTACCAGCGCTTGCGCTAGCTTTGCTTCTAAGATAATACATTCCACTTTTAAGGTGATTCTTCCATGCATAAAAATGCATTGACGTTAAACGTTTGTAATTTGGATTTGCCATAAACAAGTTCATAGACTGCATTTGATCTACAAAAACTCCACGATCACTAGATTGTTCAATAACACTTTTCATACTAATTTCCCAAACAGTTTTGTATAAAGCTTTCAGGTCATTTGGTATAATATCTATATTTTGAATACTTCCATCATTTGCAATAATAGTATCTTTTAGTTCTTTTGACCAAAGGCCTAATTTTACGAGATCATCGACTAGATATTTATTTACAACCACGTATTCTCCAGAAAGGACACGACGTTTAAAGATACAACTGTCAACAGGTTCAAAGCATTCTGAATTTGCCATAATTTGAGCTGTACTAGCTGTTGGCATTAATGCTAACAACATGCTATTTCTAGCTCCGTGCTCAACAAGTTCTTTCTTTAAAGAATCCCAATCCCAACGTCCTGAAAGATAATTTGACAAGTCGATACCATCAAATTCTGCAGCTAAATCAAATTGTAATTTACCTTCACTAAAAGGACTACCTGTAAAACTACTATATGCACCATCTTGTTTAGCTAATTGGACAGATCCCTGAAGACAGCCGTAATAAATAGTTTCAAATATTTCTTTGTTTAATTTTTTAGCTTCTGGTGATTCAAATGGAAAACGCATTTTTACATAGACGTCAACAAGCCCTTGAACACCTACGCCAATAGGACGATGATTCATATTACTCGTTTTTGTTTCAGGAACTGGATAATAATTATTATCAATAACTTTATTCATTGGTTCTATAATATATTCTGATACTTCTCGTAAATGTTCAAAATCAAAATATGGTTTGCAGTTTTCATCGTATTTTACAAATTTAGGTAATGCAATTGAACAAAGGTTGCAGACGGCGTATTCTTTATTGTCTGAATATAAACTTATTTCAAGGCAAAGATTGCTGGACCGAATAGTTCCTAAATTTTTTTGATTGCATTTTTTATTGACTGCATCTTTATATCCAATATAAGGTGTACCGGTTTCCATTTGTGCATCTAAAATTTTTGTCCAAACCTCTTGTGCTTTTACTACACGTTTATATCGTTTTTCTTCCACGTATTGGTTGTACAATTTTTCAAATTCTTCGCCGTATACATCAGTTAAACCAGGACATTCATCTGGACACATCAAATACCACTCGCCATCTTGTTCTACACATTTCATAAAAAGATCAGGTACCCACATTGCGTAAAAAAGATCTCTTGCACGCACATCTTCATGACCTTGATTTTTTTTTAAATCTAAAAATTCAAGAATATCAGAATGCCATGGTTCAACGTATATTGCAAAACTTCCTTTTCTTTTACCACCTTGATTAATATATTTTGCAACTTCATTGTATACTTTAATCATTGGTATTACACCATCACTTGGTCCATTTGTGCCTCTTATTAAACTTCCTTTTGCACGAATATTTGTAACATGTAAACCTATACCTCCAGCTAATTTTGAAATTTTACCACAATCGGTAATTGTTTTAAAAATACCCTCTAAACTATCTTCGGATCCGAGTAAAAAGCAGCTGCTATACTGATTTAATCGAGTACCTCCATTAAAAAGTGTTGGGCTAGCGTGTGTGTAATAGTGTTGAGAAATAAGATTATATGTTTTAATAGCTGATTCGATATCATCTTTATGAATACCAATAGCAACTCTCATATATAGATGTTGAGGTCTTTCAACAACTTCCATTTTATTCGTGTTTTTATTCGAAATTTTTTGCAAATAACTTTTTTCAAGTGTTTTATATCCAAAATAATCGAAAAGATAATCTCGTTTGTAATCAATTGCAAAATTAATTATGTTTTTATGTTTTCGAATAATGTCAATAATATCATCTGCAAGAATAGGTGCTGCATTACCTAATTTATCGGTATTATTATAAAGTGTCTCCATTACTTCACTAAAACATTCAATTGTATTTTTATGCGCGTTACTAATAATAATTCTAGAGGCCAATTTTTGATATTCTGGATTTTCTGTCATACTAATTGCAATTCTAGCTGATTGTTCATCTAATTCACTTGAAGTTACACCATCATAAATACTAGATACAACTCGTTGTGCAATAATATCCGGATCAATTGTTTTTAAAAGACCAAGTGAACGATCGTTACACAACTTACTTAATCGATAAATAACTTTATCAAATGAAAGTTTTTCTAAACGTCCATCTCGTTTTTTGATCTGCATACTATATTTATACATATAGATTATAAAAATATTTTCGATTTTTTCCTAATCGTTGTTTTCATTCTAATATTTAAATTATTATTTACATTTAAATCATCTATTCTGCCATTATCATTCTATCATTGTCATCTATCATTGTCATTCTTAATTTAAAAATACGGATTATATTATGGTAAAATTAAGTTCTAACCTAATGAATGATAATGACAGAATAGAGGTTATTTGTGATGATCACGACAAAGACGCATATGACAAAGACGCGTATGACAAAGACGCGTATGACAAAAAAATTCAAGATAAAATTGATTTGATGAATTTTAACAATGGTTGGAATGATAAAAATGAGCAATTATTAATATCTATTGGTGAAAATGCTACATCTTATAAATGGATGCACGAAGCAAGTTCAAATTATCATAATACTGTATATAATATAATAAGTATATCTTTAATAGTATTAAGTAGTTTATTGTCTATACAAACTTTATTTCCAAATGATACTTGTAATGATAATAATGTAAATTTAGTAGTTGTGATAGCAAAACAAATTGTTTTATACATAGTTACTATTTTATCATTTTTACAGTCGTTTTTAAATTCACAGGTTCTAAGTCAAAAACATTTTTTTGCATCTGGATTATTTAGTGAATTATATCACGATATTCAAGAACAAATGTGTATGTTTAGAAAAGATAGAATAAATGCCAAACAACATGTATCGGTATGTTTAAAAAAATACGATTCTTTGGTAGTAAACAATCCAGATATTAATTGGTATATTAGTAGAAAATTTCAAAAGACGTTTGGTGGTAATGGAATATCATTGCCAAGTATTATAGACAAAGTTCAAAAAATACAAATTATGCGAGAAGAAAATGATGAAAATATAGATAATCAAAAAAATACATATCATCATAAAGACGATAATTTTGGAATGGAATCTAAAAGTGTGTTTCCTTTGGTTACATGTGTTGCAAATAATTCTCATTTAGCTGAAATCAATAATGTATTTCAAATTAATGGTGATATTAGTGATATTGAATTGGATTATTTAAAATCAAAAAAATTTGAACACGAATATAGTAGGTTTCTAAAACATTCAGAAGAAACCGATTAAATTTGATTTAGATTAAGTTAATTAAAATAAATTTGTAAAATATTATTTTAATTGATTTTGATTGGATTATAATTCTTTTTTGATGATATCAATTTGACATGATCCTCTATCGTTTAGATTATCGGGGATTCCGTTTTTTTCATACACGATTTTAGTTTTACCGAAGCGTTTCATTCGTTTTGCGATAGTACTGTATAAGTTTTTTTTAAAATTTTGAATAGTTTCTGAAACTAAGCTTACATATTCTGTTCTATTCCAAGTGTCTTTAGTTTTGATTTTTGATTGTAATTCTATAATAATTTGATATAAACTATTTTTGTCTAATCTTTTTAAAACGCGATTGTTGATTTCGTTATTAATATCTGACCATTTTTCATTTAATATTGGTGTAGCAATAGATAAATTATCATCAAACTCTAATACAGAAATTTTATAAACGATTTCTGATAATTTTTCAGACGAATTATAAATATAACCCTTATGAATTTTTTTATATCGTTTTATTAATTGAAAATTTTTATCACCGTCGTTAATTTCGTATGTTATGTCTTTTCGTGTTTCATTTTCTTTTCGGTTTTCAATGTCCTTTCGAATCCAATCCTTAATCCAATTTCGAAGGAGTGTTTGATCTAAACAATAAAAAAGATTCAAAATTTGATCATTTTCACCTACTGTCGATGATTGTTTTAAAATAATATGCATTTTGCGTTTTTTATTATTTACTATTTGTAAAGAAAATAAATTAATTGTTTTGATTAAACTTTTTTTAAAAGTTTTTGTTGTTTTTGATTAAACTTTTTAAAAGTTTTTATGCTCAGTTTAAAGATATATTTTATTTTTAAAGTATATCTTTTTATGGCGAATATACCTTTATCGATGATGTCGATAGACGGCAAGGTACCACAAACAAACTTGGTTTATATTCATATTGGGTCGGAATTACCTGATTATATATATGATAGTATTTACCAAACACTTTTAGTAAATGATTATAAAACGAAAATTTATGTTATATTGGATGATAATGTAGTTGATATTTTTAATAACACTATTAGTAATTTTAATTATAATTTATATACAATGAGAGATGTTTATTATGAAAATGTCTTACAAGTAATTCCTATATCATTATTGGATAGTATAATGGATAGATCTGGTTGTTTTGATAATTATAAAAAGATGATAACAGAACGTTTTGCTGGTGTATCTGAATTTAGAAATGGTTTTTGGATATCTACTACTGCTAGATTTTATTATATATCGGCTTTAATGGAAATGTTTAGATTACAAAATGTTTTTCATATTGAAAATGATATAATGTTATACGAGTCTACAAGAGATCTTTATAAATACATTTGTGAATATTTCAAGATAGATTGTATTTCTAAAATTTGTATGGTGCAAGATTCTGTTAAACGAGTAGTTCCTTCCGTATTATTTTTTCCAAATGATGTATGCGTTGATAATTTAACACAGTATATTAGTGTTGAATTAAGTACAAGTTCAAGGTTTATAAATGATATGGATATATTGGGATCTTATGAAGATAAATTACAATTACCATTTGTCCCTGAACAAAATGATATTATTTTTGATGGAGCTGCTATTGGACAATATTTAGGTGGTGTTGATTATAAAAATTTAAAAGATGCATCGAATCCGTTAACGAAATTGGATAATCCATCTCGTGGATTTGTAAATGAAACTTCTTTAATGAAGCCGGATAAATATATTTTCCGTAATGCAAATGTGGAATTGGATCATTTACAGATTGCAGTTAGAGTTCCTACTTTATACAATAACAAACCAAATTTAATTGCAAATTTGCATATTCACAGTAAACAGTTGTATCAATTTTCAAGTATCTTTGACATTAAATATTCTGATATTATTACAGGGGATCGAATATTAACATTATGTGATTTTGTTATATTAACAAGAGATATTTATAATTTTCATCAAAACATTGATAAATATGCTAAAGATGTTATAATAATACGCGATTTTTTAAAGGTAAATATGGATTTATTAAATAGTTATTTTAGAAAACATTGTGAAAAGCACGGTGTTGATACGGTAAAATTATTTGTGTATACGCATATTTTAGATGCGTTTCAGACATATATTTTCCCACATTTGGATAAATCAATTCATTATGTATTATATCTTCATAATTCTGATCACGTTTTTGACGACCAGTACAAAAATTTAATACATTCACCTAATATTAAACATATTTATGCTCAAAATATAAATACAGTAGAAAATTCTGAAAAATTGTCATTGTTGCCTATAGGTATAGCGAATTCGATGTGGCCTCACGGTGATTTGGTTTCATTTTATACAGTTATGGCTGAAACATATAAATTTAAAAAAACGCGTTCTATTTATGTTAATATAAATCCTAATACATATACGTACAGGCGTAATATTTTAGAAAAAATTCTTGAATACGGTCATTTAGAAATATCTAGTGGTAAACCTTACATTGAATATTTACGTGAATTAGCTAGTAATAGATTTTGTTTATGTATTCGTGGTAACGGAGTTGATACACATCGATTATGGGAAAGTTTGTATTTAGGTGTAATTCCTGTTATTATTAATAATAAAACTACAAATATGGATCATCACGTAAAATATTTAAGAGACGGAGGATTTCCACATTATGAAATTAAAAATGATGATTTGGATTATGTATTTAAAAAATATACATCTAGTTATTTTGACGAAACCTTGTATAAACAAATTATAGAAAAATCACGGTCAAGTATTTATAATACAGAAGCTTTGAAATTGAGGTTTTATCGATAATTTGTACATTTTGTCTAAAGTGGGTATTGTTAATCTAGTTGTTTTATAAGATTTTTAATTAAAAATTTATAATTAAAAATAAAAAATTATAAAAATTATAAAAATTATAAAAATAAAAAATTATAATTAAAAATAAAAAATTATAATTAAAAATAAAAATTTATAAATAAAAATAAAAATTTATAAATAAAAAAAAAATAATTTTTCACGTGGTCAGATGGTTGATCGTTAGAAAGTGATAATAAAAATATTAATATGATGTAAGAGTTAGATTATTTGTAATCTAAAATGGAACCTGGGTTTGGACAAAATTTAGAAGGATTTCTCATTAAAGGAAATTTGTCCCTGGCTCCTTCAGCAAATCCATCGCAGCAGGGTGATGGATCTATTGAGGGATCAGGGACTTTGTTTTTTGATATAATTAAAGAGTATAATGTAAACAATGGTGTGAATATACAAGATGTTACTTTTCAAAATGGTATATTAAATATACCTTATACTATACCAAGTGAAAATTTAACAACGGCGAGTGTGATTATAGATGGTGGTGTTTCGATAAAACATACAAGAAATTCATCGAGTGTGACATCTGGTGGTGCTTTGACAATAGCTGGAGGGGCAAGTATAGCCAAGAATGTAAATATAGGTGGTAATGTGAATGTAAATAATAATAGTATTTTAAATGTTGCATATCCGATTCTGGGTACAGATGCTGTAAATAAAGATTATGTGGATACAGTTGCAACAAAATTATCTGGTAATTTTACTACAGGTCAAGTTATTTTCGCTGATTCTAATGGTGATGCAATACGTGGTTATGATTTTTTTACTACAGATACCCAAAGTTTGAATTTATCTATACCCTTTTTAATATCGAATTCAAACGGTGCTAGTGAATCAACTCCTTCATTGCAAGTCTTAGGTGGTGTGAATATTAAAAGGGATACTATATTAGAGGGGTTGGTTGATGTTTCAGGTAATTCTATAATAAATGTAGCAGATCCGGTGAATAATTTGGATGCTGTTAATAAAGAATATGTTGATAATTTAATTGAAACTTTAGGTAATGTGAATGGTAATTTTTCATCAGGGCAGTTAATTATAGGTGATACTGCAGGTAATGCTATTAGGGGTTATGATAATTTCATATACGATGGTTTTACATTATCTTTATTTAGTACTAGTAATAATAGTTTTGTGTGTTATGGTGGTATTTCTATAAGTAAAAGTGTTTTTATAGGTGGATTATTAGATGTAAATAATAATAAAATTATAAATGTAGCAGATCCGGTGAATAATTTGGATGCTGTTAATAAAGAATATGTAGATAATTTACTTGCAACCGTTGGTAATGTAAGTGGTAGTTTTTCATCAGGTCAGTTAATTATAAGTGATACATCTGGTAATTCTATTGTTGGTTATAATAATTTGACATTTAGTAGTATAGATGGTACATCTGGTACATTAGGATTAAATCCTTATACGAATATATATATTAGAAATACTACAAATGCTTCTGGGTTAGGTACAGGTGGTAGTTTTACTTCTCTGGGTGGTGCTAGTTTTAATAAGGATGTTTATATAGGGGGTGTATTAGATGTAAATCTTCAAAATATTAAGAGTGTAGCAGATCCAATTGATGATTATGATGCTGTAAATAAACGTTATGTTGATACTTTAATGGAAGATTGTTGTAATGGTGGTGGTGGTAGTGGTGGTATTTCTACAAATATTTTCAATCTAAGTAATAATGTATTGGTTCCTGCTGATATACCAATTTTTTATTATGATGAAGCCGTTTTAGCTTTTACAGCTAATGTATATGTACAATATAACAATGTGGCTACTGCTTTATATACGATTCGTGGTATACATTGTGATAATAATTGGAGTATTACAAGTAGTTATATAGGTACACCTTTAGGTGTAAAATTTTATATAAGATCTAATGCTGGTCAGGGTCTTTTGCAATATACAAATACAAATACGACTGGATTTGCATCTATAAGATTTTCGACTACTTCAAATATAGATACAGATGCTAGTAGTAGTCAAATAAATATAGATTTACTTGGTAATGTTCTAACATTTACAGATATATCTGTATTATCTTATCCATTTAGTTCTGTGGATGGTGTTAAAGTAATGTTATTTGTTTCTAGTATTGCAGATGATCAATGTGGATTATTTTTTATAAATTCAGTTTACACGGATAGTAAGTGGGATTGGAATGTATATAATATAGGTGATATTGTTGGCATTGAATTCCAGGTAAGTAATAGTGGTGTGATTCAGTACAAGAATAGTAATTCAGCGAGTGATTATGTAATTAGAGTAGTACAAAATTCTTTTTTGACAGCAGCATCTCGTATTATATTAGATGCAAATACTAATGTAATTACAAATATAAATACTGAAGATTTATCATTTCAGAATGTTACTAATTTTCAATTATCATTAGTAGCAAGTGACACTACAGCGAATAAATCAGCATTGTATGAAATAACTGGTGTTTTAGATGGAACTGTTTGGAAATTAAATTCCAGATATATAGGTGATGATTTACAAGTTAAATTTTATGTAAATACGATTAGTGGAAATACAGGTGTTTTACAATATACAAATAATTCTGGTAATGATGTTGATATTCGTTATGCTAAAAATATTCAAAATTTATTTGAACCATTGACGGTAACATTAGGGGGTACTGGAAATTCTAGATTTAATCCGTATGCTGTATTAAGGGGTAATGGTACAAATCCTATTATAGGAACAGATGATTTTATTTACAAGGATTACAAGTTGACATTAGGGACTAGTTCATCAATAGTATTGAATAATACTACAACAGCCACGAGTTTAACTAATGGTGGGAGTTTAATTTCGTATGGTGGTGCTAGTTTTGGCAAGGATGTATTTATTGGTGGTGAACTAGATGTTAATATAAAAAATATTAGAAATGTTGCAGATCCTGTTCTTGATTTAGATGCTGTGAATAAAAGATATGTAGATACGGCTATTGATAATTTAGATTTGAATAATAATGAAAATATTATAGAGCAAAACTTATTTTTAAATAATAATGTATCTGTACCAACTGATTTGCCAGGTTTGTATTTTTCGAACGATACAGTTAGAGCTTTTATAACTAATATTTATGTGGAGACGAGTAATAATACCTCAGCTTTGTATACAATTCGTGGAATAAATTGTAATTCTGACTGGTTATTGACATCTTCTTTAATAGGTAATGCATGTGGTGTAGATTTTCATATAAGAAGAGATAGTACTAATGGATATGTTCAGTATACAAATCAAAATAAAACTGGTAGTACTCTTGTTAAATTTACGACTAATTCTTTGGTTTATAAAGATGCTACGAGTTCTCAGATAAATTATGCTTTGTTATCGAATCAGCTTACATTTACAGAAATAACACCATTGACATTTTCAAATAGTGTGTTGGATTCTGTTAAATTATTAATTTACGTGTCAAGTGAAACTGACAGTCGTTATGGTTTAGTTTTAGCCAATTGTGTATTAAAAAATGGAGTTTGGGATATAAATAGTCATAGTATTGGTAATACAAATGGAATTAGATTTAGAATTCGTTCTGATATAAGTAGTAGTGTTATAGAGTATATTAATACAAATACTAGTAATGATTATACTATACGTGTAACGAATATCAACATCTCATCTGATTTAGATGTAGTGACTCTATCAGCTAATACGCTTGTTCCAGATGAGATTAATCATTCTGGATTGCAGATTCCAGTTGATGCGTATTATTTTCAAATGACAATTTATGTGACTGTGCCAGCTATTTCTAAATCAGCTTTGTATGAGATACAGGGTGTGGTTACTAATAATCAGTGGAATATTAATTCTAGGTATAATGGTGATTATACAGGTATAAGATTTTATATGACTACAGTTGATGGTATAGGTTATCTTATGTATACGAATTCTAATGGTAGTGATGCGTTGATAAGATTTATAAAGGATGTACCATTAACTACATTAAAACCATTGGCTGTTACAAAGGGTGGTACAAATAGTACATATTTGAATCCTTATACTATTTTAAGAGGTAATGGTGTAAATCCTATTATTGGTACGGATGACTTGGTGTATCAAAATAATCAATTAGTGATTGGGGAGACAGCTACTATAGTAATACGTAATACTAGTTCTAGTGTAAATTTAACTACTGGGTCTACTTTTGTAGCATATGGTGGTGTGAGTATCAATAAGGAATTATTTATAGGTCAACAGTTGGTTGTAAAGGATGTTGATGTAACACCTAATATGGAAGATATTTCAGCTGAAAGGGAATTTGATGCTGGGAATAATGTGAATATTCCATCAGATGTGACGGGATTTGTATTTACTTCTACAAATACAAAGTCATTTTCTGCGATGGCATGTGTTAATATAAATACAATTACAGATGAATTTGATGCGCTTTATGAAATTCGTGGATTAAAGAAAAGGTCAGGTTGGATTATAGATTGTAAATATATTGGAGATGATATAGGGATTGATTTTAGTATTAGATCAGATGGTCAAATACAATATACAAGTACTTCTCAAGCAGATTGGTTATCGACTAAAATTAAATTTAGAGCATTAACAACAACTGTTTAAATAGTATTTGTAATACTATTTTGTAATTTTTTTTATTTAAATACAAGTAATTATTTAAATAATAAGTGAATGAGTAGTGATTATTATAATATACTAGGAATTTCTAAAGGTGCATCAAATGATGAAATTAAAAGTGCATATAAAAAATTAGCTTTAAAAAATCATCCGGATAGAGGTGGTAATAAGGATACATTTCAGAAAATACAACAAGCATATGAAGTATTGTCTGATGATAAACGTAGATCAGAGTATGATAATCCTGTAAGTGATAATTTTTTTTCAAATGATCCATTTTTTAATCAATTTCATCATCAATTTAACACAGGTAGAAATAAATCTCAGCCTGTAAAAAAAAATGATTATCATTATACATGTAATATAACTTTAGAAGATGTTTTTGGTGGTTGTGTTAAAAAATTAAAAGTTCAAAGGAAATATTGTTGTAAAACATGTTTTGGTAAGTGTACTGTTTGTAATGGATCTGGTAAAATTTCACAAACTATACAATTAGGTCCATTTCGTCAAACAGTTGAACAAACATGTAATAGTTGTAGTGGATCAGGGAAACGTTTTGTGAAAATTGATTCTTGTACAAAATGCGATAGTGGTGGTATTGTTAAGGAAGATTCTATTTTTGAAATTGTCATAGATAAGGCTGTAGAAAATGGTAAACTGTTTATATTTAAAGATTGGGGTGAACAACCTGTTCGAGATAACGAAATTGCTGGATCGTTTATTGTAACGGTAAATATTCTAAAAAATGAACATTTTGAAAGAGTTGGGTTGCATTTAAAATACAAGGTTATTTTAAGTTTAAAAGAATCGATTGTAGGTAAACAAATTGTAATACCGCATTTTAGCGAACCTATTTATTTAAATACAGGAGGTTTTGGTTTAATAAATCCAAATAAAGAGTATATCGTATTTAAAAAGGGGTTGGTAAATAAAAGTGGTGAAACCGGTGATTTACGTATTCGTTTTGAAATAGAATATAAAGAAAAATCTTTTAATCAAGATGAATTGGCTTTATTAAATGAAACGTTTGATAAGATTAAATTTTAAATAAACTGAATAAAATATAATTGTACAAATTGCAATCACTTATGTATTTGGAAAAATTTTTGAAATGCAGACTTTTTAAAACGAAAAATAATAAAACGCAAAAGCAAACAAAAACAGTTATTTATTACAGTATTGATAAACAAAAATATGTAAAAGCACAAATTCCTATTAATATGAATATTATAGATGAATTTCAAACGCGTATTGGAGACCAAATAATTTTGGCAGTTGAACATGAAAAAAGACAAATTAATAAAAAAGTAAAGATAAATCAAGAACTCCAAGAACTCCAAGAAAATTTGGACAATCAAGGCGATCCAGATGTTTTAGATGAAGATGTTTTAGATGATATTTATGATTATTATTTAGACAACGAAAAGACATCTTACCAACTAGCGCGGCCATTAGTAAGGGTATCATCTTTGTATTCTAATTTATCTATGTAATTAATGTATATTATTTTAAAATTTTAAAATAACATGTTAATATAATATATGTCTTCAGAGCCAAGTGATAAAAATTTATACAAGCGTGTTAAAAAGATGGCTGATAAGAAATTTCAAGCCAAAACTGGTATATATAAATCGAGTTGGATTGTCTCTGAATATAAAAGGTTAGGTGGTAAATATATTGGTACAAAACCTAAAAAATCAGGATTGAAAAGATGGTATAAAGAAGACTGGGTTGATTTGAATAGACCTATTAAAAATTCAAGTGGAAAAACCATTGGATATAAACCTTGCGGTAGGCCAAGTAAAGGTATATTGAAAAGTTCCGGTAAAAAAACTAAATACCCACTTTGTAGACCAACAAAGCGCGTTACATTTGCTACACCTAAAATTATTAGTGAAATAAGTAAACGCGATATCGCGTTAGCTAAAAGACAAAAACAAAAAATACAGCATACTGGTAATATTAGATTTGGTGGTGGGCCAGGGTCGCAATTTTACGGTAAAAAAAGTGATATTATGATACCAGTACCAGAAAATGTTAAAAAGGTAGCATTATATTCTTACAAATTAAAAGACTTAGGATTTGGTGGTGGTATAGAAACAGGATGGAAGCGTGCTCGTCAATTGGCGACTCAAAAGTCAATACCAATTGAAGATTTAAGATATATGAGAAATTGGTTTGCTCGTCACATATATGCTAGTTATCCAAGTTATAAAATGTGGATAAAGGCTGGTAAACCACTCGATGAAAAAAAATGGCATAATAAACACGGTATTATTTCGTGGTATATATGGGGAGGAAACTCTGCATTTAAATGGGTAAATTCTCAAAAGAATATTAATCTATTAAATAAACATTACGATAAAAATTACAAACCTGTAAAATTAACATAAAGTTTTTATAAAATTAACATAAAGTTTTTATAAAATTAACATAAAGTTTTTATAAAATTAACATAAAGTTTTTATAAAATTGTATTATTTTGACTGTCATCTTTAATATTATTTTTATTTTGAAGCTCGCCAATTTTTTGAATAACCACCATCTTTATATCATTAAGAATTTCCTTATTATTTATTAATAATGTATTAAGAAATTGTAGATTTTTATCATTTGCAAGCCTTTCAATATTTATGATAATTTCAGGATTATCGAGCACTGTTTTAACAGTTTCGATTAATTTGGGATTACCTTCTAATGTAGTTATTATATTGGCCATATCAGGTTTATTAGCTATTAAAGTTTGAGCCATTTCTATATCAGTGCTATTTATTTTTTGTACACTATTTTTTAATCCGATTATTAAACTGTGTAAAACTCCGTTTGCAGGTACAGGTAAAACAGCAACAATTTCAGAAATAGCAAACAGTGAATATCCTATTATAGTAATTATATTATTTGACATTTTTATAATATAATATTTTATAGTATTTTTTATAAAATAATTAAACTAAATACAATTAGTATTGGGTAAAAAACTGATTTATTTTTATTTACAGTAATTATATATGGTTTTTACGAGGGGGCAAAAACGCAAAATTGAAGACGTAATAAATGATGATACCTTGCCCTCTATCGACAGTATCGGTAAAGGTACCTTGCCGTCTATCGACATCGTTGGTGTAAATAATGAAAATAGTAATAGAAATATAAATATGATAATTAAAAGAAAAAAGACATCTAATATAGAAACACAAACTGAAAAAATAGACTCGGATAAAATGTCAAGCGAATCAGAAATGGAGACAACAATAGATACATCCACAAATGAAGATGTAGAATGTGAAGGGGAAAGTGAAGGGGAAAGTGAAGGGGAAAGTCAAGAAAGTCAAGGTGAAATTCAAGTATGTAATCAAAATACGGCTCAAAATTTAGAAACAGTTATTAAAACATCTTTGAATAATTTATTAAGTAAATTTACCAAAAATGAAAGGACTGGAACGCCAAAAGACGAATATGATAAATATTTAAATTATATAGATTCTATTTACGAGGGTGATTTTTTTGAATCAGATTCTGTTAATGATAAAAAAAAGAAATTAAAAGATGTTTTTTCAGAAGAGGAAATTAAAAAACTAAACGTTGAACTAGAACAAATTAAAACTATTTATAATAAACGTGTTCCCAATATAGATGATATATTACGAATGGATATAGACATATCACAAAAGCAAAAATTGTTAGAAAAAATGTATCATTTTATGAATTCTGATGTATTAACTACTGATTATAATTCAAACTTGAAATTTTTGATTTCAAATATAAATGCTGATGAAAATTCAGAATTAGTCAAATTAGAAAAAGAAATATTGCAAAAATCAAATAGTATAGAATATTCTGATAATTATAGGCAAAAAATATTAAAATCAAAAATGCCTTTTGAAAATAAAGTAATAGCGTATAAACGTTTAGAAGTTATGGAATCTTTTGAAGCTACTGATACATCCGAATATGCAAAATACAAATCTTGGATGGATATTTTATTATCAATACCATACGATCAACCTATAAATAATACTATTGATAAACAAGGTACCTTTACCGACACCGTCGATAGACGGCAAGGTAGTAAACAATTTATAAAAAATGTGAGAAATGTATTAGATGCAAAATTGTCATTTTTAGAAACAGCTAAAGATCAAATTATAAATATTGTAACACAAATGATTAGGAATCCAAATAATAATTGTTTACCAGCTATTGGTTTGTACGGCGAAAAGGGTGTAGGCAAAACCGCGTTTGTAAAAAGCATATCTGAAGCTTTAGGAAGACCGTATAGAACTATTTCATTAGGTGGTGAATCAGATTCATCTTTATTGACTGGACATGGATTTACATATGTTGGTAGTGGTCCAGGTAGGATTATAGAAATTTTAAGAGAAACGAAATGTACTAATCCTATTATTTTATTTGATGAATTGGACAAAGTTTCTGAGACATATCGTGGTAAGGAAATTATTGGTAATTTAATTCATTTAACTGATTCGACAAGTAATAATAAATATAATTATGATAAATATTTTGCAGGATTGGAATTTGATTTATCAAAGGTTTTATTTATATTTACATATAATGATGAAACAAAAGTAGATCCAATTTTAGCAGATAGATTATTTAAAATTCGTGTAAATAATTATTCAGTTGCTGAAAAATTGGAAATTGCAAAAACTCATTTGATAAAAACAATTTTATCGGAATTTTCTTTAGAAAATGAAATTGTATTTGAAGATGATGCTATTCATTATATAGTAGAAACATCACGTTCCGATCAAGGTATGAGAGATGTTAAAAGAAAATTTGAAGTTATTATTTCAAGGGTGAATACATTGCTATTAACAGATCCAACACAGGATATTATTCGGTTAAAATATAAAAAATTATACGATTATTATAATACCAATTCTGATAAAATATGTATTTTAAGAGATCACGTAGATATATTTTTATCTGATAGTATTATTAATAAAAAAGATAATGGTCCTCCTCCAGGGATGTATATATAATTTAAATGAAATCCCAAGAAATACGCGGTAATCTTCTATTTATAGCACACGCTTTTTGTTTCGATCCGGTTAGTTCTATTAAAGCGTCAAGACTCATATCAATACGATTTTGTATGCAACTAGGACATTCATCCATTATTTTTAATATTATAGAACGTGTATTGTGTTTAACAATAATATTTCTACCACAAAAAGATTTAGCATTTTTTATAGCTACCCAATATTTGCTCGACTTATTATATTTTACACCAAGTCTTTTACCAAAATTACAAGGACCATATGACATATTATTTTGAAATGTCTGTACACTAGGGCATTGATTTCTATTTGGTCCAACTCTAAAGTAAAAAGTGGCCAAACTATGATATCGTTGACACATACCAAACCCTAATAATAATTGTAATAATAATAACCCACCAAGCATTTGTAATTGTATTTGTATTTTAAAATTTAAAATACAACTAATAAAAAATGATGTAATAAAAATGGTGTAATTATGCATCTGATGTATCCAATGCATCCAATTTTTTTCTATAAGGAATATCTAAAATATCTTGTATTTCGTTTGTCTTATTTTGTCTATAATATAAACGGAGCAGAGATGAAAAAGGATACTTTACTACATCAAAAACATTTTCTACAAAATGAATATGATGATCCATATTTCGAGTACTGTGATTGATACAATTTAGATTCGTGTTTATTTTTTCAGACTCTATTGTATTTTGCTGTATTAATTTTTCTAATAAATTTACAACATTGTCAATTTTTGTTTCTAGTGTGTCAATTTTTGTTTCTAGTGTGTCAATTTTTGTTTCTAAATTTTGTATAACTTGTAATCTAGAATTCATATCTTTTAATTTAATAAAAACTGACATATATAATAAATAATAATAAAATAAATACTAAAATCATACTTTTGGTTGTAAAAGTATATCCGATTTTAAAACGCCTTTTTAATTCAGGATAAAGAATGTGGCTTAAAACAACCGCGTTGGTAACTGCTGATTCCATGGATGTAAATTTATAAATACTACGACCATTATGTGTTCCTAAAGTAAATAAATTACGCAACAACTTTTTATCATCAGCGTCAGTAAAGGTAGCGTTAAAATCTAAATTAGGTTGATTAGATGAAGCTACGAATGCTGTGTCTCGAGACTCCCATTTTCCATTTGACCAAGATAATTCAGGTGACAAGATACTTACAGTTGGAGTTGGCAAGTTTGGAAAACTTTGTTTTAATTGATATAGTACTTCTTCAACAAGTTCAAGTTTATCAGTACATTCATTTGCCGTTTTGTTAATTCTACTACTCGTAACATGTGGTATAGTGATAGATGTGCTAATTACTGTTTTGGATTGTGATTCATTAAATTCCATGTAATCAGATAATACTACAAACGCTACACCCCATTCTGTTTTTGGAAATCCATATATCTTATCAAGATTTAAAACTGTATCCCAATGAAACATGACTGATATATAATCTATATAATCTGTATCACGTGACCAATTTTTTAATTTTTTGAAATCGCCAAATGCATTTTGAATTTGATCATCGTGTGAATTTTCTAATATTTGAACCAAGTTCATAGGTGGAGTTGCTATAATAAATTTATCACCAAATATTTCGATATCTTTGCCTTGATATTTACAATGTACGGAACTTATATTGTTTGTAATAGTATTTATTTGTAATTTTTCTACAGTAGTTTCTAATAGAAAATCAACATTATGTTTTTCCAAATAATCTTTCCATAAACTAAATAAACCAGTGTCATTTGGAGATTTAGGTTGGTATAATGTATATGGAGCTTGTTGATTGAATAGTTGTAAAAATTTGTTTAATGTATAATTATCTAATGTAGCACCATCTGTTAATCTACAAATTCTATCAATCATATCACTTGATTTTGTTGTAAAACCGCGAGATGTTATATATTCTTGCATTGACATATTTTTACCATAATCATCATTTACTAATAATATCATAAAATCTACAAACAAAGAAAACATTTCATTAAAAGATAATGTACTCCATATAGTTTGTCCACCGATGGTTGCTATTGAAAAATTGTATGGAGTAAATAACTCGTAAAAATCCAAATCCATTTTTTCTAATAGGTCAATAAATACTTTATAAGTAGAACTATATACTCTAGGTGAATGTTCTGTAAACATCTTTTCTACAAGTCCGTTTTTATTAATTACATCTACGCGTTTAACTCTATGACAACCACCTACAGAATCTTCTCTTTCAATTATTAAAATGTTTTTATTTAAACTAGAACAACATTGTGCTAAAGCTAAACCAGAGGGCCCACCACCTATAATAATTAAATCGTAGTTTTCTTTCATATGTTTTCTTTCATATAATTAAACTTTAAAAAAAATTTTGTATTAAAAAAATGAATAAAAATATAAACAGAATAAATATTTAAAAATGGGGTTTTTTTATTCAAATGATGGAAGATCTTTTTCTACAACATTGTCTTATGATATTAATCCGCAAATTTTATTAACACCAAAAGGTGTAGATGATGCTCGTGCAGCTATGATAATCCAAAGTTGGTGGAGACAGTATAATCCAAAAACTAAAAAACAACAAAATGCATCTGTTTGTATACAAACATGGTGGAGACTTAATAGAACATTTCAATATTATTATTTATTTATAGATAATTCACAATTTTACATAGAAGAATTATACGATAGATTGTTAACTGTAGTAATTCCAGGTATAGAATATATATGTGTTAAAAAAAAAGAGACTTTTCCAAAATGTATATTACTTAAAACTAATTTACAAAAGCCTATATTGGATTATGAAATAAAACATGTATTGTTATTAATTGGATATAATTACCAATTTGTTTTAAACAAAAACTGAAATAAAATCAATTGTCTAATATAGACACTTTAGTATGGAATTTATACAACAAAGATCAGTATTATTTAAAAAATTAGTCGTAAATTATTTTATTCGCAATTATGATTTATCTATAACTAAATTTGTACACAATTTGAATATACGTAATAAAAAATTAATTTACGTCAATAGTAATTATGCTATTATTCATAATAAAATTATAAATCATCATTATAACATAAAATTAGATGAAACTAAATATAGTTTGATAATAATTTTGTATAAAAATATTAAATACAAGCAACTTGAAACGAATTCTGCTGGAAAACAAAACATTGCATTTTTAAATTCTGATGCAAAACGAAATATATATAAAATATTTCGTAGTTTGAATCACAAACATTTAATATCAGATGCAATGATAATTGGTAGAAAATATAAAAATGATAATAAAATCATACAGAATTCATTAGGATTATATTGTATATTTGATATTTTGAAAATGAAACATTTGGAGTTAAATAACGAAACTGAAAATAAAATAGTTGAAAAACAAAAACATAACATACCTTGCCAGTTTGTAGATGCAAAAACAATTTTACGAAGACAATTTTTATTAAATCTTAAAAACTATTTAAATCAAAAAGATATTACGATTAATACATTGTATACACATAATATTATAAAACATAGTATATTTTTAGATGTAGAATATACAAATGATATTTATGATGATTTTTCAACATTTCCAATTTCAAAAGATACATCTTTGTTATTTATAATAGGAATTTCAAGAGTTGTAAATAACGAATCTCGTTATACTGATTTTACAAGTCGGAGATTAACTTGGCAAGAAGAATATAGAATTTTAAATGATTTTTTAAATTATATACAAAATGATAAACCGATACTAATATTTCATTGGAGTCACGCCGATAAATATATTATAGAAAAATCTTTAGCTAGATATCCAGATCTACAAGAAAAATATAAATTTAAACAAATCGTTTATGTTGATTTATTCATTATATTAAAACAAACAATATCCTTACCAAGTTATTCTTTAAAATATGTAGCAAAAGAACTATTAAAATTGCATTATGATACAGATTGTCAAAATGGTTTAGATGCAATGTGCAACATTATACAAAACGATATCATATTATATAATAAAGGCAGTAACAAAGATTTATTATCTTTACCATCAAGCAAAGATGTTGTAAAATATAATAAAATAGATACTACGTTATTATATGATGTGTTAAAATATTTTATTTCGTGAAAAAACTTAAAGAACTAACTTTGCAACATTCGGTTTTCTACCACGACGCTTTTTACTTGCTTGTTGTAAAACTGTATCAAGACTTTCAACGGTTTCAAGATTTTCAAAATCTTCAAGTTGTTCGACAGGCGCGGCTTCTCGAACAATAGGTTCTTGAATAAGTGATTCTAAAATAGAACTTGGTTCTTGAGTAGGTGTTGGTGGTGGAGTTAATGTCTGCTCAAATTCAAAAACAGATTCTACATCTGAATTTTCTTCTTCTTCTATATTTAAATCATTTTCTTCATGTATATGAAGTTCTTCAAAAATATTGTCTTCTACATTATTGTCTTGTGATACGTCTTCCGATACGTCTTCTGATATGTCTTCTGATACGTCTTCTGAATTATCAATACTTTCTAGATTAGTATATTCCAATGAATTTTTATTATGAGCATAATAAAAGGATGCAAGTAATAAATCAATACCAATTACGTAAATGATAAATTTATTAAACATTGACAAAAATTCTTCGTTGTAAAATAAAAAATATAGATAAATACACGCATATACAACTAAACCTATTCCGATAGCGTATATTGATGTATTTTCTAGTTTACCAACACTTAGATTATTTAACAAGTATTGCGATATTATAAACATTTATTAATTTAATCTAATAAATAAATAAATGGTCCTAAACGAAAAGATATCATCTACTTTAATGGAAATTGATACAATGATGAAATACTTTACAGATATGACGAAGTAATTCTCCTTTTGTACGGTCTCCAGTATAATCTCCAATGATTTTACCGTTTTGATCAAAAAATTTAAGAGTTGGGTATCCACGAAAATTGAGAGCTTTCACTAGTTCTTCGTTTTTTTTCAAATAGGTATCTTCAATTGATACTAAAGGAAAGTCATCACCTAATTGTTTATATAATTCATCAAATATTGGTTGAAATCTTTTACAATGACCACACCACTCGGCGTGAATTAATAAAAGACCTGGTTTTCTTTTACTAACATTTACATCCAAGTATACGTTTTTTCCAACGACTTGGAAATTTTTATCTATGATTTTACCTAGCATATTATATTTTATATAAATAAATAAAATTTTCCAAATAAAAAATGTTTATAATATTTAAGTTGTACATGTCATCTAGTAAAAATGACCAACCTGAGATAAATATGATGTCATTGGTAGATAATAAAGAAAAAGAAAAAGTGAATCGTCCAAAAATAGATTTTACAAAAGTCGAATTCACGCAAAAAGAAAAAGAACTTGTTCGTAAAGAAGTTGAAGTTATTAAAGAAAAATATCCAAATTATATACCTATTATAGTAAGACCAAAGGATAGGAGTATTGAATTAGTACGATATAAATTTTTAGTTGGTGCAGAAGTTACTATTGGACAATTATTATGTATTATACGTAAAAAGATAAAAAATCTCCAATCATCTGAAGCTTTATTTTTATTAGTAAATAATATTTTAGTACCATCTACTCACTCATTATCATTAGTTTACAAACAACAACTAGATGAAGAAACAAACATGTTATTTTTCACTTTATGTAAGGAAAGCACTTTTGGGAATTTAGTAAAAAATTGAATTAATCGTAGTAAACTTTAATTTTAAATAGTATGACAGTTATTGATTTACAAAATTTAGACCTAGATAAATTTAAATTAGGAAAATCGGGTAGAGCTATAAAGTTATTTTATGATAAGGAACCTGTGCAAATTTGTACATCGACAATGTATTTGCCTTTTGGTATAAAATCTGTTTCTAAAGAATGGTCTAATTATTCGGAATATAATATGGATTGTTTTTTAAATAATTCTACAAGTACGATTTCTATTACATTTAGAGAATCTATTGAGAAATTAGATAGTATTATTCAAAATTTAGTAAAAGATAATCTAAAATTATTTGATTCAAAAACAGAAGCTGCAAAGGAAAATTTTATATATAATCCTATTTTACGAGAAAATGGATCATATCCAAAATTAATGCGTCTTCAATTATTAAGAGATAGAAATGGGAATTTTGAAAGTGTCATTTTTGATGAAAATAAAAAAAAAATCAAAATTGATGAACATAATATCGATACGGTTTTAACCAAAGGTAAAAATTTTAAAACCATTGTTGAATGTGTAAAAATTTGGTATTATAATGGTAAAGTGGGAAGCATTTGGAATATAGTGCAATTGAAATTTTCGGAACGAACAAAACAGGAAAATGAAAACATTGAACAAAATGACGGTGGGCAAATTTACAACCAGTTAATGATAACAGATGACTAATATGTACTTTTACATATACATGTGATGATGTTCATTAGTTTCTTTTATATAATTAATTTGATCTTTGATCGATTCGTATAATGTCATAAAAAGTTGATCTTTGATAATTATGACTGGTTCTTGAATAGGTAAGGTTCCTAATAGTATAGCTTTGTTTAATTCTAATAAAATTTTTTCTATGATTCTATAATATTCTCGTATTCCACTGGTGACGGATTTATTAATCTTATTTGAATGTATTATATACATAATACTTGATGTATCAAAAATTACTGGTATTATGATACCTATATTCGCAATAATTTCCGGTATACAATGTTTTTCAATAATATAAACGATGTCTTGTTCTTTAGGCATTTCAACGTTTATAATATTCAAACGATCTAAAAGAATTTTATCTATTTTATTAATATCATTAAATGTAAAAATGTAAAAGACTTTGGATAAATCAAAATGCATTCCGTAAAAATAATGATCGCTAAAATAAGTATTTTGAGTTGGATCAGTCAAATAACACAAGAATGAAAAAATATCTTTTCCATTATCTGTTTCTGATACTTTATCTAACTCGTCAAAATAGATAATAGGATTATTGATTTTGCAATCTATAATATTTTGTAATATTTTACCAGGTCCACTTTCTACATAAACATAACCGTGACCTAAGAAAAAAGATGAATCTTTGACTCCACCCAAAGATATAGTTTTTATGGGTATATTTAATACATTTGATAATACTTTTATAAATTTACTTTTACCTACTCCAGCCGGACCGCATAAGGCTATATTATTTCTATTACTATATGGATTAGTAATAAATTTGCAAACTACATTCAAGATTTCATTTTTAACGCTTTCCATACCATGTATCTCTCTATCTAAATTGGATTTTATCAAATGAACAAATTCTGTTATTCCAAGTTCAGATACATGATCGTGTATGTTATATGATTTATTCCACGGATAAGATAAACTTATATCTACAAAAATTTGATTTTTATAATACTCTGTTGTATCTGTACCAGATCTTTTCATATTATTATAATGTTTGAATATAATCGATTTATTGCTATCACTTGTTGGTATATTTAATATGACTTCTTTTAAATAATCTTCTGTTAACCTTTTATTAACAAAATTATTAATACGAATCACTGGTATATTATCTTTTATTTTAGATGATTTATCCTTGGTTTTAGATTGATGTTTTTTACATGTATCTAATTCCAAATGACAGATTTCTTTGCAAGATTCCCCCTTTTTTTTACCCCTTTTAAAAATATATTTGCAACAGCTCATTAAACGTATACAATAAAATAATAATATGAAATTATTCACAATAACGTTTAGCCACAGATAACGCAATCGCTATAGCCTGTTTAGGATTTGTTACTGTTTTACCTTGTCTAGTCTTTAAAGTTTTTGTTTTGAACTCTTTCATTACAGTACTAATTTTATTTTTTTTACAATCTTGAACTTTTGAACGCATAGGTGACATTACCTTAGGTGACATTACTTTGGGTGACATTACTTTGGGTGACATTACTTTGGGTGACATTACTTTGGGTGACATTACTTTGGGTGACTTGGACCCAATTTTTTCAAAATAATTACTAATTTGTTGACATAAAATTGCTTTAGATCTTTTATCTTTTGAAGTAACTTTTATACCAAGAGTTTTACACATGTTTAAAAGATCTTCCTTTGTCCACCCTCCCTTGCCGTAATTGCAAGATTTTTGCTCAAAATAATTTTTCGAATATAACATTTATATAATACCAAGATAAAAAACTAAAATAAAATTACTTTTGTAAAATATATAAAAATGTCATTGAAAAACAGAATGAAAAAAACCCTTATGAAATTAAATAGTGGTAAATGTCACTATTTTAAACCTCATATTGTGTCTATAAAATCTTATCAAATTTTGGATTTTTTAAATACAGTAACAACTTTTGATGAAAAAGTAAAAATGTTGCAAGTATTTCAAAACATTTTATACGAATCAATTAAACCATTGTATAAAAATTGCTCCCCTAATATGGTTTATACTTTTTTGGACGAGGTCCATTTGGTATTTTTTTACAATGAACACGGTAATTATATTTACGATGGTAATATTAATAAAATTATTACAATGATGACGAGTTCTATAAGTATCAATGTTTGTAAACAATTGCAAGCAAGAGGTATTGATCTAGATTTTACATTTACTGGTAAAATTGTCGAATTCGATAAAGATTATGAAACTTTGAATTATCTTATTTGGAGACAAAATGATTGTCGTCGTAACACTATGACATTATTACACAAGTGTTTACATATTGATTTATTTTTAGAAAACGAACTTGATTTAAACATGAAATTATCAGAAATAAAAAAAGATATGGATAAAATTTTAGAACATGACATTGAAACATTATTAGTTAACTTATTAAGAGGAAATATAGTTAAAAAACATTGTCAAATATATTATAAAATACAAGCTGATGAAAATGATGTTATGGTAACTCGTAATACACTTTATATTGAAAATTTTTTATTTGTAGATAATTTTGATAAAACTTTTGAAAAATATGTAAAACAACTTGTTGTATAAAATGTCTATGTATAAATGTGTATGTATAAATGTGTATGTATAAATGTGTATGTATAAATGTGTATGTATAAATGTGTATGTATAATATGAGTAAATTATGGTTTTTATTTTTAGGTCGTAAAAAAATAAAAAAGATATTATTAACATAATTAAAATGGATGTTATTACAGTAGATGGTAAACAATATGATCCTTACTTTATATTAGATGTTGTAAGGGAAGATACTGATAAGCATATTTCAAAATCTTTTAGAGAAAAAGTTAAAAAATATCACCCTGATAAATATACAGACAAAGACAAGAAAAAAAAGTATGAACAATATTTTAAAATATTATCAGAATCATACAGATATATTCAAGATAGAAGATCTAATTCATGTGATTTACAGCAAAAGTATAAAAATAGAAAGGGAAAAACTACAAATGAAACTAATCAAAGTCACGTGACAAAAAATAGAAAAAATATTAAAAAAACCAAAAAAGATTTTGAAGAATTAAATGAAGATTATGATAAAAAAATAAAAAATTTGAATCCAAATGATTTTGGATACGGTGATGATTATAAACGTATGGAAAAAATAGAAGATTATGAAAAAGAAAATCTAAATATTTGTAAGCAATTTGGTAAGAAAAAATTTTCACTGCCTGAATTTAATAGGATGTTTGAGTATAATCGTAGAAATGATGACCACAATAATATAACTTCTAAAGCCTTAATTCATAAAACAACAGATGGATTTTCTGGGTATAATTCGGCAGATTTTGGTAGTTCTGCTTTAGTTAGTTCATTTAACGGCTTGTTAATAACAGGTGATGATTTAGGTGAACGGGGTGTTGGATATTGGGGTGGTAATTATAGTGATTATAAATATTCTTATAAAAGAGGAACAAAAAATCCAGATAGGCGTATTCAAGTCCCTAAAGATTTTGTACCAGAATCACAACGGAAAAAGTTTGATGAAAATTTAGATAAAAAATATTCAGAGTATAAATGTAATTATCATAAAAATAGTTATAAAAAACAATCCAATTTTAAAAATGAACAAGATATTTTATATGAAAAAACTTATAATGAATTATTAGAAAAAGAACAGTATGATAAGAATATGGTAATGAAATATATAGATCAATATGATGAACAAACTGTTAGAATGGCCATGTCAGGAGAATTAGATCAAACACCTACATATACATCTGCATTAAAAAAATACATAACTGAAAAATAATACATAAAAAAAAATAAAATTTAAAGTAAATAATTATATATTTATTTAAAGTAAATAGTTATATAGTATTATGGATGATTATAATTTTTTAGATGAATTATTTGATATTATAAATACACAACCATTAACGACATCTAGATTTACCGATTACGAAGATACAATTCGAGTCAATCAACAAATCGTAAACAATATTTCCAATATAAGACGTCATTTCCAATATAATTCAGAACACAACGAACACAATGAATACAACGAAGACGATATGTTATATACTTCAAATAATCTTATTAATCAAGATTACAATTTAAACAATATTAATAATATACAAAATACATTTATAAATGATTTGTTTAACATATTTAATCAAACAATTAATGAAACAATCGATCAGGAATTTGAAGATGTAAAAGTTACATTAACTCCTGAGCAATTTTCCGAGTTGAAAAATATAAAAATAAGTACTCAAAATGTAAATCAATATTCTAGTAAACCTTGTAATATTTGTATGGATAATTATAACGTAGACGAAGAACTTACATTTTTGGTTTGTAATCATTATTTTCACACAGATTGTATTAAACATTGGTTATGTAATGAAAAGGTTACATGTCCTGTATGTAGAAAGGATAATAGAGAATAAATTGATAGGATAATAGAGAATAAATTGATAGGATAATAGAGAATAAAATTGATTTAAAAATTTAATTTGTATTAATTATTAATTAAATGGCAGTTATAATAAATTCTGAAAATTTATCGGAATTAAAAGTAGGTATATTAAGACGTTCTCAAAAGATGGCATGTAATCATAATTATTATTTTACTCCAAATATAGCTATGCATTTATATAATGCAAAAGTTGTATTTATAAAACCTACATTTATAGTTTTTGAATTTGATAAAAGTACGCATTTATCATTGTTACTTTTAATGAGACGACTCAATGATAAATTACAAATGGAATTAAAAATAAATTGTAGTGAATTATTTGATAAAGAAATATATGATATAGTTTCAGAAAAGGAAACAACTTTTTCTATAAGATGTTTTTTACCAACTATTCGTGGAAAATATAATATAATATGCCAAGATCCTGATGAAAATGGTTTGGTTTTTAAATTACCTAGGTTAGATTGTATTTTTAAAGAAATCACAATTGAAATAAAAAATGTATGGCAAACAGGTGATAAAAGAGGTTTTAATATCGAGTTGAAAAGTGTAAATTACAATTGAAATGAGAATATGAATTAAATTTAAAAACACGAAAATAATTGATTTTAAATTTAAATTGTTGTAAAAATAACAGAATGCAAGGTTTAATAAGGACTGGTCAAAGTCATGTGCATTTAGGGCAAAAATGTCCTAATTCAAAATTAGATGAACATATAAAACTTTTAAGAAAATTAGCAGATCACTCTGCTTTACCAAACAAACATAGTGCTTGTTTAATAAAACGTGATAAGATTTTCTCGTTTGGGTATAATAAATATATAAAAAAAGATAAGATTAACAACCAAGATATCAAATTTACAATACATGCAGAAATAGATGCCATGTGTAAATTGGATAATAAACTTGTAAAAGGATTAGATATATTAATTATACGAATTGGAAATTGTAGTAAAACATCAAAATTAAGAAACTCAAGACCGTGTAATTCATGTATAAATAAATTATTACAACGTGGAATTCGTAAAGTATATTATAGTAACGAATCTGGTGAAATCGTTTATGAATTCACTGAAAATATGCCTAAAATACACACAAGTTCAGGTGATAAAATTCGTAATTTATATTCTTTTAGGTTTAGATTGACGTCTTCTTAGTTTAGCAGAAATCTTTTTTTTACTAGACTTTTTCTTTGATACAGACTTTTTCTTTGATACGGCCTTCTTAGTTGACAAAGACTTTTTTTTTGATACAGACTTCTTTTTCTTTGACAAAGACTTTTTCTTTTTTGACACAGACTTCTTTTTCTTTGACAAAGACTTTTTCTTTTTTGACAAAGACTTTTTCTTTGATACAGACTTCTTTTTCTTTGACAAAGACTTTTTCTTTGATACGGCCTTGTTAACTTTACGTTTAAAAAACCCTTTACCAGATTGTGATATAGAAGATAATGAAGAAATTTCGTCAGATTTTTTGTTAGGTGTTGTTGGTGGTGTTGGAAGTTGATCATTCTCATCGGATAATACTGTAGGTATGGTTGATTCTTCTGATGTAAGATCTTCTGGTTCTGCAGTTGCAATAGATATTACATTTTCTGGATTTTGTTCTTCAGGTTCACTCGGTACTCCTTGTGCTTCAGGTTCACTCGGTACTCCTTGAGCTTCAGGTTCACTCGGTACTCCTTGAGCTTCAGGTTCACTCGGTACTCCTTGTGTTTCGGTTATACTTGGTGCTTTTATAGTTTCTGTTAGAGCTTCTGATATAGTATCAGTTAATATTCTAGTGTCTGGGAATTTTAAAAAACCAAGTGTATCAAGAAGACTTGGACACATTTCATCATTTCCATCATTCATTTATAATTTATTTAGAAATTAATTTTAATTAAATTTTATAAAAATTGAAAAGTAAAGATAAAATATAGTTTTTAATAATGACAGAGGAAAAACAAGAGACTGTGTTAGATAATGATACTAAGGTCCCTACGTCTACACCGGACACTCCAGATATTCCAGAAACGTTAATTGTTAAAAGGAAAAAAGGTAGACCTAGAAAAGAAGTTGTTGAAAATGTACCAACAGTTCCTGAAGAAAAAAAGAAAAGAGGTAGAAAAAAGAAAGAAGTGGTTGTAGAAGAAGTGAAAAAGAAAAAGAAAAGAGGTAGAAAAGCAGCTGTTAAATACTTTAGTTCTTCTATTAGAAAAAAAATACCATTGACAACAGTTTTACAAGATAAAAATAATTACATTTTACATTTAGATATTAAAAATGAAGATGAAGATATTATAGAAGAGTTGCATATCAAAACTACTCTTGACTCTGTAAATCAAGAAACTAATTGTGGTAATTACAGTGATAAAAGTACTTTGTCAACTAAAGATACAGAAATTGTTGATTTAGTTTTTGAAAAATTAAAATTGGAAAATAAAGAAAGCATTATAGAATTACAAAAAGAATATGATGATTTATTGAATCAAGAAGAAAGAATTCTAAATGATATAAATGATAACACTTTGACAAACTTGTATGAAAAAAGAATAGAATTCAGAGAACATCAAGATACGATTTTGGTAAATAAATTAGAAACGATTCATAAAGAAAATGATATTTACAATAAAATTAATATGATGACATTTTCAGAAGAAAAAGTTGAATACACTGAATCTGATAAAAGAGAAACAAATAAAAAAAGAGGGTTTTTTGAAATAATGCACGAATTTATTCATACAGATAATTGGTTAGATAAAACTGACATTAGTTGTTGGTGGTGTTGTCATCAATTTGATTCAGTTCCTATAGGTTTACCTATAAAATACGACAATAATAAGAAAAAATTTCACGTAAAGGGTGTTTTTTGTAGTTTTTCGTGTATGTTGGCTTATAAAAAGGATAATCCTCATTACAAATCTAAACAGGATTTGATTAATTTCTTGTATACAAAATTAACAGGAACATTTTTATTAGATATAAATCTATGCCCTGCACCACCAAGATGCTCATTGAAAATGTTTGGAGGTGAATTAAGTATCGATCAATTTAGGAATAGTTTTAAAGAACATAAAATATACAATATGATTCAATATCCTATGTTTGTCTGCAATGACTATATTGAAGAAGTTGATATAGAAAATATTAAAAGAGTTAATCAAAACGTGTTTTCAGATACAACAAATAATAAAACATTTAATTTAGACGAAAAACGAATAGAAGATGCTAAAAATAGATTGTCTCAAATTGAAAAAACTACTATTACTTTAGGTAATACAATTGATAAATTTATAAAAATTACATAATTACAAGATAATTTTATAATTACAAGATAATTTTATAATTACAAGATAATTTTATAATTACAAGATAATTTTATAATTACAAGATATTTATAAAAAATTGAATTTATATAAATATATTAAAGATTTAGTTAACTTTTCTTTTTAATTACTTACTTTTAAGATGTCTATTATTGATGTATCTGATGTATGCCAATTTGTTAATGCGAACGTATTTGATAAAGTTCGTGATTTTTGTGAAGCCAATGATATTTGTATTAAACAAAAAGATGATCTTTACTTGTTAGCAAATAATAAAAATCAATTTATAAAAAAAACCGATCAACTAAAAAATCAAGATCAAGTAGAAGAACGACTACAAACTCAAGACCACGTAGAAACACCAAATGAAAAATTTAAAAGTCAATGTAATGGTGTAATTTTAGAACGTTCTACAAATGAAGTAATTTGTATGTGTCAACCGAAAATGCGTGAATTAGCATCTCACGCTGATGCTATAGAATTAGTAAAACAAAATTATAATAATATTAGGTTGGAATATTGTGAGGATGGTACAATTATAAGATTGTATAATTATAATAATACTTGGTATACAGCAACAACTAAATGCATTGATGCAAATACTAGTTTTTGGTCAAGTAAAAAGAATTTTGATACGATGTTTTGGGAAATTTTTGATAGTTCATTGTTACCTACATTGGATAAAGATTTTACATATGTTTTTGTTTTGCTTCATAAAGAAAATAGAATTGTAGTCAAGCATAATATAAATATGTTGGTTTATATTTCTAGAATTCATAATAAATCTTATGTAGAAGATTATAGTAATCAGTTTAGAAATGTGTATGGTATAAAAAAAAGTAAATATATAAATGTAGATGAATTTTTAAATTCATCTGAAGATGATTATAACAAATTTAAAAGAGGTATTATAATTAAAATACGAGATAATGTTACTGGTTATTGGGATATTTATAAATACGATTTTAAAATGTACACATTAATCAAATCGATTAGAGGTAATGTTCCAGAAATTAGAATGAGATATTTGGAATTACTTCAAAAACCAGAAACTTTAGACTTGTTGGAAAAATTTTATTCTGAACATTACTTTATGTTTACATTTATCAAAGCGGCTTTGTTAAAATTGGTAAAAACTATATATAAAATGTATGTTGAATCACATATTAAACACACTATTGAAATTAAAGAAGATAATTTGTATTACAGAACATTACGACAATTGCACGCACAATATAAAACTACAAATAAACCAATTACATTTTCGGATGTACAAGCAAAAATTTATAGTCTTGACAAAAAAATTATAAAAAAGTTTCTAGAGTGGGAATAATTGTAAAAAATTTATATAAAAAAATTATCTAAAATTTATTATCTTATTAATCAAAATAATTTTGATTAATTTTTAATTAAACTTTTTTTTTATTGTTATAATATAATGAGTTTAACTATTCCATTAATTGGCTTGACAACATTAGCTGGCTATTTTTTTGGCAAAGACGGAAAAAATTCTAGATCAGAAATTAGTATTAGAAAAGAGGTGGATAAAACAGAAGTTCCTAATGGGCAAAATATTTATAGTTCTAATGTAGTTGAAAAGGCAAATGACCAAATATTGCAACAATCTTTACAAAATTATAAACTAGCAGAAAATGCTGCTGAAACTGGTATGATACCACCATTATTTAATACTTATAGTATGGTTGGAAATGATTCAGTGTTATCAGAAAAAATTAACGGTGAAATTGCAGGATTAAGTTCTGAGCAACTTGGTAAACTTAATGATATAAATCGTATAAGCAATCCAAAGGGTGCAGTATCAAGAGAAAAAAAGCAAATTGATCAAATGCCAATGTTTAAATCTACAACAGAATTTTTAGCTAAGGGTAGACCTGTAAATGAAGATTTAACTAGTTTAGGTAAAATGAGTCCTGAAACGGAAATCAATATTTTAACAGGGTTACCTTTTGAAAAAGCACATGCTAATATGGTTCCTTTTTTTGGAAGTACTGCAAAACAAAACATGGAAGAATTTTCAAATCAATCTTTATTAGATATACATACAGGAAATACTTCAACTTTTCAGCATAAGTCTGAAACCGGTCAATTTTTTAAAAATAAAGCAGAAAATATTTATGGAAATCCTGTATTTGCAACTCAAATTGATACTGATAGATACATTCCATCCTTGTATAAACAAGGTGAACGCCCAATTGAACAACAACGAGTTTCTGCTATTCGAGCTGGTACTATAGACAATAATATTCGACCAAGTATAAAAACTGTTGACGAATTACGAGCAGCTAACAAACCAAAACAAACCTATGCTGGAAGAACTATAGCTGGACAAATGGGTGAAGTCAGAGGTATCCAAGCAGAAGTTCATAAAAGAAGACCTGATACATACTATGAAAAAACACATGATCATTTGTTTAGAGGACCAGGTGAACATATTGCTATAACTGCTAAACAAGACTATAGTAATATTAAACATGTATCTCGTGAAGGTTATAATATGGAATATTTTGGTCATTCTTCTAATCCTCAGTTAAATAAAACAAAACAGCGTATTTCTGCTATGGATAATAGTCATGAATTAACAGATGCAGTCTTTCAAGAACCTAAAAGACATAATTTTGAAAATGATTATCTTAGAAATGCTAATGGAAGTATAGTAAATAGTCAAAATACTAGTGACTATGGACGTGCTGCTCTTAAAAATTATGAATCTGAAAGAGAAACTACTGGAGAAATTTCACATTTACTTAATGCAAAAAATCCAAACGCTGGTATGAAAATTAAACCTAGAGATGATGCTAAGACAACTATTAAAGAAACCACAATGTACGTAGATAATTTTGGTAATGTAAAAACTGTTTATAATCGTGGTGGAAATTCTGCATATATTGCTGGTATTTCTGATTTTACAGCAAAAGAAACGCAAAAAGAAACTTTAGTTGATAGTACATACGAAGGACAACTTCATAAGCCAGATGGTATGGGATATGTTGTAAATAAATATGAAGCTAAAACAACTGGTAAAGAAATTATATCCAATAATAGCGACTATACAAGTAACCCACGTAGTGTTCAAACAGGAACCGGCTCTGCATCTTATGGTGATATTAAACATACTGAAAATATGAAACTAAAAGAATTAGAAGATGCTAGACCAAAGATGAATACTAATACTACTCAAGTTATTCCAAGTAAACAAAGTATCGGTCTTTCTATTAAATTTAGAAAAGATAATGGCCCTGAAGATACAATCAATCGTTTTCAAGATATAATCTCTACACAATTAATAGAAAATCCTTATCACATTAAAACTTCACAAATGCTTTAAATTTATTCAAACTATTTATTTAACGAATTTAAAAAAATAATATAATAATCATATATATTATTTTATGAAACACGTGACATTTAATTTAACATTTAATCAAACTTATGAAACATATTCTTCATCTGAATATGACAGAATACCTATTCTTTCACAATTATATTGCAAAAGACGTACAAATCAAATGTCCGATGAAGAATGGAATTTGGAATTGGAAAAAATAAACATGTTTAAAACACAAGAAATGATTGTACACAAAAAAAGTATTGGTAATACAAGATTACATGTTTAATAGAAATGGTTTCCCTTAATCGAAATGGTTTCCCTTAATCGAAATGGTTTCCCTTAATCGAAATGGTATTTTGAATCTTTATAATTATTATTGATGTATTCGTTTACTAAGTTTTTATCATTTAAAATATTTTTTAAACTTGATATTTCTTTTTGTAAATCAGAAATATTTTGTGAAATACGTTTATATGCTGAAGGAGCTGCTGTTTCGGAAATAGATGATTGAAAATTAGTCATTTCATTAAATTCAACTTCGCATAGTTTTAATTTTTCAATAATAGCTTCAACATTTACATTTTCATCAGATCTTTTTATTTCATCTACTTTGATTTCTGTTTTATTTTCAGATGTAATTGTATTATTTTCAATTTGATTTGTTGCTTCTAATTTTTCAGCATCTGTATATCCATCAAACTTGGTTTTTGCTATTTTTAATCTTGTTTTTACTGTTTCTAATTGTTCATTTAATTCAGTAATTGTTTTTTCACAATCATTAATTCTATATAAAACAGCAATAGGATGTTCTTGTTTATTTGCAAATTCTTCTTGATTTTTACCTTCTTTAATTGCATTTTGAATCATTTCAGCCTTTCTTTTATGCCACATTTCATTTGCTGTTTCCTTATTTTCTAAATAACTTTGAACCAAAGTATTTAATTGTTTGTTTTCATATTCTACATCTGAAACTTCATGTGGTTCAACTGTTAATGGGAAAAATTTTCCAACTTCTACAGTGTAAATATCATAGTTATTATCTATACGTAAAAGTTTTTGACATTGAGTTTTTGCTCGTTCTAAAGTATCAGAAACACCCCTGATTTTTAATCCCCATACATCGCATTTTTGTTTCATATGAGGACCAACAATACTAATTAATGCAAATTTTTGATTAGAAATCTCTGGATCTTCAAATAAATAATCAATAGTTTTTTCAGTTGACATTATTACATAAATAATATAAAAAAATGTATATAATTTAACGCAAATTTTATAATTCGAAACCAAATTTTATAATTCCAAACCAAAATTTATGTAAAGATATATAATATTTTTCGTTAAACAAATGATTTTATTTTTCATATTAATATAAATATGTTTGTTAGTAATACAGAATTATTAAAAAAATTACTTCAAGTTGAAACAAAAGTTGATCAAAATAAAAATCGAGAAGATTATGTGGATCAAAATAAAAATGATAATATTTATACACGTCTAGATATGATTGAACATAAATTAAATAATATAGATTCTAGTGTAAATCAAATATATTTTGAAAATCAAATTATAAAACATCAATTATTATTAGAAGATCGTATTAGGGAATCTGTAAATGAAATAGATGATTTAGCTATAACAATAAAACAATCTATTTCTAAAATAGATCAATTAGTAGAAATGTTATTAAAAGAACGGCTTAGAGAAAATTGAAAAATAATAAAGTAACAATATTAAATATGAATGAAAACAATGTTTCAATTAAACCAGATTGGGTTTCTCTTATTTATAAAAGAAAATTACGAAGTTTAACAGAAAGAATTTTATTAATTCGAGCTGAATTGTTGTATTATATGAATTACATAGAAGGAATTGACTTTACAATTTTAGGATCTAGTAATAAAATTTACAATGTTGAAATTTGGAGAAATTTAATCGTAGAACCAAATACATATGATATATGTTATTCATGTAGTTGTCCCGATCATCAGTTTCGAGGAAATATATGTAAACATGTTTATTGGGTAGGGACTAAATTTTTTCATACTATGGATCCAGAAAATTGGAGTTTACTTGATTATAATCGGATTATAACTAAATATTGGATTAACGAAAATAAAGCCGACCATACTGGTAGAAATGAAGATTGCCCTATATGTTTAGAAACTATTAATTATCAAACAGAATCAACTATTTGTTGCACGTATGAATGTTATAATGCTGTACACGCAGTCTGTTGGGGACGATATAATGATATATCTGGATCTACTAAATGTATCTTTTGTAGAGCAAATAGTATGCCTAATTTTTAATTCGTAGATAATCGTTTAATAAAGTGAATTTCGCATTACTTTATTAAATTTTTTATTTTTTCTTTAGATCACTGATCAAAACCATTAAATCACGTAATTCAGTTTCAATGAATTTAATAGATTCTACTCCATCGTCATTTTGAATATTTTGTTTTAAATTTGCAAATACCTGTTTTAAATCGTCAGTTAAAACAACATTGGTTTTTTCTTCTAATTTGGTTTCTGCATTAAAAATCTTTTTAATATCTTCTATATTATAAATACGTTTTCCACCATTTGGTCTTAGACATCTAATTTTTCCAGCTTCAGACCATCTTCTTAAAGTTCCAGATGTAATGTCATATTGTTTAGTGATTTTATTAGGTGAAATGTAATTCTCGTTATCCATTTAATATTAAATATAATAAATAAAAAAAAATAACAATTGGTACGCATTTTATCCTTTGGAAATCAGACATTTTTTACAAGATAGTCACGTTGTGTATTTTATTTAAAAACAACAAAACTACTGTAAAAATAATAAAACGTACAAGGTGTAAAAAACAAATTTAACGCGAAATAATTTAAATAAACATTTTGTTCGGAATTTACGAATTTTTTTTTTCTTGTTAAAATGTATAACAATACAAGTTATAAAAATGGATCCTGCCCAATTAAAAGCTAGTTATGACCAAACGCAATATTTATCCGATCTTATCGGAAAAGTTGATACAGACTTATTAAAAAGTCAAAGTTATCAAAACACAGAAGGATTAAAATCTCAATTCCTTCAAACAAAAGATATCTTGGACACACAAGATAGAGCACAATACGCCAATGAAAATAGGCAAAATCGCAACTTTAGTTCACTTAGTGATAGTGTTAAAGAACAAGGAGGGTCAGTTAGAGATACTGTCTACAGAACTTCTGCCATGTTAAATGATAACATTGGTAAGGGTACTGCAGAAAATCTGTTAGCAACTGAACGTGTAGGTAGTCATATTGACGATAATGTTTACCGAACTGCTATGGCAACTGATCAATCTATATTTAGAAGTCAAACAAGTATTAATGACGCTGTAACTCTTGGGCGTGTAGAAGCACAAAAAAATACAAATGAGCTTATTGCTTATCTTAAATCCAACAATGACCACAATTGGTCGAATTTTGGAAATCTTACAAAAGATATTTACCAAGGTAAGGCTGAAAGTATTTTGTCTGCAACAAATCAATATGCTAACCTTGCTAAACAAGCAAGTGACAACACAGCATCCATCCAAATGGAAGCTCTTAAAAATAAGGCTGATCTTGCTAAACAAATGGCCTTTGAATATAGTGACCTCAAGGATAAGATTGCTGCTTCTGAAGCAAGTATCAAGTCCGTGTTGTCTACTCAAGAATCTGATAGATTACGTGATGTATTACGTGCTACCGAAAACAAAAGTTTATATTTTGAATTAAAAGGACACGGCCATCATCATAGACACGGTCATCATTAGGGACGCGGACGGTCTAGTAATGCAAAAAAAACAAAAACTAAAACAGATGTGGGCCAAGCCCTGCCAACATTAAATAATGAAATTCAAGAAGATATCGGTATAACACAAGATCAAATACAAGATCAAGATAATTATATCGGTATAACTAGAGATATTAACGTAAACATAGATGAACCCATTAACCCATCTGTTTGGGGAAATAGTGACCATGCACAAAATCAACCATTGCTAGATCGTCAGAGTAGCAGTAGTTCAAGTAGTGATAGCTCCAGTTCAAGTTCTTCAAGCTCTTCTGATAGCTCAAGTAGTTCTAGCACCAGCGACAGCTCAAGTAGTTCTAGCACCAGCGACAGCTCAAGTAGTTCTAGCTCTAGTTCTAGTACCAGTGACAGTTCAAGTAATGCTGGACCTCCTGGACCACCTGGACCACCTGGACCTCCTGGACCTCCTGGACCTCCTGGAACACCTGGAGAACAAGGACCACCTGGAACACCTGGAGAACAAGGACCACCAGGAACACCTGGAGAACAAGGACCACCTGGAACACCTGGAGAACAAGGACCACCTGGAACACCTGGAGAACAAGGACCGCCTGGAACACCTGGAACACCTGGAACACCTGGAGAACAAGGACCGCCTGGAACACCTGGACCGCCTGGAATACCTGTAGAACAGAGATCTGGACCCAAATTTGAACAAACTATAAATGAAAGACTTGGATTTAATAAGAGTGATGATGAAAAAAGTATAGTAGAAAGTATAAATAGTGTTAAAAGTAAAAACCCTTTTGATAAAATTATAAATAAATTTAAAAAACCAAAGGATATAAAATAAAACAAAAGAATATAAAATAAAACAAAATTTATAAAAGATTTGACAAAAGAATATTTATAAAAATTAATCAATCATTTTTGATTAATTTTAGTATACGTGTATGTTTAGTATTGTGATGTTGGCATTTTATTAACAATTTTGAATAAAAATCCGGCTATAGAACCATCTGTATTATAAATTTTTTTGACTTCTTTACCAACAGCTGGATTAAAAGTGGAATTAGATGATGTTAATGAAAAAATAGCTGGATCTGCTGTTATCTCTCTTTTTATTGTAGGTATAGAGTCTTGTGGTGCCATAAAGACTCCGACTAAACCTTCATCTGGAAACTCGATGTTTAAAAAATTTGGCGATTTTAGAGGTTCTTCAAAGCTTTCTTTTTGTTTATATACAAAAAAATATACAGCTAAGGCTGCTAAAATTACAGCTATGATAATATAAGTATTATTCATATATCTTTATATATACTATTAAAATAAAAAAATTTTATTATTATTTATTTGAATAATGTATCTTATTGTTTAAATACAATTCCATTTGAATAATGTATATTATTGTTTAAATACAATTCCATTTGAATAATGTATATTATTGTTTAAATACAATTCCATTTGAATAATGTATCTTATTGTTTAAATACAATTCCATTTGAATAATGTATCTTATTGTTTAAATACTTGGATAAAACACCCATTTAGTTGTGGGGTCTGATTGAGACATATGAGCAACTATTTTTTTAAAAATATCATCCTGTTGACGTAATTTATCAGTACTTTTTAATAGTGGAAAGTATTTTGCAAATTCGTGTAATCCTAAAATTTGAAAAAATTTGTGAAGGGTATAACTATAACTAAGAAAGTTCTTACGACCAGATGGTTTGAATTTGTCATAAGGATCTTGTATTTGTTGAAACATTGTTTTTATTTTATCCTCCACTTCTGATGTTAATGTAAAAGGTGGTCTACCATTTATACGGTTAATAATACCAATCACATTATCGTAATAGTCGTTCAATGATAATCGTTTTAAATATCGTTTGATTTTTTCTTCTGTTAAGGTGTTTAAATCACTAATTCTTTCTTTTTGAGCTTCTAGAATTACCTTGTCTAATATTTCTTGTGGGATACTACGATTTTCTTTAGATTGGAATCTTCGGAGCCAATCCTCAAGATGACTTCGTTTGTCATAGGTAAATTGTGGTCTGTAATCAAAATCTTGCATTTCTTTATACGAAAGCTCATTGGCCTGTTCTACAGTAGGTTTACAGATTCCACAAGAATGACAAACAAGAAAGCTTTTTTCAACATTGTATAATATATTGCAATTATCACACATTATAGAATTTTTAATAGGTCTTTGATTTAAAGCATACTCTGGTTCAAATTTAGATAGGTATAAATCTACCAAATTATGCTTTTTCATATTAATATTATTTAATTCATGACTATTTTGATCAGATAAATCATTAACATTTAACAACAGAGCTTCCTCCTCTTCGATTTTTATATATTCCATAATAATATTAGAAGATTCTAACAAGTAATCAATTTCATCTTGACCACTTCTGATCAAGTTTTCTTCTGCTTTAAATTTAGTAATTTTTTCTCTGTGTTTAATTATAGTAGATGTCACATTACATATTGGATTTTTAGTTTTTTTATCGTTTAATTCTTGAGATAGTTTCTGAATAGATGTTTCTAAATTTTTTATTTTAGAATCTATAATTTTTAATCTTTCTGACCGATTTGAAAATTCTACTAATTTCATTTCGTGCCTCTGTAATATAGAATGTTGACTTTTTGATTTTTTATTAGCTACAACCTTATTTTTAATTGAGGATGATGGTATATCTGACAGTTCTTTTTTTCTCCTCATATCTACTCCTTAATTAATTTTATTTTTAAACTAAAAAAACTTATGTTTATTTTTCGCTTACGTTTGTATTTTTTTTTATTTCTATAAGATTAATGAGAATAAAACGTAATTTCTTATTAAATTTTTTAATAAAATATTTCTTTATATTACAAGCTGCATCTCGTGGGTGGAGAGTATGTTATATAGGAGGTGATCAATTTGAATTTTATAACAAATTACAAAATTAACAACGTTTAATTAATTACGTTTAAATTAAATATAAATAAACTAATTTAAAAGTAAAATGATCTTGTATTTAATCTTGATGAGTATGATAGCATCAGCTTGTGTCAAAAAGGCAGTTACAATTACAGAAACTGAAACTTGCACTGAAACTTTGATAGAAACTACATTTGAAACTACAACTTTTATGCAAACAGAAACTCTAACAGAAACTGTAACAGAAACTACAACTGAAAGAAAAATTTTTATTGTACCATGTGAAGATATTGTCATAATACAAACAACAGATATACCAACACAAACTTCTGATATATCTTTATTACTTCCAGAACCAACCGAACCTGTTGAAGATCCAGTTGAAGATCCAGTTGAAGATCCAGTTGAAGATCCAGTTGAAGATCCAGTTGAAGATCCAGTTGAAGATCCAGTTGAAGATCCAGTTGAAGATCCAGTTGAAGAACCAACAGAAACCGTTGAAGAACCAACAGAAACACTTGAAGAACCAATGGAAACCGTTGAAGAACCAGTTGAAGAAACAGTGGAACCAGTGGGATAATTAGTTTAATAACGAATATTCTTTTCTATTATTTTAAGTAATAGAAAAAGATTAACTTATGTTTGATCTAAGTTTATATAATTTTTCAGAAATTAGTTATGATGTGCTTTATGATTTAGCTAAAATGTCTAGAAATGTATATTATAAATTAGAAGATAGTAGTTTTACTGAAGGTAAGTGGATGAATGTTAGCTTACCGATGGTATTTGATACAAGTATTCATAATGATACGGTAAGATCTTATTTGTTTACAAATTTTGATCGTAGTGTCAATGTTGTTTCATTTAAAGGAACTAGTTTACCTTGGTTTTCGTTTGATACAAATAAAATAAATCAACAAGGTACTTTTACAGAAGATGTCTGTACACAGCAAGGTACTTTTACAGAAGATGTCTGTACACAGCAAGGTACTTTTACAGAAGATGTCTGTATACAGCAAGGTACTTTTACAGACGATGTCTGTATACAGCAAGGTACTTTTACAGACGATGTCTGTATACAGCAAGGTACTTTTACAGACGATGTCTGTATACAGCAAGGTACTTCTACAAATGATAAAGCTAATGATAATTTATATTATTCTTGTTGTTTTTATAAACACAATACTATATTTCCAGAATGTGATTGTGGTAATACTATATTTTCAGAATGTAATTGTGGTAATAAAATAAATGGAACGGAAAAATATTGTTGTGCATCTTGTTATAAATCAAGTACAGTATATGATTTAAATTACATGAATATTGCTGATAATATAATAAAAAAGATTAAGGAGTATATTGATTTTGAAAATAGTATAGTGATATTTACTGGTCATTCTTTGGGTGGTACATTAGCTAGTATGATGGGTTTGACGTATAATAAAATAGCTGTTGCATTTGAATCTCCAGGTGATAAACATTATATAGATTTAGTAGGTTTGGGTGATATACCTAGTGATAATATATATCATTTTGGGCACGATGCTGATCCATTATTTATTGGGAATTGTGGAATGACATGTTCAAGCTTAGGATATTACGTTGATACAAAATGTCACGTTGGGAATACATGTTTGTTTAAAGCAAAGGAAAAATTAGGTTATAGTGAGTCTATATTAAAGCATCGTATAGATTATGTTATTAATAATATTATGCCTAATTGGGAAACCGACTTTCCAGAATGTGTAAAACACGATGATTGTATTGATTGTGCAGATTGGGTTTATATATAAAATTGAATTAAAAATATTTTGTTTAATTCGATATGACTAATACGAGGAAAATAAATACAGTTAATAAGATTAGTAAAAAGAAAAGGGTTGTTAAAAAATTAAAACCAAAACAAGTAGATGGGCCTGAACCAGATAATTTTAAAATTTATGTATTTGATTTAGATAATACATTATATTTACATAATGTAGATAATAACTATTCAAACGATTATCATAAACGAGTCAAGGAATTTTTACAAACATTAAAGACAAAAGGTAAAATATTATGTATAGCTACTCATAATAAAAATCCAGAATATTATTTAAAAAGGATAGAAATTTTTGATTTATTTGATCATATTATTTTTGAAAAACAGGAACATTTAAATCCATTTTTTTACGGTATTCAAGATTATACTCCTAAAAATGAAATGATTGAAGAAATTTTACATTTAACTGAATGTAAAAAAGAACAAGTTGTTTTTTTTGATGATTTTGATTACAATGTAAAACAAGTAGAAAGTGTTGGTATAAAATCGATAAAAGTATGTGATACAGTTGGATTGATTTTTGATGATATTTTAAAATTAAACTAGAAAGTGACGAAAATTAGTTGTAAAACTTTTACGTTTTAATCGTTTATCTAATGAATATTTCTCAATTTCACTAGATGTATTATCCTCCTTATGTTTATATACATTATAAAAAGTATCTTGAATTTTATCCAATAATGTTGTATTTAAACCATTGTAAGCCTTTGTAATATTAGGGTATGTTTTTAAAATGTTTTCAAAATGATTTCTTTTTTGACTATCATTTTTATTTTTATAATATTGGTATTCTGATTTGTAATATTTAGTTGTATACATATAAGTTTCAGGTTTTGTAAACATAGTTTCTAATACATCTAAAAATGATTGTGGTAAATCAATATCACGAATTGATTCTATTAAAATCAATAAATCATAAAATTCCAAACCTACTTTTGTTAAATTTGATAATTTATCTTTGTAATGCCATTCTACGAATAATTTATTAGGAATCCAAGAAAATCCAAAATCAGAAAGTAGGAAAATATATCCTAAATTTGGAACGTAATAATTTTTACGATTAATTGTATAAGTCCAATATCCTCCAGGTGGTACTTTATGAACTAGAATATTACCTGTATGGAAATCAGTATGATGCATATTATAATGTTTTTTTATAGCATAAAGACCTGCTGAAATTTGGAAAAGAGCATTCATCCACATTTCATGAGAATGATCCATTTTAGCCCATTTATAAAAATCTCCAAATGTAGCATATTCGTTATATAAATTGATTGTATTATTATCGTAATTCCAATGATAATTAAGAGCATAATGGGGGCAAATGTTTTGTAAAACTAATTGGTTAGTTAATGTATTTGCTACGATTTCTATTAAACTAGGGTAATTAAATACACGAGTAGTGTAAAAAATATGATATACATCTTCAGGTTTGGCATTTAACATTACTGACTTGACACTTTTAGTTATTTTAAGTTTTTTTAAATCGATTTGCTTGACAATAACTGGGTCGGGGGTGGAGTCTTGGTCATTAGCACCTTTATCGATGACGGAAAGTTTTCCTAAAATTGCTTTATATACAACTCCTTCTATACCGCTCGATATTTTTTTACATTTAGAAAAAATAGATTTAGTAGTTTTATGAACATATTTAGAAACATATAGTTTTGTATACAGATTCATATAATTTACAAATTTGTCTGTTCTATTTTTAATACGTTGTTCCATTATAAATAGAATATAAAAAAATTAATTAGAAATATCAATTTCAAAAAATCTTGTATACGTTGGTTCAAAATTAATACGTAATCCATAGGTAAATACTTGAGGGCGTTTTAAGAGGATATAATTACATATATGTTGAAATTGTTCTTTTCCATATACACAAGGTGGTATTTTGATTAAACTAATATAATCTTTATCAAGTAATATTTTTAATAGCGCCGCTGTTAAAATAGCGCTTCTTTGTTTTCCTGCTTGACAATGTATAAGAATTGATCTTTTTTCTACAGTATATTTTTTTAAAAGCAGTGGTATAATAATTTTAAAATATTCTTGCATAAGTAAAAAATCACGTTCTAACAAACTATCATTTACAGGTATTCTATATGTTTCAATATGCATACTATCAACATTTTCCATTTCTGTAATAAAAGGTTTGTTTGGTGTACAATTTATAATTACACTAACACCCTTTGATTTTAAAAATGATTTGTCTAAAGCGCATTTGTAATTTCCTAACCATAAACCTGGGATAATTTCGTCTACATTTCTACATCCAAAAAATATATTGTAAAGATATTCAAACATATGTATAATGTAATCTAATATATGTATATAAATAAAAATTGATAAACTTTTTTTATTTATTAGAAATTAAACATGAGACGTGGATACATTGTAAAAAAAACTGGTACTGAAACAGATCATACAGAAGATAATTATTCTGATGGAGGGGCATCTTCTTCTGTTTATTGTAGAGATGTCAAGTATAGTAATTTAAATAGCACTGGTTATAAAAAACCAAAGGGTGGAAGTCGTCAAGATAATTTTTCAAGAGATGAAATTTTAGAACGTCTAGAAAATTACATACCATTAAAAACAATGAAAGAAAAAGAATTATTGACCCAGCTACCTAATTTTAAAACGTGGATTAGATATTACAATACAGATACAAAACAATTTAGAACAGGTGGATTACTTATGAAAGTATCATTTCCAGATTATATTATGTTGGTTAATACAGCCAAAAATATTACATGGAGTGTTCAGTTAAAAAATAACATTATTTATGTTCCTGATCCTAAAATTGCTAATCAAAAACAAAAGGAAAACGAAAAAGAAACTGCTATTAAAGAAAAACTATTTAGTTTATATAAACGCGGTAAATTAACTACCAAAGAATAATTATAACTAATATGAATTTAAAAATAATTTAGTTATAATTAATATAGTAGATGAATGTAAATCGAAGATTTCAAAAGGAAATTCGTCAATTGTATATTCAACAATCACAGCGTAATTTACTAGAAAATGATTATTTAATTTATTATGATGAAACTAATACTAGTAAATTGCATGCAATTATACGAGCTCCATATGATAGTGTATATAGACATAAATTTATAAGATTAGATTTGACTATACCGGATAATTATCCACACTCTCCTCCGGATGTACATTTTATTATGATGGCGTTAGAATACATCCTAACATGTATGAAAATGGTAAATGTTGTGCAACTATATTAAATACATGGGGAGATGACAAATTTGAAAAATGGACATCTAGTATGGGTATAGAAACAATTTTACTAACATTTCATTCATTTTTAGATAATAATCCTTATACTTATGAACCAGGTGGAAGAGATGATCCTAGTTATACAGTTTATGTCGAACATCAAAGTTGGACATCGTGTCTAATTAGATATTTGCAAAATGAGCGTATTGAACTTTTTACAGAATTTATGCATAATTATTTGTTATTAAATATTGATAGTATATTTGAAGATTTACATAGATTGTCAGAGATATACCCAACAGGATACTATGAAACTAGATGTTTTGAAATAGATACCTTTTCAGTTAATTATTCTAGAATTTCTAGTCTTTTAGAATATTATTACAATTATATTGAATTTCAAGACTCACATATGGTTTCTACATTTGACGAATTTGTTAACGCGGATTACGATTGTTGTATTTGTTATGATACATTCCCTAGCGAAGATATAATTGCGTTAGCGTGTCATCACACATTTCATAAGGCGTGTTTACAAAGTCATATTCAGCTTAATAATAATATATGCCCAATGTGTAGACGTGAATTAGCCGAAGAAGACAATAAACGAGATGAATATATGATTAATCCTTTAACAAGACGACGCATTAAGATTGGTGGACGTACATATAACTATTTGAAAAGTAATGGGGATATATAACTATTTGAATATAACTTTTTGAATATAACTTTTTGAAAATATAACTATTCGAAAATATAACAAATTGAAAAAATAATTAATAGTACTTATTAACATGATATTTATTAATAAGGATTCTAATATGGATTTAAACAATATCGTCTTAAAACTAAATCCACCTATTGATCAACGTATAACAAAGTATATAGATAGTTTGATTACATATAATAATCATACGTATTTTTATGGAAATGGATGGTTGGATAAATTTTTTAGAAATTGTACTATTAGGAAATTAAATCGTTTATTAAAAAATGGTGGTTATAATATCATCGTTTTTTAAAAAGAATTATCTAATTTTTAAATGTAAATTATAGTTTCTAAATTTATAATCTCTTTTTAAAAAAGCTTATTAGTCATCTTGTTTATAACCAACTATATCACCTTGTCTTGACACTATCACTTTTAATTTCTTAGTTTTTGCAAATTTACGTTTTAGTTTATCGACTTCTTCTTGATCTTTATGCTCTACATCTTCGTAATTTTTATTGTAATTAGACGAATGATATTTCCATAATTTTGGATGCCCTACTCTGAAATTAGTATGAGGATCTGCTTTATACCAAAAAACTTGATCTCGTAAATCATTGGTATTCGCAGATGTTTTTACAACTAAACATTCATAATCTTGAGTACATGAATCTAAAATGTTACAAAAATGATCGAATGTGGGAATCATACCACAATAATCGTCATAGATTTTTCTTCTATTTTTAAGACTAGGTTCATTGAAAATAAAAACGTAATCAATGTTACTACGTAATTCTGGAGTGATACCTAATGGATATTGCATTGTTAAAATGAATAAAAAATTGTAATGACGTCCATTAAAAAAAATACTTTTAATTGTTTTTTCTTTTTTCCAATTTTGAGCATCGTGTAACATATCATCTAAAACAATAAAAAGATTATTACTAGCGTGTTTTCCTGTTTCTGACAACCCATCTGCTTTAGCTTGTCGTATTTTCTTTTTTTGATGATTCATTATACTTTCCATTAGTTCAGGATCGTATTCTGAATGAATAAACGAATCAGGTATAAAATTACCAAAAAATGGCGACGCTTCTTCTGTTCCTGAAAAAACAACACCAGATGGTATATTTTTATGATGGTAAAAGATATCTCTTGTTAGAAAACTATTATGTGTTACTATAAAATTACCCAAGACAAAACGATTATTACCATCTAGTTCTATTCCATAATATTCACCTTTACCCACAGGTTCTATTTTAATTTGACTAACTAAAGCATCTACTCTAGATTTTCGTGGTTCTGCCCTTTTTCTAGATATTAAAGTAGGAATAGTTTCTATTCCTTCGCCATTAATATGTATTCTAAATGCAGATCCGGATTTTTTAACATTATTGTGTGCCCATGATGTTTTTTTAATATGTTTATAAGCACTAAATCCTAGACTACGTGCTAAATAAATAATATCATCAAGTAATCGTTCGTGTTTTTCGCATTGTGTTATTTCAAAATCATTTCTTTTACCCAAATGACCATCAGCATCTATAAACCCTGCGAGTAATTTAAGCCGGACCTCTCTAGAATTGCATTTATATATATCAGGAATGTGTTTATTTTTTAACATATTTAATTCACGTAATGTTTGTAAAAATATATTATTCTTTTGACCATGTACACCTGTCGAAATCTTGTATGTGTAATGATTTTTATATTCTAAAAGCAAATTTAATTGTGGTAAATTTTGGGAAAAATAATAAAGTACTGAAGAATCCTGTGTAGTTATATTGGAATTATGTGATGTACCGTCTCCTAACCAATATCCAATCATATAAGGATCAATTGGAATCTCCCTTTCTGGAAAATCTATAGGTACTTGATACCCTAATAAATTATTACGATATTTTTTAGATAATTTCAAATAATCAAGAATAGGAATATCAACTTTACGGTCATCTATTAAATCGTCTAAAAATTCTTTAGCTTCAGTATAGGCATCCGTTTTATTTTTATTTTTATATGAAAATGTTTTATAACTTAATCTATAGTTGTGCTTATTAAACCAAGTAACTTGATAAGCTCTTTTATCAACACGGTCTCTTATATTTTTCTTTGCTGTATAAATTAAAGACAAAATATGATGACTATTTACAGTATAACTTTCACCTTTACGATTAGTTACTTTATAAAGATCATCAAAATCATTGTGTGTTTCTAACACTGTTCTAAAAGTACTATCATCTCCCATAACCATATCACCTATTTTAATATCTTCTACATTTTTTATAGAACCGTCAAACATAAGTACTTTTTCTCCTTTCATTAGTGATTTTCCACTGCGCCTGCGACCAAGGATAAGTATGGTTGCATCTGGTAAAATATTTTTCATTTTAAATTTACGCAGTGATAATTTCTCAAAATCTCTGTCAATCATACTGTAACTTACTTATTGTAAACTTTTTATTTTTTTATTATAACCGCTACATTGGATTCGTTGTTATCACAAATATTATAAATACAAATAAGAGTATAGATTTTATATAAGATTTTTTTAATTGATCATTTTGTGTTTTTCATAATTTGGCAAATTTTACATTTGATAAAAATATTTTCAGTTTTTATAAATACATGTATAAAAATGGTAACAAAAATAGGTGCACCGGATATTGGGTGATCTATGGTAAGGGGTTGCACCGGAGATTTAAACCATAAAACAGTATTTCGAATATGTTTCATCTATTTAATGGTTTTATTTTACAAAGGCGAAAAATGCACCCGGTGCAAAAATTCGGTGCAGGGGGGGGGACTTTTTTTTTTCAACATCTTTAAAATTTTTTTACAGATTTTTTACATTTTTTTTATTTTTAGAATTTTTTTAGAATTTTTTTAGAATTTTTTTTTAGAACTTTTTATTTAGAACTTTTTTTTTAGAATTTTTATTTAGAATTTTTTATTTAGAACTTTTTTTAGAATTTTTATTTAGAATTTTTTATTTAGAACTTTATAGAATTTTTTTTTAGAATTTTTTTTAGAATTTATTTAAAACTTTATAAAATATATTATTAATGAAACACTTTTGTTATTTTTGTAATAATTATTTTGAAAGAAAATTTACTTTAGATAGACATTTAAAAGAAAATAGGTGTGAATCTTTTAGGAGGATGACGGCATTTGATATTAATGAAATAATACAATCTATAAAAAGTAAAGATGTTAGTAATACGAAGCCATACTATACTCATATTCAGAATGTTGAAAATTTAACTATTAATATTGAACGGATTGAAATAATAAATCCTGCAAATAGATTAGATGCTAGTTATATAGAGCCTAGTAAAATGAAAGAATTGGTCGAAGGTTATAATTATCCTAAATTAAATTTGTTATTGGGTAATTATATAAAGGATATTATATGTAATAAGGATCATCCGGAAAATCATTCTATAAAATATGTTAGGAAGAAACCACCTACGTATAATTCTGTTATAGAAGATTGTAATGGTAATTTCATTAATGTTGTTAAAAATTTAAAAGATTCTTGCGAATTGCTTGCAGAACCAATATTAGAGACGTTAAAAATAAAGTTAAAGCAGTATATTAAATATTATAAAAATGACGATGATTATGATATTGATACAGTAAATGATATATGTAGAGAATTAAATAAAGATGCAGTAAGAAGAGCGTTAAGTTGTGTTTTACAAAATGATATTCTTAATGATATTCAAATGAAATTTAATTTAAAATTTTAGGTGATATTCTACATTATTTGAATTCTGTTATTTCAGGTAAGTTTCTCATTCTTCTAAAATGATTAGAGATAATTAATAGTTGATCTCTATTTTCAGGATAATGCAATGTATATCCATCATTATGTTCTATTGGTTGTCCTCGTCTATAACCTAATTCGTGGGGGTACATATTCCAAAAAATGGTACCTTTTACATTAGAGTAAGTTTCTATATCTCGAAACCAAGTTTTATCAAAATATGGGTTGAATTCTGTTATAATATATGGTTTATTTAGTGTACTGGCAGCATCGGATTGTTTTTTTACGCTCATCCAATCTTTACAGTAAACGTGGTTACTATAACAATCTAATGTAGGTATATCGAATTCACCGCATTTGCCTAAATTTTCATCAGTGCCATTTAATATAATATGATTTGTATCAATAGATTTAATATAACGTGATATGTCAGCGATCCATTCTTTTGTAGGTATAGATTTACTTCCACTATAAGGTCGTATATTTCCCAATTCATTACCTAATTCTATCATAAATAATTCAGGCGAATCCTTTATTGCTTTACCTGTATAAGGATTAACATGATTCAGCCATTGTGCTATATAATCTTTAAAATCGGAACGTACATTAAGATCTGTCCAAAAAGCTTCTTTGGAAACACCTCGAGTTTTGCAAAAATCACCATAATTTCCATGATAATAGTTATAACTATCGGTTAATGGGCAAATTAAACGTATATTGTATTTTTTAGCCATTAAGAATGCGTAATCTATTGGTATCCAAGCGTGATAATTTATATAATTATTATATGGTCTTAATGAATTATACGTACCCGATGAAAATCCTAATGTATGTGATCTAATAACTGTAGCTCCTAATATATCCGCTATTATAAACATTTCTTCAATTTGATCATTTGTAGGATATGTATATTTTTCATTGAATCCCAACCAATATGCATTAAAGCCAACTGGTATAAATTTTTGGTTTTGTAATACAAAATTTATACCGTCACATTTTACAAAATTTGAAGTAACATTTTTTTTCATAGGTGGGGCTCTAGATGATAATATAAAACTAGTAAAACCAGGTCTATATTTTATATCAAGTGGTACTCCACTCTCCGAAATCGTAAAACCTGTTTTTAAATATGCAGTGCGAGTTGACCAGTCGTAAATAACAACAACTATTTCAGAATCTTTTATACACGTTTTTAATAATTCTTTTAGTAAATGAATATCTATATCTTCATCTTCCGAATCTGAATCTGACGAAGAACTTGAAGAACTTGAAGAACTTGAAGAACTTTCAGGGATAGATATTTTTTTATAACTATATTTATATGATTCTCCTACCGCAACATCGTTTATATAAATCCACTCTCCATACCAATCGTTTTTAAACAAATTGTTAAATAATTTTATATTTAATAAATAAGACATATATATTAAACAATAAAAAAAAATATTCGATAAATCTATTTTAAACATATAAAATGAAAAGCTTATTTTATACATTTTCCATTTTTATCAGTAGTTTGTTTTTTAGGTATACCGTAGATTGCATTTATACACATTAAAAATGTGTCGGAAATATCATCTTTTTTATTATGATTTTCAAAATGTGGTATCCATGTAGACCTTTGTGATTCTGAAAAACGATTTTGTAAAAACCAACGCGCATATTGTATACTAAGCCACTTTCTTTTAGCATAAGTGCCTTTCAGTTTGCATTCTAATAAGGGCCCTGTATACGCTTTTAATTTTTGTGAAGCTCTTACAAAACGAATAGTTGTAGATGTATTGTAATACAATTCAACTAATTTACCGTAAATAATATGAGAAATAAACTTCATTTTTTGATTAATTTTAGGTTGGAGTTCTATAACAATATTGGTAATTTTATTAAAAATATGGATATTAGTATCGTATACGTCTTGTAATTTTGTTAATACAATTTTAGCAATATCTTGTAATAAATAATCATTAACTAAGCGTTTTTTAAAATGGTTTTCTTTCTTTAAAGGTAACAAAGTTTTAGGAAAATGTGTTTTACAGCAAAAAACTATATCTGCACCTTTACCGACGATGTCGATAGACGGCAAGCCAGAATATTTATAAGCACAACGTTTACCACATACATCGCCATTTTTTTTAAGACCGCTGCAAAAATGATCTTCTGTATCTAAGGTATCATATACATTCCATAATTCGATTTTATAAGATTGCATATCTGTTTTATTATCATAATTTATACAACACAACGATAAATTTTTAATACCAATATCAATTGATAATATCATTTACATTAAAGATGATATTAAAAAAACAATCTAATCGCGGTATGTGTAATTTTTTATTTCGTATAAATCTGTATGCGTATAACAAAACCACAACCAAGATTTATATTGTAATGTAATTTTAAAGCGTTTTAAAAATCTAGAGATAATATTATAAGATATTTCTAATTCTTGTTTATAATACGTATTAAAAATATGAACACGATCATTTATAGAAGATGGAATTTGTGTTTTTTTAACTATATACATCATAATATAATCTGATAATATAGGTAAAGTAACATAACTTATAAAAAAAGGTGAACATGTAAATCTAGATTTAATGTCTTCTAACATATACAAAATATCATCTTTATAATAATCTAAGAAATCATCATATGTAAATTCTGATTCGTATTCATATTCGTATTCTTCTTCTACGTCACTATACATATTGTATAACTTGTTACAATTTGTTTTTACTAGTGTAAAAAATTTTATTTTTAAATTTAAGGTGTATATTAAAATTTAAATTACGAAAATTAAAATTTATTTTATTATACTATATTAAAACAAAAGTATGGCGAAAATACTAGATTTTCTTCAATCAAATGGTATGGTAAAGGTTTTACTAGCAGTTATTGTAATTGTTCTTATATACGTATATATGAAAGATTCATTTTTTGAAACTTTAGAAAATATTACTGGAGTAGAAACATTACCGGAAGTACAAGTAGAAACCCAACCTGTACAACAAAACACAATCGTTTTAGGAGATGGATTAGGTCCTGTAGAACAACAACCAGTTGTTGTTGATGAACAACAAAAACAAATTGATAAAGTAGTTGCTGGAACTGAACAATTAGGAGCTGAGGATTTATTGCCAAAATATGATGACGCTAATGAATTTGCAAAAGAAAATCCTGTATCCAAATTATTAAAGGAACAAAACTTTTTGATCAGTGGTTATCATGTTGGTATCAATACAGTAATGCAATCAAATAAAATTCCATATCATGACATTAGATCATTACCACCAATTCCTAAAGAAAGTGTTGGACCATGGAATCAAAGCAGTTTTGAGCAAAGTCCTGCTCAATTACGAAGACAATTTGAAATCGGTGTCTAAATAATAGTTATTATAAATTATAAATATATAATGACTCGTAAAAGACTTGATAAAATCAAATTAAGCTTTTTCTAAAAGCTTTTTCTTTGGTAAACTGCAAGTTTTAGATTGTTTTGAGCAAACTGCTCTAATACTTTCATATTTTTCCAAGACTTCTTTAAACGGAGGTGATGATTGTGTTACCAATGTCTTTTCTTTAAACTCTTCTAATTTTTTATAATACATTTCTTTTCTTTGTTTAGTAGGTGGGCGAGAATAGTATATTTTTTTTAAACGACGTTTTTCATTGTTATAACATTGTTTTTCTTGTGCAATTAATTTTTTGTTAACTTTATCTCGAATATTATATAACCATTTCATCAAATCTATACGTGATCCTAGAGAATTTTCTATAGGTAATTCTACGCAAAATTTTTTAAATGATTCTCTACAAAATATACAAGGCATTGTATAACCTAAACTTAATAACATGTTTTTAAAATGTTTTTTAATAACCAAATGGTGTTTATCCTTTTGATTTATTTGTGGCGGGTATCCTCCCATAATACAAGAGAATAAGAAATACCAACCACTTGGACCCCACATTTTTGTAGATAGCCCAGAGGTCGATGTGTAATTTTCATATTTAGTATACATATATTATTATACATGTAAAAAAATAAGGCAGAAAAAAATAAAAAATTTATAAATAAATATAAAATATACAAAGAATAAAATGAATGAAAAAGCTTTATTGGATGTGTATTATTATATTGATATAAAAGGTGATGTTGAATTTATAGAACGTAGTTTATACGCATTAAATTCTAGGAATTACCGTATTAATAAATTTGTTAATTCTAGATTGGGTGAAGTGGAAATTGATAAACATGATATTATTAAAAATGGTCTTTTAACATTTAATAAAATGTTTGAAAATTTAAAATTAAAAAATACTAATGAAACATGGTTTTTTTATATATCAAATGGTAATATTAAAGATGTATATAGTAATGTATTTATCATTTTACTAAATAAAAATCCAAGAGAACAAAGGTGTTTTTATGTTATAAATAAAAATAATATAGAACCACTGTTAGATACATATAATAATGAAAAAGTTGTGACTTCAACAATATGTGAAGTATTGGCAGCTGAAAAAAGTATTACTTATACAAATTTAACTTAGTGTAATTTCTACAAATTTAACTTGGTGTAATTTCTACAAATTTAACTTAGTGTAATTTCTACAAATTTAACTTAGTGTAATTTCTACAAATTTAACTTGGTGTAATTTCTAGTTTCTTTAACGGATCGTATTTTATCAAATGTACAAGGGGAAATTTTATAATAGGTAATGCTATTATTGCGTGTAAACTAACTAATGCAAAATCTTGATCTCGTTTATAATCTCTGATTTCGCCAATGTATCCTTTATAACTGTTTAATTTACTATTTGGAACATTGACAATTCTTACCACGTCTCCTCGTTTTATATAAAAATGAGCTTGTTCTATTTCATGATGAGCTTGTTTTTTTGAAGTCGATTGTAACGTTTTATCTTTTGATAATTCGTCTTGGGTTGCTTTTGTTTTTCTTTTAGATTTTTTTGAATTATCAGGATTGTCAGTTGATTTTTGTAAAAATTGAAAGAAATCCATTTAAAACTAATAGTATATTACTTTTAAATATAAAATGAATTTTGGAAATATAATTTACAACGGGATGTTGAGAACATTTTTACAAGTAGCTAAGACATTTGTAGAAGTATATTTATATTTTACAAAAAGATCTGATAATATGATTGAATTGGATAAGTTACAGATACCTTTGGTATCAGTAGATGGTAAACCGTGTTATAATTATATAAAGTATAACGTAATTAAAAACAATAAAAATTACAAAGTAGTTTTTTCATCTAAATCTTTTGAAAATTTACAACAACACATATTGGATTTTAAATTAAACAGTGATCTTTGTTTGTCAAATAAAAATTTAATTGTTAATTGTCATTTAACATCAAAGTTTGGAAATGAATATGGTATGGATATAACAGAATATGTTAGACATTTTTGTTATTATTTTGAAAAGCATGAAACATTTGATATGTTTTTAAAGTATTTACAATACGAACACGGTATTAATTTAAATTCTTATGAAAACGTAACATTGTACATGAATGATTTTGATTTTTCAGAAAAAGTATATGATATAAAGAAAGTTGAATCTATGAAATTCCATGAAATTTTTTTAGATGATTAAATGAGTTTTTTCGTATTTTTATATAAAGTATTTTATTTATATAAAATTAACAAGATGAAAAAAAGAATAACTACATTAATATTGAGTGGTGGTGGAGTAAAGGGTATATCATATATAGGCGCGTTGAAATATTTAGATGAATTAAAAATGATGAAAGCAGAAAATGTAGAAAGTGAAGAAACGTGTAATATTCCAGAATTTGATATTAGTGAAATAGTAGGTGTATCAGCTGGTAGTATAGTAAGTTTATTATATATATTAGGATATACATATGAAGAATTGGTTGATGAAATTTTATCAAAAAATTTATCAGATTTAAAAGAATTGCGTATAAAAAATTTTTTACAAAAATATGGTTTTGATTCAGGAAGAAGAATTATGAATTGGATTGAAACATTAATTATTAGAAAGGGGTATTCTAAGGACATTACATTTGCTGATATTTATACTCAGTTTAGAATTAATTTTAGAGTTGTTACTACAAATTTAAATAAATACAAGACTGTAGTTTTCGATAAACAATCAAGTCCTACTTTACGAGTAACACGAGCTATTAGAATGTCAATAGGAGTACCATTTGTTTTTACAGTTACTAGATATCGTGGTGAATGTTATGTAGATGGAGGATTAATAAATAATTATCCTATAAAAGAATATGATAATAGATTGGATAATGTGTTGGGGTTAAAATTAGTTACACGTGGTGAATTTCACCAGATTGATGAATCAATTGATTCCTTTTATAATTATTTAAGAAATTTGATTACATGTTATATGGTACAAAAAGAAAGAGAAACAACTTTATCTTATAAATATACAGATCATACTGTAGGTATAGAGGCACAAAGTGTGACAGGTCCTATTAATTTTTCATTATCAGATGAAGATAAAAAAAGTTTAATTGATCTGGGTTATTCTTCAGCAAAGAGTTATTTTGAAAGGGTGTCAGAATCTTGAAAATTTTTTTAAAAGTTAAATTAATGAATACTTTGTCAAGTTTTGATTCTTCAAGACAAGGCGTGGATGATGTAAATTTTATACAAGATTTTGAAGTTATACGTCAAATTGGTAGTGGGTCTTTTTCAAATGTTTATTTATGTAAAAAGGATGCTTCATTTGTAATAATGGATGATACAGATGATTTATTTATAATAAAAGAAATTAACACGCATAAATTAGTAAAGCAATATAAATATAGAGAATATAGATTTAAGAGAAGGGAAGCTATTAAAGCAGAAATAACACCTTATCAAAATGACACATTAGTTAATACTGAACAAGAATATTATTATAAAAAGTTACACGATTTAACTTATAGTGAAATTGAAATTTTGTCTAGTTTTAATGATAATAATATTGTTAAATTTTATTCGTGGAATAAAAATGGTGGTATTTATTATTTACGTATGGAATATTGTGATGGTGGAGATGTATATCAGTACTTGAAACAAAATGGTGGAGATTTTCAATTTGATAAAAAAAAGTATAATTTTTTATGGGAATTTTGTCATCAAGTATCACGAGGATTGAAATATATTCATGACAAGAATATAATACACAGAGATATTAAATTACAAAATGTTTTGATAAAATATAAAAATGATCGAGTAGAATTTAAAATATCAGATTTTGGATTTGCGTGTTATGATTTATCGCGTGGTTTAAACGATGATAAAAATACTACTATATGTAAAAAATATCATAAATTATGCGGAACTCCTTATTATATGGCTCCTGAAATAGTAATAAATATGAATAATAAAAATAAAGAGAAATATTGTTATAATAAAGTAATAGATACATGGAGTTTTGGTATATGTCTTTACGAATTGGTATTTGGAGGATTTCCTTTTGTTGATATACATAGTCTTGATGACTTGAAAATTTTTTACGAATCGGATAAAGTGCAAATAAGTATTGATGTCAAAGTAACAAGACGTGAAATAATAACAGATGATTTTAAAAAAATATTACTAAGCATGTTACAGATAGATGATACTAAAAGATATAATATATACGATATAATTAAGGAATTTGACAAGTTAGAGTGTATATATGTAGAAACAGATTTAGAAAAAGAAATTGCTGATATAATAAATTCCGAAGAACATGCTTATTTAAATGTCAAACATCAATTTTTAACAGAATCTAATTATGAAATGTCATGGCAATGTATATAATACGTGTATTTTATAAAAAGTATACAAGATATACAAGATATAAAAAGTATACAAGATATAAAAAGTATACAAGATATAAAAAAGTATATAATATCAAAAACATTTTTTGTTATTATAATTATATAAATGAAATTTCAAAAATTATTAAAAGGAAAACGTCCTTTAGGTGTTTATTTTCAATCGTGGTCTTGTTCTTGGGCGAGTTCTGGTGCAAATTTAGATTTAGCAAAAATCCCCGAGCCAATTAACGTTGTGTTTTTATCTTTTGCCAAGCCAAATTGTAGTTATGTAAAAGGTTCTAATACTTTTACCGGTACTGGTTTAGATTTTTCATCTGATTTTTCTGTAGTAAAAGAAGCTGTTCAAATTTTACGTAATAGAAATGTTGTTGTAATGTTAAGTGTAGGTGGTGCCACGTATCCTTTTGATGGATTTAATCCTAGAGCTGTTGTTGATTTTGCAAATGATTTAGGTGTTGACGGTATTGACATTGATTGGGAACCTCATGGTGGAGCTCAAGAAGCTCATTTGTTAGGTCCTATTATAAATGGTGTTAGAAGTATATACACAGAAGGTTTGATTTCAATAGCTGCCTTTTCTATAGGAGCATACGGAGTTGGAGAATTTAGTAATGCTGCTCCTGCTGGTCAAAATACTGGAATGTGTATTCCTGGTTTGCAATCAAATGGAAAAGATTTAGATTTTATTTGTTTGATGAGTTATGATGCAAGTCCAGTGTATGACCCAGTTACGGCATTTAGAGCATATAGAAGTTACTTTAATGGTCCTATATTGATTGGTGCTGAAGTACCACCTGAAGCTTGGGGTGGTCACGTGATAACACTTTCAGAAGTAGAACGATATTCTCGAGGTGTTGTCGGTGATAAAAATGCGGCAAATGGTCTGTTTGTTTGGAGTTATCAAAAGGGCGGCGAACCAAGTTCTATGTCTATAATTAATACTGCTAATAAAATTTTCAATGAATCGGCGCCAGCGCCACCTAAACCAACTCCGGCTCCACCTAAACCAACGCCAACACCTGTAAAACCAACGCCAGCACCTGTAAAACCAACGCCAGCGCCACCTAAACCAACCCCAACACCTGTAAAACCAACGCCAGCGCCACCTAAACCAACTCCTCCTCCAACACCTGGTGTTGCTAACTGGATGCCTAATACATCATATAGTATAGGTCAGATTGTTATGTATGCTGGGTCTCGTTATCAATGTAGACAAGCGCATACTTCTATAGTTACATGGGAGCCTAGCATTCATACTCAAGCTTTGTGGTTAAAATTGTAAATGTAATCTTTGCGTTCAAATATATTGCAATTTTTGATATGTATCTTTTATACTAAAACGTGGTTTGATTTTTAATAAAAATAAATATTTCTATACGTTAAGTTTTTATAATATATTTTATAGTGTGTTTTTATTAGGTTAATTTCGTAAATTTTTTTTCTTTTTGAATATTATAAAAAACAAAAAAAATGGGTGGTGGATTAATGCAATTAGTAGCGTATGGAGCTTAAATATTTGGGCTCGAATAGTAAGCTGCTAGTATGGTTTGTATATATACCATATTAGATAAACAGTATAAATATACAAATAAGGAATAATAGTATTTCTTATTATATAACTTGCTAGTAAAGTACTTAGGTACTTTGCAAAACTTTCAAATTGCGGGGACCTCTTAAGTAACTTTAACTACTACTTGTCTTGTAGTGATACTTGACAATACCAAAGGGTAATGACCTGAGGCAGTGGTATTGACCACAAAGAAATATATTAAGTTAAATTTCTTTCAGTAAAAACGTTAAAGATTAGACAATCCGCAGCCAAGCATCTTATATTGTTAAAATTGAATAAATATATTTTATTAATAATTTTAAATGAATGTAGGTGAAATTTATTGTTTAACAAGTCCTTCAAATAAAAAATATATTGGTCAATGTGTAAAATTATTATCAAGTGGTAAAAAATGGGGTTATTTAAATAGATGGAAACAGCATATAAGAGATGCTACAAATGGTAAAGACTATTGTAGATTATTAAATAATGCTATTCGTAAATATAATCCAGAAAATTTTACTATAGAAATAATAAAAGAATGTGAAATAAAAGATTTAGATTATTATGAAAATCTTTATATTGAACAATTAAATACTATGACACCAAATGGTTATAATTTAACTTCAGGTAAAACAATATCAAGACAATCCGATGAAACAAAAGAATTAAGAAGAATAAATATGATGGGTAAAAATTTAGGTAAAATTTTGGAAAGACGTCCAAGACAAAGAAGAGAAGATTCAAATTTACCTAAATATCTTCGATATTATAAAGATTCATCTGGTAAAGAAGGATATAGAATAAGTCATCATCCAAATTTAAAAGAAAAGTTATTTGCAAGTAAATATACTTCTATGGAAGATAAATTACAATTGGCAATAAAATATTTAAATTCAGTTTAGGTAGATATAAGATGAAGGTTCAACGAGTAGACGGAAGTTGGGATTTAATGATGATACTAGCCATATCTAAAAATTCTTAAGGTGTACTCTATTCCTAATAGAGATATTAGGGCTAATGAATGGTCATTTTTAGACCATTTAAAAGCAAGATATTTACCTCACAGGTAATCCTCAAATTACTTTTTTCAAAGTTGTCTATAGAAGACACACTAACTTTGCTATCGAATCTATTGAACAAACCTTTTAAATGAAGGGTTGAAAAGTAGCCTGCTATAACTATGAGGATATGTTATAGAAAAACAGTTAGTATTCCTCTATTATTCGATGTTTTAATACCACCCAGTTTTTTTATCCATCGATTAATAAATATAGCTACTAGTGAATTAAAGTTATTTATAACTTCAATTTGCAACACTATCAAATTGCTGAAAACCCCTTAGAGCCTTTAGTACTAAAGAATTTTCGAAAGAATTTTCTGGCCAAGATAAAACTTGGGTATAGTGACAATCTAAAGGATTGGGCAATCAGCAGCCAAACTCTAAAGATTTTAATTATTTAAAATTGAAAATTTATTTTTTTAAAAATATTGTAAATGGGAATTATATATTTGATAACGTCTCCATCTGGTAAAAAGTATATAGGTCAGACTATACAATTATTAGATAAAAGATGGAAACAGCATATAGATGCTTCTAAAAAAGAATATAAAGACCATTGTAAAGTATTAAATAAATCTTTGAGGAAATATGGTGATAAACATTTTAAAATAGAAATATTAGAAGAATGTGAACAAGAATATTTAGATGAAAAGGAATTATTTTATATTGACAAATATAATACGATAGTTCCAAATGGAATGAATATAAAAAAAGGAGGGTCCAATGGTTTGCATCATTCAGATACTAAACAGAAAATTAGTGATTCGTTAAAAGGTAAACAAGTTTCGTTTGAAACAAGATTAAAATTATCAAATAAGACGAATCCTCATTTACCAATGTATATGTTAAAGATGCAAAATGGTTATAGAATTTGTAATCATCCAATGGGTCCAGAAAAAAAATTTATATCTAAGAGTAAGACTAATGAATATAATTATAATAGAGCAATTGAATATTTAAATAAATTAAATAATTTAAAAGAGCCAATAATTGTAGCTAAGTCTGAAAATGAAAAATATATTCAAAAACATAAGAATGGATATTGTGTTAAATATCCTGGTGAAAAATTTAAATACTTCGTATCAAGAACATCTTCTATAGATACATTATATAAAAATGCTTTATCATATTTAAATGAATTAAAATCCAAGAGTGCAGTTCAACGACTAAATGGTAGTGGGTAAATCAGAAACTGATTTTCGATTTGCTTAAGATATAGTCTAGTCCCTAATCTATTTTAATAGATTTAAATACACCGAAAGGTGGGGTGTAAACGTCAACGGAACTGTAGATTTCGGACGTAAAGTTTCTTGCACTGTTTCAAGAAACGGAGATCTTATCCACAAGGTCTACCTTCAAGTTGATCTTCCAAGGGTTGATCCAGGTACTGGTAAATACTTCCGATGGGTTGCTCAAGTTGGTCACGCTTTGATCGATGAAGTTTCTATTGAAATTGGTGGGCAAACCATTGACAAGCACTACGGTGATTGGCTCATCATCTGGAATGAGTTGACCCAAACTGCTGAAAAGCAAGATGGTTATGATTGGATGATTGGTAATAAATCTGATTTAACTAGCAGTACTGTAGATGATATTAAAGATGCAACTACTCTTTATATTCCTCTTCAATTCTGGTTCTGTAGAAACCCTGGTCTTGCTCTTCCACTCATTGCTCTTCAATATCACGAAGTCAAATTCAACATTACATTTGCTTCTTTTGCTACTGTACATCGTACTGATGACTCTGGACTTGCAACTCCATCTTTGGATGCTTCATTGTATGTTGATTATATCTACCTTGATACTGATGAACGAAGACAATTCGCTCAAGTTCAACACGAATATCTTATTGAGCAACTTCAATTCACTGGTGCTGAATCCGTTTCCAGTGGAACCAGTTCTATCAAGAGCAAACTTGCTCTTAACCATCCTTGTAAGGAACTTGTTTGGGTTGTTCACGAAGATGACAATGAACCAGCTGTTTATAGTGGTTCCGGATCTAATGGTAACAGTGTTGTTGATGCTAAACTTCAACTTAATGGCCAAGATCGATTCTCTACTCGATCTGGTGATTATTTCAACCTTGTTCAACCATATCAACATCATACCAGAATCCCATCTGATGGTATCTATGTTTACTCCTTTGCTCTTAACCCAGAACAACATCAACCTTCTGGTACAGTAAACATGTCCAGAATTGACAATGCTACTCTTCAACTTTCTACAAATGTTGCTGATGATGCTAAACTTCGTGTTTACGCTGTTAACTACAACGTTCTCAGAATTATGGCTGGTATGGGTGGCCTAATTAAAATGGGCCTAAAAGTGAGTTTGGAAACGAACTTGCTAGTAAAGTTTTTTATAACTTTGCGACACTATCAAACTGCGGGAAACTCCTTAGAGTCCAAACTACCACTTTGTTTATGGAAACATTACAAAGGACCACGGTTAATAACCGTACCCAATGGTAAAAATGTTTGGAATTGGACAATCCGCAGCCAAGCACCTAAAATCGTAATGATTATGGTGAAGGTTCAACGACTAAATGATAGTGGGTCTGAGAGGTATAACCTCAGTGATGACTTAAGATATAGTCTAGTCCCTGGATTCCATCAGGCGGAGCTTTCCGTTGTGATGGGCGAAAATCCTCTAAATACACCGAAAGGTGGGGTATATACGTGCTTATTCCAACTAAATTACTTAAAAAACATTCAAACAAAATTGAATATATTTCATTATTTAAACCAAATAATGAAAAATTACTATAAAAAGGTACAATATCAAAATCAGTGGTACAAAGTTGTTCAAGATACGAATGAAAATGTATTTGTCATTGATGATGCGCTCGAGTTGCCTGAAAATAGGTTTTATAAAAACAACTCCACAGGCTACATATATTTCTCTAACGGAAAAAGTGCAATTTTGCTTCATCACTTAGTGAAATCATATAATGGAACTAGTGTAGATCATATTAATCAAATAAAAACAGATAACAGAAAAGTTAATTTACGTTATGCTACTCAAACTCAACAAAATAAAAATCAAATGAAAAGAAAAAGAAACGTGAAACTACCTGAAGGATGCGGAATAAATCCAAATGATATTCCAACATTCATTTGGTATATTAAAGATAATGGAAACCATGGTGATAGATGGATGGTAGAGATCAAGGATAAATATAATTGGAAAACAACATCGTCAAAAGAATATTCTACAAAGTTGAAATTTGAACTTGCAAAAAAGCATTTGCGAGAATTAATTAAAAAACAACCAGAATTATTCGATGGTCATTGTATCAATGGAGAACTTAATCAAGAAGGTTGTAAACTTAAACTAGAATATATTGAAATTTTAAGATTAGCTGGATATAATTACGAGGATCGGGTCAAATCACTTTGCCTTTACGAAGATATAATAGGATTAACTGAAAAAGAAGTTGTTATTTTACATCAAGATGTTGATACAACAAAAAATAAGAATTTACCTAGTAATATGAGTGACATTGTTATTCCAAAATATTGCTATTATATTTCTGCTACAAAAGCAAAGGGTGATGGATTTTGTTGTACCAAATTACATCCTAAGCAAAAAGAAAGTGGTAAAGATTGGACTACTACAAAATCTAAAAAAGTATCAATAAACGATAAATTCAAACAATTATTAGATTATTTAAATGAGAAATAAGCATTGAAAAGAATTACAAACGTTCAAAATACTAAATTATTTTGAGTTTTAAAAATTGAAAAATTAACAAGTTATAAGATTTTAAAAAATGAGTATTGTATTGGGTACAGATTCATATATAGGCGGAAGTTCACGAGTATTATATTGGCATCATATTTCGCCAGAAAATGCAGTAGTAATTGTTGGCAATTTTACATCAATAGCAGATGAAGTAAAATTTTTTGTAGATGGGAATCACAATATTAATTATGCTTCTACATTTCCATTTTATGAAGGATTGAATATTCTTAATTCTCATAAAAGTGGATGGGGAAAGGGTGCTCCGAAAATAGGAAATGATGTTTGGATAGCTAGAAATTGCTTAATAATGAGTGGTGTAGAAATAGGAGATGGTGCTGTTATTGCTGCAGGAAGTGTTGTTACAAAAAATGTAGAACCTTATAGTGTAGTAGGTGGAAATCCAGCAAAATTAATTAAATATCGTTTCTCAAAAGATATTATTGAAAAGTTATTGTATTTAAAATGGTGGGATTTTCCAAAACAATTTGTATATAATAATTTAGTACCTTTTCAAAATGATATTCATAAATGGATTGATATTTCCGAAAATTATATTAGTAATCAATTTAAAAAGTAATTAATAATCAATTTAAAAAGTAATTAGTAATCAATTTAAAAAGTAATTAGTAATCAATTTAAAAAGTAATTAATAATCAATTTAAAAAGTAATTAATTTTTTATATAATATCATTACCAAACCCGTATACTATTTTAATAAAATATACTTATTAAAATAGAAAATATATAAAATGTCAAGATTTATTTTATAAATTAATACTATGGATACTATGGATACTACGGATACCATGGATACCATTACTAATTTAAGAAAATATAGAGTATTAGAAAGTCCAACAAATTTATTTAATGCAGATGGAAAAGGAATTGCTATTTTTGATTTGGTTTCTTCCATTATAGGTTTTTATTTAATTGATTTATTATATGGTGGAAAATTATTCAAAGCATATGGATACAAATATTATGCATTCGTAATTCCATTTGGAATTGTTGTTCATTTAATCCTTGATCAAAATACTTTTTTAAGTAAACAATTGTTTTCATCTGAAATTAATATACATAAAATAATTGTAGCCGTGATAATTATATATCTGGCATTATAAAATTTAAAAATTTTAGAAATTTAAAAATTTTAAATTTTCATAAAATTTCCAAAAGAAAAGGATCATCTGTTAGGATAAAGCCTTGTGTCTCATCAATGTAACCAACTTTATCTAAACAATCACAATCATAAATGAAACGTTTATCGTAATAATAAAATGAATCATTTATAAATGTTTTTTCTAACGACGGTGTTTTATTAGTATCGTGATTTTTATTTAATTCGATTTGTTCTATTAAATTAGAATTTACATCTCCTCCAATAGAAATGTAGTTTGTAGTTTTTTCTCGAAACGCTAAATATGCATGTATTTTGCAATAATTTGAGTTTTGTTGACTTCGTTTAAAACATTTGTTACCATTTTGCGAAAATCCTCGACATATAGAAATTTCCTCTTGTGTATTTTCATTTAATAATTCGCGTAATCTATTTGTTAAGACTTGTTTTTTAACAATTTGATCTGTATTTTTATAAACTATATCATATTCTTCGCAAATAATATCCAAGATACTAATAATATCTTTAGTACAACTAGTTTTTAAATCATTTGATAAATTACGTAAACGATTACATATTTTTGTCGTTTCCATTTGTTACGATAAACTCTTTTTTTTAAGAATTGCAAAAATATTTTCATTTTTTATGGGTGTGTAAATATATTCATTTTCTTTTTTATCAGTATTGACGCCACGGGTATAATTTTTAGAATTCATTATAGTTTTAGGTAATGTAAATTTAAGGGGTTTTACATTTTTTTTACTTTCTAATACATCGGATAAGACTATATCAGTTGGTCCAACGTCATTAAGGTAATATGAATAATACAATTGTTTGCTATCTACATTTGTTATTAAAACTGAAAGAAATTGACAATTTGATGTTATAAATAAATTAAGAGTGTCTTTTGGTTTTGAATATTTTATCCCAAATTCTTCAGAGTCTAATTCTCCATAATCAGTTATTTTTGAAAATGATTGCATTTTTATATAATTAATTTGAGTAAATGATGTGTCAAATTTTAACACTATATTATTTTCTAAAACTGTATATGATTCTACTTTCATATAAACAATATAAATTCTAATACTTAAATTAATATTGTTTTTAAATTGGCTTATTCATTTCTTAGTTGTGAATTTCTTTTTAATATTTCATCTAACACTTTATTTGGAATACCAACAGATCCTTGTAAAAATTGCATACCTCTAGTTTCTTTTGGTAAACAACTTCCTGAAAATCCTCTACCGTGATCACCAGGTACAAGTGTATGTGACATACCAATTCTAGGTTCAAGTGGTAGTAAATCTTTTCTAAATTGTGAATAATCTATTCCGAATTTATCGCATAATTCATAGATTTCATTAAAATACCATACCTTTACGGATAGGTAAACATTAATAGTGTATTTGAACATTTCGCATTCCTCATAACTTTTATGATAAACATCTACTGTTTTATGTTTATACAAAACTTGCATAACATCAGAAGTTGTTTGAATCGTATCCTTGTTTTCTAAATTATTAAAACCGAGTAAAACAAAATCAGCATTGTACATGTCATTTTTAAAATTTTTTTCAGTTAAAAACTCTGGACAAAAAACAAGATTTAAAAGTGTATTAGTTGATTTAATCATTTGATCGAATCGTCTGGTTGTTCCTGGTTGCACAGTAGATTTGATAATAACAATTGATTTTTTTGTAGCTAATCGATTTAAACTTTTAACTAAACCTTCTACAATAGATGTATCGCATTGGCCTTGTGAATCAGAAGGTGTTGGTACACAAATAAAATAAATATTTGTTTCGTTGCGCTGTTCAGAAAATCCTACAATTTCTGTTAAATTATCAAATGTTTGTAAAGCCCCAGGTTCATCTTTTTTAACAATATCATATACGCAAAAATTTACATTATTTTCTTTACATAAATGACCCATAGCCCCTCCTACAAAACCATATCCTAAAACATTAACGTGTTGAAAAATCATTGTATAATATTTCTTTAAAGAATATTGTTTTTAAATTAAATTTAAAAACAATTGAATATTTCTTAATATTCATAAATAATAAAAAACTTTTCTTAAATATACAAACATAAATTTTTAATTAAGATTTAACATTGTTCAAGTAAAATGTTAATATTTTCATCTACTTTATTATTACCGTACCACATATAATAGGACATGCTAGTTTTATCACTTGGTGGGTTAGTATGTGAAAATACGTGTTGAAATTTAATATTTAATCCTGTATCATTTTTTATGTCATTACGATATTTTAAAATTTCTCCAATTAATTCTTTATTTTTAACATTTTGTCCTTTTGCATTTTTCCAATTATTTAATAGCCAATTTCTAGACCACTTTTCTATGCAATTAATAGAATACATACTATCTGTACAAATAGTAATATCTTTATTTTGAAATAATCTTGTATTTTCACTTATAGTTTTAAAAATGTATAAAATTCCCGATAATTCTGCTCGGTTATTAGTTGGTTCTGTAAAAATTTGTTGTGATGTATTAAATTTGTAAAAGGGTGATGTTGTATTTTCAGTAAAAAATACAGAATACGCTGCTTTAGAAAGTCTACTTCCATTTCGTTTACAACCCCCATCTGTAAAAATACAAACGTTATTTTCATCATTTGTAAATGACATAGTTTGTTGTTTTAGATCAAATAATATAGATTTTTGAGTGTTTTCTGATAATTTTGGTATTAAATCAAACAACGATGTTTTTTGAATTCCATTTTGTAAAAGATAATCTTGCAAGTTCATTATACATAATATATCTATACAATTACATTTAAATGTTCAATTTTTTTTATTTGTGAATAATAAAATCAAAGTGTCGAATAATACTATAGTAAACTATATAGATAACATATATGTTATTAATATGGATAAATCAGAGGATAGGCTACAAAGGATGATGTCTCAGCAACCACGGATTGGTATGGGTATTACTCGTATTCCAGCAATTGATGGTAAGGAATTAAATCTAGATCAGATAGAAAAACAAACGACTACATTTTCTAGATATTTTTGTACACGTACAATGATAGCAATTTTTCTTTCACATAGAAAAGCATGGCAAAAGATGTTAGATAATGGTGATAAATATGCAATTGTTATGGAAGATGATTGTGAATTAAAAGAAAATTTTGGACATGAAGTTTCTAAAACACTGCAAGAATTAAAAGATGTTGACCCACACTGGGATTTTTTATATCTTGGTTACATGGGAGCTTGTGATCCGGATAAAAAGTATAATTTAATCGCAAAAGTGCAAAAAATATTTACAACAAATATAAAATCAAATGTGCCAAATAATAAATATTCATTTGTACCAGAATCACCTTTCGGATTTCATTGTTATGCAATTTCTCGCAAATGTGCCGAAAAAATGATTACATTTATGGAAAAAGCATCTTATCATGTAGATGTTGTTTTTTTGAATTATTCTAAATATTTTAATATTTATGCAAATACACAATCATTAGCATATCAATATTCAACTCCTGAAAATTCATCACAAACGCAAAATTTTCCAATAATATTAAATAAATATTTTAATACAATAACTTGTGATAAAGGTGTGACGTATGGGTATTATTTTTCAGCTCCAGTGCTTGCAATTTATAAATATAATGTAAATGCATATTTATTAATTTTATTAGCATTAATGTTAATGATACCAAGGGAATACCAAAAAACAGCTTTTATAATAGTGTATGGATATTTAATTTTAGAATTAGCAACTGATAAACAAAATTATGAATATATCGTATTTTGGTTATTGTGTTTATATATAATCAGTACCGTGCGCTCTAATATTTAAAACTTAATTATCTAATAGATTTTACACCACTAAATATATAATTTAAATAACTCTGATTTATAGATGTTTGTGAACAATTTTTATCTTTTTTAACTGGATTTGTTGAAGATGATTCTACTTGGAAACCTTCTTCTTTTTTTTTCTTTAACATAGTATTTAATACAAAGTAAAATACAAACAAAAGAGCAACTAACATTAATAAATCAGTAATTGTTACAGATGCCATTTAATTATATAGTATATAGTATATATAATTAAAAAATTTTTTTATAAAACTAAAGTATAAACTATAAAGTATAAACAAAGTATAAATGAAAAGTATACAAAAAACAAAAAAGAATAAATCTATAAGAAAGAACAAATCTATAAGAAAGAAAAAATCGCTAGTTAGAATACCTTTAACAACACGTGGTGGTTTATTTGGTTATCACGTTGATATGCCTTTAAATACAAGGAGATCTTTGTTAAAGAAAATTTTAAGAAACAAAAAGGCAACATATTCTGAAGTAGTTAAAAGATTAAATGTATTGTTGATTTATAACAAAAACCACCACCCTGAAGTATCTAAAAGAGTTATTCGAGATATGCATTATATTCAAAAAGTTGAACGTAAATCTGTCAAACGTAGGTCTGTTAAGGGTGGTGCTATGAAAAGACAATCTACTGGGTGGTAATTTGTTTACGAATTTTATGGAAAAATTTTTGATCATCTAACCATTGTTGTAATAGTTGTAGTATTTGGCGTTTTTCTTCTCTTGAAAGATGTGATTTTATATTATTTTGTACAATATTAATAATTTTATTTAATTGTATTTTTTTACAATTTTGTTTTTCACATACACTTTGTAAATGACGTGATAGAAATGTTTGTTTATTTATGACCATTTCTAATTCTTTAGGTAAATGTGTTCTTAAAAATATAGATTGTATATTAACTCTTTTTTTAATACCAATCGTTTGATAATGGCTATTATCGTAATACAAAATGATAATTTTTGGTTGTAAATCTTCTTGATTGCTAAGATCTGTGATACTATAATCTTTGTTAAAAATAACTATATCAATTTTAATAGCTTTTGATATTAATGATAGAGTAATATAATCACCTTGAAAATGAAATCCGGTTCTTTTTATTTGTTTTATAAAGTCGCTTTTATTTTTAATTAAGAAAGGATCCCAGTTTCCTATAAATTCACCATGTTGTTTTTCTATTCTATAATTTTGTATAATTTGAAAAAATTCAGGATTTTCAATTCTTGTAATGTATTTTGCTATAATATTTCTCAAATGCCGGTGATTGGTTTTATATCCAGTGTTTGTTAAAGCAGTTTCGATTGATCTAAATTGGCAATTACCATCACTTAGGCAATTTTTAATAACAAAATTATCAGACATTAATTTGGTTTTCCATTCTTTAGACATATCTTGCCAGATATATGTAATTTTTTTAGGATTTATATTTTCATCAAGATTTACATTGTCGTCAAGATTTACATTGTCGTCAAGATTTACATTGTCGTCAAGATTTACATTGTCGTCAAGATTTACATTGTCGTCAAGATTTACATTGTCCTGAATACTTTTACTTTTTTGAGAAATGGATTTTTTAGTTTTTGAATGTGTATTTTCAACAGTAGACAGAGAACTTTCAGTAAAATATTCATCTGGATCTGAATTATTTTTAGTTTTACTGTGTTTTCTAAAATCATTTAAAATAGATTTATACATATCTATTATTAAATAACAAATAAATTTTAATAAAATTAACTATAAATCGTCTGATCTTTCTTCGTTTTCTAGATTGTAAAAATCGGCTCGAATAGTGACATTAAATCCAAAATTGATACGTGTATTAATTATTTTTTCATGTTCGTTTCCATATTTTGTTTTCATTGCTCTTTTGAAATCTTTCATATCAGGAATTCGTGAATTAGGATAATTATTGGACCACCAGCTAGAAAAGTGACTGTAAATTGTTTTAGTGGATTCAAAATTCGTTTGGCATTCTTCGATAATTTGATCAAAGAATTCGTTAAATTTATCGTTATCAACCTTGTATTTTGCTGTAGCTTTTGTAACTTCGTCTGGTTCATTCATACCTTGTGTTAGGAATAATTTATACCAATGGATTAAAATGCTCATAAAGTAAGGTCTCCAATTTTGAATTTTATACTTAATGGTTGGGTCTATTTTAAATTCGTTAGCTTTTACTGGATTTTCACAAAATCGTGAAGTAAAGTCTATAACTCTGATTCTTCTCCAAGTTCCACCATCGCAACTTGTTACGGCTGGAAGATCATTGCAGCACATAATCATAGTTCCTTGAAGTTTAAATGAGATAGGTGCTTTGAATAATTCTCTTGCAATAATAGTGTCACCTCCTGTATATTGTTTAAGTATACCAGTACGTAATTTATCGTCGTGTTCTGGTTCTTGAAAAGTAAAAATTCTTTTTCCTCTCAATCGTACTACATCAGGGGATGCATTACTAGCGTTGGCTCGTTTGTTTGTTAACAATGAAACATCAACTGATGTGATATAATCGCCAAGGGTGTATTCTAGAAAATTAACAAGTGTTGATTTTCCATTTGCACCAGATAGACCTGTCCAAATATAGAATCTTTCATCAGGTATACCAATTAATGATTTACCTAATACTTTAAGAGTGTATTCTAATACTTTTTTATTTGGAATGATTTTTTGAAGAAATTCGTAAATTTCTTTTGTTTCTTTAGCATCAGGGTTATATTCGACAAAGTCATATCCTGTAGAAAATGTAATATAATCATTTTGATTACCTGGTCGAAAATCATTTTTTTTGAAATCGTAGACGCCATTTTTAAAGCCTACTAAATAAGTTTTTGAATCTAAATTTTGATAAAAATCTGTATCGTATGTTTTAAAAAGGTATACGATTTGAGAAATAATATTATTTTTAAAACTAACATTTTCTAGTTTAGCTATAATATTATCTACCATTTGATTACGCATATTAGCGTCTATTTTTTCAGTATTTACTAAAAAATCTTGTAGATTTTTAGTTTGTACAGATGTGTCGCTGATTTTAATAGCTCTGTAATATTTTGGTAATTCTTCTGAAATAAGAATATTCATAAGATGACTTCGGCGCCATCGAATGCCTTCAAATTCGTACCATTCTGTATTTTTGATTTCATCTACTCTAAAACGATTTTTATAAATTTGGAATACAGCTTTTGCTATGGCATAATGAGACCCGGATAAACTTTCTTCTAAAACAGTTCTAATTTCATCTGAAAGTACAATTTCTGATTTCCAGTACTTTGTGGTCATACTAAGATAGATTTGTGGATAATCAGTTTCAAATGTATCTGGTAATTGTATTGGTTTTTCAGGAAATGTACGTCTTCTACATTCTTCGTCGTGACATTTTACATAAACTCCATTTATATTAATTTCTAGATAAATAGGACTTCCATCTCTTTCGTGATGTCTATCTTTAAACGGGCAGTGTTTATGATTTATTGAAATATAATAACAAAAAATACCCATTGTATTTTGTTTTGCATAAATTCTTTGTATATCAAGATCAAAATTTTGAAGACAATTATTTGTTAATTTTAAATTTTGTAATAAATGTACTAATTCATTTTGTATTTTTGAATTAATGTTTTTATTGATTTGATTTTTTGGATTATCTAAAGGTTGTTTTGCTAATTCGTTTTTTAACTGTGTGAGTTCAATAGATGATTTCCTTTTTACGATTGTTTTTTTAAACTCTGTAAATGTAGTTTCATGTAATTCTTTGAATGTGGATGATGTTAGATCATAAATTTTGTAAAAATTTGTTTCCGTTTTATCTAATTTTTTGGATCCAAGTAGTCGTAAACCAGTTCTATACACAGATGTATCTATGCAATGTTGAAGATTAGATAATTTTTTAATTTGTGAAATTAATCTATTTCCAATTTGATTATCTATGATTAAATTATAAAAATTAATATGGTAATTAGATCCATTTTGAGTGATACGTTTTGAAACAATATATTCTAAAAGTTTTGGATTTTCAATAAAATTATCTACGATTACGGATTTTGTAGTTTCGATAACATCCGCGACATCTTCGTCTGTTAAATTGTAATTATATTTCTTTGGTACATCTAAATCTATGAAAAAAGCAAATTTTGAATCTGTTACTTTTTCAATCAAGTAAAGATTTTCTCGTTCAGTGTTATTATTATCAGATATTACTTTATAATATTCTTGATAAAATTCATCAAATTTGTTATCTGTGACATTGTATTTTCCATTGTTAAAGGATAAATGTGTTTGTTTATTATCAGTATTTTTTGTAAATTGCAAAATATATTTTAAAAAAGAAGTAGCAGAAGTAACAGACATTGTTCAAGTGGTTCTTTTAAATGCCTAAATTATTTCAATTTTTTATCAAATTTAAAAAAATTATTTTATATGAATAACATATAAATGAATCTTGTTCATATCGTAGATAATTTAAATGATAAACAATACATATATAGTAATGGTTTAGATATATCATTAGAAGAAGCTGCTAAATCTTTAGTAGAAGAATTAAAAAACACAAACTGGTCATTGTTACAAAATGTAGAGTATAATATACTCGATAATACATGTGAAATATTTGTTAATGAACAGATTATCGAACGTGGTTGGGTTTGGAATTCTAAAAATACAACTCGAAAATTACTTTATAAATTGTCATATATACCCCTTTTTTTTGTAGAACAAAAACCAAAACAAATTGAACAAAGTACACAAACTGACCAAACTGTTTTAAAACAAACTTGTGTACAAACTTGTGTACAAATAAGTGCACAGGCAAGTGTACAGGCAAGTGTGCAAACAACTGATGTAACGTCATCAACTTCAAAATTGTATAAAGAAAATTCTGATATTAATTTTGGTAATTTTTGTGATTTCGATGATTATAAGATAGATTTGAGTTTGGATAATTTTAAGAATACGTTTACGGGTTATTCTAATAATCCATTTGATCCGCTTAATAATAATCCAATAGGTAATTCTTCACGTAATTACAATCCGTTTGTATCAAACTCATTCCAACAACAACAATCACAAACTAATATATGGTCAGCGCCTGAACATAAATACGCAATACAATATACAGCACCTTTAGATGTAGAACATGATATTGGTACAGTGTCTTATTCTGAAAAATATGTTAATCCATATGCTTATCCTAACAATGATTTAAATATTGAAATAAAGAGAAGATTAGCTCTTCCAAAATTTGGTTTACGAAGTTTTAAACAAGATTAAATGTAAATTTAATTATTATTTAGGTAAAATTATTTGGTTTGTTTTAATTTTACTTTTTTTTTATTATGTAATGTTAGAGATATATATGTCACCAAGTCTTCTTCAATTGCAGGCTGTTGGTTTGGAGGATGTTTATTTAACAAAAGATCCTCAGATAAATATATTCAAATATAATTATTATAGATATGTGAATTTTGCAACAGAAACTGTAAAATTGGAAACAAACATTATTTCTGGGTTTGGTAAAAAAATGACATGTGAAATACCTAAACGCGGACATTTATTATCTAAATTGCATTTACATATAAAATTACCTGAACTTGTTAAAAAAGATGGTTCTTATGCTTGTTGGAGTGATACGATAGGGTATTCGATATTTAGTGAACCTATAGAATTAATGATAGGTGGGGTTATAGTTGATAGATTATATCCACAATTTTTAAATGCGTGGGATGAATTAACAACATCGGATCAAAGGTTAGGAAAAAATTTAATGTTATTAAAATCGGATGTATTTAGTGCAAATTTTAACAATGCTACTAAACCACATGATTTAATTATACCTTTGGAATTTTGGTTTACAAAAGATTATAATTTAGCTTTACCCTTATTAAGTATGTATCATCAAAATATAAAAATTAATTTTAGATTAAGAAATTTTGAAGAGTGTATAAATTATGATGGGACTTTACCACCTGATTATACTCCTATTATCACATCTAGTGTTTATGCTGAATATATATTTTTAGATGATGTTATTTCAAAACAATTTCAAAATCAAAAACATACATATTTAATACAGCAGGTTCAATACAATGAAGATGAAGTTATACAGGCAAATACATCTTTTTACAATACTCGTATTAAATTAAGTAATCCATGTAAAGAACTTTTATTTTTTGCAGTAGAAAAAGCAAATATTGCAACTAATAATTATTTTACATATGCTAAAACATCAGATAACACACCATTGATTTTAGCTGCATCTTTGCTATTAGATGGTAAATTACGCTTTGATAATTTACCGGAATTTTATTATCGTGTGATTTTTCCTCAAAATATTCATTCAGTAATACCTTTAAAATATATATATACAATGCCTTTTAGTATACGTCCAGAAGATAATCAACCTACTGGTTCGTTGAATTTATCTAGATTTACAGATATAAATTTGGCCTTAACAACTGCAAATACGTCAGAAATGAATTTGTATGTTTTTGGAATATCTTATAATATTGTAACTGTAGAAAATGGTATGTTAACAATGGAGTTTTTAATTTAATGGCGTATTTGTATTTTATAATATTTTAGATTTTAATTAATTTTGTATTTGTAACATTAACTTGTCCAGGGACGTTTGTTAATTTTACATTTTTTACAGTTGTATAAATTACATTGTATTTACTTGATAAATTTGATTTATATTGTTGGAACATTACTGCAATTTGGTTTAAATATTTTTTAGGAATTTTATCTCCATTATTTTTAAGAATAATATGCGGTCCAGTCATTTTATCCAAATGAAACCACGTATCATTTTGATCAGAATCTTTAATAATTTGATCATTGTTATATTTATCAGTTCCTATTAAAATGGTATATGTTTTCTCAGATTCTTCTATAAATAATTCTACAGATTTCATTTTAAATATAAATCATAATTTATTTTTAATTTTATTTAAAAGTAACAAGTTATTTATTAGTAAAAATGTCATTAGTTGGAAAAACGTTACTAAACAGTGTATTTGAACAAGATCTAAATCCGAATTGGGTTAAAATAAACAATGTTGCTGTAGGTGAATCTGGAATGTATGGGTATAACGAATATACTAGTAAGGATATTGGTGGATTGTTAAATCGTTTAAAACAAGATCCTAAAATTGTCTGTGTTGTATATAAATGGAGTGATGGTACAGCATATGCGAAAAGTGGGTTTAATTTAAGTAATACTGGAGATTATAAAGCTGCATCTGGGTATACTACTTTTATTTTAAAAAGCAAGATTCCTCAGTATTATAAACCAAGTACACCAGCAAAACCAAGTACACCAACAAAACCAAGTACATCAATATCTAAACAATTTGTTTCTTGGAATAATGCGAATAATATGTTTATGTGTAATGGTAAAAAATTTGTTCCTGTTGGGTTTAATGCGTATTGGCTTGGGCTAACTGAGGGGTATGATTATCCGATACAAGATCAGGTCATTGAAATATTTACTATAGCGCAAAGGATGGAGGCTACAGTTGTTCGTTCTCACACTATGGGTATATCTTCAGGTAGTGCAAAATCATTACGTCCTAGTAACAATACATTAAATAATGATGCATGGCGGGCAATTGATTTTGCATTTTATACTGCAAAACAGAAAGGAATTCGAATAATTGCTCCATTGGTCGATTGTTATAGTTGGTATAATGGATCTTATAAACATTTTACGGATACTAGAGGTGTTCAGAAAAACGATTTTTGGACTAATTTGGATGTTAGAAATGATTTCAAAAAATTTATCAATGATTGGTTGAATCATACAAATAGTTATACTGGAATTAAGATAAAAGACGACCCCACATTATTTATGATAGAAACTGGTAATGAGTTTAATATACGACCAGATGCGGCTAGTACTACATTCCCAACGGAAGAGTGGACACGTGACATTGTAAATTACATTAAATCAATTGACTCTAATCATTTGATAATGGATGGTACAGATGAGCCTTTGGGTAAAGCAAATAATTTTAGTATACCTACAGTGGATTGTTTTACAGGCCATTTTTATTGGAATGAAGTTGAGAGACTAGATTATGGTGCTAATAATGCAAAACGTGTTGGAAAGGCGTATATTGTTGGAGAGGTAGACTCGGGTTTTAGTTCTGATTGGTTTCGTCAAATTGAATCGAGACCAAATGTATCGGGATCTTTGTTTTGGCATTTGTATCCGCATCAATATGGCCTTGCTGGTGGGCAAAAGATTAATCATACAGATGGATTTACACTTTGGTTTCCAGAAGACAAAAACAAATTGACATTGTGGTCAAATCACTTTAGAAGAATGAGGGGGTTACCTGAAATTAATTCATTGTAACCTCAAATAATGAAATTAAGGCTTCCATCCACGCAATTTTTAATCTTAAATAATATTATTAATTATTTAAATTTAAATACACTTTGTATTTTACGTACTTCTAATATTTTGAGCAAATTTTACAGTTTCCATAGTTTGGTCGCAATAAATCTCTTCTTGTCTAACACAGCAAATAGTAACAAATTTAGTTGGTTTCCAATCGTCAGATTCCTTTTGTTTAACATTAAGATTGTTTAAGAAATTTAGGATAGGTATAATTAATGCATTATTTGAGCTACTTATATTTGTCATTTCATCTTCTGGTTTAACAAAATAATTTGCAATTTTATAAACTACATTATATCGTTCGTCTACCTTTTGTTTAGGTGTATCGATTCGTTTATCATTTTTGAGATTAAAGTAATAAATTAAATGATTAATGGTTTCGTTGATATAAAACGATTCGTTGATAATTTCATAAATTTGTTTTGGCGTATATATGTCTATAAACTCGGGTTTCAGAGAATTAGCTATATTCCCCTCACCTCCTACTGGAGCAGGGGCCATAACACTTGGTAATGTTGTTTTAGTTGTATCAATAAAAGTATTAAAGATATCTAAAGGAGATTCTCTTCCAGCCATATCGACTATTGTAATATAGCCTGATGTACCATTGTTAAATGTTATTTCAAAAACGTAATATAAATGAGATCGACTTGATTGTGGATTGTTAGGAGTTTGTTTAATTCGACCGTGTTTTTGTCTATATGAATCTACTATGTCTGTAAAAGCAGATAAATCTTCTACTCGGATTGAATTGACATCTATATATCCTGGGATAACTTGTTTAAATTCTTCATTTTCGTCTTTTGAAAAGGATGTCATTTGCGGAACTCGATTTATTAAATTATGAATATGACCAGTAACTTCGCGATAATTAAAATTAATTTTATAGTAATATTGTTCAAATAAATATTTAAGTTTAATATTCGATACATTTTGTAAATTAGCTAAACCGTAATGTAAAATACCTGGCGCGCCCTTAGAACCTAGCAAGGTCATTGATTTACCGCTACCACTTAAACCATAACCAAATAGGACTATACTATATCCATCTTGAAGTTGATTAAACACGCTATAGAGTCCTGGACTTACTGAATCTGATGAATCCACTAAATTATCAACGTCAACTTTTAATCCAGATGAAGGATATCCCATTTGTCCTGTATACAGATCCAAGTTTGTATATTTTTCATCAAAAATACCATAAAATTCACCAAAAGTAAGTGGTTCTTTAAATTTAGTCGATGGTGATTCTGAACAATCAACGATTAATGATTTTGTTCTTTTGTTTTCAAATGTTTTCAAAGAAACAGTTGGTGATTGTTGTTCTGCTCCTAGTAATGGTTTGATACGAATATAAACTCGAACAGCCCCAGACAAGTCTTCGTAAATATTTGTAAGTATACGATCTTGACGTCTATAATTTGATTTGTTTACATTCCAATATTCTAATAAATTACTAAGATCTTTACAAAAATCTGGGGATACTTGATCTCTGTTAACTTTATTTTTTAAATATTGAAAGTTTGGACTATTGATATATTCTGACAAGTTTAAAAATTTAATATGATTTGCAATTTCTGTTTTAACAGTTTCAAAATCCTTACGGATATTATTTCTAACACTTTCGCTTAATTTTGAAAAAACATCTAAATTATTTGTTATAATATCATCTAAACGTTTTATGATTTCTTGTTTTCTGTAAAAAATATTGTTTAGGGCTACAAAGTTTGTGAGGATACTTTCACAATTATCATAATCTACAGTACCTTCTATTTTAGTTCTATCATTTTGCATTAATAAAGCACGTACTTCTTCTAATTCTTTTTGAAGATCTGGTATACTTTTATTTGCTTCTCGTAAACTATCAAGTTCACTTTGTAATTCAATAGTAGTTTGGTTATTTTCAGATTGACGTGATTGTAATTCATCTCTTTCAGTAGTTATACGTTTAATTTCTTCTTCTCGTTCAGCTAATTTAATTAATTGATCATTAATTGTTTGTTTTAAGGCTGTTTCAATATCTACTATATTTTGTTTTAATCTTTTAATTTCCATATTATCAATGTTTGTTTGTTCTGATTGTTGTTGCAAAACTGATTTTAAAGATTCTTGTCCATTTTGCAAATCTAATAATAAACGACGTTTGTATTCGTTAACATCAACTGTAGATTTTTCTAACCATTCATTCCAACGTTCGTTGTATTCATTTATTTTATCAATGATTTGTTGTTTTTCTGTAAGAATTTTTTGTTTACATCTTTCTCGATATCCAGTTAATAACGCCTCTTGAAGTTGAGAACGTTTCATGTCTTCTTTTGTATTGCTTAGCTCTGATTGAATCTCTTGTATAGCTGATTTTAAATTTTCTATTTCTTGGACCTTGGCTTCTAATTTTGAATCATAATCAGAAACATTATCTCTATTTGCTTTTAATGTTTGTAAATGAGTTTTTTCATTTTCCAACAATTCATCCAATCTTGTTTGTAATTGAGTACGTTCTGCTTTATCTTGTTGGTGTATCATTTCCAAGTCTTGTATTCTTAAATCTTTAGATTGAATAAAGTTTTGAATTTCTTGTTTATATTGATTGATTCCATCTACAATAGCATCTTTTTGATCTATTATTTGACGTTTACAAGTTTCTAATTCTTGCTGTGCAGTATTATATTGTTCTGTTATTTTAGTTATTCTTGTTTCGTATTCGTTTTTTACTAATAGTATTTGGTTGCTAGTACTATCATATAATGCTTTATATTCGTCTTTACTTTTTTGAACATCAGATTCTAATTCCTCTATCCTCTTTTTCAAATCATTCTCAATTTTCCTTTGGTCTGCTCGTTCGACTGTTTCAGAATTATTTTCAAATAATTTGATTAATTTTGATTTATCCTGTTCATTAAATCCAGATACGGTTGGAATATTTTTGACGATATTGGATATATTTTCATTTGTAAGATTTTCTAAATCAATTGGATTTATTAATTTACATAAAGATCCACCTGCATTTATATAACCAATAACCAATTTATTATCACTTATTATAAAAGCTAGGGCACGTGACTGTTTAAATTTAAAAGGTGTAAAGATTACTTTGGGATAGTTTTTTTTGATATAATCAACTAAATTATCCATACCTATTTATATTTTATTTAGAAATTAATTTTCCAAATAAACAATTAATGGTTCATTATCTAATATTAAAATTCAGTATCATCTAGAAATCCTATAATATTATCATTTGTATCAAAGATTATTTTAAGTTTATCAGTTTTGACATCACTTAATATATGATCCTGTTTTTGTTTTGCAATATCTTCTTTTAACATCTGTTTACATATTTTATATTGCGAGTCCCACACTAAACCATAATGCGTACAAGGTAAACAACGTTGTTCATTGACATCAAATTGTTCTCCGTCTAAACATTTTATTTGTTCAGCTAGTTCTTCAGGTTCAACTTCAGGAGCTTTTTCAAGTTCATTTTTTAAATCAGTATAATCATCTCTTTTTATAGTAGTCACACTAGGTAGAGTTTGAACAATTTCTTCAGGGATTTCTTCAGGGATTTCTTCAGGGATTTCTTCAGGGATTTCTTCAGGGATTTCTTCTTCAGGGATTTCTTCAGGGATTTCTTCTTCAGTTTCTTCAGTTTCTTCATGAACTTCTTCAGGTTCAGAAATTGTTTCAGAAATTTCTTCAGGTTCTGTTTCTGTAATTGTTTCCTGAATTTCTTCAGGTTCTGTAATTGTTTCCTGAATTTCTTCAGGTTCTGTTTCTGTAATTGTTTCTTCAGGTTCTGTTTCAGGGATTTCTTCTTCAGTTTCTGGAATTTCTGGTTCAGTTTCTGTGATTACTTCTTCAGGAATTTCTTCAGGTTCTGTTTCTGTAATTTCTGGTTCAGTTTCTGTTTCTGTAATTGTTTCCGGAATTTCTGGTTCAGTTTCTGTAATTTCTATGGTTTCTGGAATTTCTGGTTCAGTTTCTGTGATTTCTGGTTCAGTTTCTGTGATTACTTCTTCATGAATTTCCGGTTCAGTTTCTGTAATTGTTTCTGTAATTGTTTCTGTAATTGTTTCCGGAATTGTTTCTGGAATTGTTTGCTCTATTTTTTCAGTAGGTTCATGGATTTCTGTTAATAGAGGTATATGTTTTGTTTTTGATATTATTTTAATAGGTTTAGTAAAACGTTTAAGTTGGTTAGATTTATCGACAAAACCTATAATATTATCATCTTCTATGATAATGGCTGATATATTTAAATCTGTAGTGATTGGTGGTAATTCGTTTGGGATTAATTGATCGTTGATCATTTGTAAAACTGCTTTTGTTTCTTCTGGGTCAATTTCTTTATTGATTGGTATAAAATCATTTTGGATGGGGTTAAATAAGACAATAGTGTTTTCTATAATATTTAACAAAACACCTGACTTGATTTGTTTTTCAACTCTTTTTTGCAAGTTTTCGTCTATACACTTTTTGTTTTGGATAAGTTTATGTAAAATATCATGATGATCGATTACCATTGGTAATTGTTTTTTAGTTATAATAGGACGTCTTAAACGAAAAGGTTTTCCAAATTTATTGACATAACCAACCAAGTGTTTTTTACGCGGATGTTTTATAAAGGCACGGATGGGTCCGTTTTTGTATGTTTTTGGGATCTTTATAAAATTTGAAGACGGATACACATTTGGATAAAGTGTTAATAATTTAGTTAAACAACGTTTTGCAGATTTTGGATTATAAAGACATTTGTCACGTGACATTAAAATAGAATCACGTTTTAATCGTTTATAAACTCTACCAGACGATTTGATTAATCTTCCTGTTATAGGATTTAAATAAAATCTTGGTGGTTTGTCCATATCCATTATATTATATTATAATATAAAAAATTAATTAATTTATCCTTAAATAAAATACTTTTACAGTAAGGTGCTTTAGTCTATTAAACAAACTTCAGCAAGGTACTTTAGTCTATTAAACAAACTTCATCTGAAGTTTCATCTTTGTCTTTTTGATTATCTTTATTACAAGACACTGAACTATTATCATCCAATTCTTCTTCTGTTGTTGTTTGAATATTAGATTCTTCTAATACAAAAGTAGAATCGTCATCGTGAATTTCACATTCTGTTTGTTCGTAACGTTCAAAGAATTTTTTGCTTTTAATTTCATGAATACTGCGTTTATATTTTTTAAAATTTTCTTCTAATTCTTGCAAATTCATAATTACATCCCATGTTCGTTTTAAATCAGTTTTTACATTATTAAACCAATTTTTACTTCTTTTAACTCTTTGATTATTGTATTTTGTTATAAAATAAAAACTGGGTATTAAATCGTCACGTGATTCTATTTGTTGATTTTTCCATTGTATATATTGTTCAGTGCTTTTAACATGAATGGGTGGATAAATAAATTTTGGATCAGGGCCTGTATTTGCTATTTCTAAAACTATTCCTTTGGCTTGTTTGTCACCTACTTCCTTGGATAAAAATTCATCTTGTGAGTCTAATTCTTCAATTTCACATTCGAAAAAGTCACAAAAATCCAAGTCCACGACCTCCATTTGAATTTGAGTTTGGACCCAATAGTGAATAGGTACTCGAGTTTCATCTATTTTACGGCTTTTTGGGCATTTGATTTCCAACATAATTCCATCGGGTGTGATACCATCAGGACTTGCAGCTAGCCATTTTAATCTTGCATGAGGAACTAGACCGAATTCTATAACTGTTGTGTCATTTAATTGACAATAAAGTATATTAGCAACTTCTTCGTATTTCTTACCCCATAATGTATAAATTGAATCTTTGAAAACTGATTCTCCGTAAAAGGCAGCGCATTTTTTAATAATATAATCCTCTCTTTTTTCATAATGGTTTAATCCTTCTGTGTCTTTGTATTTGAAATTATTTATAGTAAATTCTTCGACATAATCTTGACAAGTTGGTTTTGACATGAATAAACAACTTGCTGCTTCACTTGCAGTAATTCTTTTATTCCTAGCTGAATACCATTCTGGTGTACGTTGGGCTGGTTGAGGACGTTTTTGAAGAGCTTTTACTCGACGTCTATATCGTTTCAATTTTTCTTCTTCTGTTAAAGATTCCATTTAAATAATACTAGTTGTATTTATTATTCATTTTGTTTTTAAATTAAAACGTGATCGCTACCTTCTATAATATGTTGTATTTAACCATAAATTAATTATATTTTAGACTTGTTAAATATAATTATTGTTGTATTGTGTTTATGGTGTGAATTCCCCTGGGAATTTAGATTGGATAAATTGTTCTAAATTAGCAACCTTTTGTCGTTCAGCTTGAAGTTGTCTGTCAACTTCTTGTAATGCAGCGGTTGCGACAGTGAAGATGGCATCTTTGTTCAATGAATGGAAATCGTCGACTTGAATACCGTACACAAATATTTTATCTTCATGTTTTGCATCTGTTAAATCGGATTCTACAGTAAAGTTCTTACTGTCTACTATACTAGTGATTGTAGTTTCTACGGATGATTTGTCAGTTTTAATTAATCGAACCTTCATATTAACAGCAAGGTCAGCTGTTGTTTTTTCATTTAGGGTAATTGTATGATTGTCGCTCGCAACATCGGCTTCTTCGTAAATGTTTGGAATATACTGTACCGTTGTATCTACGGCATAATCAAGTACACTAGATATTTGTTGGGCAATGAAACCCCACACTGGAGAATCACCCCGGTTTTGTCTATCAACATAATTGTAACGTTTAGGCTGAATTTGTCTTAGAATATCTAGAGCAGATGTGTCATCTACGTCTACGATATTTTCTTTAATTCTGCTATCAGAGACATTATTATATGGACCTTGAGCATACAAGGTACCGTTTCCAGCAAAGGTCCATTGAGAAGCTCCAGCTTGCACATGACCATCACCAGGGTAGTTAATGACACCTCTATTCTCATTATTTTTATCAAATCTCACACACTCTTTTACACTTAATGCATAGGTTGGGGCGGTTGTACCAATACCAACATAACCGTTTGATTCAATCATCATCCTTGAGTGACTTATTCCTGCATCATTCGCACCAGATGTTGTATCCTCTAAACAAAAATGCAATCTAGACCTGGACCAGCTTGAGATGCCTTGTGCTATAATAGCTGCCTTGAGACCATTGCTTCTATTACCTTGGTAAGGTGTTCCCAATAACAGTGTTGCTGTTTCACTTTCTTGAGCAGCTATAATACTTGCAGAAGCATTTGTACCAACTACTGATAAATTTTGACTTGGACTGTTTGTCCCGATACCGACATTACCAGAGGACAATACAGAAATTACATTACGATTTGCAGTACTGCTATATATACCAAAGTTATTACTTCCTATACTATTTGGATTCTGTCCTACTACCCAAAACGCTCCACCTTCACTTGTATTTTGATAAAATGCAATACTTGATTCAGCGCCATTTGTTTGAGGACTTATTTTTATACCAATAGCACTACCACCAGATCCTACACTCAGAACTCCAGTGAATCTACCAGTACCAGAAACATCTAAATTGTAACCTGGAGTGCTTGTACCAGTTCCTATACCAACATTACCACCATTTGGATTTAATACAATATTATAACTATTGTTGTATCCACTATGAAAGTTTGTGTTTTGTATCCAAGCATTAGTACTATTAACACCAAAGTCCAAGCAAGCGTCGTCATTACCTCTAAGACGTAATGCTACGTTGCTAGCTGTAGTACCTGATGTGGCAGGCCAAGCATTTGTATTTGTATTAATTGTTAATTTAGGATGAGCTACCAATCCACTTTGAGAACCTGAAGCAACAGTTGTAAATGAACTAGGTGATACATATTGTTGACCTTTGACATCGAGTGTTACAGATGGACTTACAGTGCCAACACCGACGTTACCAGTTGCACTAATCATCATTCTGGTATTCATGGTTGTGTTATCGCTACCCGTACTACGATTTTGGAAAAATAAATCTGCAGCATAGTTGTTATCAAGTGCTAATATTCTTGCAGATGCAGCTGTTCCTAAGTTTGTAGAACCAGCATATGAGAAGTCAACTTTGGCACCGCCACCAACACCACCAGTGTATGTAAGTAATGCGCCAGCACTACTGGTTGCATGAAGGTGTAACAAGGATGATGGACTGACTGTACCAACACCAACATTGCCACCTGTTGTAATAATAGACCCAATTGTATTTGAATTAAATGTAGAACGTAGGCCGTTTGAGGCAAAAAGAGTACCAGTGGTGATACCAGTTGATGCATTGAGGGTAGCAGCGGTTGCATTAGTAGCAGATACATTTGTGAGGGTTGAAAGTCCAGTTGCGTTAATGGTACCTGCTGTAATACCAGTGGATGCATTTATGGTACCAGCCGAGACATTTGTTGCAGTAACATTTGTAAGTGTGGAGAGTCCAGTTGCATTAATGCTACCAGTAGTGATACCAGTACTTGCAATTAATACTCCACTGGAAACATTTGTAGAGGTAACATTTATGAGGGTTGATAATCCAGTTGCATTAATGGTACCAGTGGTGATACCAGTTGATGCATTGAGGGTAGCAGAGGTTGCATTAGTAGCAGATACATTTGTGAGGGTTGAAAGTCCAGTTGCGTTAATGGTACCAGTTGTAATACCAGTTGTTGCAACGAGTACTGCAGCAGTTGCGTTAGTAGCAGTAACATTTGTGAGGGCTGCAATCCCAGATACATTAATAGTACCAGATGAGATATTAGTGTCTACTAGATTGGTAGAAGTAAGATTTACCGTAGTGAGTGTACCGGCAATGGAAAGATTTCCAGACAAACTCAAACTTCCACCAGTCATTGTAGTTGCTGCCAAAACTCCGGTGGTAATACCAGTTGAAGCATAAATAGTACCAGATGAGATATTAGTAGCGTTAATTGTACCATTAACATCAAGGGCAGAAGTAGGCGTAGTTGTATTAATACCTACATTACCATTGGTGAATCGAACACATTCGTTAATTTGAGAGAATGATAATGTACCTGTGGTGAGGAGAACCATTGTTTTATAATATATGACGAGAAAAAAAAATAATGATTATTATTTAAAAATAATTTATACAATTATATTGTCATATGTTTAAATGCGGATAAGGAATAATAAATGCGAATAAGGAATAATAAATGCGGATAAGGAATAATAAATGCGAATAAGGAATAATAAATGCTATAGTTTTAATTATTTTTTTACGTTAAAAAATTCTAATTTAAAACTTTGTTATAATTAAATATTATAATGACATCTGGTGACAAAACTACTATTAAAGATATTGACTCATTTTTGGCAGAATTTGAAATTTTAGAAAAAACATATAGTAGGGCTCAAGAAAAATTATTACTTCAAAAAGTTACTGATAATGAATTATATTTAGAATGTCTTAGATATACTAATAATATGATTAAATATTTGGATGAATTAAATCAATTTGTAATAAATAGATACAAGGAACAAATTAAACGTACTTATTATATTAGTGCAGAGTTGCTTGTTAGAACAGTTGGTCTTAATATGAATAGACAAAATTTTAATGATCAAGAACGTAGCACTTTATATATGGCGATTGCTCATGCAAGAAAGGTTCTTTCACTTGAGCCATTTAATCGTGCTGCTATGGAGTTATTTAAAATGGTATTTTTATATTTGACTATATTTAATCCAAACGCACAAGAAAACATTGTATTCCTAAATCAAATTTTGGTTGTAGATCCGTGTGATTATCAATTGCATTATAATTTTGGATTTATGTATCAGCGTATTAATAAATTGGAAAGTAGTATTTATCATTATAAATTATCACTTGGTATTATTGATTTATTAATGAGAACTACAAAGGATGAAGGTGCATTAGGAGGTTTAAAACAATTTAAAGTAAAATGTTTGAATGGTTTAGGTAGTATTTATTTTACAATTCAAGATCGTGACACTGCTTTATATTATTTTAATTTGGCTTATGACATTGATCCTTTGGACCCAGATGTTAATAATCAAATTGGTGTTGTATATACAGAATTGCGTATTACTGATAAGGCAATTGAGCACTATACACGTGGTATTGAAAATTATAAAAGAGCACATATTTCAGTTGATAAAGATATGTTAATAGCTAGTATGTATATGAATATGGGTTTAGCAAAATGTTATGAATGTGATTTTGTGGGAGCTATTGATGGATATAATAAAGCTTTAAAGTACAAGCCTAGATTATCATTGGCTTATCAAAACAAGTTGTTGGATTCAAATTATATTTCACATTTAATTGAGGATCCTATGTATATTCCAAGATTGCATAAATCGATTAATAAGATTTATCCGGTTGTTGTAGATGATTACCGTGTTTCATGTCCGGATTATGTTATTAAACAAGAAATTGTGAAATGCGAATCAAAGGCTGATTTAATAAAATCTGGAACTAAAATTAATATTGGTTTTGTATCGGGTGATTTTATTTGTCATCCTGTCAGTTATTTTATCCATAGTATTTTGAATCATATTAATTATGATTTGTTTGATGTTACTTGTTATTCAGTCAAGGTTGTAAAGTTGGAGGGTATGTTTCCAAAATGCAAATGGGCTGTTGTAAAGAATATGTCAAATGAAGATTTTAAGAGACGTATTCAAGAGGATAAGATTGATATTTTGTTTGATTTATCTGCACATACAGGTGATAATCGTTTAGATACATTTGTATTAAAGCCTGCGCCAATTCAAATTAGTTATTGTGGTTATCCAAATTCAAGTGGTATAAAGTCAATGGATTATCGTATTACTGATAAATTTTGTGATAGTAAAGCTAGTCAAAAGTATTATCAGGAACGTTTTATTTTTATGGACAAGTGCTTTTTGGCATATACACCAAGTATTGGTATTAATAATTTACCTGAACTTACTGAGGAACCATGTATTAAAAATGGGTGGGTAACATTTGGTACATTTAATAGATATAACAAAATTAATAGTATGGTTGTTGGTGTTTGGGAAAAGATTTTACAACGTGCTCCAAATGCTAGATTGGCAATTAAAACAAAGGAATTTTTGACACCAAAGATAAAGCAGCAATTTTTGGATATATTCAAGGATAAATCTGTTTTAGAACGTGTTATTATTATGCCTTATTCGGATACATATACAGAGCATTTGCCTGATTACAACAAGTTAGATGTTGCAATTGATACATTTCCGTATTCTGGAACGACAACTAGTTGTGAAAGTTTGATGATGGGTGTTCCAGTATTAACATTATTTGATAATGTTAGACATTATCATTCACAAAATGTTACAACAAGTTTAATGAAAAATTGTGGTTTGGATGAATATATTACTAAATCACAAGAAGAATACATTGAACGAGCAGTTTGGTTGGCAAATCATTCAGAGGAACTTGTTGGGTTAAAAAGAAGAGTTAGAGATGCTTTTGTAAATGGTCCAATTTGTGATTATACTGGATTTACAAATGAATTTGAAGATAAATTAATTAGTACTTATAAGGCTCATAAGTGGTAAATTATCAAAATTAACATCAAAATTAACAATCAAAAACTTTTTTATAAATTTAATTTTATTGATTAATTATAAAAAGTTTTTGTTTTTAATTTTAATGTGTATTTGTTGTATATGTTTTTCTATTTCTATAGGTGGTGGTGTAGGAGGATATTATTGGTATACGCAAAAACAACAAATTACACAAGATCAAGATGAGAGTAAGTAATTTTATTTAAATTATTTCTTTGTTTTTTTTTATTTTTATATTATAATGGTTGTTGAAAATAATATAGAAATTCCGGATGAGGATTCTGGATTTGGTATTTTTTTATTATCTAGTTTGTCATCATCTTGTTTATTATTGATTATATTAATTATAGTTGGTGTATTTTTTTATTACAAAAGTAAGAATATAAATATTTTTGAATTTCCATTTTTGGAAAAATTTCCATTCTTGCAGAAAATTCCATTTTTGAGGAATTTACAGTCAGATGATAAACCAGTATCACAAGAAAGTCAGAATTCTAAAAAAGTTAAAAATTTAGAAACACCTCCTTTGGAAAACCCTAACCCATTATCATCAACTTCTTCTACTACGAAATCCTTTGATAAAAATACTGGTAATCAGATGTTATTACAACAAGCTTCTGATATGTGTAGTTCGGCAATAGCTGATGGGTTGTGTGGTAATTTAGTAAAGGGTGATTGTTCATTTAGCGTAACTACTGATGGTAATTTAGTATTAAAACTGGGTAGTACTACATTATGGGAATCATTTACAAATAAACAACGTCCAAATACAACTTATAGTTTAAATTTAACAAACACTGCTAATCTGATTTTACTTGATAATAATTGGAATATAATTTGGTCTAATAATTTAAATGGTAAAAAGGAAGATGGTCCTTATACTTTGATATTACGTGACGATAATAATGTGGTTATAGAAAATAATGCAAAACAGGTTATTTGGGAAACTGGAACTAGTGGTGGAAAGGAATCGACTGTTATAACTGAAAGGGGTAAGACTGGTTTAGCTGGTCCTAGTGATACATCTGGTTATTTACTATACAAAGATGTAGTATCAAACTTACCCTTATCTTTTAGATTAGAGACGTCATTATCTCCAACTGACCAATATGATGTAGCAACGTGTGTAACTAGTCAAGTTCTTGGTATATTTACATATTATTATTGGAAACTTTTTAATAAAGAATATTGGTTTTCAAGATTATTTACATGGCATTATAATCAACTTGATAATGGAGCTAATCCATCTGAAAATCTGGGTAGTAGTGTTAGTTCAGTATATCAGACTATTAGAAACAAGGGTTTGCTATTGGAAAAATATTACCAATATGATGGTACTATTCCGTCAGGGCCCAGTGGAACTAAAAATACTTGTTCTGTTCCAAAATACCAAGAAAAACCCCAAGATGAATTATTAGACATAGCAAAAAAAAATATACCCCAATTTACAGTTTATAGTATTAGTGTAACTCCAAATTTAGATACATTAAAATCAGCTATTTTTAATGGAATGCCTGTTCTCTGTGGAATTGTTACTTATTCTTCATACAGTTCTACTGCAACAAATACAACTGGTGTAATAAGTTATCCTGATAAAACAAAAGAAAAGAAGAACTCAGGTGCACATCAAGTATCTTTATGGGGATGGGATGATGATAAACGTATATTTCATCTTTTAAATACAAGAGGTTCTGATTACATGAATAAAGGTTGGTGTACAATACCATACGAATACATATTAGACCCAGAATTATCGTTTAGTTTTGAATGTTTTAAATTAAACACGCCCGTTGTAGATATAGTAGATGATCCCAATTATGTTAATAAGGAAGATTGGGTATTTAAAAAAAATGATGGATGTGTATATGTAAATACAGTTCAAAAGGGTCTGCAGTGTTTCGAACCCCCACCACCAGGATATGATTGGACTACACCTGGTGGTATTTTAATAGGAAAAATTTGCCCACCTGGTTCTAATGATTCTGGTACTACATGTTGGTATGATAGAGGAGTTGGTAGAATGCCTGATAAAAGACCATGTGCAGATGGCGAACGTGATACTCCTACGGAATGTTGGTTAGATACTTACGGTGTAGGTGCTGGTAGAGGTGCAGATTTAGGTCCATGTCCTCCAAGATCATATTCTGGAGCTGCTAATGATTGTTATGCACAACAAACCGACAGAGAAGATGGTCGAAATGATTCAGAACCTTGGGGGAAAAGTTGGGATAAAAGTGATGGGTGTAGTTGGAATAGACATATAGAAGCAGGTGCATGTTTTAGAGCTTGTCCAGAGGGATTTTTTGGAAGAGCATATGAAAAATGTTGGGCTAATGGTGCTGATAGTTTTGGTGTAATGCGAAGAGCTATGGATAGATATCAATGTAATGCAGATGAAGATAAAAACGGATTAATGTGTTATCCTAAATGTAAATCTGGTTATCGTAAAGTAGGATGTTGTTTATGCGAGCCAGATGGTGGGCCACGTGTAACAGCGTGGCTCAAGGATAGACAATATTGTGCAGATGATGAGGAAATGAAAGATGGTCTTTGTTATAAAAAATGCAAACCTGGTTTTAATGCTGGTGTAACCATATGTGAATTTTCAAAAGAGGTTAAATCAGGAACATTTAAAAAGGCCATTTCTAACTGTAAATAAAAAACTTGAAAACTTTTATATAAAAAACTTGGAAACTTATATATAATAAACTTTTATATATAATTAATCGTCAACTAATGTGTAATCCAAGAAAACACCGGATGTACTTGATTTATAACCTCTAATGATTAATTCCGCTGTGTCAATTTTAAGATGACACCCCTTACATAAACTAACCAAATTGTATAATTTATTTTTATGAAAATGTTTTTCATTTACAAAACCAAGTTTGTCACAATTTTTTTGTTCGTTAATATGATGTGTATCGAGTGGAACGTTACCTACATTAGGTTTGTAGCCGCAAACTTCACAGTGATTTAAAATTTTACGTTTGTTATAATTACTACGTTTTTTTGATAATATTGTATTTTCTGGTCGTCCTGAAATTAATTCGTTTCTTATTTGGAATGCATTGTTTGTAAAAGCGTCGTCTGATATAATAGATTTACATACTTCTAACCCATATAAATCACTTCCAGAACCAGGTTTCAGTTGTCTTTGGAATATAATAACATCATTTGTAGTATCTACGCTGAGATGACATGTATTTATTTTGGGTTCGTTTTTAATGGCTTTTATTTTTTGTAGATCGTGTAAATGTGTTGTGAAAAAGAATTTTGTATTTGATTTTACAAGTTCTAATAAGGTAGATGCTACTATTGCCGAACTACTATTTACTTCTGTACCTCTACATAATTCATCGGAAAGTACTAGTGTATTTGATGATTTACATTGTAATATTTTTTTTAATCCACACATTTCGCTTGTAAAACTACTTTTATTTGCAAATAGATTATCTGTTAAATCTACTTGTGAAATCATTGTGTGAAATGGTGAAAATTGAAAAGACTTGCATGGAACATATAATCCAGATTGAGCTAATACTACACAAATACCAAGTGATCTGAGTAAACTAGATTTCCCACTACTATTTAAACCATATACAAGCATACCATACGAATCCGTTGTTAAACTAACGTTATTTGGTATATATTCAGTATCATCATTGATTAATTCTATAATAGGATGTCTCATAGATTCTGCTATAACAAAAGACTCTTCCGAGTTTTCTACAAGTGGTTTGCAATATTTGTATTTTAGAAAACATTTTAAATTACTATTTGAGATATCAACTATTTCTATAAATTTTAAAAGACTTGTAAAAATTTTATTATATTTATTTGAATATTCTTGTAATTTTAACAAATAGTGTGATTTTACTCGTTTTACTAATAGTTCTCTTGTATTAATTAATCTATTTGATAATTTTACCAAGTCGTCTGATGAAAATTTACATGTATTACTAGTAGCACGCATAGTAAAATTTACACTGTTTTGATCATTGTCTTTATTTTTGTTATGTTTATCTTGGTATTCTTTAATTAAGCGTTGGTAACGTATTTTAGTGCATGTAAAAAAATATCCATCGTTATCGGTAAACCCTAATCGTACCATTGGTGTTTTTACATTGTCGTTAATATATTTGTCATATGATTTTCGTAATTCTTCAATTCCATTTTCAATATTATAGATATCCTGTTGGACCTTATCTAAATCTTGTACAATACCTCGATTAAAAAAATTAACAATTTCATCTTTGTTTGTATTTAAATTAATACTTCGCATCTTATCTAAATTAAATGTAGTTGTATAATTTTCAATATATTCCATAAAATCTTGTAATATTTCTTGACGTGGTATTTCGGCTTTGAAAAGTAAACATACATTTTTATCTTGTGATGTTTTTGATATAATTGTAAACATATTTAGTATAGTTCTATAAGTATTATGAAGTTTTTCAAATTCATACGGATGTAGAGACTCTAATCCCATTTTTCTATGTAATCTTTCAAAATCTATTATTTTAGACAATTCACTTTGTAAATTATTTGCAAGATCTGTATATGTTTTTAATTCTTCTGTTAAATCGTATCTATGTTGAATTATAGTTTGGTCCTTAAATGGTTTTGAAAGTAAAGATTTTAAATGACGACGTCCTATTGCAGTAGTAGTATGATTAACTACATCAAAAACACTTGATAATTTATGAGTGATATTGTGATTTGGTAATATATTTAATTGTGTCAAAGTATTTAATTCTAATACTAAATCAGAATATTGGTTAATAATTTCTGGTATTGATAAATTAGTTATATATTTAGAATCATGTTTTGCCATAAAGTCTAATGTATACATAAAATTGATAACTGATAATTCTTTATCCGATAAATTCAAGTATTCAAGTGGTTGGATTAAACCAAAGTCTACGTGTTTGTAAACACTTTTAAAATATTGATTTTGTATGTGGCGTTTGTTGTATTCTAGATAACGTGTATCTAGTGTGTCAATATCGTGAAATTTACAAACTATATTTGTGTAGTCATTTGCATATTCATCAAAGAATTTTTGTATAGTTTTTGAAAAATAATTTGTATCAGATTCTTGGATTAAATAAATTTGGATCTCTCTACAATAATATCTTGATATAATTTTAGCTATATCTTCCAAACAAAGACGAAATTCTTTTAGTTTAAAGTTACACGATGATTCTGTTATTTCAATCTTATTTGTAGTATTATTGACACAGATTGTAGAATAGATTAAAGTAGGGTCTAGGTTTGCGTATTGGGGTGTTATTTGTAAAAAAATATTAATTAAATTGGATTCTGTATCTAAATATGTTTCTAAATCACAACTTTTTAAAGTGGGTGAGTGTACAGCGACAATCCCTCGCTTAACTAATTTGCCCCGTCTGTCACTACTTGATTCTAATTGATCTACTATGACTACTGTATAATTATTTTCTAATAGTGGTGGTAAATATTTTGGTAAATAAGCTATTCCGAATCCACAAAAATCCGGAAATTCTCTTGTACTTCCATTTATAGAACGTTTTGATTTATTTTTATTTGAAAAATCACATCTGATAATTTCTGCTATACTATTTGCATTTCCTATGACTTCGTTTTTATTTTCTACCCTATATACTTCGTAGAAACTTCCACACGCATAAAAAACACAAGTTCTTTCTCCATATTCTTGTACACTTTGATTATAAAATCTAAAATATTCATCGATCATATCATGTGGCATTTTTAAAATGTTATGTCCGAGTACCAATAATATACTTAATTTAATTTATTTTTAAATTAAATTACGTTTACTTTATACTATTTTGATGGAAAATGAATAGCTACAATTTCCTTTGTATTAGTTTTGTGTATCATTTGTACTAAAACAACAGTGTATAATTTTTCTAAAAGTGATGGTATAATTATATATAATTTATTTTGCCTAGTATATTTTAATTGGTATATATTATCTAATAATCTTATTTCAATATTGTCATCATCTAATTCAAATAATATACAAGTTTTTTCTCCATAAGTTTCTATACAATGTTTATCAAAAATATCATTTTGACATTTTTTATTCGTTTTAGTTTTATGTGATGAAATTTTATAATTTGAGCTTGGTAGTGTATATATTTTTTGCGGGACCTCTTTTGTAAAAATAGTTGATTTTAAATCAATACTATACGTACCATTTTTTTTTAAACTATATTGTATAGTTTCCATAAATAGTTCTAGTAAAATTAATGTGAAATCTAAACAAAATGATATTAAATAAATAAAATTTGTAATTAATAGCAAAATAATTTAATTTTTATATTTTTTTTATTTACGTATAATATAAATAAAATGGAATATTTAAGTAAGGCTGAGTCTTATGTAGAATCTAGTGTAAATTATTCTTTATCCAATCCTTATATCATGGCTATAGTCAAAGTTGGGTTGGCTTTGTACGCTGCTCAAATTGCACCTAAAACTCCAGAGTATCTTCAAGCTTGGTTTCAAAATACTTATGTGAAATTATTTGCTATTGGTATGATTGCTTATTTAGGTGAAAGAGATATACAATTAGCTATTTTGATTGCTATTGTTTATGTATTTGGTATGAATTTGTTATCTGGTAGAGGTATTTTGGAATCCTTTTCTGAATATTCATCAGCGTATACAGCATCTGGTGATTTTAAATTAATTGAACCAAGAACTGCTATTTATCCAGGTTGTGAAGAAGTAACAATGGATGATTTATACAAAGTTTTTGAAGGTGATCGTGCTAAAATGAATCAAACAGTTCAATATTCTTTTCAAGAGTTGATGGCAAAAACAACTAGTAAAGATTCCAAGGATATGTTAGCTAAAATTGCATATGCTGCTGGATTACCTTATAATTTGTCATTTGATAAACCAGAAACTGCTCCGTATATTGCTACTCTTCTTGTTAACTATGGATTTAACGTTAAAGATTTATGCAAACCTCCAGTTTAAATAAAGTAAAACATTTGAAAATCAATTATTAATATATATTTCATTTTGTAAAAAAATGAAATGTAAATAAAAAATAACATAAAATAAGGATAAATTACAAAAGATGTATGTTGGGTTTTGGTTACCAAATATTAATTATACTATGGGTGATATTGTATATGTTACAGAATTATTGGAATATTATATTTGTATAAAGGATCATTTATCAAATAATTTAACTTTGCCAAGTAAAGAAGATCTTTATTGGTTGTATATTTCATCTACTTTTTTAAATAATTTCTCACTAAAATATCTCGATCAATATAAAGACCAACAAGAATATCAAGAAGACCAAACTCACGACCAACAAGAAGACCAAACTCAAGACCAAGAACAAACACAAGATCAAGAGATAGATGATAATTCTGAAGATAGTAATGGTAGTAAAAGAAATAATGTGCCCAAGTTGAAAATTATTACAAAAAATTTAAAAAATTATAAAAGAATTCCAACACCATCTCGTGTTAAAAGTTATTCTGATGATGATGAATCAAAGCAAAATGAAAGTGGTAATGAATCAAAGCAAAATGAAAGTGGTAATGAATTAAAACGTAAATTGTTATCTATAGAAAAGGATATATATGATTATAAGAGAATGAAATTATCAAATGAAGATAATGTTTGTAATTTGCGTGACCGATTAATGTTAATGAATGTTGATTTAGAAACAAAAATATTTTTAGTGGATAAATATGATTCTACTGTAAAAATGTCTGGAAGTGATTATTCAAAGGGTATAAATTGGTTAAAAACTGTTTGTAAATTACCGTGTGGTAAATATAAAAAAATGGCTATTGATAAAAATGATAGTTTAGAATCGATTAAAAATTATTTTGATAATATTCGATTAAAATTGGATAGTCATATTTATGGATTAGAAGATGTAAAACAAGAAATTCTAGAATTTGTGGCTAGAAAAATATCTAATCCTGACAGTAAAGGTCACGTGCTTGCATTGTATGGTAGTGCAGGTGTTGGGAAAAGTAAAATAATAAAAACATTATCGGAGGCGTTAGATTGGCCTTTTTACCAGATTAATTTTGGAGGTTTAAATGATGTTTCTGCGCTAACGGGTCATAGTGAGACATATGTTGGATCAAAGCCTGGTAAATTGGTTGAAATTTTAACAAACTGTAATTATATGAATCCAATTATTTATTTAGATGAAATAGATAAAATAAGTGAAAGTAAATCTACAGAAATTTTTGGAATTTTGACACATTTATTGGATGAAGAGCAAAACAATAAGTTTCAAGATAATTATCTTTCTAGTATTAATATTGATTTATCAAAAGCATTTTTTGTGTTAGCATTTAATGATATTGAAAAAATTGATGCCATTGTGTCGGATAGATTAAAAATTATCTATATAAATCCACCTTCATTGCAAGATAAATTAATTATTTGTCAGGATAAAATGATTCCTGAAATAATGAAATCTATAAAGTTACAAGTTACCGACGATGTCGATAGACTGCAAGGTACCTTGGATATTATTATAAGTAAGGAAATTTTAGAATATATTATTATACATAAAACAGTTCATGAAAAAGGTGTACGACAATTAAGAAAAAATATAGAAAAAATTTTTAATCGTTTAAATTTTGATGTATTAACTGGACATTATAATAAATTAAAAATAGAATCATCTGGTGAAAATAAACTATTAATTATTACTAAAACATATGTAGATAATATATTAACTACATCGGAAAAGGATTCTCGATATTTGGATATGTATATATAATTATTTAATAAATTTGTTGTAAAAGGGCTATGATGATTGCTAAGGCTATACAAAAAATTCCTATATAGTAATACCTATCGTTTTTTAAAGATATTGTTTGTAAATAAGTAATCCAAGATATGTCATCTGGTTTTACAAATAAATCATTAAAAAGATCAATAAAACTTGATGATATTTTAGTTAAATATTCTATTTTAATAGGATTATTACTTGGAGGTAATTTTACTTCTCGAGTTGTTTGTTTAGGTATTAATGAATTTGTTGTAATATTACTACTTTCTTGTTGTAATATAGGTATAGGATTTTCTATAGGAACTATTTTTACTTCTGTATTCATATGTTTTTATTAATATACATTAATAAAAATTTAGAAAAAGAGCTCAATTAAAAATCTTAAATAGAATCATTTGTATCATCGTTTTCATCATATTCATTTTTGTCGTTGTATTCATTTTGTTCACCGCTATCTATTTTTACAGAGGTTAATTCGTAATTTTGTGGTACTATAGTGTTAGGGCCTGGATGTCTATTGGCATCGTTGGTAAAGGTGTAATTCATATTTTGGCATTGAATATTATGTAAGAATGATTGGAAATAATGTAATTTTTGAGAAAAATCTCTAATGCTAGTATTAATTTTAAGAATAATAATATCTATTTGTGATGATGTATTTTGGTCATTTTGGTATGTGAATTTTAAATTTTCAATACCAGCTTTTGCTGATTCTAATTCAGTTAGGATTAAACTTATATTTTCACAATTTTTTATATATTCATCAGTTTGGCAAAAATTTTTATTCATATATTTAGAATTAAGGATATGTCGCAACATATCAACTGCTTCATTTATGACACTATTAATTTCAAAAGTTGCTTGGCGTCTTGAATCGTTAGAAAAAAAACGTTTAATCGATTGGTAAAATATTTCATTTTCTAAAGAAATGATACCATCGTAACTTCTTGTAATTCTTCCATTTTTTTGAATTTTACTAATTATTTTCAAATTAATTAACAGTTTATCAGGAATCATATATTATAACAATGTATTTTTTTAAAAATAATTGAACATAAAATTAAAAAAGTAAATAATAACGTAATGTCGTGTTTAACATCTGAAATAAAAACATTAGCTACAAAACGAGTAAATTGGCCGGTCTATTTCATGAATATAGCTGAAGTGGTAAAGACGAGATCACCTGATATTAAAACACAAGTAGGTGCAGTATTAGTATCATTACGTGATAATAGAATTATTAGTACAGGTTATAATTCAGTGTGTGCTGGTATGGATGATGAAACGATAGATTGGACAAATAGAGAAAGTATCGGTGATATTGTAGTACACGCTGAAACAAATGCAATATTATATGCTCAAAGTAAATTTGAAGATGCAATTTTATATTGTACTCTTAGTCCATGTAAGGACTGTATTAAATTATTATCAGCAACAAAGATACGACGTATTGTGTACAAAAATAAATACAGAGATTTTGAACGTGCTCAAAAATTATGCGAATATTTTAAAATTGATTTGCAACAAATAAATTGATAAAATAAAATAATCAGTTTGTTTAAAAAATTGAAAAAAAATATTTGGTAATTTTAGATAAAGGTATATATGAATGGTACATCAATAGTAGGGACAGTGCCTATGTCAAATCCATCAATTACATCTACAGTTAAAAATGATATTGTTAAGACGCATATAATTCAACAAATTGATAATTTAAAAACTGATATTCAAAATTTATTGGATAAAAAGAAAATAATACCAAAGGATGAAATTGGTGATTGGAATAAAGTAAAAAATGAGAAAATGACACAATTAAAAGTATTAACTGAAAAATTAAAAGGTATAAATAAGCAAGAACGTTTAGAAATAAAAAATAATAATGAGATAACAAAGATATCTAAAACCATTGATAATTTAGAATATGCAGCTGCTAAAAAAAAGAATAATTCTATTGCAATGGATAAGGCTAAACGTGAAAAGGAATTGAGGAATGAAGCAAGAGAACAATATACAAAATTTCAAAATATGGAAAAAAAATATTTGGAATATGATTGTGACAAGTTACCTGGAAATTTATTCTTACATAAGGATATTTTAAAATCTTATGGTTTATGTCCTTTTATAGATATAGAATTTGACAAAGAAAGTGAATATTTAGATAAAAACAATATAACACAAGAGATTTATAATAAAAGATTTACATGGTTACAAACTCAAATGGATAAAGGAAAATTGTATTTTGAATTATATGATGATTTTATAACGAGGACGAAATGTAAAGCTATGGGTAATGATAAAATTGTATTAGAAAAAGCTATTTATGATTTTATAAAACAAAATATAACCGAGTCTCAGTTAAATATGTATGATTGTTGTATTGATTTTATTGAAGAATATGTTAATTGTAATATTAAAACAAAACGTATAAAAGAACGTTATAATGTATGTGTTAACAATTTATCAGTATTATATTCTGAAACTAATATGGAATTTCACACGTATTTGTCTAGTAAATATAATATGCATATAGTTGTGAATATACTAACGAGTAATGTAAATCTAAAAGATCAATTTTTAATTAAAGAAGCATTTGACGATTTGATAAAAAAATACAAAATGAAATTGGATGATATAGAGAAAAATACGGTTTTTATAAAAAATACATTAAGAAATATGAAAACGGATCTATATTCATTTTTAACAGATAAACAAACATTTGTGAATAAATTGAGTAATACGAATCTTATAAAATCAAATAGTGTAGTGCAAGTTGGTAAATATTTTAAAAGATGGTCTGTTCTTACAAAACAGGAACAATTTGAAAGATTTGAATCATTTGCCAATTTTTACGTTGACAAAAATTTAGTAAATACGTTGATTATTGAAAAACAGGATAGAGATAAAATGGTAGAAACGTTATTTAATTTATTGATAACTAATTTTGAGAATCGAAGAATGGTATATAGAGATTATGTTTGGAATACTACACGTGGGCTTATAGAAACTGTAAAAATTCTTCGGTATAATAAAGATACTGGGTTTACATTAGTATTTAGTAAACAAATGCCGTCAAAAGATGGTCAATTAAAAAAACAAAAGGAAGAACAAGAAAAAAAATTGTCAACGGAAGAAACTGAAAGTTCTGATAAAATCTCTAAAAAAAAGATATCAAGTAGAACTATTATAACAAAGGATTCTGAAAAAATTATAAACGAGGAATTATTATATTTTATTTTAACAAGAATTCAAAATGGTATTGATAGTGTTAATCAAGAAGATAAAGATTCTTTTTGTGAAAAAATTAAAACAAAGTTAAAAGTTAAAAAACTAATGTTGAATGACAAGACAAAAATTCATAAAAAATATGATGAAATTTTTGAAGTTGTAAAAAACAATAAAACTTGATGTACAGATGTTGTGCGTAGGATTGGTGAAAAAAAATCCAATTATATATATTAATTATATAATGGGAGCTATATCTTTTTTATTTTATAATATGTCGAAACCTCCGATTAATTTAGAATTTAGTAAAAGTTTTATGCAAATGAAGAATAGAGGTCAAGATGATACACAGGTTGTAATTGAAAATGGTCCAATTATTAATAATTTAAATATATCTCAAATTTCTAGTTATTTGAGTAAAAGAGAAATAGCAGAATATAAACCAATGACTTTTCATTATGGGTATCATAGAATGAGTGTAAATGATATGACAATCGATGGTTCTCAGCCATTTGACGATCCTATTTTATGTAAACTTTTGAAATATCCAGAATTAAGATCAAGACCAAAAAGAAAATTGTTATGTAATGGTGAAATATATAATTATAAAAATTTGGTTGAATCGGAAAATTTTACGGATCGTGATATTCAATCAACTAGTGATGTAGAAGTTATTTTACCACTTTACATAAAATCTGTTGAAACTTTACGTGATCCGGAACTAGCTTTAAGGAATTGTTTGGATAAATTATGTGGTGATTATAGTTTTGTTTTAACTGAAAATACAACGTCGTTTAATACAAAACAGATAAATATATTTGCAGTAAGAGATCCATTTGGTAGTAAACCATTGTATATGGTGAAATATGTTCCTGTAAAACAAGAAAGTAACAAGTCTGATATTTTTTACATGTTTACAAGTGAATTAAAGGGTATACCTAGGGAATTATTAAATCATCCAGAATATCATATTACAGAGGTGCCACCTGGTACATATTGGTCATTTAATAATTCTGTTGTAAGGGGTGGTGATGAATTTATTAGATATTATGATTTTAATAATTTTTCTAGTTTACAAACTTGTACTCTTAAAACTGCTGATCAAGAAACTATATCTAGTATTCACGATAATATTAAACAATTAATAAGAACTAGTGTAATTAGTAGATATAAATTATCTGAAAGGGCAGTTGGAGTGTTATTATCTGGTGGGTTTGATAGTTGTATTATATTGAGTATTTTAATAAAGTATAAATGTGAAATAGGAGATACCACACCTATTCATGCATTTACTATAGGTGATGATGATAATAAAGATGTTGTTTTAGCACAAGATCACGTGACGTCATTGGAAAATCATTATGGTATAGATATCCATCATCACGTGATAAATATAAAAGATTTTAATTTAATACGTGAGGAATTGCCTAAAATAGTTGGTTATTTGGAAACATATGATTCTACGACAATTGAAAAAAGTATACCTTTTGTATTTTTGTTAAAATATATTGCTAAAATGACTGATGTAAAAATTTTATTGACAGGTGATGGTTTAGATGAGTTGTGTGGTTATCGAGAATTTTTAAATTTGGACGATGCGCAATTTCAAGAAAAAAGTGTTCAGTTATTGAAAAATATAAGCAAGTATGATTTGTTGCGTTGTGATAAGATAGCTGGTTCTTTTGGTTTAGAATTACGTCAACCTTTTTTGGACGTTTCATTTGTAGAGTATATATTATCTATACATCCAAAGTTAAAACGTGCACAAATGTCTGGTTATTCAAAAGATCCTGTTGAAAAATATATTATTAGAAAGTCATTTGACAATAATGGTATATCTGATGATTTTTATATAAAATCGGAAATCTTGTGGTGTAATAGACAAGATATAACACGTAGTTTTAATGATATGAAAAATCAATTACAGGAATATTTTGATACAATATATAACGATATGGATTTTTTAAATCTTTTACAATTGGAATCACAAAGTTCAAAAACTTTACCAAAAACAAAAGGTGAAATTTATTATAAGAAAATCTTCAATGCATTGTATCCAAATATGAATAATATTTTAAACCACGAGTGGGAGTTTTTATGGAATTAATGTAACAAGTAATATGATTATTTTTTTTCAAATATTATAGTAATATGATAGATATTTATATTATTATAACAATAACTAGTTTATTTGTGTTGGTAGTAACTTTATTTTTTACAGATTATCAAATTAGAACATTGTATTCTCAAAAAACTGATGAAGGTGTAGGTGAAGGTGAGAATAACACAATTATAGAAAGTGGCGTTTCTCAAATAAGTTATAATGAATTGCAAAGGAAGACTGACGAATTGCAAAGGAAGACTGATGAATTACAAACTAGAAATAATTTATTAGAAAAAAATATAGGTGGTATTTTTGAAAATTCAGATTTAGTAAACGAAAATCAAAAGTGTATAGATATTTCATCTAAAAAAAGAGGTGCTTTCCAATATTTAGAATTAACAGAATTTGAAAAATGTAATGATATTTTTACATATGAACCAGTTAATAAACAAATTGTTGTAAAAACAAATGAATCTACAAAATGTATAACTTGTTTAAATGAAAAAGATCTTATATTAAACGATTGTGTAAAAACTTTTGATAAACAACAATTTGATTATTATCCAATGAATGATGGTAAATTTCATTCTAGCTTATATTCAAAATGTTTAAGTTATAATAATGATTCTAATGTTATAGAATTAGATGATTGTAGAGGAAGTAATAACATTTCAAAACGTGGTAATTTATTTTTACCAAATTCGTAAAACGTTTAAAACCAAAATATTTTTTTATCAACATAATTATGGACCAGCTGTCTGATATTTTAAGTTCTTTTTTTGTAAATCCTAACAATAAAAAAAAATCATCCCGTGAAAAAAAAAAATCAAGAACAGAAATTGCAACACAAACAGAATTTGACACCTTCAATGAAGCGAGTGTTATAGAAGAAAAAGAAGTTACTGTAAAGGAAGAAACCCAAGCGACTGTTAAAGAAGAAACCCAAGCGACTGTTTTAGAAGAAACCAAAGCTACAGTTTTAGAAGAAAACCAAGCGACAGTTAAAGAAGAAACCCAAGCTACTGTTAAAGAAGCGAGTGTAAAGGAAGAAACCCAAGCAAGTGTTTTAGAAGAAACCAAAGCTACAGTTAAAGAAGCTACAGTTAAAGAAGCTACAGTTAAAGAAGCGAGTGTTTTAGAAGCAAGTGTAAAGGAAGCTACAGTTAAAGAAGCGACTGTTTTAGAAGAAAACCAAGCGAGTGAAAATGAAGCGAGTGAAAATGAAGCGAGTGAAAAAAGATCTACGGTTAAGCCATACAGTGATTTAAGTTCTGATACTACAAGTGAAGAAGAGATTCCCGAGTTAAAGAAGTATATTTTAAAGCCAAGTGATTTTTATAAAAAGAATATGATGATTATTAATAAGGATTTTGAAAGTAGTATTTTAATTTTAAGTGAGATTTTGCGTAAATTAAGTATAATGAAATGTGTTGATACAATATTTGACAGTAATGTGTATATTACTAGTACCGATGAACACAAGTCAATTTATAAACAAATATTATTGAATAATCCTCATTTATATTTTACTGATATTCATGTTAAAAATAAATTGGATAAAATTCATTTTAAAACTTTAAATGAATCTAGGACAATTCATATTATAGATAATGAACTGTTGTCTAGTATTGAACCAAATGATTTCCAATATTTATTAGACGACAATGTTTTATTAATAATTATATCAAAGGATGATGATAAGAATGCAGTAACTACGTATGATTTACTAACTTCAAACAAAATTTTAATTCACAGGTTAGGGGGTTCGAAAATGATGCAAAAAAATTTTTACAAAATTTTTATTAAATATGTATGTAAGGAACAAGTTTCAAATTTTGAAAATTATTACAAGATGATTAATGATGAAAATTTGGATATAAAATATTTAATATTAAAAAATGACGAATTGAGATATAATTGAGATCTAATTGAATTCGGATGTAATTATAATTAATCGATAAAGATATAATTATAATTTTACGATATTTGTTTTTTAAATTTGTTATAATTCAGACCAATCGACCTTTTCGTTCATATCTATGGGTGGTATATATTTTTGTTCGTGTGAAATGTTTTTGTTTGTAGAACTTGATATCTTTTCAAATGTAAGATACAATACACCATTTGAAAAATTTAATGGTTCATTAATATTAAAATATTTGATTGGTCCGGGTAATTTAATTCTTCTTACAAAATTATTATATTTGGATTCTCTATATATAATTCGATCAGTTTCAAGTGTTGGTGTTTCCAGTTTAGAACCAGAAACCAAAACAATTTGGTGTTCTTTAATTTGAATTTTTATTGATTCTGGTGTGACTCCTGGTAATTCTATTCTTACTAGATAAAATTTATCTCTTTCTGTTAAATCTACTTTAGGACTATGAATTCGACGTTCTAGATTTTTTAATTGAGTATCTCGTAATATGTTTTGTGAATTTTTATTTTTAAAATTTTTATTTTTGTACGATATTGTTTGGAATTCGTTATCTGACATTTTAAATATTTTTAAAATTTAAAAATGTAAATTATATATTCAATTTTTACTTAACAAAATTTCCATCTATTACCACATTTCCAACAGTATACTTTTTTAGTTGTAGGTTCATCAGCACTTCTAGTTTGAACTTCTGTATATTCTGTTTTAAGAGATCCACATTTGCATTTAAACGCTCCATCTGGTCTGTCTTCTAATTTTGGTTGTGGTATATAGATAGGATCGTAATCTTTTGAATTTGTTAAATCATGTAATGTTTGTTGCCATTTTTCAGGAAATAATTCTTTAGGGGATAAACAACATAAGTCAAATTCGTTAAATTCTTTTTGTAATAATCTACTTAACAAATTTTTATTACCGATTTTACCATTTGGGTTTAAGTTATCGTATATAATCATACATCTATTAATGTAGATATTTTTAAAAAGATCATTCCAAGTATCATTTTGCTGTGTTTTATTATATAATTTTAAGGTGTGATTAAATATTCCTCTTTCGATATTGATTGACATTTTTTTAACTTCTTGTAATGGTTTATTTTCTGGTGTGTTAGTGTAAATAGATAGTAAATTATAAAATTTTTCATAAATATGTTTTCTATTTGGATGAATGGGAATTGTTTTATCTATGCCAGTTAATGTTTGCATTTACATATAATTTCAATAAATTATATTATTATTCAAATTTATTTTATTTTATTTTTTTATTTTAATATACTATAATATAAATGGAAGTCATTAAAAAATTAGATAATGGTGTTAGTAGTATTTTATCTACTCTTATTAAAGAACCTACATTAATCCGTGGTTCTATTCATTTGCTTCTTATGCTTTATGCTGCTAGAATTGCACCAAAATTACCAGATGCTGTACTAGGATTGTTTGAAAATCAATATTTTAAATTATTTGTATTCGCTTTGATTCTTTGGACTGCACAATTTAGCCCATCTACATCTATTTTGATTTCTATTGCTTTCATGGTTTCTGTAAATTATGCTAATCAAAAACCACTTTGGGAATTCATGGATGGCGGAATTCAACTTTTAGAAGAAGATACTGCTGCTCCAGAAACTATGGCACCAGAAACTACAACTGCCGCACCAGAAACTACTACTATGGCTCCAGAAACTATGGCTCCAGAAACTATGACTCCAACTACAACTGCTGCTCCAGAAACAACAGCTGCTATTGAAGCTGTTGTAGTATTAGCTAATGCTGCAGCAAGTACCACTGCTGTTCCTGCTGAACAAGTAATTCCTGTAGCTCAAGTTGCTGCTGCTGCTGTAACTACTCCTGCTGGTTTACAGGCAGTTCAAGCTTTGGCTGAACAAGCTGTTGTACCTACTCCAGCTCCTACACCAGAGGTTCAACGAGCAGTTGATCAAGCTGTAGAATCTATTGTAACTCCAGCTCCTGTTGCGGCTCCAGAACCATCACCAGAACCTACTCCAGCTCCTGTTGTTCCAAAAGTTGCTATTGCTGAACCAGCACCTACAACAACTGCTTCTCCTCAAGTACCAGAACAAGGATGTTATCCAATTAGAAGATACGATATGGCCAAAGTATCACCGCAATTTGATCTTCAGTATGGTTTTGAAAAATATCAAGAATTTAAGGCTTAAATAAACTTGCAAAATTACTATTAATGTTTTAATATTAATTTTATAAAATTTAGTCTTCTATTATACAATTATTTAAATCAATATTATCATTGATGTCTGTATGTTTAATTATTTCACTTTTTCTTGTACGTTGTATACAATTTATATCGATTTCATTTATATCATAGTCATCCAAATTAATTTTCTTATTTTCTAGAATAGATGTTGTAAAGTGGCCCTTATAAAAAGTACGTCTTTGGGCAGATTGGATTTTGTAGACAGAAAAATTATCATGTAAATCTATAATCATTGGATGTTTTTCAGTGTGATCCTTTCTAAATATACGTCCAACAATTTGTTCTAATTTCCCATTTTCATTTTTAATAGATTTTTTTAAATGTCCTACAAATTTTTTAGGTGTTGTTAATATTAATGTATCTAAATCTTTTTCTGATACTCCTTCTCCAAACGCACTAAATGTAGCCAAAATAACTTGACTAGCTCTTGAACGTTCTAAATCAGTTTGCTTCATTTGACCTAAAAATAAACCATATGTAAAAGTTGAATGTAAATCATCATCTAGTAAACGTTTTAAGGATTTTAAATGTTCCCTACGATCACTTAATACTAATATTTTTCGACCTTCTCTAACTACTAAATCCTTTACAATTTCTAAAATCAAACGATTTCGTTTAGGCATTTGTATTAAATCTGTAAGCATACTTGTAAATTGAATCTGTGATTGTCCTGTCATTTTACTTTCCGACATGATTTCTTTGTATTCTGAACTATCGATCGTTATCATATTTAATATAGGTTTTAGTCCATTTCTTTTAACTTGTGATTGGTAGACTATATCACCTATATGATATTGAAAAACATACTCGCAACCATCACTTCTTTTAGGAGTTGCTGAGAGTCCTATTGTATATTGGCTGCACAACTTACCTAATACTTTAGAAAAACCTCGACTTGGTGTGTTATGGATTTCATCAATAACAGTAAGACCTATATCTTGAAACAATGAATCAGGATAATCTACCCTAGCTAAACTTTGTAACATTGCAATTACTACATGTTTATCTTCAACATCTATATTTTTTTGACCTTGTATAAATCCAACTTGAATACCTGGTATAAAACGTCGAAGTTCAGAATGCCATTGATGCATTAAGGAAATTTTATTAACAATTACAATTGTTTTTATTTTTAATTTTGAAATCACGTTTATGGTCATTAAAGTTTTACCGACACCTGTACTGCAGTTTAAAATTCCACCTCCAATATTCTGACATGCCAACATTAATGCATTAACTGGTTCTATTTGATTATCGTATAATGTTCCATCAAATTCTAAATTTGTTTCCCAAGTTTGTCCACGATAATTTGGTAAACAACGTTTAGGATCTCCGTATCTTTTAATTCCATACATTTTTGGAATATATAATTTATTTTTTGTTTCAGTGTAAATTGGATACGTTTGATCTTGATTAGATTTCCCATATTTTTCATCTTGAAGTGGTCTGGCTCGCAATTCTGTTTTTAAAAATCGTAATTCATCTTCTGAAATACTAGATTTTTTTATTACGTAACCATTTTTTGATAAATATGATCCTTCTGGAATTTCTCGATTCATTATTTTTAATGAGTATTTTTTATTTTTCATTTTTTCAATAAGAAAATAAAAAATCTGTTATGTTATTAACAATTCGAGTGCTTGTAGATTCTTTTATAATAGGACTTTGTCCATATTCAATTGATTTTTCAACTGTTACTGTTTTTTTTATAGCACTTTGAATATCTTGATTAACGCCCGTATCAATATACATATCAACATCCATATCAACATCCATATCGACACCCATATCAAGATCCATATCAACATCACGTGTATTATATGAAATACCAAGTATTTGATTTAAGTATTGTGTATTTTTTTCTCTTAAATAATGTTTTTTTTGTAAATTTTTAATTAAAACTTTTTGTACAGAATTTAACGCTTTACTATTGTGTTTATTGATAGACATTATATTTATTTAAGTAAAATAAAATAAAAACATCTGTACGTATTTATATTCGTGTGGCGTCGGTGTGGCGTCGGTGTGGCGTCGGTGTGGCGTTGTGTGGCGTTGTGTGGCGTTGTGTGGCGTTGTGTGGCGTTGTGTGGCGTTGTGTGGCGTTGTG
>Ga0214921_10000080_pt1 | contig 173814 bp, 159 predicted proteins | sample LL1505_MetaG_FD_177992 | JGI IMG/M metagenome (GOLD analysis project Ga0214921, IMG submission 177992) | Freshwater microbial communities from Lake Lanier, Atlanta, Georgia, United States - LL-1505 | ecosystem: Environmental > Aquatic > Freshwater > Lake | place: USA: Georgia | collected... | reverse complement strand
ACTTGGATCCGTTCAAGGCGCGGAAGCGGGGGCAAATGCAGTTCGATCTGTTCCTATGCGTGCAGCTCCACTTGGATCCGTTCAAGGCGCGGAAGCGGGGGCAAATGCAGTTCGATCTGTTCCTATGCGTGCAGCTCCACTTGGATCCGTTCAAGGCGCGGAAGCGGGGGCAAATGCAGTTCGATCTGTTCCTATGCGTGCAGCTCCACCTGAATCCGTTCAAGGCGCGAACGCGAGGGCAACTGCAGTTCTATCTGATCCTGTGACTGATGGTCAACCTCAAACTCAGTCCGGGCGAAGCCCTGAAGGTAGAGGCAAACCTGCGGATCTTCCAATTGTGCGCGCGAGTGGGCAAACGCCGAGAACGTCAGGTATGGTGAGGCAGCCATCAGTTACTGGAAGACCGCAAGTGCTGGGTGCGACTCCGCAGTCGGATGCGAATTCGCAGCAACCTGTTGCTCAGCCAAATCTGTTGGCTGAGCAATCGGATTGGATGAACTCTGCTCTGAGCTTGGTGGGCTTAGGCAGGACGCCTCCCAAGACCCCCCCCGCTGTCGCACCCCCCGCTGTCGCACCCCCTGATGGTCGTCCTCCCACCCTACGCGCTGGCGGTGCTGGTGGCGATGGCACCGACCCACCACCGCCGCCGACGCAACCGACGCGGCCGCCGCCGCCGCCGCCCTCGCCGCCGACGCAACCGACGCGGCCGCCGCCGCCGCCGCCCTCGCCGCCGCCGCCCCCGCCCCAGCCCCAGCCTCAGCCGCCCCAGCCCCAGCCGTCACCGCTGCAGAGCATGGGGCCCAGGGGCCTCGCAACGGCGGTGGTGGCGGAGGAGGATGACGATGAGGAGGCGGCAGAGGAGGAGGACGAGGAGGAGGCGAAGGAGGCGGCGGCCGAGAAGGCGAGGCTGAATGCGCCGGGGATGGCTGGCATAATGGCGAGGGCGGCGGCGGAGAGGGCGGAGCGTGAACGGAAGGCGAGGGGTGAAGAGCCAAAGCCAGCGGCGGCGCCTAAGCCGGCTAAGCCGGCTAAGGCGGTAGATACTTATCCTACGCCTTTAAAACCAAGAACAATCGCTATAACTGGAAAAAAAAAACCAGGTGAAGTATACTTTCATGACGATATAATTACAAGGGATGAGAAAACAGCCTACCGTCTTTATGTAAGAGACAAAATGGAATGGAAAAAAAAAAATGAGGACGACGAGGATGACAAGGAGATGATACATGTAAGAGATAAAACAGGTCAAACGGAAGAAGTGTATATTGGGGGCATTGGGGGTAAATATATTATTAAGAAATATTCGCCCAATAGTAAAACCGAGCCAACATGGCATTTAGCACTAATTTCGTCAAAAACTAATTTAGACGATGATGATATGTTATTTCTTAGATGGCCCGCAAAAAATGCTCCATTTCCCGGACTAGGAACGTTTGAAGCCAGAAGCAAGACCGATAGAAGTCCGCTTATCCAACCCGCATGGAGTAAAACACATTTATTTAAATACGCCGTATTAGATCCTCCCTTACAATCAGGAAGTTCTGGTAGTGTCTTCTTCGAACTTAAAAGCCGTGATATTACTGACTTAAATGGATATTATGAAAAACTTGACAACAGTGAATATCCAAACAAATACGGCAAATTTGTATATAGAAGAGTACAAACTAGTGCCTCTGACAAAATATTCTATATTTCACAGATAATAATTCATCATAAAAATGAAGACGGCGATTTAGAAATGATACCAGATCCTTATCCAAGATGGGCAATACAAACAGACGACCAGTTCGCTGGGAACCAAATAAAAGATGGGTATATTTGGGACCCAGTAAACAAGAAGTATACTAAAAACATAGGACACAACTACAATCCAGATGACCAAAAAGACTGTATAATATTTAATATTTCCACGACTGCATATTTTCCCTCTGAGACTGTTGGAATATATAAATTTTATGATCCAGAGCTTCAACATGATGTAGAGATGATTGGTGAATGGAAACGCGCAATAACTAAAAAGCCAACTGGAGTAACTATCAATAGAATAATCATGGCTCCGAAAGGGTTAGCAGTACAATATTATAATGAAAAGAATGCGCACTTCCTGAAAAAAAATCAAGCACAAATTGCACACGAGAAAGCTGAAATAAAAAAATATACTAAAACTCCAACAGGTCAAACAGGAGAATATGGATATACGTTAGCGGAAATAAATAAAGTAGCGAATTTAGCATTAGCTCCTGCAGGAGGATTTGGAAAAAAAACAAAAGTAAATACGCAAAAAAAACGCCTAAAAATTATTAAAAACACTAGTATTAAAAACACTAGTATTAAAAACACTAGTATTAAAGAGAGAAATAAATTACTTCATACAATTGGGCAAGAAGTAATTAAATTAAAACAGCAGATTAAGCAAGCCACTAGGTTAAAAAATAAACTTAACAGATCTTATCTTACAAAAAAAAATGCAATTAAAAACTAACTTGTATATTCTTACATTATGAACTTTAACGAATAATTGATTAATATCTATAAATTATTATCTATAAATTATTATCTATAAAATATTTATAATTATTAAATGAACTATTAATTCTTTCTTCTTCTATAGCACTAAAATTAAAAAATAAGCTTATTATTTTCTCTCGTTCAGCACAATTTAAATTTAATAAGTTTGGAAAATTATGTAATTTTGTAATATTTGGTATAAATTGAAAAGCATAGCGCTCCAAATAGCGCATCCTATAAGTTGTTGTTGAAAATACAAATAGTGCAGTTTTTGTTGAGAGAAATGCTTGTATTTGTTGCAATTCATACAGATTATAATCTGTATTAGTTAAAATGTAGTTATCGCGTGATGATATTCCATAAATCCCTGAACTATCCAAATATGGAAACCCATACATTTTATGTGCCATTATTAATTTTGGTATATTTGAAAATGCTTGTGCACAATTTGAATAATTTATGATTAATAAAGGTCTTTTTTCTATCAGTTTTGTTGTTTTAATATTTTTAAATTTATTATTTTCACATTCACTATTGGAAAATAATGAATTTTTTGGAGGACTATTTGTTTTATAAACTTTTAAATGTCCTAGTTTATCCACATAATATAGTAACTTATTAATTATGTTTATACCATGTGTTGGTATTGGATAATCTGGTCTTATTAAATAGTCTATAGTTGTTTTATAACAACTATCATACACTTTTATTGTTTTTTGCAAATTATTTTGTGGATTAGGATTATTTAATGTTCCATAAAAATAACAGGTTGGTATTTGGGCTTGATATGCAAATTCTTTTAATGTTTGTGTTGTTGATAAACATACTAATGCTTTAATGTTAAAGTTTTTACTTGTCAAACTATTATATAAATCCGCTTTATCTGGTTTCATCCATAATGTTGGTATTATTAATGCTAATAGTCCGCCAGGTTTTAATAGTACTAAACTTTTATTTACAAACTCAACATATATTTGCTTTCCATCATTACACTTTTTAATAATATTATTTGTTGGAGTTTTTATTTTTCCATTTATATTATATGGTGGATTCCCAATTATAATATCAAAGTAATAGTCATTACTATGTGTTTGTCCAACTTTTAGAAAATCATTTTTTATTATATTTGCTTTACAAGAAAATACTTCATATAGTTTTTGGATGTGTGGTGGGTATATTTCACACATAGTAATCATTTTTTCTAATATATGTATTTTGCGAGTTTCTATATTTGGTATTACATTACTTAAATCATTTAGTAAGCGATTATAAAGATTTAACGTAAATGCACCATTTCCTGCTCCAATATCTAACCATTTTAAGTTTGGATTTTGATAATACTCCTTTGGAATTAAATCTAATATTTTATTAACAAGCGGTTCTGGTGTATAAACAATTCCATATTTATTTTTATCTTCATTATTAATAGATATTTGCATTATATAGATATATATGTAAAGTATTGAAATTTTTGAATAGCAACACAAAAAAAAATATGCGTTTTAATTTTTAGCCATTAACTTCATAATAAATTCTTCGTTTTTAAAGATGCTATATAAAATTGGTTTGTAATGCTCTCTAATTTGTATTTTTGATTTATTGATTTTTAACTGATTTAATGAAACCCATAATATTTGTTTTTTTTCAAATAAGCCATTTTCATTATTTTCAATACTTTCTTTAAGATTGGTTTCAGCAAATCTATTTACATTTGAGAAATAAAGTGGTAAATTTTTATCATAGCCAATCTTAAAAATATAACTTGTATATTTATCAAAACTAATTGAAGTAATTAGACCATCTAATACTTTCTCTTCTAATTCATTTTCATCTCCTAAAAACCCATTCAGTTCTTCATAACCTTCTCTAATTGCTGTTTTAAATGGTTTTTCCCCTTTAATTGTGCTTCCGCCAAAATCGCACCATAAATTATTATGTCTTTCTTGGCCTAGTAGCATAAATAATGTTCCTTTATAAATTGCTAATGGTAATATGCCCGCACCCATATTAAAATTATTATTATAGATTAATATAATAATTTTAATATTATCAATTTTTTAATATAAAAGAAAAAAAGTTTTACTTTTTTATATGCATTTTTATATGCATTTTTTTTTATGCATTTTTTATATGCATTTTTTTTTATGCATTTTTAAGCAGCTAGCAAAATGTGTTGCTTCTTAACGCTCTCTGTTTTTGTGTTATGGCTAGTATGACAATTGCGCAAGAGCACAGACTTATAATCAGCCTTCATAATTTTGCTATCAATATTCTTATACTTTGGGTTGTATACTTGTGTTTTTGCATTTTTGTTGACTAGCAAAGGCCAATACTTTCCTGACTCACAATACTTGAACCGTGCCTTAATGTTTGGATCCATGATTTCAGTTTGCATGAGGATTGCTTCTGGTGTAACAAACCACTCTTCAAAATGAACAAATGCTTCCTTTCTATGTTTTTCCAGATTTTGAACATAATCAACTCGTGACACCTTTCCAATCTTGTGTCTAAGAAACATCAATTTAATAAATTCTTCGGTGCTATTGGAAATAACCGGAATATAAAGCGACATGTTCATCATGTTGCTTTTAATCTAATAATCATAAATTTATATTTATAAAATGTATTCAATTTTTTTTTACTATACAAAAATAATTAAAATTGAATACTATTTATATAAATAATAGTTAATAATATTATTAGCTATGGATATTAGTAATACACAAATAAATAAAAGAAAACATAGTGCTATTCACTATGATTGTGAAATGATTGCTCCGCATAGTTGTAAGTTATATGATAAATATTATAATGTTCTTAATTGTGATAAGCTAGTCTTAGCAAATAATCACATTTACTTTGATAGCTTAATTAATAATGAAAGTATTAGTCATCTAATTAAGTTTATTAATAGCATTATTGCAAATAAACACTTATTTACATTTAATGATTTTCAAATTTATATTCATATTAATAGTAAAGGTGGACTATTTTATGAATTAATGAGTTTTGTAAAGTATAGAAATAACTGCATTTATGAGATAGTTTCAATTATTGAAAAAGAATGCTATGATAGTGGATTTTTATTAGCTTCATTATGTAGTTATAGAATTATTAATAAAAATGCCAAAGTATATTTAAGTAAAATACATAGTGATGTGCAAAACAATCTTTATTGGAACTATTTTAAGCAATGTTCAAATGAGCACAGCGAAGAATTTAAAAATTTATTATATGATGTATTGTGTGTTAAAGTAGAATCTAATTTAACTCCTGAAAAATTAACTCAGTTTTTTGAAAATGATAGTTTAACTATTTTGAGTTGGAATTCGAAAAAATATAAGAAGCTTGGTTTTGCTGATGAAATTTTGTAAAATAGCACCTTTCTTTAATTATAAAAACATTCAAATGTTACTACAAAGCTCCAATCTGCATTATTTAAGCTAAATTGTCTTCCATATTCGTCTAATAATTGAATTTTTAGTTTATTTATATCTGTGGGGCCAAAATATTCTCTTATGTGTTTTTGTGTAAATAAAAAATCACCTGCACTAGCAGCTTGTTTAAATGCTGTTTTTTCTTCTAATAATGATAATATGTTGATTCGTCCTATTATATTTGGTGCTATTATTGAAGGTGCTGCTACCGAAAAATAATTACGCGAACTTGATTGAAAATCATCAATCGCTATGTAAACATAGCGTGGATAATTAATATTACATATGCGGTCTGAATATACATAGCCATTATTTATTATTGAACTTAAACTTATATCTGGACTTGTAAATCCTAATTGCCATCCTAATTTTTGATGTATATAATTTTCATAACAACTATATTTTATATTAGAATTATTTGAGTTAGCAGAAGTATTAGTATTATCAATATCAAAATTAATTACGTAGTTTTTTGATGAGTCTTTAAGTATAAAATTGCTTAATCCGCTTCTACTATCCAAAGCAAATCTTAAATTATTAGATATATCTCCATTAATACATTTTATTAATGCATTATTTATTTCATCTACTATATTGTGTGCTATAATTTTTGCATTTGATATTATAGGATTGTTTGAAGAAGTTAGTTGTGTATTAAAACGAGCTTCGTATAATCCATTTGTTAATTCAATAAAATATGGTGGATTTACAAGGTTTACGCCTGATATTTCTTGAATAGAAAAAATATTATTATTATTAAATCTTGAAATATTATAATATGTAAGAGGAATTTCTAGTGAACTTATTGACATAGTAATTGCTCTATTTATTGTTTCAGGTATTTGTATAATATAATTATGACTAGGATTATTAGGTTGATCATAATTTTGTCTAAAAATACTATCAATCGTATATGTTCTTTTAATAATAGACTTGTCTATTTGTTTATTATTTTCTAATTGCGTTTTATAGTCGTTGTTTACAGTTTTAATTATAAAATGATTTCCGTCATATTGATTTACTAAATTAAACTTTTTTTCATCAATCTTTTCTAAATTATTTATTAGTTTATTTCTAATATTGTCAAGAAAAATATATAGTTCTGTTTTTTGCGCATCATCCATAGAACTTTCTTTTGTGCTTAATGTAAGTGCTTCTTTTTGCTTAAGAATATCTTCGGTTGTATAATTAGTTGGCAACTTTAATAATTTTTCAAGTTCAGCTATCGAGTAATTATTTATATCTAAATTTATGTCTGTATTAATGTTCATGGTAATATATAATAATAATTTATTATTTATTACTATTTTACTTATTACTATTTTAGTTATAATTTAGCAAAGGTTACTATTTTAATATTTTCTGGTTTTTCTTGTTTTTCTTGTTTTTCTTGTTTTTCTTGTTTTTCTTGTTTTTCTTGTTTTTCTTGTTTTTCTAGATTTTTTTTGTTTTGCTCCACCTTCTTTTAGTAAGTCTTCCATTGTTTTGTCTATTATGTCCTTTTTACTGTATGTCCTAGTATATGGCTTGTGTGAAGAAAATACATTTTTAAAACTCCGGTTCTGGCTTCTTATTGGTCCTGCTGAGGACGAAGAACTTGATGCACCACTATTATGTTGATGGCGAGTTGATTTTATTCTTTCTTGCTCTTCTCTATCGTTTCGTATTCTTTCATAGTTTTCTAGCTTTTGAATTAGCTGTATATGATATGGTGGAGTATCACCCATCATTAATATATCTACTTCTCTTAGTTGTGGTGTAATATGTTTATTGCTTTTATACTGGTGAAATTCCAAAGGCTCATGATCTATTAACTTTGTGCCGTTTTTAATTGAAATACTATCTGTTAAATAATTAGTCTTTGCATCTTCTAAATCCGCGAGAAGGTCTTCTATCATAGTGTGAAATTCTTTATCATAGTTTGAGTAACGTTCAGGTGCCCTACAGTAGGGACATGTCTTTTTTGTATTTATTTCAAACCAAGTAGCTATACAAGAATTATGAAATTTATGTCCACATGATAACATTCTTGCTGGATCTTGTGTGGTATAATTATTATAACATAAACTACATTCATCATCATTATAGCTGGCCTTTTTTGGCTTTTTTGGATTTTTTGGCTTTTCTGGCTTTTCTGGCTTTTCTGGCTTTTTAAATGATATTTCTTGGTCTCTTCTTACTACTTTCATTATTAATAATATATTATATTATAATATTAATTGTTTAAAATTGCTAGATTTTTTGGTCTGCATAATCTAGAATATTTTACTTATAATTTTAATATTTTATATAATAAATTCTATAAAATTGACTAAATTCTATAAAATTGACTTACTATTAAAACTAATAATAAATAGTAATAATGAATACAAATATTGAGGACTATTTGAATACTAGAAATGCTAGCGGAATCGATGATAATAATAATGTTGATATTACATCATTAGACATTAATAAATGCAAAATCATTTTTACAAAGTTATTAACTTGGTTAGCTTGTAATCCCGATTATTTAAAAATCGCAAATAGTAATACTTTATATAAGCAATTTGAACGATTGTTTAACAAAGAAATTCGATTATCTAGAATTCCAAATATTAAAAAATCACTATTATTAAATGTGTTAAATAATCTATTGGAACCTTCAGATTTTGACCCTTCATTAATCTGTCATTTTGATTTATTAAAACTGTTATTACGTAAAAAACCGATGCGTAATATTTCGGGCATTACTAGTATTACTCTTGTGTGTGCTCCATTTCCCGATGGTCAAAAATTTAGCTGCAAGCACAATTGCTATTATTGTCCAAATGAACCAGCACATGAAGGGAATGGTTGGCAAGCACAGCCTCGAAGTTATTTGTATCATGAACCAGCTGTATTACGCGCAAATCAGCAAAAGTTCGAAGCAATAGGTCAAATGTTAAGTCGGCTTGACACATATTTTAGTAATGGCCATGTTATTGATAAATTAGAAATTATTATTGAAGGCGGAACATATACCGAATATCCAATTGCTTATTTAGAACGCTTTCATCGCGATATATTTTATGTAGCAAATATTTATTTTGAATTGCGCAAAACATTTATTAACTATAATAATTGTTTACATAATAAGCTCGATATTAGTTTATTAAGCGCTATTCGTAGTCCATTAGGAATCCAAGAAGAAATTAAAATAAATCAAACAGCGCAAGTCCATATTATTGGTATTTGTATTGAAACACGTCCAGATGCGTTAGATGATGATTGGCTAATGCGTTTTAGGCTTTGGGGAGTTACGCGAGTTCAATTGGGAGCCCAACATGTTAATAATAGTATATTAAAAAAAATTAATCGTGGTCATAGTGTCGAGCAACTCTTATGGGCTATGCGCTATTTAAAAGACAATTGTTTTAAAATAGATATTCACATTATGCCTGATTTGCCCGGTTCAAATCCCGAAATTGATAAAGCTATGTTTGATTATGTATATAGTGTTGTTTGTCCCGACCAAATGAAAATATATCCTTGTCAAGTTGTGCCGTGGACAGTTATTCAAAAATGGCATAATGAGGGAACATATATTCCATATTTTGATAGTGATCCAAATTTGCTTATTGATGTTATTCGCTATGCTATGGAAACATGTCCTTGTTGGATCCGGTTACCTCGTGTTATTCGCGATATTCCATGTTCAACATATGTACAAGGTGGAAATAATATTAGTAATATGCGCCAAGTAATAGACCAAATGTTGAATAACACATTATTATATTCAAAAGATATTCGTTGTCGTGAAATTGGTCGACACTGTGCTTATTATGATAAACCCGCATCTTATAATGTTTATAATATTAAAAATAATGGCGGAATAGACTACTTTATTGCATATGAAAGTTATGACAAGTGCGCATTATTTGGCTTTATTCGGCTGCGTTTTGTTGACCGTGAAAATAACTTAACAATTTTTAATATTCTTAAAAGTCGTGGTATTGTTCGTGAGCTACATGTATACGGAGACACCGTTGCTGTTAATACTTATGGTAAGCATGGTTGCCAACATAATGGAATTGGAAAAGGGCTGTTAAGTTATGCCGAGCGTATTACTATGGAAAATGGGCTTTATGGGATTGCTGTAATTAGTGGCGAGGGAGTTAAAGAGTATTATGAAAAGCGAGGATATAAAGAAGTTGATACTTTTATGGTTAAAGATTTTTGGTTTGTTTACGTTAACTATTATTACTATGTTCGTGTGTTTTTAAATTTTATAGATTATAATGGCTATAATATGCATGTGCTGTGTGTGTTGTGTTTGTTAGTATTATATTATGGTAGTGCTTATTACTTATGTTTTGTTAAGTAAAAAAAAAATTGATTAGCATTTATTTTTATTAGTTAGCAAAATATTAACAATTATCTTAAAGCTTTAAGCAATTATGTATTGCTATGCTGGATTGGCAAAGCGTCTTGTTAAGACTTGCTTTCCTTATCTAATTCCGCATCAAGTAATTCCAAATCAAGTAATTCCAGTTACACAACTAGAACCACTTCATGCTTGCAATATTATTAAACCAAAAGAAGTGTATTTTGTGGAACTTGAACAGCTATTTAAACCTATTTCGGACGAAGAAGCATGGGCAGCAACCGTTGCATGGGCCGAAGCAAGGGCACAAAAGTTGGAACCAACAATATATAGTGCACAACATAACAACTTCTACATATCAAACGGCAATCAACACTTCTTTTCAGACATCTAAGCTAGCTCTGGTGTTGTATCGCTTAAAGGGCTTGGTGGTGGTGCATGTGGATAATTTTCTTCTATGCTTTCATCCAATAACATTATAGCCATAGCGCTATAATTATGTAAGTCGATTAGTGTGTCTCTAATAGACTCGCTATTTACAAGAGTTAATGAGTTCTTTGTGATTGATTGTAGTCGTAAAATCTTATCACCAATTCTAACCAACACTCCGATTGCTCCATAGGTTGCAAATGCATCGCCATAATCCATATTTTTTTTCTTAAATAATTCTAAACCTTCATGTTGAACTTTCATCATTTGCTCTACTCGTTTATCTGTATTGTTTGTATTGTTTGTCATGTTATTTATTATAATATTTATAGTTTTAATTAAATTATAAATATTATATATCAATTTTTTTATAAACTTGTTTATTTGCCTCCGCACGTTTTGCACGATTTATTTCCTTGCAATACTAATGGTAAAAAATTTCTATTTTGTGTTGCGCCTAATCTAATTAAATTGCTTGTTTGTCCTTGTTGTTGCGCTATATATTGATTTTGAATATTTGCTAATTGATTTTGTGTAAATAAGTTCATTCTTAAAATTGGCATAGTATATTTATAATATATTTAATATATATTAAATATATTAAAAATATAAAAATTTTATTTAACAAGCTTTTGTGCATATATTATGTGTACTTATTGAATAATATTTTGTTTTATTTCCTACTAATGGCTTTGGTGCATTAGTAAATTGGGTTCGTAATGGAAGTCCTTTTTTCTTTGCTAAATATCTAGCATATGAGTTGTGCTTAATATCTATTCCTGAATTTACTTTTTGTGAACTAGCATAATTATTATTTATTTGTCCGTGTCTTTGTGCTCGATCACTTGCGTTGTGCCATGGTCTGTTTGAACTATTACTAATTATATCTGTTGTTGACGTTAATGAGCTTAATACTTGTGTAAAATTAGACGATGAAGTATGTAATACATTTTGAAGTGCTTTTTGTGTTTGAATTATACTGTGAGAGCTTGAACCGTCAATCGGACAAGGTATTGGCTTTTTATATTTAAAAGCACTATTAATATTGGGCGAAAATTGACTAACACAATTTGACACTTGCGATAATGGGTGTATTAAAAACGATGCTTTTGAATTTAAGTATATTTTATATTCTATATTTGTGTCAAGTTTATCACACAAAATTAGATGGTTAGTATAATTAAAATTATTATTACATAGATCTCTTGGGGGATAATTATATTTGGTATCTGGAATCGGCATATACTATAAATTTATATTATATGTTATAAAAATTGAAATATGTTTAATTTATTTTTATGTTATAAAAATATGAGTAAACCACAATATTTTTGTGGTTATTGTAATAAGCACTATGTTATGAAAAGCGCTTATAATAATCATTTACTAAAATGTAAGTTTGTTAGTTTTAGTTCTAAACAACATAATTATGAAAATGAAAATGAAAATGAAAATCAAAATATTAGTATTGATAGTCTTAAAAAAAATATGAGCATTAATAATTTGTTTGCTATTGTATTACTGTTATATAATAAATATGAAAAAATGGAATCTGACTATAATGAGCTAAAAAAATATGTAGCAATCGTTAAAAATAAAATTAACATTACTGATTATTTAAATCAGCATTATAGCTCTTGCGCTGGAATAACATCATTTCTTGATTCATTAATATTTAATCAAGAAACGTTAGATAAAATATTTAAATATGACTATGTTGATGGGATTTTAAATATATTAATAGACACTATTGCAGATTTGAATAGTCAGCAAATTGTAATTCCTATTAAATGTTTTAGTGTTAAAGAAAATGTGCTATATATATTTGATTGTGGCGCATGGACAATTATGGATGATACTAGTTTGCGAAAGTTTATTAAGTATTTTGACAAGAAACTTTTGATACAGTTTTTAATATGGAAAAATGATGTTGAAAAAGTGCTTGATCCTGATACTTTTGGAGAGATTTATATTCAAAATATGAAGAAAGTGATAGGTGCTAACTTTGAAAAGAAAAATCCTGCGTTTATGATTAAAAGTCGGTTATATAAGCATTTAAAAGTTGATTTAAAGAACATAGTCCATTATGACTTTGTTTAAATTGTGTTAAGCTGTTGCTTGTTAAAAAAATTGATTTGTTTATTTTTATTTTTGTTTTTTAGTATTAAGATTGTTTAACACGCTTGTTCTGCTTAATGATGTATGCGTTTTTATTTGAAGTGTTGCCTTTGCCTAATGAGATCGTAGAACTTATATATGGGTTTATGAAAGTGAATGCTGCAAATGTGATTGGTGCACACTTTAAAACTGCCAAGCAGTCTAATGCTGCGTTTGAATATTTGGCAAATTATAGAGCTCATTATATTTCTATATCTTCAATATATTCAATAAGGAACAATGCTAATTATGTTGCGCATTATCTTAAAGATGAAGTTATTATTAAATTATATAATAATTTAATTATTATGTATCGTTCGCATTATAGACGGGTCAATTATTCAAGAAATACTTGGCATTGTGTGTTAAACAATATTTCACAAATTTTAATGTATTACTATAATAGATTGGCATTTAGTGATAGTTTAAAAAAGAATAATGTTAATTATACTTATTTAAAAATGTGTATAGAACTATGGTTTAAGTTATGTCAAAAATACAATTTCTATTTAGCGTTATTTTATTTGGATAGTGCCAAAAAAGTTAAATGCACTATTAAGGCAATCCAATTGAGAACGCGGACTATTAAAAACTTTGCAGAGTTTAGAGTTTCGCCGCTAGTTACTATGAGGTCTGATGATTATTGCAAAAATCTTTGTTATAGTAAATTAATTGCTCATCATAGTCTATTGGGTTTGGATGCATATGGGCGAAGGCTTTATTAGATTGATTAAGGTGAAAAAGTAAAAAAAGTAAAAAACTTTTTTTTTTATTTTTACGTTTTTTGTAATAGAGAGAGTTTGCTATTTAGTTTTTTTTGCTTCCACTTTCTCTCTAGCTTGAGCTACCAACGCATCACGCTTTTCTTCTCCCAACATAATCCAGAAACCGTCAAGATAATATTGCACCAATTTTTTTCTTTCCTCAAGCCCTTCCCATAGATAATCTGGGTCTTTTTCTGCCTCTTGTTTTGCTTTCTTTTTAAGTAATGGATCTTTTTGAAATTCACGCTTTGCTAAATTATTATACTTGAATTCCTCGGCTTCTTTCTTCTTGCGTGCTTTATTTTCGATTTCTTCTAGCTTCCATTGTGCATCTTGTGCCTTCACTCGGATTTTTTCTGCTTTAATACGTATTGTTGCTTCTTTTCTGGCAGCATTTAATTTGGCAAGTTCTTCTTTTGTAAGCATTTCTTTATCCGTCCTTTTTTCTTCTTCTTTATCTGCCTTTTTTCGTGCTTTGAATGCTTCTTTTTGTGCTTTTTTTTGTGCTTTTAATGCTTCTTTTTCTGCTTCTTTTTCTGCTTTTTTTTCTGCCTTGAGTGCGTCTTTTTCTGCCTTGAGTGTAGTGTTTTCTACTCCACCATTCATCGAATTCATATGTCTTCTATATGAACGGCGAGGGTGTCTTTTAACTTTTCGTGTTTTTCTCATTTATATTAGCTAATATATAATGTATTTCAATTTTATTTAAGTATAACAAAAGTCACTAGAACAACAATTTAAAACAATAAAAAAATTGAATTCAAAATTTTTTTTTGTTTATATGTTTATATTCTCTCATATAATCAATAAAGTTTAAGCTTTAAAGTTAATAATGGTGGCTATGAAATATAGATGTGGATGTATTACGCTCAAGGGTCGCAGATGTAAGAAAACGTTTAGTTTTGTTTGTGCTAAAACTAAATGTTGTATTATTCATGCTAATGCATATTTGAATTATGTTTTAACTATTCAAAGGGTGTATAAAGGATATATTATTCGCAAATATGTTAGGTTGCTTGCTAGATTGCCTTGTGATATTCAAAGGAATATAGTGTTTTATATGCGTGAGCCGCTATATAATGCTAGGAAAAATAAGTGCATACAAGCTATACTTTGTAAAAGGTTTGTTGCGATTTTTGGAACACCCAAAAATATAATGTCCGGATTTGTTGTGACTAATGTAAATGCATTTTTAGGCGATTATAAATCACGTGTTTTAATAATGAATAAAACGCAATTTAATGACCATGTTTTAGATGTTGCGCATTTACACAAATTATATATAAAATATATGAGTATAACTGACAATGAATATAACAATAAGTTATATATTATTACTAATATTGTAAACAAGCATATACAAGAATGTCTATATTACTATCATCATCGCGGGACACCTTATTTATATAGTGATGCCGAAATGTTAACGCTTAATAGTAATATGACCGAATTACAAAATAGTATTAGTGTTTATAAATTAGAATATATGCGCAATTTACATATGAGGCGCGATTTACATATGCGCGATTTACAAAACAATAGTACTATTTAAAAATTTGAATATAAAAGATAAATATAAAAGATAAATATAAAAGATAAATATAAAAGATAAATATAAAAGATAAAAGTGGGTGCTATAATGTTTTGAATGTTTTATTATAAAATTGAAATCTTTTTTATGTTTATTATTTTTTATTATAAACATTTAATATTTTAAAAATGAGTTGCGAAGTATGTTGTGAAAAATACAATAAATCAACACATAATAAAGTTAGATGTGAATCTAGTGGTTGTGGTTATGAAGCCTGTAAAGTATGTGTAAGAACTTATTTACTTGGAACAACAAATGATCCTCATTGTATGAATTGTAAAAATCAGTGGTCTCCACAATTTTTGGTTAATAATTTGAATAAAAGTTATATGGACTCTGACTATAAAAAACATCGCAAAAAGTTGCTTGCAGAAAGAGAAATTAGTAGAACTCCCGAATTAATGGTATTAGTAGAAAGAGTAGCACGTATTGAAGATGAAGAAAAAGAGTTGGCTCTTCTTAATATTGAATATGAACGAGTTCGTAAATTAATGCTTGAAGAATTAAAAAAGGTAAATGCTAAGCGAGAGCGCATTTTTAAGATTAGAAATGGTGAAGATGCAGAAAAAGATGAGCGCAAAAAATTCATTATGCCTTGTCCCGGAGATAATTGTAAGGGTTATTTATCATCTCAATATAAATGTGAGTTATGTAAATTGTTTACATGTCCCGATTGTTTTGAAATAATTGGCTATACGAAAGAAGATGAACATGTGTGTAAAGATGACAATATTAAAAGTGCCGAATTAATTAAAAAAGAAACAAAAGGTTGTCCCAAATGTGGCGTCCGGATTTTTAAGATTTCGGGTTGCGACCAAATGTGGTGTACTGAATGTAAAGTGGCTTTTAGTTGGAATACAGGTAAAATGGTGGTGAATGTTAGTATTCATAATCCTCATTATTATGAATATATGAAAAACAATAATGCTGTTGTTATGCGAAATCCAGGTGATGTATTATGTGGTGGATTATTACCACATACTCAATTTAGATTTATTACAGCATATTTGAATACTATGGATAAGAATTTGGCTACTGTTAAAAACTTAGAACGCTTTGACAACTGTCTTAAAACAAATAATAGTGTTAAAATTTATATTGATGCAGTAAATAAGTATGTTATTAGTGTTAAGGACTTTCCTGGCAAAGAAGATCTAACATTTGTTAAGGTTTTTATTAATAAAATTAGTGCACTTCATAGACTTATAAATCATATTACTAATATTAATTTATTAGAGTGTAGACAAAATGTTCGTAATCTATTAAATCACGACAATTTAACCGTTGAATATATTTTAAATAAAATAACCAAAGAAAAGTTGGCAACCGAAATTTTTAGAACTGACAATATTAGGAAAAAAAATGTGGAATTGTTAAACGTATATGAATTAATTAGTGTTGTTGGAATTGAACGATTTAATGTATTATATGATTATTATACTACAAATTGTAGTAATACTAAATGTGTAAATTATGAAGCACTTTATCTTGACTTTTTAGGTCAAATTATTAAATTAACAACCGAATATAATCAGCTTATTGATTATTGCAATAATCAACTTATTGAGATTAGTTATACATATGGTATGACCGTTGCTTATATTTGTTATGAGGATTACAACTATTCTATAAAAACAAAGAAATTTATACAAGCGGAAATGATTGAAAGTAAAAAAAAACAGGATAATGTATTACCTAGTAATAGTAATGAGGCTTCATGTAGTTATATTAATCTTACTTCATAAATGCATATGTGGTAAATATTTTTCTAAAAAGTTGTCTAGTTGAATTATTTCAATTGCGCTATTTTTTTTTGCTTTTGTAATTTTTGTAGTATTTTTTAATAGATTTCCAACCACTAAAATGTTTGTTTCTTTTGTAATACTTGGTTCTACTTTTGCACCCAATTTAATTATTTCATTTGTTATTTCTTTTTTTGTATAAAGTGATTTGTCAAAATCTGATAGCACAAGCACCTTATTTTTTAAGGGACTTATTTCTTGTTCTTCTTTTAGGTCTTCTTTTGGTTCTTCTTTTAGGTCTTCTTTTAGGTCTTCTTTTAGGTCTTCTTTTAGGTCTTCTTTTAGGTCTTCTTTTAGGTCTTCTTTTAGGTCTTCTTTTAGTGGTCTTATTTTTTCCATAAAACTATTAAATTCGGGTATTGCTTTTACAAATTGTCTTGCTGTTTTATCTGCAAATCCTTTTATTCCTTTTACTTGCGTTATTTTTTCTTCCTCTGATGCATTAGATGTTAAAATAGTTGGGTGTGCTTCCAAAATTGCTTTAATTGTTTTTTCTGCAAAGCCTTGTCCAAATATATTACAAGCAGAAGCTAGTTGTGCTGTGCTTGCTTTTTTGACTTGTGTTTGTATCGAAGTATAAACTTTTGATGCTAATTTTTCTTTAAAGCCTTCTACTTTCTTTAAGTCTTCAATATTCATAATTATTATTTTTTCTATTGTATTTGCTCCGCTATTTATTATTTTTTTTATGTTTTTTTCACCTAGTCCATCAATTTCTAAATCTGTGAAGAATTTTACTATTGTTTTTTCAATTACACGTGGGTCTTTTTTGATATTTAATAAAACAATATCTTTCTTTGTAGCATTCCAACTATATTCATATTCGTCACTATTTGGCATTAATGGTGCTTGTGCGGGAATTAGCACTTTTTCAATATATGGTATTACATCACCGCTTCTAATTAATTTAACTAATGCTCCTAATCCTATATTATTATCCAATATAAATTTTGCGTTGAATCCAGTTGCATATGTGATTGTCACGCCACCGATTGTTACTGGCTCAAATTGCACACGTGGCTTTATTAAACCATTACTGGACACCGTCCATAATACATCTACTACAAGTGCTTCTATTTCTTGGTCGGTTAATACCATTTTAAATGCAAAAGCGTGTACTGGATTTTTTTCGATCCGTGGATATACATTATCATCTATACATATAATTCCATCGATTGAATAATCATAACTTTCTCTATATTCTAAGAGTTTAGAGGATAAATATTCGTTTGTTAGTTCTGCATAATCAATTTCTTGAATATTTTTTACAGTAATAGTATTTAGCTCTAGTGCTTTATTGTATTGTTGAGATGGTGTTAAGTTTGCTGGCATTATTACTTCATATGTTACAAAATCTATATCTTTTAATATTTCTTCTTCTAATGGTGTTAGTTTTTTTCTATTTACTAATCCTGAAATAAAATTTCGCGAATTACTAAATTGACCTTTATATTTCATTTTAAATAGTTCTTCTTTTATCATTAACTCGCCGCGAAGTGTTATATTTTTTTCTGTTGGCAGCTTTAAATAAGGAATTAGATGATTTAATAAATGACCATATTTTCCATCTCCACGAGTATATAAATTGGCTTGCTCGTTTTCTGTGCTATATAGTGCACTTACTCCATCTAATTTTGCCGAAATTACATATGGTCCTTTGTATACTTGTTTGAATTTATCTAATGCTGAAGTATCTGGTTTTATTTTATCCATCGACCACATTTGATATGGTAATTTTACTTTTGAACTATCTAATTTTACTTGGGTATGTTGATCTAGTGCTACTTTATTTTTTGGGTCTTTTGTTAAAATATAATCGCGTAATATATCAAACTCATTATCTGTTAATAATGTGTTTTCTTTAAATTCAGAAGCATAATAATCATTTGCTGCTTCTATTAGCATTTGTGTTAGTTCTTCTATTGATAATATTGCTAACGATGTTATGCCCTCGGATTTTAGTTTTTCTATATTTTCTAGCACCTCATTTTTGATTTTTTTTATATCCTTTTTAAGTGTTTTGACTTTGGGCTTTTGAGTTGTTTCTGTTTTCTGTGTTTTTAATGTTACTGTTTTTTTTTTCTTTTGTTCTAATGGCGGATCAAAGACCAGGGTTGTGTTTTCCGGGGGTTCTATTGGTTCTATTGGTTCTATTGGTTCTTCGGCTTCTTTAAGTTCTGCTTCTTTAAGTTCTGCTTCTTTAAGTTCTGCTTCTTTAAGTTCTGCGGCTTTAAGTTCTGCGGCTTTAAGTTCTGCTTCTTTAAGTTCTGCTTCTTTAAGTTCTGCTTCTTTAAGTTCTGCTTCTTTAAGTTCTGCTTCTTTAAGTTCTGCGGCTTTAAGTTCTGCTTCTTTAAGTTCTGTTGCTTTAAGTTCTGCGGCTTTAAGTTCTGCTTCTTTAAGTTCTGCTTCTTTAAGTTCTGCTTCTTTAAGTTCTGCTTCTTGTACTACTAATGTTTCATTTTCCGGAGGTTTTTGAACTTCTCCATCTTTATAGTGTGCTATTTTTGTCTTAATTTCTTCGAGTGGTAATGTTAAAATTACTGAGTCTTCATTTATTCTCTCATGTGGTTCTTTATATTCCATATATAAGAAATCAAATATGTCTTTTTCTGTCTTAAAAATCTTATGTATTTTTTCTTCTTTGCTTCTTACTGAGTTGGTGGTTGTTATTTTGTGAAATCCATGTTCATTTAATGTTAAGCCCACATTTAATGCATGTTGTCTCATTCCGGTATTAAATTCTTTTGATCCAGTAAAATATAGTATTGAAAATGCATATTCATCTGGAAATGCATATAAAAAGTCAATCCGCCTAGGAATAGCATCTGTATCTGGTAATTTTCCGATTGTTAAACATTTTGATTCGCCATTTGATAATAGTTCGATTATAATTTGTTTTGATTTTAGTTTTTCAATAAATCTCTCATAAATTAGTTTATTTTTGCTATATGATGTAATTATTAAGTCAATATCTCCCGACTCTGACTTGTTTCTTCTGAAACTGCCTACTATTTCAAACTTATTATTTTCATAATTCTCGTTATTTTCTGTTAATGTTTCATTAAAATTTGTTGTTAATAGCACCTTGAATCTTTCTATTTCTTCTCTTGGGATTCTTTTAAGTAAGTCTTCATAATATTTTAGTCCTATTTTTTGCTTACTATTTAATAATGGTAATTTATTTTCTTGAATATTATCTTGTTGCATCCTAAGTTCTTCCAAAGTTTGAATGTTTTTTGTATTTACTAATTCTTTTGCTTTTACTGGACCAATCCCATAAATATTTGTAAATATATTTACTGGATTTGTTTTTTCGCGCTCTATTACTTCTAATGTTCCAGTATTCAAAAATTCCTCGTATTTTTCTAATATAGTTTTTCCTAGTCCTGGAATTTTTAGTTTCTTTAAGTCTTGCGTTGATAATATTTCTTCACTACTTGGGGTTGATTTCAAATATTTATTTAGTTCATTAATTGCTTTAATATATGCATTTGATTTGAAGTGTTCCCCTTTATTTTTTGTAATAGTTACAAGACTATTAAGCAATTTTATAAACTTTTTTAGATTGTCCATAGTCACTTTTTATAGTATAAAAATTTATTTTTAATTTTTTTCAATTTTAGTTTATATAATTATTTTGTTATTTTAGTATTTTGTTATTTTTATTATAAATTTATAATTATATATTAACTATGTCTTTAAAAGTTGTTTCACGAGGAAGTCATAAACAATTTATAAATGGTGAAAATATTGTTAATAAACATTATGATGTTTCGTTAGACTCTGATCGTGGACAAGTTGATGCTGTTATAACAAATAATAATAAACAATATAAATTTCATGACTCATTAGAACATTTTTTAAGAAAAATATCATCCAATAAATCTTCATTAGTTAATTTATTGGAAAATGAAAAAAAATACAGTACATCAAATAATCCACTTATTCAATCGCATCCGCTTATTCAATCGCATCCACTTATTCAATCGCATCCACTTATTCAATCGCATCCACTTATTCAATCGCATATTAGTCAAAATGCCAAGCCATCCAGAAAAGGGATTAGTCTTAGAAAGGGGGTTCGTCCTAAAAAAAAATTAAGTCTTAGAAAAGGATTAAAACCCAAAAAAGGGATTGGAACTAGAAAAGCGATTAAGATAAAACCTTAATACTAAATTGTTTAGTATTACTATTTAAACAATTAATAATAACATTATTAGTAAAATAAATAATTGTTAATGGAAGAATTGTTAATGGAAGAATTGTTAATGGAAGACTTGTTAATGTATAAATCTGCTCTTATTTCTTATCCGCTAAATAATAGTTGTGCATTTAATGTTAATGATTATTTTAATGAAATAGTTCATATAGATTATGGTCTTGACTTCTGTCTTGCCTATATTAGTGAAACAATAACACTTTTTGCCATTTTAACAGTTTCATTTACTTTTTCTATTTTGTTTGTTTCAAATTGTGTATATAAAACTATGATAGATGATTTTGTTGAAAAATATAATTCTAACAAATCACTTTATGAATATGATGCTTATTTTTATAAATTATTAGATGAATATGATTCAAAAGAAAAAACTGATTTAAGTTGTGCTTATTTAAATTCTCTTGGTAATAAATATATTAAAGAGGTTACGCCTTGTGGGGTTGTTATTATTACTTATAATGCGGAAAATAATAGTTTTGACTATTATTGTAAAAAATCAAACACATTAAGTTTTAATTATTTAGAAGTTGTTTCAAGAATATATGTTGTTAATTATGATTGTAAAAGTATTTATAACGACAATTATGATAATCTTATGTTATATTATAATATAAAATACGGGTCTACAAGGAATGATGATTATTTAAAAACTTCGGATTCAGATCATGATTCAAATAATGTTGAAAAAAGTAGTAACGTTTTTTTTTCCAAAAAAGTCACTTCTTCTAAAAATACAGAATTATATAATTTTGTTTCTAATAAATACAAATATAAGGGAACACTTGATGATTTTACAAACTATTGTAAAAGCAATTCTTTAACTATTTGTAATCAAGACATTTGTGGTTGTTTTTTTTCATTAGAAAAAACTTTGCTTTTGCCTTCGTCTTTGTCTTCGTCTTCGTCTTTACCATTAAATAATGCTAATCCTGGTTTTAATAATGTTATTAGTTTTAAAACATTTAAAACATTTAATAAAACATTATAATTTGTTATAATATAAGCATGGCTGATAAATATAAAAAGTTAGATGTTTTTTTTTATGTTTATTTATTGCTAATAACAGTTTCATCTATTAGTTCTCAGTTTTTGTTTAAAAAAGCGTATGCAAATAGTGGTGATAATAAATTGGTATTATTAGGATTATTAGCCTACACTTTTACGGGTTATTGTGTTTATAGTGTCTTGAGTTATGGAAACTTAGTAATTTTAAATATTATATGGCATCTTATATATTTTGTTATTTTATTTATTATTGGCTTTTTAATTTTTAAAGAAAAATTTAGCTATCAACAACTAATTGCGTCACTATTTGGAATGCTTAGTCTAATAATTTTTATGTTTTATGGGGTTGAGTAGTTGACTTTTTTTGAAAATCTATAAAACCGATCGATTTTTCTATTGAAAATGAGGACTCTAATTCTCTTAATGCAACATTTAATGCTTTATATTCTAACGGGCTTAAATTCTCTATATATTCTTTTATTGCATCATTTTTTTCTTTTAGTTCATCAATAGCTTTTGTACTAATTATTTCCATTTATAATTAACTATATTAATATATTAATTATAAATATTAACTATTAATTTGGTACTACTTCAATTTTATTAGATTATGCTAAATTAATTCAAATGCATAAATCAGTCTTTTGTTATTATAACCTACATTTTTATGTATTTGTGTTAATTCATCGTTTATTCTATAATTGTTATTTATTATGAATTGTGTAAAATCATCTAATTGCTCTAATGTCATTAAATTTATATTAGTATTTATGTTTGAGAAATTATTACTTATTGCATATGCACAATTCGCAGCAGTTAATGTTTGATCATTTGTTGATTGTTTTGTTATTCTTATATGTTTTGTATACTTTTTAAGTTCGCCGTCTGGTTCTTTATTTAATGTTAGTATATTAAAGTAATTTTTAATATATGGTTCATAATATATTTCTGAATATAATATATATATTGTAACCATAGTCTGTTTATGTAAAAATATAAATATTATTAACTTATAACATTATAATATATATATGGTAGTTGAATCTGAATTACAAAAAATACATTTAGAAAGTGATTTAGAAAGTGATTTAGAAAGTGATTTAGAAAGTGATTTAGAAAGTGGTGATGTTGAAAAAAAAAATAAGACAAATGCTAAGGCGAAGGCTAAGGCCAGTAATACTAAGGCCACTAATGCTAAGGCTAAACATAATAAACTCTTAGGTCAAGGTAGTTATGGTTGTGTTTATTATCCGGGAATTACTTGTAGTGGTAAATTAAATAAAAAAGTTAGTGTCACAAAGTTACAGGAAATTACTTTTTATAGTTCAAATGAAATCAGTATTGGTAAATACATAAAAAAATATATACTTAATTATAACATTTTATATGCTCCAGTTATTAAATATTGTATTGTTTCTTTTCAAACCATACAAAAATCTGATTTAGACATACTTGAATGTGAAACTATTTTTCCTGATTCCATAAATAAATATTATAAAAATTATAATAAAAATTATGGCTATAATCAGAACTATGGATATAATGAGAATTCAAGTTATAGTTATAAACCAACTCCTGAATATTTAAAAAGTGTATTACTTGATAAATTGCATACCAAATATTATTTAATGTATATAAATTATATACCAAATAAGTCTTTCAAAAATTATTTTCAAACAAATAATGTTTTTAATATTTATGTTGTTAATTTGATTAAAGTTTTTTTTATTTTAATAAATTCACTCAATATTTTAAGCAAAAATAATATTATTCATAATGATTTACATATTAATAATATATTAATCGATCTAAAATATCATAAACCTGTTATTATTGATTTTGGGTTATCCATATTTTTAAACAAATGTTTTACTTCTCCTAAAAAGACTATTAATTTTGTATATTTAAAATCACTTATTTTTGATTTTAGAGAGGATCAATATCATGTTATATTAGAAAAACGATTTTTATCTTTTATACTTTATAACAAATCTCGACATTATAATGTTGAGATTCATAAAAATTATCAAAAAAATTTATTAACAAAACCCATAATTGACTTATTTATTAATGACTCTTATGAGACTATTCGTAATCAAAAAGTAATACAGCTTAGTAAATTTGAGTTGGCTGAATACTATAAATCTTTAAAGCAATTTTATTACCAGTTTTTAAATAAACATAAATATTCAAATTATACAACTATTGTAATATATTTATTAAATCATATTCTTAATTTTACTGATTTATACAGTTTGGTTTTTGATATTTATTACATAAACTATATAATAGAGACTAAAAATGAAGACACTAAAAACGAAGACACTAAAAATGAAACAAATTCTAGTGGTTCTAAACCTTTATTTGATTTCTTTATGTCATTATATAAAAAAACTTTGCATCCCATTCCATATATGCGTTTGCAATATACAGAGTTAATTCATATTTATCATCATATTATGAATTATATGAAACATTATGAAACTACTATTAATTATGAAATATTTATTAAAGATTTTCGTGCGTTTTTGATTTCTAAATCTATTGATCCTAAAATCGTGTTTTTTAAAAAATTTGCGCATATAGACTTCAAATCTATTATTAATCCTAGCGTTTTTGAATTTGTTAAAAATCATTTTTAGTGACTATTATTGTAGTTTCTTAAAAGTAATTCTTGTATTAAAAACTCTTCGAAGTTTATAAAATCTCTATTATTTGTGCTTTCTTCTGGTTCTTTATATTCGAATTCGTATCTACAAACTGGGCATGTGTGGGATTCTTCTTTTAACCATTTTAAAATGGCGTCTTTATTAAAGTTATGTTGGCATGGTAATTGTATTATTTCTTCATTTTCACTAAATTCGTAACACATTATTGGGCATTCTGTGTTTCTACTTATTTCATCTTCTTTTTTAAATTGTATGTGTTTTAATTTCAACAAATCATCTTCTGTTATTACTTTTTTTACTTTATTGTTTATAGCATTATTCATAGCATTATTTATAGCATTTAAAACTATGGTTTCAAACTGTGTTGATGTGCTGTTTACTCTCATATTATACATTAATCTATAAGGTAATGTTCTAGAATTATGGAAATCATTATAGTTAGTATGGATATATATTATTTGTCTTGTATTTGATGGTCTTGCATTTGATGGTCTTGTATTTGATCTTGATTGTCTTGCATTTCTTAGTAATGCTCTAAAATTACTAAAAAAATTAGTGTTCATATTTTATTGGGTCTTTATATTATCTTTTTATCTTTTTATCTTATTTTATTTTATCTTATCTTATTTTATCTTATTTTTGTTACTATTAGTATCAACGAATTAGTTCGCGTGAATGTCTTGTTTACTACTATAAGATTATTTGTTGACTCCTCTGAAAATGTTAAATTGTCAAAATTAGTGAATGGAGTTAGCTTATAACAGTCTTCGAAGTTTAGAACACTATTTAGCTCCTCTAATGATTTATTAATTACAAATTTATATATATATTGCACTTTGTAATCTTGTAACAATTTAATACTTTTCAAATGTTCTATTAGTTCTTTTCTCGGAACTCTATTATTTAGTGTTGTTATACTACTTTTTAAAATATTTACTAATTCATTATTTTCTACAACTAATATTATAAGAGTAATATTATTTGTATTTTGCTCTAGATTGGCTATTTCATCGCTTAGTCTTGTTATTTCTACATTTTTAATCATCTTAATTTATTATTAAAATATAATTAAAAAAATTGGTTTTATCATATTAAATATGTTAATCTGTTAATTTTATTAATATATATTTAATGATTCATCTTCGCTATAAAAATCACTATCATTATCGCTCAAATATGCATTTTTTCTTGAATTAATTTTTTCTAAAATATAATTGTCTTCATCAATCATTTTTTGAATTATTTCTTTGTAATTAATATATGGAGACATATCTCCTAATAGATCATTTATTTCATCCCTATACTTATTCCAATTATTTATCATAGCATTTAATGTGGTTTTATAGTTTTTTTCTTCTAATTCTCTCTTTTTTGCTTCATAGTTTTTTGAATATTTAATAGTTATTTTATTTGTTACTGCATCTCTTTTAATTAGTGTATAACCGGCATTTATATAATCTTCACTAGTTATATTTTCTACTTTTGTAGATGGTTTTACAACAGTTTTTGTTTTTGTAGAATAGCTCATACTTTATATAATATAATATAAGTAGTTAGTAGTAGTAATAGTAGTAATACTAGTAATAGTAGTAGTGCTAATAATAGTTAGAGTAATCAATTTTTTTTATTTAATATAATTTTATTATATTATTATAATTTTATTATATTATTATAATTTTATATTACATAATATATTATGACTTCTTATTGCACATCTAAGAATAATTGTAAAACAAATAATGTTAATAATTATTATGGCTCAGGTGATTCTATGTTGAAAAAAAAACATGCTAATAAATTTAAGAAAATTTCTTCTAATAGCTCTTTTTCTTTGAATGGTAATACTTCTCATACTTATATTGGCAATCAAAATAGCATACTTAGAAACGATGTGTTTAGCAATATTTTAGAAAATGAGTCATGCACTTCTAAACAATCTAATACGAGTGTTAAAAATTATAAAGCATATATTAATAAAAAACTTTTTTGCCATCCACATAAATCTGCAAACTGTTATAAAAATGTAAATAGTGCTTTGTTAGATCTATCATTAAATAAGCATTTTAGAACAGAAAATCGTGACCAATCTGCTTACATTAACTTGTTAAAAACAAAATGCTCTGTAGATAGAACAGACTATATAAATGAACTTTCTAATAATCAAATTAATGTTGGTTGTGTAAATGAAAAAGTAGCTAGAAATCATGGAACAAATTCCCGTATTGATTATTTAAAACGATGTAATAATAATGTTAAAGATATTAATATTATAAATGGTTTTACTCCCGATTATGCTATTTATTATAATGATAGCTCGCTTTATTGGAAAAAAGCCTCATGCAAATTGTATAATCCACCGGATGCTAAAATTATTGCATGCTAATTTTTAACTGTTTTTTTTCTTGAGTTTTATTATTTTCTACTTTTTTTAGTTCTACTTTTTTTAGATAAATTGCTCCCGTGCTTAAGTGATAAATTGTTAAATTATGTGGGTTACAGCTCATAAATGAATTATCTTTATAACTAAAAATAATCCGTTTAATATTTAGTTCTATTAAACACAGTAAGCAATTTTGACACGGTGTAGAGTCTTGTAATTTATTATTTGTATCGCATCGCACTACATAAACCGTTGTTTTTTTATATAGCTTTTTAATATTTTCTAATTCTTTTGTTTGTATGTGTGTTGAACATTTAGCAGGCAACTTTTATAGAATTTGTGTGTTTTCCAAAACTATTTATTCCACAGTTATAGAACATATTTCTTAGTGAAGCAATTTCGGCATGGCAAGTGCACGTATTTGTAATAAAATGGTCTTTTGAGTATGTTCGATAATGGTTATGTCCTCTTCCCATAATTTTCCCATTTGCTACTGCTACCGCACCATGTCGCATTAATACCGTTGATTTTAATGCCTCATTAAAAGCGCAATTAATAAATGATTGCTCATTATTTGAAAGATTATGTAACATAATGTTATATAATTTAGTTAGTGTTAAATTATTTTAATCAATTTTATAAAAAAATTGATTTGTCTAAATTTATTTATTACTAAATAAACAATAACATTATGGGTTCTGTTATGTCTTATTATTTACATTCTGCCAGTCTTCAATCGGCAATTGATTATATGACGTCGTATGATAGTATTGGTTATTATGATAATGATGCGACTACTGATACAGATGTTAATGCTAATGCTAATGCTAATGCTAATGATACTTATTATAAACTCTTTATTTATGTTCATGATACTCCAGGAATGGATTCTATTAAAGAACTTTATAAAACAAATGCGTTAAAACATAATAGTGTAGTAGATGGCTATTTGAATGCGTGTGCTAATGCTGATGAAGATGTTTGTTATGATTCTGGGTTTGATTTGTTATGTCCTGAAGATAATGTTTGGTCTAAAGATTTGCCTGTTTATATGTTAGACTTTAATATTTCATGTTCTATGACATATAATAACAAGCTTGTTGGTTATTATTTATACTTGCGATCAAGCACTCCTATTAGAACACCGCTGCGTCTTGCTAATAATGTTGGGATAATTGATTCGGGATATAGAGGAACTATTAAGGCACCATTTGATTATAATATTTTATACTCTACATGTGAAACTTTTGAATTTGTTAAAACTAATCGCTACGTTCAACTTACGCCACCAAATATTGGTTATCCTATGAAAGTGTTTATTGTTGATGATTTAAGCATGTTAGGGAAAAAAAATAATAGAAATGAAAATGGGTTTGGTTCTAGTGGAAATTAATTTGTGTTTAAATTTTGTTACTCTTTAAAAAAATTGAATTACTTTTTTTTATTACTTACTTAAAGTCTAGATTCGAAATAAAGCTAACGCTAACGCTAACGCTATAAAAAATGTTCTGCAAAATCTGCTCCGATGCTTCCAACAACGGGTTTAACACCCATAATGTTCGCGATCGTGCTGGGAATGTTGTGTGTCCTATTTTGCTGAACACTAAGTGCCGTGGTTGCGGTGGTCGTGGTCATACTATCAGCTATTGCAAAACTTCAACTGGTGTTCTAAGCAAACCACCAGTAAAAAAAACTGTGGTTGTAGTCGTTCAACCTGCCATGCCTCCAAGTAATTTGTTTCATTTGCTCGAATCATATGATTCTGATTCAGATTGTGTGCCATGTGTTGTTGAAGATGAAGGAATCATGGATTTTGAAAATGATCCTATTATTTGGGGTGTTGGACTTACGTCTATGGTTGGCAAACGCTGGGCTGATGTTCTTGGATACTGATAAAGTGTGAATTGCTCTTGTGTTGCGTTGTTTATGTTGTTGTGTTGTGTTGCATTTTTTATTTATTGCTTTAAACAAAATAGTTTGTTTAAAGTAATATTACCCCAGACGGGACTCGAACCCGCAACTTCCAGATTAGAGGTCTGGCACGCTATCCAATTGCGTCACAGGGGCTTATAAAAAAGACAATAACACTATTGTGTGTTATTATCCTAATATTAGTTTTATGTCTTTAAGTTGTTTTTTTTTGGGATTATAAATAATATGTAATTTGTGTTACATATTATTTTTGTTTGTTTTTAAAAACGCTCCGTACTGGGATCGAACCAGTGACCTCACGGTTAACGGCCGTATGCTCTAACCAACTGAGCTAACGGAGCATGAAAAATTGCTGGGAGCGGGATTCGAACCCGCGCGGCCTTAGCCAGACGATCTTAAGTCGCCCCCCTTAGACCTGACTCGGGCATCCCAGCATAAAAATAGCTCTTGCCCAGATTCGAACTGGGGTTGGAGGATTCAAAGTCCTCAGTGATAGCCGCTACACTACAAGAGCTGAGGAAAAATTGCTCCCAGGCGGGTTCGAACCGCCGACCTTTGGCTCATAAGACCAACGCTCTAACCAACTGAGCTATGAGAGCATAGTAAAAACTTTTTTTTGGGGTTTTTTATTTTATAATATATATAGTGCCACAGCTTTAAGTATGTTTAATATATATTTTATTTTAGGATAAAAAAATTGAATTGTGTTAAAAACTTTTTTTTTGTGTTATTTAAAAATGAATCCTATGCTTATTAACATTAACGCTTGGTTTGTATCAATTATTATGCTTTTGATTATGGCTAATATCAATCCTGTTGCTTTTTATGTTGCTGTTTTTGTGTTTGTTTCTCCATTTGTTACTTTCGTGTGTTCTGTGTTGTTTTCAATAATTCCTAATGAAATTTGGTATGGATTTGGTTTAATGTGTTTGTTTCTTTGGACTCGGTTTGCTGTGCTTCCTTAGATATGATTTGATGTGCTTCCGCGTGCTGTGCTTCCTTGTGCTGTGCTTCCCCTATGGTATATAAAAATTGGCGGTGGCTTTGTTTTTCTTTTACTTGTAAAAGAAGGCAGTCTGCTTCTTGTTCTTGAAAAAATTCGCTCGGTGTTGCCTGATATGGATGATGTCATCCTTCTTCTTGTTAAATTTATAGACTTCAAAAAGTTTGCTAATCCTGATTTTCTAGTACTATTTTTAGGCGCAGAAGTTATAGGTGTATTAGGTTGTTCATATAAATCTACTGTTGCTATAACTGGCATATGATCTGAATATAACTCTGTTTCGGTTGTTGTATTTTCCGGCTTTGCAAGTGGAATGTGTATATTTGTCACATTTTCTGATAATATGTAATCGCCTGTACTTTGTAAATGTTTGTATTCATGACCGACCTTATGCCAACAGCACGATTGTAAGTGTGCTTGTGCCTCCTCTTTTGTTAATCCATGTGATAATTTTTTATTTTTTATTATTAAAGGGTTTTCTGAAGATATTAAAGTTTTTTCATCATTAGTGTCAGCTAAAATAATAATTGGCCCATTTGATGAAATATGTGCATCAATAATTTTAGATATCTTTTTTACATCATTAACATTATTTAACCATGGAAAATGTGCAACAACAAGATTAATATCTTTACTTGTTGTAACTATACAACACGTTCTGGCATCACATTTGTTGGCTTTGTTTGGAGTAGCAAGATTAATTGTTTTTGCAGTTTTCATAGTTCCGAGCGTATTAGTGTTCCAAATAATAGCACATCCTGAATATACTCCAACGTCACTATTCCATGTTGCTCCTCTATACCATCCTTTTAATTTGGTGTTCTTGCATATTGCGGTAACTAAATCTTTATCTTCCACTTCCTGAATACCAATCACATCAAATTTATATATGCGGTGTAACTCTTTTATTTTTTTTAAAGCTTCTTTATAGCAATTCCTATTTATAGCTTGACATTTTTCTACAAAATCTTTTTCAGATCCCATTAAAACATTTTTTTGCGAAGCCCATGATAAATTGTATGTTAATGTTTTTATTTTATTTTCCATAATATTTATATTATAAAGTATAAATATTATATATTATGTGAATTTATGATCGTTTTAACTTTTTAAACTTATGTGCTATATTTATTGCTTTAGTATGACTAAAAATCCATAACCCTACATGGTTTGGGATATATTCTAAATATGTAAATTGATGCTTTTCTAATAGTTCATGTATTGTGGCTTTATAATTTAATAAATACGGTTCGCCATATAGCATTAGTTGTGATGGACTATAGTTTGGACAAATGTCTAGTATTATTATTTCGTGTTTTGTTATTCTTTTTGCATTTTTTATTATTTTGTGGTGTGCATAATTGGGCATTTCGTGGAATGCAAACATTAATGTTGCTGTGTCAAATTCTTGAGGTTTGCCATAGTTTTCTGCGTTGGCTTTAATAAACTTTGTGTATGTTTTGAGAGATTTATCATTATTTAATTTTGCTTGGCTTAATTTTGCTTGGCTTAACATTTCTTCACTTGTATCAATTCCTAATTGATTGGTTGCTGTAGATGTTCCTGTGCCACAACATAAATCTATTAGTTTTGGGACTCGTTCAAAATTATTATAAAATTCTTGATTATAATTTGAGAGAATGGTTTGGCGTATATTTACTGCATTATAACATTTGTTGTCTATTAGTTTTGTTGCATAAGGAGCAAATAGTGAATGAAGTTGTCCTCCTAATCCTACGTTACCCATATTGTGAATGCGGGGGTCATAATAATATTTTGTTTGTATTGTTTGTAACGTTGGTTTTAATATTAAAAATATTAAATATAGTTTATATACTAGTTTATACATTAGTTTATACAATTTAATTAATAAAGCGTTATTTTTTTAAATAAATTATAAAATTGTTTTTTGGTTTTGAGAGATTATATTTGTATCTTTGGTTTACAATATAAAATTTGTGTTTGGTATTTTGAGTTATTCTCTATTTTGATTCTTTCTTTTATTTCTTGTTTGGTTAATGACTGAAAATTATAGCTATAAATTATTTTATAATCGGTGTTTAGGTCTATTAAAGCTATATTGTTATTTTTAGAAGAACTAAACCCATAATTATGCATAGTTTCAATAAAATTTATGAATTCACTTTCACTTAATATATTGAGAGATTCACATACAAATTCTAACGATTGTGTTTTTGTTGGTTTTACTTGTGCATTAGGTATATAAGTCTTATGTGTTATTATTGCTTTTTGTATATAGTCAAATTTTGCTATTAATTTTTCTAAGTTCTTTTTTGTATAGCTCAATAAATGGTTTTTGTCAATTAAACGCCGAATTGTGATTTTATAAGTATTCATTATACAATAGTTAACGTATTAACTCTAAATATTTTTTGTAATATTGAGAGATTGTATTTATGATAGTTTATAAAATAGTTTAATGTTTTCTTTTATAGCGGCGAGATTTACGAGATATACGAGATTTACGATGTTTACGAGATTTACGAGGTTTACGAGATTTACGATGTTTACGACCACCCGCTAAAAATAATTCTTCTGGGAGTTCTTCATGGCTTAGATCTGGTCTTTCAAATTTCTTAGTTAGTAGTTCATTTACTTTTGTTAAAATCGGTAAAAAGCGCGTATAAGCCTCCCTTCTAATTTTATCTTTTGTTCCAGTATCAAGTATTCCTATAGTGTCGTCTTTAATAAAGTCAAGATGATTAAGAGCGACAGATTTATATACTATTAACTTCTCTAAATCATAGGTATCTAACATATCTTTTTGTGCTTTTATATACTCTTTATCAGTCATGTTAATATTTGTCATATCTGACCAAACAGATTCCCTGAGTTCCTCCTCATGGCTCATACTCCGTGTGTCGGGAGTTGAAACACTAGCATGAGACATGATTTTATATTATAATAAGAAAATAAAAATAGATATAGAAAATGCTAATTATAATAAGAAAATGCTAATTATAATAAGAAAATGCTAATTATAATAAAAATGCTAATTAGAATAGGGGGGTTGGTAGCACTCGCCAACCCTCCCTTCCCCAATTCTCTCCCCAATATTACAGTCAATATTCCATTAATAGTGCAATAAACACAATAATCATTATTAGCCTCTTTAATAGCAAAGCCGAAATCGGTGACATAACCACATACTAGTAGCAAAAATTATTGTAAGATTCAAAAGATTATAGAGAGAAAAAAGAAAAAGGGTTTCTTTTTCTTTTTATCCATGTTCACTTACTCCTCAACTTATGCCTTAGTCATCTTCGTAATCGCTTTCTTCGCATGCACTATCATAATGCGAGCTCGTAGTGCTTGCTGGTGGGACTGGATTTAGAACGTCGTTGTATGTTTTTTCCCACCGCTCGGCAGTCCAATTGCGGCACTTTGCAACACCATTCTTAATCGTCGTAATTAGCAACGTGCTATCGTTGCGATAGCTAACAATAAAGTCAACCCACATAGTATGCAGTCTTTCCCAGTCATATGGCATCGTTTTTAGCGACCACACAATCGCGCCACTAAAGTTTCCAATAGCTTTCTGAGCAGTCTTAAACTTCTTGGGCTTAAGCGGTTTCTGTTCAGATGCTTCCTCGTAAATAGTAAGCAACTTGTCCAAAATGCGTTCAGCATTTTCTCTCATGGTGCTGTCAATATTTAATGTTAGTGTTTTCTTCAAATCATCATAATTCTTTGTAATGCCCATAGATCCACCAGTCCACCCATGAACAATTCCATTAATTAATGCAACACAATTGAGCAGTTCATCATAGCGCTTTGGCTTATCTTCGTCGTTGCACTTAATAATTCCCCATACATTCTTTGCACGCTCATAAAATGTGCCGACAACTTCTTCGCCGCTACTATTTGTGGTCTTCATAAGCATTTCCTTCGTAAACTTTACAAGGCTCGTATGGCTATGCGCATGCAAACGCTCACCAACCTTTAATGGGGACCCATTTTGAAATCTGTCAAAAATCTCCACTCGTTCTTCTTCGCTTGCGTTGCGATACAATACTGTTGGAACAGTAAAGTGCACAAACCTGTGCTTCTCCATTTCCGACCACGTAGAATACAAGTTGCCTTGCAAGTCCGTAAATCCGTCGTCAATAAAGTCTTTTAGCGTTGTAAGACGCTGAAGCCCGTCTTCCAACCAATCTTGACGCATACTATCCCTAAAAATCAAAATTGACGGGCATGGCATATTCTTTTTGCACGAATCAACAAAAGTTTGGCGCTTTTTCAAAGTCCAAACGCTTGGATAGCGTTGGTGTTCCGGAATCTGAAGCTCTTCGTTGTTGAGTTCATCAATCAGCTCATGAAGCATCTTCGGGTTGGTGGCAAAAGTCATCGCCATATTATATATATTATGATTATGATGTATATAATATGTATATAGTGTATACTATTCAATTTTTTTAAAGTATAACATTTTCAGTTTGAGAGATTGTTATAGGCTATAATCCGCATCCTTTTATATAATCTCTCTTATATCTTATATATATATGAGAGATTAACCACTAAGCTAGCGTATAGTGTATTGTCTTATTATTAATAGCAAAGCCGAATTCGGTGACATAACCTTAATCTAGTAGCAAAAAACTTGTCAATCTCTCAACTAACTTACTTTTGGTTTTGGATAAATAGAATACATTCTAATCAACGCAACTATCATATTTTGTATAAAGTCATATGTTACATCTTTCTTATCTTTCTCTGTAGCAATTGCTCCTGCTAATGAACGAACCCCTCCTTTTGCTATTGTATCGCCTTTTGTGCTATCAAATAGTGCAAAAGTAATAAATGGACAGTTCACCCTCCACTTTGTCTCATAATCTGTTTTTATAGCATCCTTAAATGGATACATTCCTGCAGTACATGTTTTTAAGTAAGCTTCACTTTTATCGCATGGTTGTATATCTGTTACAACTACTGCATGGCCACTATATTTTATCATTATTTGGTTAAAATGTTCAGTCATCGGGATTAATTGTGAAAATGAATTACTGCTATCCACCCACATGATTACTTCTAATTTTTGTTTTCCATTAAATGCATTCGGATTCAGAGTTGTATTTCCTTCAATACTTGAGTTATTAAATATGCTAAATAATATTATTAATAACAATAGTGTTATTATTGCTATTCCTGCATTTTGTTTTAAAGATATATATTTTGTTATATTTTTTAATAGTCCTACTTTTGCCATTTATATAAATTATTATTATAATTTTATAATAATAATTTTTTATCAATATTTTGTTATACTTTAATAAAATTGAATAGCTTTTTTTTCATATTCTTCTTTGTAGTATACTAACACTAATACATAATCACTATGTCGACTCCTACTGTTATGCAGCTCGCTCAGCGTCTTGATCTTCTTGAGAAGCAACTTGCGCTCTTGCTTGCTAACCAAAACAAGACTCCTGATAGTCCTGTTGAGGAAAAGCCAGCTAAGAAGACCAAGGCTCCCAAGGCCGTCAAGAAAGATGTTTCATCTGATGACGAAAAGCCCAAGACTACACGCACTAGTGGCTATATCATCTTCAGTAAGGCCATGCGTGATGACGCTGTTAGCAAGCTTTCTGCTGACGGTGCCACATATAAGAATCAAGATGTTATGACCGAGCTTGGTGCTATGTGGAAGGCTCTTAGTGATGAAGACAAGCAACCCTGGAATGCTAAGGCCAAAGCTTCCAAGCCAGTCCTTGATGTTGATGCTAACTAAGAACATCTTTGTTTAGGGGGGTTATATGGGGTTAAAAAACACAAAAAAAAACCATTTTTTTTCTTTCTTTCTTTCTTTCTTTGCTTCTTTCTTTCTTTCTTTCTTTCTTTCTTTATCTCATTTGACTTTGTCCACGCTTCGGTCTTACTGTTATAAATTCACTACTTTTTGATACTTCCCTATTCTTGTGTCTCGTCTCACACATTAAATCATTTTGACCTATTCCTTTTATGTTTACTGCCTGATACTCATGTTCTCCCGTTGTCATCTTTTGCACCTCAAACTCTACATACTCTCCTTGCACCAAATACTTATATATTTCTTCCTTCACATTTAATGATGAGTGGTGTGCGAAAATAAAAAATATGTATTTTTTATTCATGCACTTCACAATAAATCGGTCTTTTTACAAAACAACCACGTCAAATCCCTCATCTGAACTCGGATTCTCAAAATGCTTTGTATATACACTATATGCAATTTTTGGAACTTGCTTATCTGCATCTCTCAGTTTATTACGAGCGTAAGATGTTTCTAGTGATGTTGATACATGAATACACGTAACAGACATATTATGCTTTTTGGCAAATGCCAAGTATTCGCTCCGCTTTTTAGAAGAGCTGTTTGTAGCATCAAACACAATAGACTTGCCCTCGTTAACACATGGCAAAGCAGCTTTAATCATTTTTGGGGAAGTTTTATGCACGTCACCTTGAATAAGGACGAATCTCTCATCTTCGCAAATACTTTTTGCAATAGTGCTTTTTCCCGACCCCGGATAACCAACCATAATAATCACTTGTTGGGACTCAAACAATTTAAGTTTGGGAATTTCCACAATTTCTTGTTCTTGTTTGATACCAAAGAAGTCCTCTGGACTATAACACTTGAGTCCAATATTTTGTGCAAACACCTTATCGCTGTCTGCCCAATCTCCCTTTCCTCCGAGAGCATCCCCAACAAAGAACGATTGTTCCTTGTCAACTTTGAAGGTTCCACAGAGCACATCATACAAAATCGGGTTCGGTTTGTAATCGCACTTGTCACTTGCGACAACAATAAAAACTGGAATTTGTAGAGTTTGCATTACATACTGAATTTGAATAACCTTCCATGGTTTGGACTGATTTGTAAAAACCACAATAGTGAAGCCGTCATCGTTGTAACGCTTAAGTTCGTCCGGAATGTTTGGATACAACCATTTCCAATCTTCAACATTTGAAGGCATGGTTTTACCGTCTTTTGGACACACCAGAGTATGATCATAATCAAATGATGCAATCTTTGCTTTCAGTTGTGCCTTGTTGATATTGTAAATAGTTGGTGCCATTTTTGCTATACATTAGGTTACTATAAAAAAATGGTTATCAATTTTTTTAAAGTATACAAGAAGATTAGAATTGATATATTTAGGTAATTTATATTATAAGTAATATGTATTTTTTATTATAAATAATATGTATTTTAAATATAGTTTATATGTATAACATGAGCGACGCGGTGGAACCACGTTATGAACCGGTTAAAAATGATGAGGACGATAAAGAAGACAACTCCACACAACTCGTTATTGAAGATAGAGAAGACAACCCTACACAACACATGGTTGAACATGACAAAGTTGGCGTTAGAATACAACATGATACCCCTAAAAAAGGCATAATATCTAGATTTAAAACGGGTGTTGCATCTGGACTGCGAAGTTTTATAAATAGTACACACAGTTTAACAGAAAAGGCTTTATTAGAACTTAATAGATTGGGCACAAACGGAGCCATTCCATCAAGATATGGAATGAAATATAAAATAGACACACAACTATATTATCTAACTGTTCTAGCAAATACAAATATGGCATTTGTACGTGATGGACGCGATGGAAGGTCATGGGGTTATAATTGGCGATTTGTAGGTTATACAGAAGATGCCTTCTATACCAAACCCTTTTTACCTAGTAGATATCCTTTAAAGTATGTTTTTTACTATGACTTTCCAGAGTCTACATGTTTTGTTCATAAGAACAATTTATTTGGATTATTTAGTCCTGAACAATTTGAATATATTAAAAATATGGATCCTCGTGGAGGACACTATTATAAAGGTCAGCATGAATTAACAGACAAAGGTAGGCAATTCATAGAAGATCTAGCAAAAGAATGTAATATAACACATAAAGATACAACAGGTAAAAACATTAGAGATATATTATTAAAATTATTATCGTTAACCATTCCAATTGGACAAGACATAATTCTAACTCTTGATATCTTTGTTAGTCTTCAGAAGGCATATGTCGATATATACAATTACTTAAATTACTATATTGCAATTAATATACGCGATAGAAGTCCTATATATTTAGTTACAAAAGTATTAGAGTCAAAAGCACCACAAATCAGTGGAGCAGTAATAACCGGTAATAGAATTCAATTATGTTTTAAAACCACATTATTTCTTCAGCCTTATCCAAACCCATTAGACGATAGAAGATATTATAACGATGATACACTCAACGAAGAGGAAACGCAAGAGGAGCAAAACTATATTGCATCGGGTATAAATAAAGGACGTGACCTAAAAATAACAAAAATTAGTGATAAACATATTGATGAGCTAGATCGTTTTAGTGCCAACGCCCCAACAAATCGCAGCGATTCGGGTGGAAAATCTAGAAGAAGAAAATCTATGAAAAGAAGAAAATCCATGAAAAAAAGAAAGTCTATGAAAAAAAGAAAATCTAAGAGAAGAAGATAAGTTTCTTTATAGAAAAAATATACGTTACAAATATGCTTTATGCTTTATGCCTTATGCTTTACGATTTATGCTTTATGCTTTACGCTTTTCGCTTTATACTTTATGATTTACGCTTTACAAAGAATCACCACTAGGATAAAACTGAAACTCAAAAGGTGTGTCTCTCAAAATGTTTCGTGTGTTATCGCAATCCTTTAATGCGCTCCATAAAGAATTTACCAAAGTTAGGCTGTGACTTCTTAGCAAAAATCTGCTATCGGGTGTCAAACGATCATTATAATATGTTTCACAATCAATAGATTCATCATAGCTCTCTGCTAACTTTTTTGCTTCATGTAATAGTTCATTAATACGCAATAATTTAGTAAGCACAGGAACAACATGTGTTTCATGTGCATTATGTGCTTCAAAATGTTTATGTTCTTCGATATAAGCACTTAATCTGCTCCATTTTGTATCAAGCTCTGCTTGTTCTTGTGTGTTGAGTTTTTCATATTCGAGTTTTTCCTTTTCTTGTTCCTTGTGTGCTTTTTCCATAGCAAGAGTATCTCTATATGACCATACAAGAGTTTGTGATTGCTTACAATATGTCTTAGGACTACGCACCTTAACACATCTCCACTTACCGCCGACCGAATTACAAGGAGTTGGACCAAATTCTACATATTTGGTCTTGTCTTCAAGAATATCCGAGTAAAACACTTTTGCTTCTTCTGTTGTACATAGCATTTTTACAAAGATAGTACACTTATCAGGGATTTCATTTGGAAAAATGGTGACGTTTTGAACGCAGTTTGGTCCATAGAGATAGTTAAAAATAGTTTCTACAAAAGACGCATCAATAGTATCCGTAAGAGAAATGCAAATCGTAAGAGTGCTCATTTGTCTTATGTTGTTTAAAAATAAAAAGAAAAATAAAAAGAAAAAGAATTCAATTTTTTTTGAGAAAAAAAACACAACATGCCCCCCACGCCCTTAGCACTATTCTAGTTTTTAGATCAGATGCGTGTAATCTTGCTTACACTACTCTTCATGTGAGGAAGTTGTTCATTTGCAGAAGCAAGACAATGAACTATGCTGTTACTGTGCCATCGCAGACGCTCTAACTGCTCTTCAAAGTGCACAAGCTCTTGAGAACGCTGTTGCGTACAGTCTTGCACCGTTGTTGCATATGCTTTTGCTCTTAAAAGTGCATCGTCTACGTTACTTCTGCAGGCTTTTGCACACTCTTCCGTTTCTTTAATGAGGCGCTCTAATTTTGTCACACTTGCCGGGACAGGTTGAAGCAATTGAAGCTTTCGCGACCACTCATGATAGTCACCTTCCACTTTACGCCGCGACCGATCGAAGCTCAACTTCACACACTTCCATACATGCTTTTTATCCACCTTGACCCCTTCAACATACTGATAAAACGGCACTTCCAAGAACACATGGTCTCCGCCGTTCAGCTTTGAACACATGTGTAGTGCTTCTTCCGTCCAACACACCACAGTCACCTCGAGCCTGTAAAACTGCGTCCCGTTTATAATCATCGGAAAGAATCCAATTGAGAGAACACAGTCTTTTCCATAGACTGCTTCGAACGCCGCCTCTACGAACTTGTAGTCCATGAACTTGTAGAGCTTGATGCGAGGAACGCAAATATCAATAAAAATGTTCATCGCTTTATAATCTGAGGACATAAGAAATATTAAAAATAAACCTAATCAATTTTTTTTTACGCTACAAAAACAAATATTACCAACCTGTTCAATTTATATTTAAAAATTATTTGAATACAATTTAAAGACATTATTATTATTATTATAAATGGATTTGAATATATATCAAAAAAAAGTCTTATCCCAATGGGGACAAGATGGTGTTTTAGAAGCTATTTTTGATAAAATTGGTACTACAAATAAATATTTTGTAGAATTTGGAAGTTCTGGTAACGATAGTGGAATGGGAAATACTGCATATTTAAGAAGAAGGGGGTTTTCTGGGTTATTGATGGATGGAACAGAAAAACCATATGGAAATGATGTGATGGATAGACAATATAAGGTAGAAATTGAATTTATATCTGCTTCAAATGTAAATAATTTATTTGAAAAATATAATGTTCCGTCCGAGTTTGATTTATTATCTATAGATATTGATGGTCAAGATTTTCATGTATGGAATGCACTAAAAGGTTATAATCCACGCGTAGTTTCTATTGAGATGAATTATCATATGGCGCCCGGTAAAGATTTAGTATTATACTACGACGATAACTTTATGTGGCGCGGAAATGAACGTAGTGGGGCAAGTGTAACTGCTTTAAAACATTTAGGAAATAAAAAAGGATATTCACTAGTTGCGACTTGTATGTCTGATGCAATTTTTGTTAGAAATGATTTAATTTATGATAACAATAACTCTCCCCTATTTTTAAATATAAACGACGAATTTGAGTTAGTAAAACTAAATACAGATATTTCTCTTGAAAATAAAAAATATAATATGCGCGACAACCATTTTGATAATATGCCCGAATTTTATCCCTCGCGTAAATATTTATAAATTAGTTTGATAAATCGGCATACTAAATATAAATACACGTAAAAGTTATTATTGTCTAAATAAAAACATCTAAAAATCTAATAATATTATTAGGTGTTTTTAAGAAACATAAACTACATTTGGACCATGTTCCCAATCTTTATATTCGATTGCTTTTGATGTTGATTTAGGTAATGCTAAAAGACGCTTAAGTGCTTCCAATCTTTTTTCTGTTGGATCTAATGCCGGACACTCTTTTTGAATTTGTCGCGACAAATGTTTCCATCTCCATTCAAATTTTAATGCTTCATTATAACTCGGAAAATTCTCTACATAACAATAATAACTCCACATCTCACCTTTAGCTACTTTTATTGATGTGGCATGTGCGCCGCCAACAATTAATTTATTATGTTGCCTAATACGTCTATCTAAATCAACGGTTGCACCAATATATGTTGAACCATGCGTTGACCTAATAAAATATACATAACTCATAATTTGTGGTTATTAATAAAGTGTATTATTTTAAAATATTTATAAAAACGACTTAAAAGCATAAAACTAACTATACTATATGTAATTTTACATATATGGTGGTTATGTAATTTTACATATATGGTGGTTATGTAATTTTACATATATGGTGGTATGTCCGAGTGGTTAAGGAGACAGACTTGAAATCTGTTGGGCATAGCCCGCGCAGGTTCGAACCCTGCTACCACCGTTTTTTGTGACACCGTGCCCGAGTGGTTAAGGGGATTGATTGCTAATCAATTGAGCTTTGCTCGCGCGAGTTCGAACCTCGCCGGTGTCGATCATTTTTATTTAGCTTACATTAGCTAAATGAAAATAAATAGTGTTAGTTGCGATGGCTTTGCTACTTTTTATGATACTGCGTTTGTTTGTGCTTCTATATGATAGTTCCTGGTCTTTTTACACATTTGCTTTTCCAAAAATACTTGAACAACACCTCGCTTATCTTTATTATTCTTAGCAAGTAGCTAATTAGATTTATAATATAAATATATATTATAAATGAAAAACATAATATATCAAGAAAAAAAGAGAACTTATAAAAAATACAACAAGACACAATTTAGGAATTTTAACAAGCATATTAATTTGATCAGTAAAATGAAAGGAGGAGTAAACTGGTCACTGTTTGGTAAAAGTAGACAGTCTGTCGACGCTATTATATGGAAAGAAAAGTTAGATACGCTTCTTACAAAAATAAAGACCGATACAACTTTCAAGGTGGCTGGTGCTCCTTTAGGTCCTCCTCTCTACAAATATACAACACAAGAAGAGGCGATAAAGCAGGTTGAAGACGCTTTATATGCTAATCAAAAAATATCAGAAATAGAAAGACGGAAATTAGAGTCATATATTATGCATTATATAACGAGACAACAATCTGAAATATCATTTAAAAACGGCGACCTGAATACCTTGACTCATTATTTAATTCCTTACTCAGTAATGAGAACAAGAGCACAAAACCTTCTTGAAAATATAAATATACTTGATTATACAGAAGAACTGGGAGACTGGGCAGACTGGCTTGAAAAATATATACAGTTCCTAGATACTTATACATATTTTAGTGATAAGCAAGACAACGAGATTATGGAAAAGCTGATATATATGGAGAAGAAGGTAGCGCTCTTGAGGGATCCGGATGCGAAGGCAGCTACCGATGCGAAAGTAGCTGCCGATGGGAAACTAGCTGTTCCATTTGATTCTGACCAGTTAAAAACAAACGGGCTCACAGAAAAACAGGGAGGAAAAAGCAAGCGTATATTTAAAAGAAATGTAAAAAGTAAAAAGAGAAGTAAAAAGAAAAGTAAAAAGAGAAGTAAAAACTAATTAATTATTACTTCTCTTTTTACTTCTCTTTGTAGCACGGCGCTTTTTTTTGGTTTTCTTCTTTTTTTTTGAGAATCTTGACAAACTACCTCCTTCATGGCCTCGTCGCCATTTGTCAAATTGCTCATAATCTGGTTCTTGTTCATCAGTTGTTAATTCATACGATGCTTGGGGTTTAGGCTCGACAGGGCGCTTTGGTGCAGATGGCATATCAGGTAGTAATGGATCAAATTTATCATGTAATACAGATGCAATCCTCTTTAAATAAAACTCTTCTAGTTGTGCTAGATACTCTTTGGTTTTAAGCTGGAATACTTGACTTATTTTATCGGGCAATTGGATATTACCAGTCTCAAACATATCTACGGTGATCGCGGGGTTAATCTTTATAAGCTCTTCTTTACTTTTAGAATATAATTCGGAAATAATAGTATTGATTTGTTCAGTTATTTGACTGTTTAAAGATGTATTATATATTTCTCCACTTATTCCTTGTATAAATTGATGAAGTTGTGGTTTATACGTGGAATATACTTCACTCTCCATCTTTGTCCGCAAACTATATATAGCTTGTCTTGTGTCTGGTTTGTCTGGTTGTATGGTTTGATTCTGCGGTGTCGTTGTTGGTGGAACTTCAGGAGGTGTAATAGCAACTTGCTGGAGTGGTTTTTTTGTTCCAAATAAACCACCCAAACTAAACATTATATATATATATACATATAAAAATGCTAAAAAAATTGAATTGGTTTTTTCATATTATTTTTATATTATTAATAATCTCAATAATATAAAATGAGTGATAGCAAATTTGTAATTAAATCAAGCATTTCAAAATCTAATAGGCCTGTTTGTAAAAAAGTGCATCCTGCGCCTGTTGATGTTGTACAACAAGTTACTCTTAATGACAGATGGAAAAATGATTATCTTGATTATAAAGTCAACAAGACCGCGTCTAGTTTACAACATAAACAAGTTACTCTTAATGTTAGATGGATGGATGATTGTGTTGGTTAAAAATCTATAAGCTTAGAAAAACAATAAAAACGATACTTTTTTTTTCATACTTTCACAAGTTGTTCGTCTTTAAGTAATTTTGGTTCAACATTATTAATCATAATAAAATCTTTTTTGCGTCTAGTATAACTGCACACATATAGCGAGCTTAAACAGCTCATAAGAAATAATAATGCTAAATTATTAGCATATATTTTTTCTAAAAATTGTATAATAGTGCTAAAGGTAGCACTATCTATAATAACAATATCGTCAATATTAAATATGAAATACTCAATATTTGACATATTAGTATTATAATATGTTTCAAAATTTATTGGCAAAATATTAGTGTTATCCATTTATAATATATTATAATATAATATTTAATATAATATAATATTTAATATAATATTTAATATAATATTTAATATAATATTTAATATTTTGTTATACTTTAATAAAATTGAATAGCTTTTTTTTTATATTCTTCTTTGCAGTATACTAACACTAATACATAATCACTATGTCGACTCCTACTGTTATGCAGCTCGCTCAGCGTCTTGATCTTCTTGAGAAGCAACTTGCGCTCTTGCTTGCTAACCAAAACAAGACTCCTGATAGTCCTGTTGAGGAGAAGCCAGCCAAGAAAGCCAAGGTTGCCAAGCTTTCCAAGAAGGAGTCTTCTTCTGATGATGAAAAGCCTAAGAAGAAGCGCACAAGTGGCTATATCGTCTTCAGTAAGGCCATGCGCGAAGATGCAATTGCTAAGCTTTCTGCTGACGGTGCCACATATAAGAACCAAGATGTTATGACCGAGCTTGGTGCTATGTGGAAGGCTCTTGGAGATGAAGACAAACAGCTTTGGAATGCCAAGGCAGTTTCTGGTGGCGACCTGGAAGTTTCAGAGTAAATGTTGAATATGTTCTATAGTGTTTAAATAATATAAAACAACAAAAAAAAGCATAAACTTTTTTTTTGCATATAGGTTGCAATTATTAAAAAACAATAATTATTCTCTCTTATATATAAAATTAGCTTTGCTTTTTCATTATAGTTACGCCATTTTCTATTATTCCTTGAACTTTATAGTCGGCATCTAGTAGTGCCCCATTATTAGTCTTATAATAGTCTTTATTATTATATACTACTTCTTCTACAACATGATATTCAAAATTAGGATCTTCGGGTAATGTATTGCTTTCGGTAATAATATTGCAAACTTTTTTTGGTCTCCCTCGTGGTCGTTTTTCTTTTATTTCTGTTGAAACATTTTTTTTATCTAGAGTTAGTGTTTGGCTTAATTTAATATTATTATTGTTTATAATAATAATAAATTGTTTTTCATCAATATTTAATCCATCTGAAAATAATTTCACTAGCTCACTAAGTAACATGTTTTATGTATTCTAAAAATATTTTTTTATTTCAATTTTTTTGACCCTTTTTAACACTATTAATACATTAATTAGTATAACTATTTACAAATTTATATTTGCCATTCTCTTTTTCATATTTTGCAATAATTTGGGGGTTTTTGCTATTATATATAATATCTTCTGATTTATAAATATTATTATTTTTATCAATAAAATAATTAATGCCATTTATTTCTTGTAACCAAATTTCAAGTTCAACATTTTTAACAATTTCTTCATTATTATTTGGAGTTATTACTCCGTGGGGTCGATTTTTATCGTGTGTTCCACAAAAATCTGCATTTGTTTGTTTTTTTCGAGTACATTGCTCTCCACATGCTTTTTTTGCAATACATCTATCATAAAATGGAATTACAGATTTAGACCGTTTGCGTTTGGCAAAGTCATCTTTTGTAATGTGTAATCTATCTATATCAAATATAAATTTCAATAAGTCACTTTTTTCTTCAAATTTAATACTTTGATTTTCATCAACATACGATTTAATGGCTAATTTAAAATTAGTTACATATTCTAACACTTTATCGTTAATACGCTTTTCCATAATAATATTAACACTATACATTCTTTTAAGTTATAAATTTAATTCAATTTTAAATTAAAAAATTGAAAATTGAAAAATGAAAATAATTATAACAATTATAAAATAATTGCAAAATTCAAAATGGCAATAGTTACAAATCCTGCAAGTATAGCTCAATCAACATTAAGCATAGAGCAACAACTATGTTTTGACAAATATGTTAATGGAGAGAATTTGTTTATAACAGGACCTGGTGGAACAGGTAAATCATTTTTAATTAAAACAATAGTGAAACATGCTGAAAATAATAATAAAGTTATTAAAGTATGTGCTCTTACTGGATGTGCTGCAATATTATTAGAATGTAAGGCCACAACACTACATATGTTTTCTGGAATAGGATTGGCAAATAAAAAGAATGATATTATTGTTAATGAACTTTTTACAAAAAACAATAAAAAGTTGAAGAATTGGAAAAACTTGGAAATTCTTATTATTGATGAAATTAGTATGATGTCATTAAAAATTTTATTACTATTGGATTTGATTGCAAAAAAATATTACAGAAATGACAAACCATATGGAGGATTACAAGTAATTTTTACAGGGGATTTTTATCAGCTTTCTCCTGTATTCTCAAATGGTTGTGAAAAAGAAGAGACCATGTATTGTTTTCAGCACGAATTATGGGATCAATTATTTCCAAAAGCAAATCAAATTATCCTTAAAACTATTTTCAGGCAAAATGATGAATTATTATTGAAGGTATTAAAATACATTAGAAAAGGACAAATTACTCCATCTACACAACTAGTATTACAATCACGACTATTTGATAAATCCAAACTAGATGTCTTGAAAAAAGAGAAAGTTTTGACTATTCTCTCACCAATAAAGAGGGATGTTGAAACTTTAAATGCAAAAGAATATGCTAAGTTAGAAAAAGGAATTCAAGAAAATGAATATGTTATGAGCTATGTTGATTTAAGTGATAATAGTGATGGTCTTGAAAATACAAAATTGTTATTTGACTTATATCTTAAAAGTAATTATGGTCTTAAAAAAGACTATGAATTTTTGGCAAATAACCTTATGGCTGAAAGTACTATTAAACTAAAAGTAGGGGCCCAAGTTATGTGTATAGCAAATATTACACTATGTGGTGAATTACAAATTGCTAATGGAAGTCAAGGTATTGTAGTCGGATTTAATGAAAAGTCTATGCCATGTGTAAAATTCAATAATATTGCTAACCCTATAACAATTACTAATTATGTTTGGAAATCAGAGCATAATAAACGTGTTGGAGTTAGTCAAATTCCGCTTATATATTCATGGGCTATAACTATTCATAAAGCACAAGGCTTGACATTAGAAAATGCAATTATTGATATTGGAAGCAACATTTTTGCTTATGGTCAAACATATGTAGCATTATCTCGTGTTAAATCACTAAATGGTCTTTATTTAACACACTTTGATTACACAAAAATATTATGTAATCCTATTGTTAAACAATTTTATGGAGATAATTAATTTATTAATCCACTAAATTAAAAAAAAATAACTGAAATAATCGTGAATTTTTTATTGTTTCACCAAAGTATTCCGTTACAGCATGAATGTATTGGGCATCAAAAATTACAAGTCTATTATAAATATTTCCAACACTATCTACAATTTCCCATGGAGTTTTATCAATATGTTGTTCGTTATGATTTAATAATGAATCATACCAATCATGTTTTGAGAATATTTCGCCTGTTCTTAACTTATATTTTTTATGTCGTAAAAAGCTTGTTCCACAATTAATAGGAGCATCCGGTGTTAAGTATACAATTCCAGCATATTTCTGACTATCACAATGATATACTATTCGCGTTGAACCATCACACCACTGAAAACAACCATTTGTGCTATAATTCCATTCTCCATGATTATTTCCATGTGGAATAGTCTTATGTAATAATTTTTCAAATAATTCTTTTGTCCCATCTAATATTTTTCTTCCAGACTCACAGCGATAACCTACTGCTCCGTGATTTCCTGGTGGTTTATATTCTAAGCCTAACGCATACTCTCTTAGTGAATCTGGATTCTCGTAAAAATTATCTATTACAATAATATTTGGTTGTAGTTTTGTGCTAATATTATAACTAAGTGTTAACATTTTATTATTTTCATTATTTTTATTATTTTCATTTTTATTTAAACCATATAATATATTATCCAAATATTTTGATTTTCTAAAATCAAAATCAAAATCAGAAAAAAATATACTATTATTTGGATTATTAAAAGGATATTTATAAATAGAACTACGATTTTCAGAAGTAATATTTTCTGGATAATTATTCCATTTTTTAACATAATAATATAAATTTTTATACTTAGAGTTTGTCATTCTAATATATAAATCGTCTGATGCTTTTTGTGTATTACTTCCTGTTATATTATAATTACATGTATCGCCATGTAAATAACCATGCTCTAATTTATTTATTATTTTAATTGGTTTATTTAATAAACGCATCATATAATCAAAGTCTTCAAAGTATGCCGGATAATAATTCACATCAAACAAGCCATATTCTTTCACGGTCCAGTCACGAATTAAAAACACATCAAAACTACCAAAATGACTTAATTCTGGTAGAAAGCACGGCTTGCCATGTATAAGACCGGCATCTTTATTATTTTCAGAGCACTCATATAATTCTTCTAAAAATCCAGGCATAAAACTCACATCATCATTTAAAATAACCCAATATGGAGAAAATAAAAAGGATTTAATAATTGTATTCCATCCATCGGCACATCCCAAATTATATGGCATATGATACACTTTCATATTTTTTATGAATGGATGTTTTTTAGATACAATAATATCCAAGTCGCGTGCCAAACATGCAGCATTATTGTTAATTATAATATAGTTTTCAATAGGATAATCAATACTTTCTAGCTGTTTTTTTATCCATTTTGTAGTGGTGCATACCAATACACCAACAACGGCAAGTGCTTTTTTTGCAACACCAGTAACTAAATTAATAGCCAATTTTTTTATATAAATTCCATCTCCATTATTATAACACCAATTATCAATTTGTTCAAGTTTATTTATCCGAGATTTCACATAACCTAATGTATTAATAGCAACAACATTTGAATCATTATACAACATATATAACATTATATTTATATCCGCTTTTTCTATTTTAGAAATATCATTTCCTATTTGATCGTGACAGGGAAAAAAATCATAATTAGATTCTATAAATTTCACAAGGTCAACTTTATTAACATTTACCGAGGCTTTTATAACAGGCACCAAATTTTCTTGGCTTTCATAATTTTTGTGAAAGGCCTTATATTTTTTACAACTAATACTATTTAAAATATTATTTAACGGTATTGTGAGAACATCTATGTTATTTTGGATATATCTTTCTATATTAGTGCTATTTGGAAATAATAGCATTTTTTTGTATATTTCAATTGCTTCGCCTATTTTACCTATTTTTATAGCGCTATTTGCTTTTTGATAATATAGGTTGCTCTTGTTATAATCAATATTATGCATAAAGTTTCTCTCTTGTGTAGTTTCTAATACATTAATTCCCAATGATGCATACATATAGGAGTCTAACCAATTACCTCTTAATGTGTTATTAATGCCTCTAGAAGAAAAGTATAATGATGCAATATAATATGGTTCGGGCGAATTTGGCGATGCGCAAATAGCCTGTTTTATAAGATGAAGTTCTTTTGAGTCCCGTTCTTGCTGTTTGTTAATACATAATGATGCTCTAATTAATGATTCACAAGCCAATATATTATCATGTGTAAATTCTGCGCATCGTAAATAAAAGCTATATGCTGCTACAACCTGTTTTTCTAATTCATAACTATATGCTAAATCAAAGTTATATAGTGGGTTGTTTGGTTCACTTATATATTTTAAGAGGTTGGTTTTAATTTGTTCCATAATATATTATTTAGTGTATTCTTTTTAAGTTTTAAAGCATAGCAAGAATTATCTTGATATCCAAAAACAATTATTACATTATTGCCAATTATTTCCAAACCTATACAAAATTCTATTTTAGAACTCATAAAATTAAAACTAGAACTAATATATTGTATTGAGAAATCGGTATTCCATAGTACAAAACGATGGAAATAATTAGCATTTTTATAACCATTAAAATTTGTTGGTTGAAAATCGCATTCGTGAATAATTGATAAATAACTATTATTATCCCATTCAACCAAGTGACTACCGCCTCGTAATTCATAAGGAAAATTCAATTTATTAGTGTTAGAATATATAACTTTTGATGTTTTAGTGTCTAAATTTGCCTCAACTACTTCAACTGGATTAGTCCATCTAACAAAATGAAAAGGTCTATTTTTTATAGGCATCCAATTTTTATCACAATAATTAGAGACATTTGGTGACTCGATCCTAATTCTATTTACTTCATTTACTTCATTTGCATTCAAATTTATATTTAATTCTGAAAATTCCATTCGTCCTTGCCCATTTGTTGTTGTATCTCGTCGAACACCAATAGCATAATATTTATTATTCCAATTTACTAATCTTGCATCTTCAAGTCCTATAAAACACCATAAAGGCTGTTTATCATGTTTGGCTGTATTAATTTTATTATAACTTTCTAATTCTAATGTTTCGGGATTTAATGTACAATAATAATTAATTGTTTTAAGTGTTAAGTCATTATCTTTATGGTAATATGAAACAGGTCCTTCATATGTACTTTGATATTTTTCTTCACCTTCACAACAATGTAATGTATATTCAACAGATCTTAATATTAAATGAAGTATATCATTATGATAACATAGTGAACCATTACATAAACCATATGTAATACACGTATCCTGTTTTATATAGATTGGTTGTATAAGTGATTCTTTATCTTCTAAGATTTCTTTTACTAGGTTATCAAACATTTATAATAAAAACATAAATTGTATTTAAATTAAGTAACAACACTATTTAATTTAAATAATTAAAGACATAATCAAATATTAGATTTAACTTTATTTATAAATCAATACGCAAAGGTCCTAAAGTTGTCAGATGCTGATGCATTCCTCATATTTTCTAAATATTTCATGACATTAAGATAACCAACTAATTCCTGCTCAGAAAAAAAATTATCATTTGTCTGCACAATAGATTTAAGCTTTTTTCTATATTGTATAACATTAGAGTTAATTGTATCAAGTAATTCTAGAATGTTTTGAGTGTCAGATTTATTAAAATCACTTATTGGTAATTGAGTTATAAATGGAATAATTATTGCCTGATATAACTCAATAATAGCATAAGGGGATTCATCAGGAATATCTTCCCTTGCTAATTTTTCAAAAATTGTTGGAAACCTTTGGTATATATTTTTTATCTCATCATTATTAAGTCTAATTGTTTCACTATTTACCAAAATTTTTTCTTTTATTGTAGATGAAATAGGATCAAGCGAGGTTCTTGGCTGATGAACAGCAACTGCACTTATACCCGGCCTTATATGTATATCACTAGTATGAAGAGGAGATGAAGAACTACCCCGGATCCCCGAAGTCATATACTTAACGGTTTGTGTGCCAGGAATTATATTCATAATACGAAAACCACGACCCCTGTTAGTAGGTATTGGGGGTACACGCTGACTAGGGAAAGGATCACTACCAGCATTATTACCATAAGCATTAGTAGGTCTTCGTCTACCGAGATTTCTAAGACTTGTAAACATACCCCCTATTTTTCTTTTTTTTACGCTTCTTCTATTTTGCGCTTTTTTTACTTTAGTTTTTTGTCTATTTTTATAATACTGTTTTACTAAAGTTTTATTACGAGCCATATAATATATATAAATTTTTTAATTTATATAAATTAAAAAATATATAAATTAAAAAATTTACATTCAAAATGTTGGGTAAAAATAGAATAATTAGTTTTATTAATACTAGTTATATAATAATTAACAAGTAAAATCATATTTTATAGAGATTTGAGCTTTCATTTCTTTTGAAAATCTATCATATTGATGAACTATCCAAGATAGTTCGTCGTTTTTATTTACTATTAATTTATCGTCATTAATTTTATGTACATCATTACACAGAGTATTTACCAAATTATCTGCATTAGAAAGTAGTTTGATATTACACTCTAATTTATTTAAATATAACATATAGTTATGTAATCCTTGATCGAGATTTATAACAATATTATAATTTTTAATATAGTAACACATCATTTTAACATATTTTATTATGGCATCCTTTTTTCCAATCGTTGTTCCACAACATATAACTTGATTGTCTTTTATTTTATCATATATTTGTTCATTTAGCAAATGCTCAATCATTTTAATCCAGCGCGCATTATATACCTGTTCTTTTTCAAAAGTTATTCCTTCTAAAAAACCATAAATATCCACATCTTTATCATATGGATAATCTTCTATATTTTTTTGAAAAAGAACATCTCGCGAATCACAAACTAATAAATAATCACAATCTAAGTTTAACTTGCTCAATAGCATGTCTATGCAAAAAAACCTGTGACAGTTTATATGAGTAGTTTTTGTTAGATTATCTTTTACTGGGAAAATATTTTTGTATTTTGCTTTTAGCTGTAAAATTACTGGTTTATCAAACTCATTAACAATTATGTGTATTTTTCCCGAGAATCCAGTATCATTTAATGATCCTACAAATCGTTCAAATACTTTATAATCATAACCAGAACAATATGTTATAACATCAATTTTAACCATTTTCTTATTCTTAAATATATAAATATATTTATATATATATTTATATATATATATATTGAACTAAAATAAAATAAAAATAATATGTTATGCTATCCGTTTTAATATAGTTAATCCATTATTGTTTTTATAATGTTTTTCTACTATCCAGTTGGAATTGGCATTTAAAAATTCAGCTATTGCAGGTATTAAGCCTTTTACTATTTCATCTCTGGGAATTTTTGTAATACTTGCTAATATATCTATTTCGTGTACATTATAACGCATTCCAGTATTTCGTAAAGTTTCTCCATATATACCATCTATTTCTGTATCATGCATAATTATATATTTATTTGTTATTTTTGAAAATTTTGCCAGTTCTCTCTTTAATTGCCCATAAACATGCCAAGTATCTATAAAGGTTAAATCATATGATTCTCCTTCTAAAAAGTCTAATTCTAAATTGTTGCGCCATTCATATTTAACTGAAATAGAATTGAGTTCTGCTATTTTTAAAAATTCGTCAATATCACATTTCTCAATATCATTCAAAAAAATTTGTTTATTGGTTGGACTTGTATTTTTTACTAAACCATATAGTAATGCATATGAGCTTACAACCCCTCTAACACCAGTTTCAAAAGCAGAACTACATTCTTGAGCATAGTCTTTTAATGTTGGTAAATGCTCGTTTATATCAGAACGATGGTTGCAAAGATGCAAAAATTTAGTTTCTAAAATATCCATACTAATAGATATATAGTATTATATACAGCCTTTATACTATTTTAATATATATATATATATATATATATATATGTATTGGCATAATCCAAGAAAAGAATGGATTAAACACCATTACAATTTACTAGTGTATTAAGAATTTTGAAATTAACTCTGGGATTTATAATTAATGCGCCGAAAAACATATTGCTTGATCCGCCTAATATATAATCACATGTCGATGCTAAATATACATCTGTAAAACTTTGAATACATTCGTTTGCATAGTCAATTTCAATTATGCTAGAAGTATTGCCAGAATATACGTGTATCCAATCACATTTTAAGGTGTCTACCATATTCTTATCTTGTAAAAATATTATTTTTTCTCCAAAAACATCAGTAAATTCTTTTAATACAATTTTATTATTAGTTACTAAAAATAGTTTCTCATAATTTTGCATAACTACTATTGATTCATCAATAATATTTTTTATATAGTCTTTTTCGTTTCCTTTACTATAATGTCGTGGAGATCTTACAAAAACAGCTACTGTTTTTCTTGGATTAGGTATCAATTTTAAATTATTCTTAATATGATTTTCTAAAAATGGGGTCCACTTAAATTTATTATAACATTCATTATATAGTAGGCGAATTTGTGGTAACAATGGATGAATATAAGTAGAATAGTTACAAAGTATAAAGCCATCTCTAAAATTATTTAATGGATAAGGAAATAAACCGTCACCATTTTTTGGAAAAAGCACAGTAACACTGTTTGTCTTATCTAAAAGGTCTGCTTTATTATATTCACGAATTGGATAAAACATCTTTTCCCAAATATTCTCACAGTTTTCATATATTTTAGTATCTATATCGTTAAGATCATCTGGATCCATAGATTTACTTGCACGACTTATAATATATGGCACAATTATTCTATTATTACTATTAACTAGTTCCCAAGTCAAGACTTTAAAAAAATTGCTGAAAAATCCCCAAGCATTTATTACTATTAACATATTAAATACAATAATATATAATAATAATAATAAATATTTAAATATTTAACACTTATTATTAATATATATATACAAATTAATTAAAGCTAATTTATTAATTTTAATATATAGTTTGCTATGATTTATATTGAAATTATGGGAGGACTTGGAAACCAATTATTCCAAATTTTTTGCGGTATTGCATATTCGCTTGATAATCGTATTCCATTTAAAATAAATGCTACTAAATTTGATTTAGTATCACCTCATCATAGTATTAGTAAAAGACCCACCTATTGGAACAATTTTCTTAGCAATCTCTCAGTATTTACATATCAACAACAATTAGCAATTCCAACTTATAGAGAAGAATCTTTTAAATACAAAACAATTCCATACATTACACATGACTTTAAACTATATGGATATTATCAAAGTTATAAATATTTTAATACACATTTTAATCAAATATGTAGATTAATAAATTTAGAACATCAAAGAACAGCCGTTAAAGATAAATATAAATATTATTTTAATAATAATAAAATAATAAGTATGCATTTCAGAATCGGAGATAGTATTATAAATCCAGACTTTCATATAATTATGAAAGTTGAATATTTTAGTAATGCTTTGAAATTTATTATAAATCAAGAAAAACATATACAAAATTTTGATATATTATATTTTACCGAAGAAATAGATAAAAATACAGTAGAAGAAATGATTGCTAAGTTAAAACTAGAATTTTTACAGTGTAATTTTATTAGGTGTAGTTTTGATATACCCGATTGGGAACAGCTATTATTAATGAGTATATGCGATCATAATATTATAGCAAATAGTACATTTAGCTGGTGGGGAGCATATTTTAATAATAATATTGATAAAATTATATGCTATCCTTCACAGTGGTTTGGAAAAAAATATAATATAGATACTTCAGAATTATGTCCCGAAAATTGGAATAAAATAAGTATTATATAGAATATTAGCCATACTTATTACCAATAACAACCATTTTCAATCATTTTATAGTTTTGTGGTCTATATTCGTGTGGAATTTCAGTAATCCAATAGTTATTATAAGGTAAGTTTCCGGCCATTTTTTCTTTCGAAGATAAAATTCCAAAAATAGTTTGAATACTTCCACCTAAATATATAGCATCTTTATTGAGTTCGCTATGTATTTTATGACATAACATATGCCCATAACAACCACATCCTAACAGCGCAATATCAAAATCTAAAGCTTTAATTTCATCAAACATAGCTTCCAGAGTTTCGTGATAATTAGCATGTGGACCATTATTAAAAAAACAATATGGAAATTTAATAGTTTTCAGAGCTGCTAACTTTGGAAACTTTTCATAAATCCTATATACATTTCCCGAACTATATTGTTTTTCAATAAGACCATCAAAACTAGATACACATAATACCTTCTTATTTCTCATATAATCAAAAATACTATCAATTCTATCATAAAAATGCGTTCCATTCATAGATTGATAGTTGGTAATATTATATTTGTTAAAAAAATCAGTTTTATACTTGTTAAATAATGGAATCATGGCATCGCTCATATACATTTCTGCTTTTTTGCACCCACCAACACTTATTTCAAGATGATTTATAAAGGCAAAATAATTTTTTGTAAATGCAGTATCATCAAAATTAAAATATGTGCCCTTTACTGCTTTATCATAGTAACCGGCAGTTGTATATAACCAGTTTGTATAATTTCTTAATATATGTGATAACTGTTTTTTTAATTCTGGCGGTTCATTTCCATATTTGATTATATAAGATGCAAATAATAAATGTGTTTCTGTGTTTCCCAATCTTACTATTTTCATAATATAATTACTTTAAATTAATTATCTTTATATAATATTAGAAAGTTATTATTTTGTTTTTGTCAAATAAAACTCTTTAGTAAATCATTTACATGTAAATGATTTCCTCGTGCATTAAATGCGCTAGCACTATGACAACGATGTAATACATGACATTCTTCTACATTATAAAATGTCTTATTTTGCTTCCGTAATCTTAACCAAAGGTCATAGTCTTCTAGGTCAATATCTTTCCAATAGCACAACTCTTTTCTAATTATTGCACTGCTATTAATAATAGGATTAACAGTAAAAAAATTAAAATTACTTATGTTGCCTAGTGGTATTTGTGGATAACAATCCTTATCTCCAAAATATTTACATATTGTTCCAACAACGTCAAAACCTTCCAGAATAAATGGTATTTGACTTTGTAATTTATTTGGTAACCAAATATCATCTACATCTAATAGTGCTATATAGTTTGCGTTACTATATTTTAACATTTCATTTAGTGCATTAGATTTTCCTTTTATTTCCAAAAGTTCAATAACTTTAATATTTTCACATTCATATTGTTTTGCTATTTTGTATACTTCTGAATTAGTCGGATGTCCATTTATTCCAATTATTAAATCCCAGTTTATATATGTTTGTTGCCTTATTGAAGAAACCGAGTCTTGAATAAATTCAATTCCATTATAAATAGGCATTAATATTGAAATTTGTGGTTTTAATAAAACAGAATTCTCCATAATTAATATTTAATATTTAATATTTAATATTTAATATTAAATAAACCAATTAATACAAATTTCTTATTATTTCACCATAACCATGACACACTTTATTAAATAACTCTTTATTATCATTATATATATGGGTTAGTAATATCTGGTCTGTGATTAGTGTATTTTTATTTAATACTAATTTATCAAGATAAATTTTGTATAATTCGACCACTTTTTCAATAATATTCTTATGCAAAACATATGTTCCAGAAACATGATGATTTGACACATTATCCATATTAAATTTATTCTCATCGTAAATAAATAACTCAGAGGAAGAATAGTTAAATTTATCTTTAGATAAATATTTTAGTTTATTAACATTTGGAAATATTGAACGCGGTGGGCTAAAATGCCTAAAAGTACATAATCCAGCATCCACCCAAATAAAATACTCACTATTATAAGGATTTATAATACTTGCTTTTTGTAATAGAAAAATTTTTTCATTCCATATTAAATTCAATTCAACAGAAGGACAGTGTAATGGATCCAATAAAAGTTCGTTTTTATATTTGTAAGTATAAAACTCATCAATATTACATTCAATAAAATAAGTTGGTAAACCGTTTCTAAAACTTTTTATTATATCAATCATGTCTTTAGAACAAAAAAAAACATACGGACAATTTATTTGTAATGTATTTTTAAACCAACTAAAAAATTGGCTACCGTGTTTATTTTTAATATTCCAATATCCAGATACACATGTTGTAGTCATTTATATAAATATATATAAATATTTTTATATATAAATATATTTATATATATTTATGTATTAAATTGGAAAAAAGAAATTAATATATAATTGATTAAAAATAACCTGCATAAAATATTACAAACCAACATGCTAATTTGATTTAACAAAACAAAAAATTTGACTTAGTATATAATTTTAATATATTTGTTTAAATTATTATACTGGATAATAAAATCTTTCCTCATCATCTATAATAATATAGTTATAATTTAATTTGATAAAAAAATTATCAACCATATTAGGAGTAATATCGCATGTCTTCATATTAACGTGATTGTATTCCATTAGAATAAATGGTCTATATTTTAAACCCTTTCTTATTTAAAACGCCCATTAATATATAAATAGTCATATCCATTTGTGTCTAAACCTAAACCTAAAAATTCATAATTATTATTTTTAAAATGATTTAATACATTCTCTTTATCATTACCTAAATGAAGATGTTCAAACGATATGTATTTTAATTTTAAATTATTTAAATTAATATCTAATAATACCTCAGCATCAATTCCTTCTATATCTAATGCTAATAATTCAATTTCTTCTGTAGTAATTTCATTAATAAATTTTTCTAATTCTTTGACCGGGATAATAAATTTTTTTAATTCACAATTATCACCATAATGTTTTTGTATGTGGTTCTTATTTATTGATGCTACTTGATAATGTGGAGCATCTAATGGACAATAATACAAATCCATAGTATTATTTTGATATTTTTTTGGAACAATTCCTATTTCGTATATAATAGCTTCAGGATAATCTTTCCAACATTCTTTTAATAAAGGAATATTTAATGGGTTAGGTTCAACCAAAATAATTTTTTTAATGAGGTGTCTAGGTAATTTTTTGATAAGTTCTGTAAATCCATCTCTACAATTCGCCCTCTTATCTAAATCCCCAGCACCAGCACCAATTTGTATAAAAATACCATTTCCGTTATTAAACTTGTTAAACTCCATATATTTTATATTTTATATTATATTATATTATATTTATTTGGACGAGTTATATTATTTTATATTGGGCATTTTAAATGAGAAAAGGTGTAAAATAGTATTTATTCCACCTAGTAATACATTTAATTCAAACCCCTCAATATCTATTTTTATATAATTAATAGGAGTATTTATAAATAAATTATCTATGGTATCTGTTTCTATATGTATTTGTTCACATTGGTCTAAATTAATACGTGCATCATTTTTTCGTGCTAAACAATTTAAACCACCTTTTTCTCCTTTCTTATTAGGAACAAACAAGATATCCGTTCCCTTTATATTTGACATACCAATTTTGTAAGTTGATACATTTGTTATATTATTATATTGCAAATTACTATTTAATAGTTCATAAGAGCTTTCATATGGTACAAAACTATACCAAGTAGTTTTTGGAAAAAAACTAGCCAATAAACTATACAATCCTTGTTGTGCTCCAATATCTAATATTACAGCATTTGGAGTACCACTTAATCTCTCCATAAAAAATTGTAAAGCATTCCACTCCCAAACACTATTTTTCTACCAAGATATATTTTATTAACTATAAAAACATTATTGTCTCCATTTTCACTATACCACTTATCGATATTTATTTGTGGTATATTAATGCTTTTTCCATGTGGGTAATTTATTATACAAGTCATAGTAACAATATATACATATATTGTTACTTATTTATATATAAATAAGTAACAATATATATATATATATATTATGAGTAAAAACATAATTATTATTACTTCAATACAAGATATAGATAATTATTTAAAAACACAAAATACAGAGGATTGCAATATAGTCAATTATATTTGGACAGAATATGGGTTTTATCCAATATATTTTAATGAATTATATCACGAATTCTTTAATACATGTTCTGGTAAATTTATAGGATTATGCTTCGAAGGACAAGAAATATTATATGAAGATAAAGTTGACGACCTACTAATTTTAAAAAATTTTATAGATACATCAAAAGCATATAAAAATAATAAGGAAACAGAATTGTTAATTAATAATTTCAAAAGTATACCAGATAGGGGTATAGCTTTTTGGTATACATTACGAAATTTTGATGAAGATAAATATCAAGAAATTATTAGAAAATATAGATTCAAAAACCTTTTGTTTCCAATTGGTAAAGATTTACCATGGAAATTAAATTTATTTTCTTGTCAAAATTATAATTATGCTATAGGTGAAAAAATTTTCATAACACCAGATACTTCATGGAAACTCACAAATTCTTTAGGTTGGAATTTAAAACTATGGAAAAACTATGAATTTCCAAATATATCAAACTTTCAAACAAAAGAATATTATTGTATATTTATTAAAAATACTTGGAAAACAAGAAATTATAGTTCTAAAAATATAAATGATTTCTTGGTTGGCAATAATGGAATAGAAGGAACAAAAGGATATGGTTTTGTTGACTTTTTGTTTTATCAAAACTTGATAAATTATTTTTTGAATACTAATAAAAAACTAATAATTATAAATGATCTTGTTAAATATCCTATTCCAAAACATGATAATATTATAGAATTTAATATGGAACGATTTTTTAATATTAAAAATTTCTGTTCTATTGTTCATAATAGCAAAATATTTTTAACACCTTCTACATCTCCATTAGATTTGGCCGCTTACTATTGTAATACACATATAGTTTGTTTAGATGATAAACAAAATAAATGTGATTTTGTTAATAAAGTATTAAATACTAAAAATAAGACAGCTATATCATATAATATGATATCTGGGGATTTTAATAAGCTAGAAAGATTTATAGCCGAACACTAAAGTTTTTTATTTTTAAGTATTTAAATATTTAAATACTAAAAAATAAAATATATAACTATTTAAAAATGAGACTATTGATTATTATAATAAATCACTATTTTGATAAAAAATGGTGCGATAATATAAAATGCCTAAATGACTTTATTACGACGAATAACATGGAAATTGATTATTGTGGCATATCTAATTCTAATGATTTTCATGTCTTTGATAACATTATACAATTTAAATATAAAATAATAAATACAAAAATGCAATTAAGTAAAATGTGTGATTTTATTACAGATTATAAATCATTGTTAGATTATGATTGGTTTATGAAGTTTCGCCCAGGTATAACATTATTAGAAAATATAAATTTTAATATACTTTCCGAACATGCAATAAATGCTCGAGCCCGAGTTTATCATGGACCAAGAAAAATTAAATATGGTATGAGTTTAAAAGATACTGACTGTTATTACGATACTATAGAACATGATATTATAATGGATGATATGCTTTATATTTTCCATAAAAATGTAGTTCAAAAGAATGCATTTGATAAAATTATAGTACCTAATTATGGAGAATATAAGTGGGTACAAGAATATGAGTGGGCACATACAAGTCTATTTAATGCGCGTAAAATTCAACATAACATAATTGGTATTAATTTAGTGCTTACAGAATATGGTATATTTTCTGGAGATATAAATATGGATACTCCTTTTAATTGTGATTATCAAGTTGAAAAATAGATATTACATCTGATTAACAAATTTGATATTAAATGTTGTATAGAAACAGATACTTATATGGGAGAAAGTACTATTTGGTTTTCAAAACATGTTAATGAAGTTTATTCCGTCGAAATAAATGACAAATATTATAATATTAGTCTTGATAAATTTACAAAAAATAACATTACAAATATAAATGTATTTAAAGATGACACAATTAAATTTTTACAAAATAATATAAAAAATATTAAATCTAAATATGATAAAATATTATGCTATTTGGATGCATGTTGGGAAGAAGTATCTCCTTTATGTAATGAGATTTTAGAAATAGCAAAAGTATATAGAGATAATCTAATTATAATTATAGACGATTTCAAAGTTCCAAATAGAAATTTCCAATTTGATACCTATAATGGTAAGGAAATTGGGTTGCCGTTGGTTCAAGAGGCTTTGAATGAAGTAGGAGATTATATATATTATTATAGTAATACATCTGAAAGTTATCACAAAAATTTGCGACCAAACTGCTGCGGTGTAGGTAAGTTATATATAATTTCTACTAAATTATTGAAAGACAATAATCTTAATCAAAATCAATTTTGTGTTACAGAAAATTATATAAATTATGCAAATATTATATAATATATACAATACGTTTATCTAATAAATAATATTTGCTTAATTAATATAAATATTATTTAAAGTCAAAATAGTTTAATATACTATAAAATGACTGAAAATAAAGATGCTATTAAAGAAATTGGAATAATTACAGATTATTGGAATAATCGTCCTTGCAATTTAAATCATTCGATAAAAGAAATTGGTTCAAAAGACTATTTTGACGAAGTTGAAAAAAAAAAACATTTTGTTGAATCACATATATTAGAGTTTGCTGATTTTTCAAAATGGAAGAATAAAAAAGTGTTAGAAATTGGATGCGGAATAGGAACCGATGCTGTTAATTTTATTAGAAACGGGGCTATTTATACCGGATTAGAACTATCGGATAAATCTTTGGAGTTAACTAAGCAGCGCCTAGATATTTATAATTTAAATGGTTCATTATATAATTTAAATGCTGAAAATAATATCGATTTTTTAGGATCCGAAAGTTATGATTTAATATATTCATTTGGAGTGATACACCATAGTCCTAATCCTGAAAAAATTGTAAAAAATGCTTATAATTTATTGAAGCCAGGTGGTACTCTTAAAATAATGGTATATGCCGAAAATTCATGGAAAAAAATGTTAATAGATAAAGAGCAAGAACAATATGAGGCACAAAATGGTTGTCCGTTGGCCTATACATATACAAATAATCAAATATATGATTTGTTAAAAGATTATACAAATATACAAATTAAGCAAACGCATATTTTCCCATATAAAATAGAAGACTATAAAAAAGGAGTATATATTAAAGAAGAATGGTTTGAAGCTATGCCCGAACATATGTTTAAAATTCTAGAAGAAAAATTGGGTTGGCATTTATGTGTTACTTGTAACAAATAAATTATAGCACGATTATATTACTATATTACTATATTACTATATATTCAAATAAATTACCATATTCTTTTTTTACCTCATTAATTAATTGAATTTCATCTTTTATTATTACTTTTTTTCCAGCTTCAACTAATTGTTTAGCTATTTTTAATTTTGCACTTTCTTCTATTATTGGAATTTTGCTATTTTCTTTATAACATATATTTTCAATTATATATTTTTCTCTATTTTCATCTAACAATTTTTGTGCTAAAAATTTACTATGAAAATTATTATATTTAGTTGTTGCTAATAATAATTCATTATTTATATTATTATTTTTAACAAAAATAGCTAATGCAAGACTATCTCTTGGGAAACAAGGACCACCAAAAGAATATCCTGGTTTAAAATATTTGTTACCTATTCTACTATCAGAACCTATAGAATTTAATACTTTTATTTTATCTGCTCCAACACTATCACAAACATCAGAAATCATATTAGCAAACGATAATTTTGTAGTAATAAAACCATTTATAGTTATTTTAGTAATTTCTGCTTCTAATGGAGTAAGAACACAATATACAGGTTGTGTTTTAACAATTTTATCATATATTTCTTTTAATTTATCTCTTAATTCAGTTGAATGTGTTCCAATTAAAATCATATCTGGATTTAAAAACCCATTAATAATATTTCCTTGTGCAATAAATTCTGGATTATAAGAAAGAGTTGTATTTTTACAATCACAAATAAGAAATGTTCCAACATCATCAATATATTTCGGCATTACAGTACAACCAATAATAATATGTTTGTTTTCTACTTTTTTATCATTTATTTTTTGCAAAAGATTAGAAACAATTGAATGATCGTAAAATTTGTCACCTCCAGAATTAGGAGTTTGAACTATTATAAATATAATATTTGAATGTGTTAATCCTCTTGCTAACTCTGTAGAAGCTTCAAAGTTTTTACTGTTATTTAATAAATCTTCATATTCGGGTTCTTTTGTTTTAAAAGTTTTTGTATTTAATTGTTTTACATATTCTTCATTTATATCAATTCCCAAGACATTATAACCAGCTTTTTCAATCAATAAAGCCAAACCTAGACCTAATTTTCCTATTCCATAAATTGAAATATTGTTTTCCATTTTATGTATTATATATTATTTATTTTTATTTTTATATAATAAATAAATAATATATAATATATAAAGATTAAAATTAAATTATATTATTATGAACAACTCAATTCCTAAAAATATAAATCAAATGCGGAATAATCAGCAATCCACAGTATCAATCAGTATTAATAAGTCTATTCCAAAAATAATCCATCAAATGTGGATTGGTCCCAAGCCACGACCCTCAAAGTTTATGGCTACCTGGAAAGAGAAGCATCCTGATTATGAATATATTATGTGGACCGAAGAAGAAATCAGTAAACGTGGACTAAAATTTGAATGTATATCCAAAATAAATGATATCGAAGAGATTTGTGGAAAAGTTGATATTATGCGTTGGGAAATATTGTATCATTATGGTGGACTATTTGTAGATGCAGATTCAATATGTATTGAACCTATAAATTTTTTAATGGATCAAAATAAATCGTTTTGTGGTTATGAAAATGAAAATGCTAGACCAGGATTGGTAGCAATAGGAACTATGGCATTTCATAAAAATCATCCTTTACTAAGAAAAATAATCGATCATATTAAAGCAAATGAAGTTAGCAGAGCAAAAACAGGCAATATGGCATGGAAAAATGTTGGACCATTATTATTTACAAAACTTCTTCAAACCAATTTATATAATGATATAGTTATTTATCCTAGTTATTATTTTTTGCCAAAACATCTTACTGGACTACAATATATGGGCCACTCTATTGTTTATGCATATCAAGAATGGGGTTCAACAAAGAATAATTATGACATTATGAATACTATTGAATTAGAAGAAATTTATAAAGAACCCAAAACTTGGATTTCAGTTTTAATAAGTAGTTACAATACAAACCATAGATATGTTGTAGAATGTTTAGACTCAATTAGAAAACAAAACGGACATTTTGGAATTGAATTAGTATGGATAAATGATGGTTCAAATGAACTAAGCACACAATTATTAGAAAAGACGCTTGATGAATTTAAAGCTAAAATGCGATTTATTAAAATAGTTTATAAAAAATGGCCTACAAATATGGGACTTGGTTATAGCTTAAATAAAGGTGTGATAATGTGCTCTCACGAAGTCATTATTAGACATGATAGTGATGATATTTGTTTAGCTGACCGTTTTATTAAACAGCTAGAATTTATGAAAAATAATAATGATTGTGTTATTGTTGGTTCCAATATGCATTTAATGAAAGAAATTAACAATTCTAAAGTAATAACCGGCCAAACAAATCACACATATTTATTAACATGGGGAGACTATAAAAAATCACCAAATCACTGGTTTATAAATCATCCATGTGTATGCTTTAAAAAATCCGCCGTGCTAGCAGTTGGTAATTATAATGAACGCACTCATTCACTATTTGAAGATTTTGAACTTTTCATAAAACTATTAAAACAATTTGGCAAGGTATATAATATTCAAGAAAATTTATTATATTATAGACTACACGACAATCAACTTACAGCAAATAATAATTGTAGTAAACCAGAAATTGTTAATGCTAGAAATAATTTAATTAAACAACTATTAAGAGATTAAAATAGCGTGTATGCGTTATAAAAAATTGAATCAACTTTATAAATTAATTATACAAAATTATATATATTATATATAATTTTATACAGATATACTAAATCATGATATTAGAGTTATTAAAAAATTTATTCAAATATTTATTAACTAAATTATTTCCCCATAATTATGAATACAAAGTAATTGAGCGAATAAATTCAAGTGGTTCGGTAATTGAATATGGTGATTAATATTAAGCAATTATTTATTAAAGTTTATCAAGTGTCAAGTATCCTACGACACGTCACTAGTTGGCGCAAGTGAAGCGCCAGCATCTGCTGGCATTTTATTAGTTGATGTAACCGTCTCGGTTCCAATCTTATCACTATAAATATTGATGTGTTCTTTATTCAAAAAAAGATTAAAAGTGCATAATCCCAACATCCACAATATATATGGCATATAGTATTGTATTTCTAAATCAAAAAATGCACTTATCAAATATCCAGATAGTATTAATACAAACATTAATACTAATGTTAATGTTATATTTGATGCAAAAGCCATTTTATATATATAATGTTATTTATTTTGTTTTATAACTAACACACTATTTTCTTTTATTGGGCGATTTTCTAATAAAAATTCACATATATGATTACTATCAACTTCTGGATTATCTTTAAAATAATCATCTAGCATTTTTGTTAAATAATCTTTATTTAGTGGTGCCTTCACTTTCGTTTTTTTATATAATAATTTGCCATTATTGATATCTACTTGGTCTATTTCATTATTTTCCATAATTTTAATCAAAATTGTTGATATATTTTTCTTTTTTTCTTTTAATTCTTTTAATTGTTTTTGAATTGAAACTATATTTGAATTAATAGCAATCCATTCCTTTATTGAGCTTATTAATACTTGCTTTGCGTCTCCCATAGTGTTAAATATTAATATAATAATATTAGTAAAATAGCATTATATCTTTTTATATTATTGTTTAAAATATTGTAATTAATATTGTAAACAATATTGTAAATAATATTGTAATTAATTTAATAAAAATACTATATAAAGAATTAGTATATAATGAATTTTTATAATAATATTAATGGAGTTCTATTATTTTGTCTTCTTTTTATTTATTGGGCTTATAGTTATGGAAAAAGTTGTCCATGTAATAAAAATACATCATGTATTAGGGTTGAATTTTATGGTATTCAGTTAAATCATCTATTATTATTTATTGCATTAGGACTATTATTTCCATCTTATTTTTTTACTTTCCAATTTCTAGGTATTTTATGGGAATTTGCCGAACATATATTAGATGTATACCCAACATTAGTTGTCAAATATATAGGTGGTTGTTTAAAATATCCACCAAGTAACTATAACCATAGTAAAAATAATATTACAAATTACACAGTATATCGTAATATTAAAAAACCACTAAATCCCATAGACAAATTTTTCAATATTAAAAATTCTACGTTACATGGTTGGCATGGTTCTGTTGCTGAATTAGTCCCAAATTTTTTTGGCTTTATAATTGGAATGGCTTTAAATAATTTATTAATTAGTAACAATAAGTTTTTCATTTACTATAATGGTAAGCGCTAATCTAATGACCAATTCGTCTTTGTTTCCTGATGTTTTTTTGGAGTATTTTTTTAGTTCATCTTTTAACTCTTTTATAGTTTTCTTCTTTAAGCAAGCAACACTATTTTTATCTAATGTTTTTATTAGTTCTTCTTCATCATAAGTATATTTTATGTGATTATTGCAAAATAGTCCACTATTTGTTATACATGCATTTTTTCCACAACATGTGTCTTTTTTTCCTTTATATTCACATTTATAAAGTCGAATTGAAAAATGTTGAGGATTATTTACACCATATATTAATTTATTATTATAATATTTAAAATATGGTAATAGTTTAGGTGTTGTTATTCTGCAATATGGACATTTTATTTCATTTAATTTAATTTTAATTGAATAACTGTTGCTAATAGTCTTTTGCTGAACTACTTCCTTGTATAATTCATTAATATTAAAAGAATGGCCACAATCTAAAGTAATATAATTACTGACTAATTCCTCACCACTTATTAAACAACATTTATTAGAAGACAAATCTTCTAAATTAGATTGCATCGTTAAATAAGTATTAAATAAATCCATAGTATTTACATTATATAAATATGTGTATTTATATAATATTAATTAAAAATTTTATATAATAATATAAATATAATACAAAATTACTAATTATGGCTCTTTCTATTGAATTATGGGGTTCTAATATTTGGAGTTTATTTCATGGATTATCTTGCAAAATTAGTGAAGATAAATTTTTATACCATAAAGACCGACTAATTTATATTGTAAAGTCCATTTGCTCGACACTACCTTGTCCAGACTGTTCAACTGATGCCACAGCAATATTAAATACTTTTAATTTTAACACTATAAAAAATAAAGAAGATTTTAAAGTCTTCTTGTTTAATTTTCATAATATTGTTAATAAAAAATTAAAAAAACCACTTTATGAATATAGTAATTTAGATATTTATAATAATATAAATATGAATGCTTTGTATACTAATTTTAGGTTAATATATTTAACAAGAATTAGTAATCCTCGGTTAATGGGAAATTCCTTAAATAAGAAAATATTATATCCAAAAATTATGGAAGCTTTATTATTAGTTAAAAATGATTTACAATAAATTATTAACTCATTTCTACATTCCTACTGCTGCTACCGGATCTCCATTTTTATATACTGAGCATTTAAAATTTTGACCTCCTGGTTTACTACACTGGACATTATTACTTATGCTATCATGAAAATATACTTCTTTTGCTATTACTTCAGAGCTCAATAATAATGAGTAGTATAATAGAGCAAATGTTATACCTACTAAAATTCCTAATAGCGTTCCGAAAATACCACTACACTTGTAAAATATTTCTGTAACTGCATTTATTAATACTAACACTATAGAGAATGCTAATAACCCGTAATTTCTGTCACCAGATATAAACATAGGATATATTAAATATGCCGCTGAAAATGCTAAAACAGCGCTGCTAAATGATGGCGAATCATAATAAAAGGAACCTTCAAGTTCATCAAATGCTTTAACGCTGAATGGTGCTGGTAAAACATTACAAAATGGATTCGCAAATTTTGATTGTTTATTTTTTAAAGTGTGTTTTAATAGATACACTATTGCTGCAATAATTACTATGCCAATATTAAAAATTAATCCACCTAAAATTTTATTTTGAACAATCGAATATAATGTTATAAAAAACATAAGTAATAATGGTGAACTAAATGATATATATTGAAACAAGTTTGTTAAACTCATATGAATATTAAATAGCTCCATTCTGTGTTTCAAGTTTGTCTTACGTGGAGGAATATCAGTAGAAGGGGCGGGAGCAGAACCAGTAGGAGGCGCACTATCTCCAGAAAGATTGCCAGTCAGCATTTAATTATGATAATATATAATATTATTTATTATAAAATTGATATTATTACTATATAATAATTATATAATAATAATACTATTATGGGGATTCCGTATTACTTTAGTTATTTAATTCAAAAACATAGACCATGCATATCAAAATTGGAAACTCTAGAATTTATACATAATTTATTTATTGACTCTAATTCTATTATATATGACTCTCTTAATTTTAAAAATTATTTGAACAAAGACCAATTTGAAGAAGCAATTATTAAAAGCGTAATAGTCAAAATCGAAGAAATTATTACTATTGTTAAACCACAAGAAAATATATATATTGCATTTGATGGTGTGCCTCCGTATGCTAAAATTAATCAACAAAAAAATCGTCGTTATAAGACGTATTATCAAAACAAAATATTGAAAAAAGAATGTGCATGGGATACTTGCGCAATTACGCCAGGCACAATTTTTATGAGTAATTTAAATAAGTCTTTGAGAGAATATTTTGCCAACAAAACATTTTATAATTCGTGCAACGCTATTATAAATGTGCACCTAAGTTTATCAGATGAGCATGGCGAAGGAGAGCATAAACTATTTAATAGTCTTAGAAAAAATAATGATTTACATAATAAAACAAATGTATTATACGGTATGGACTCGGATTTATTTATGTTGGCTCTAAATCATTTAAAATATACACAAAATATATTTTTATATAGGGAAACACCTTTATTTATTAATGCATTAGATAAATCTCTTGATCCAAAAGAAAAATATATTATAAATATTAATATTTTATCACATATTATATATTTATACTTGACAAATCAAGAGTCACAAATTAGTGAACATAATTTAACGGTTGACCGCACAACTGCTTATTATAACAAGATAGAAGACTACATTTTTATTTGCTTCTTATTAGGTAATGACTTTCTTCCACATTTTCCCGCTATTAACATTAGAATTAATGGGTTTACAATATTACTAGAATTATATCAAAAACTATTTAAAAATAATGAATTTATTATTTGTGCTGGTACAATAAACTGGCATTCTTTAAAAAAATATATAAAGCAAATTGCTGAAAATGAAGAACAATTTATTAAAGAAGTATACAATATTCGTGAAAAGCAAAGTAAAAAATATTATCCCGAAACAACAAGTGAAGAGTTAGAATTTAAGTTTAACGCTATGCCTTCGTGGGAGCTAAATATTGAACGCTATATTAACCCATTTGAAGAAGATTGGCAACATAGATATTATTATAGTTTATCTTCTATAGACTCGCGAAATAAGGACTATGATCATAATATTAAAGTAATGTGTACTAATTATTTAGAAACTCTACAATGGGTTTATTATTATTATTCTGATGAATGTAAAAATTGGACTTTACATTATAAATATCATTATCCACCTTTGTTATGTGATTTATACACTTATATTCCATACTTTAATAGTGAATTAACTATAGCCGAAGACTATTCTATTCTAAATAGTACTGTGTTATTAGCTTATGTTTTGCCAAAAAATAGCTTACACTTACTTCCTGAAAAAATACACACTCATTTAATATTAAATTATGAAAAGTATTATCGTGAAGACTATGAATTCTTATATGCATTTTGTAAATATTTTTACGAAGGGCATGTAAATTTTCCAAAAATAGAGCATACTAGTTTTAAAAATTCTATTTTAAATAGCCTTAGCCACGAGGCGAACGTCTAAGCAAGAAATCCACTTTCCATCTACTTCACATTCACAATGTGTCCACCCATCCGTTGATAAACGTGATGGATTATAAACACGGTTATGCAAAAGAGCAAAGTTACTTAAAGATGTATAAAATTTTCCATCATGAATGATTACATTTTTTTTTGAATCATATGTTCCAATCCATGTATTATTACATGAAGTTGTATGACGAATACGCTGTTCATTTTTAAACCACTTTGCCAAACGACAATCTTTAATGTTTGGATTTACTTGTGGTTCTGATTCCGAAGAAGTATTTTTGTGACTTTCACACCACATTTCTCCGTCCATTAGATTAAAGAACATAAGAACTTCTTCTGGAGAAACACGAAAGAACTCGCGACAAATATTAGGGCAATAAGTGTATTTATCTAGAAGAAGATGGAGATAATCTTCTTTGTCTTTCGGATGATTAACATATTTAGCAAACTCAATTTTGAAAGGTAAAGGAACTCCGGTAGTAAAGAGTTCTTTTGCTCTGTCTTCGGGTGTTCTCTCGGTCCTTCCAATTTTGAGAATGCCAGGCATAGCAGGATTTGAAAAACAATAGATAAATCCCTTGGTCATTTTGGATATTTAATTTTAATTTTTATTTTTGCTTAATAAACTTAATTTGTTGGATTCAATTTTTTTCAGCACATCCATCACATAATTTGCAAATTATTTTAATATACATACTTTAAGCATTTTATAAAAAATTCCTCTAATTGTTTAACATTTGCGCCAATATGAGTGTCGTCTGGAATAAACCAGTGTTCTTTTATGCCTCCTTTATATGCAATAATTGCCGGAATACCATTTAACATTTTCATTTTTTTTAATTTCATGTATAATTCAATTGATTCATCTACATCAATTTCATAATATTGTATAGAGTTTGGCTTCTTTTCTAAAAATTGATTACAAAGAGGTTTAATGACTTTACATGGTCCACACCATGTAGCAGTAAATTTAATAATTATTAATTCTTTTTCTTTTAATAATGATAGTTTGTTTTTTAACTCTTGTTCGCCTATTTGTGCCATTTATATATAAAATAATATTTTATACTTATATTATTTTATTTTATTTTGTTTATTTTGTTTATTTTGTTTATTTTGTTTATTTTAAAATCAGCTTATTTTTTAATATATATTTATTAATAAAAAATTCAAGTGGTGATTGGCCATTTGTTAGCGTTTGTATATTATATATATCCAATATTGAATAACCTCTATATATTATATAACTAATATAAACTACTAACAAGCTGATTGTAAAAGGAATATTTAATATGTATTTATCTTTGTATTTATATAAATCATATATTAAAACTCCTTTAATAAGTGTATTTAATATTAGCAATAATATTGTATTTTGTAGTTGGCGTCTTGTTAGCTCTAATAGCAAAAGAGCATATAATCCAGCTATTAATATAACAATATATGATATTATTATTAGTAAAAATGGATTAGGCAGGTTATTATTTAGTTTAAAAATAATATAATATACCATAAGCCACCATGAAAATAATAAATCACTAGTAATCATATTTTATATAGTAATATATAAAATATACTATATTATATACTATATTATATACTATTACAATTTATAAAATAGTAATAGTATATAAGTATGTTATCTATTACAAATAATTCACCAAAACACATATCCAGAACAAGAGGAGAAGTTATTAAACGTAGGTCTAGATCCAGAGGGGAACTCCTTAGACGCAGGTCTAGAACCAGAGCAGAGCTTAATAAACCCATATCTCGGTCTAGATCCAAATCCAGAGAAGCACTTTCCAAAATTAAGGCCAGTTTGAATGAGTTCCCACAAATTGAAACATCTGATAGAGGCTCTAGCAATTAGTGTCCGCAAATAATCTTGATAAAGCATTAGAATGGACCTTAGAATATGATTTAGACGATATTGCTATAATTTGGAGAGACAAGGGACAATTACCATTATTTTATAGAATAATAAATACCTTCTTATTATTAATAAGATTTAATGCTGTACGAGACAACGAATTTTTTGATGAGGATATTAGCGATATTTTTGAAAAAAGTTTTAATAAAAACAGAAATGTTATTATAAAACGGTTATTAGAAAATATAATAACTTTATATACAACAATTGCATTATTTCCATTTGCATCAAAAGTAAAAGACGATGAAATAATTTTATACCATGGTATAAGCAGTCCTGATTCAACACTTTTGCAATATATAGTTAAATTACAACAAAATCAAGTATTTGAACTGCCAATATTTATGTCAACATCCATATTATCAAGTGTGGCATGCAGATTTACAGACGCAGCAAAAATATTATTAAGAATACGCGTAGATAAAAATAAATTAAATAAATTTCATTACGCATATTTTGGTAGTACAATTTCTATTAATAAAAATTACGCATTTAAAGAAAGTGAAATTTTGTTAAATTTATTCACAAAATTGAAATTTATTGGGATAACACGCGAAGAAAAAATTGCCTTTAATGTTCCACAAGAGCAAGGGCCGTTACTAGAAAAAAGTGACTTATTTACTATAGTTCATATTGATTTTATTGGAACTTCACCTAAAACACCACAAGCAGTTAAAAGTATGTTGTTAAAACAAATTAAAAAAACAACAGGCATATTCTTACCGGCTTATGAAGAATCGAGAAAGAAAAATTTGGGAATAAAATCAAGAAAGTTAAGAAAATCACGATTTCAAAAAACTAGAATTGGTACAAGAAAAAGTATTAATACCAATCCAAATTAATTAATAAACTGTATGCATATTTACTTTTTTGACCCGTTTTTTCGCCTTTTTATTTTTCTTAGCTTAATGGTCTGTATTTTAAATCACTAAATTGCCTGTTTTTTTTATCGTAACAAATTACAAAATTTATTTTTCAAGATTTTTTTCACTTTTGGACATTTTAAAATGTCCATTTTTAATATTGTTATACCTTTATATAAAATATTTGAAAAATATGCATTTTTTGAGTTTTATAAGCATAAAGGTTTCAAAACTTTAAAAATGCGAAAAAAACAACCAAACCATAATTTTAAAACTTATAAAAAAAGGATTTAGGCGCTTTTTTTGTTGTATAAATATACAACAAATGACAACCGAAAAAGCGCCAAAAAGCGCCAAATTTTTTGTTTGTGAAAATTGTAACTACAAATCGTGCAAAAAATCTGATTACAACCGACATTTATCCACAGCAAAGCATAAAAATACAACATTTATACAACAAAATACAACAAAAAGCGCCACAAATAATGCCACCGTGTCATTTTTTTCTTGTGTTTGTGGAAAATCCTATCCATATAGGGGGTCATTACATAATCACTTTAAAAAATGTGAAATTTTTAAAGAAAATAGCGCGAAAAAGCGCATACACGAGAATACGATTGATTGTTGTGAAAAATCAAATAATAATATAACCCTATGTAATGATTTAATTTTCAGATTGTTAAATGATAATAAAGAAATGCGAACAATTATTGTTAATCAACAAGATCATATGATCAAACAACAAGAACAAATAAAAGAGCTTATACCAAAATTAGGAAATAATAATAATAATGTTCAAAATAACCGATTTAATATTAATGTGTTTTTGAATGAACGATGCAAAGATGCTATTAATATGAGTGATTTTATTAAGTCAATACAAGTTAGTTTGCAACAATTGGACTTTACAAAGCAAAATGGGATTGTTGATGGGTTAAGTAATGTGATAATAGAAAATATGAGTAAACTAGATTTATATCAAAGACCCATCCACTGTACAGACATTAAACGAGAGTCATTATATATAAAAGATGATGATAATTGGGAAAAAGATGTAAATAAAGAGAAGATAAAGAAAGTAATAAAAGACATATCGACAAAACAATTTTGTGCGTTAAGTAATTGGACAAAAGAGAACCCAGATTTTCAAAATAATGAATCAAAGCAAAGTTATTATACACATACATTAGTAGCAATTGCAAATAATAAAGAAACTAATGAAGATAAAATAATTAAAAAACTGTGCACAAGCAGCTATATTAAAGAAGAATGATTATGCTATTTTAAATTTATTACTATTCATTAAAAATATTTTATAGTTTTAATGAGTTAATATTATAAACATTATAAATAGTATATTTATAATAATAGTTAACAATATGGACTTAGACATTACTAATTATGATTATGAAGATATATTAAAGTTATTTGCTATAAGCAAAGACTTTAATACAGAAGACTTAAAAAATGCAAAAAAGAAGGTTTTAGCAAGTCACCCTGATAAGTCTGGTCTAGACAAGAGTTATTTTCTTTTCTTCTCAAGTGCTTATAAAATATTATTTTCTATTTATAATTTTAGAGAGAAACATAGTTCATTAACAGATATTAATAATTATAATGAAAATTATAATGCAGAAAAGGATGAAATAAATGAACTATTAATACATAAGTTAACTAGTACCAAATCTAAAAAGGAATTTAATAGTTGGTTTAATGAACAATTTGAAAACTTTAAAATTAGTAATGATTATGAAAAAAACGGCTATGGTGATTGGCTTAATGAAGCAAACGATGAAGAAATAGTAAAATGCGCCGATTTAAATTCTATGAATAAAATTATAGAGGAAAAAAAGAAAGTTTTAAGAAGTCATAATTTAATAAAAAAACAAGAAATAAGTGAATTCAATAATACTAATTATTGTGATTTAACAAATTCCAAACCAGAAGATTATAGTTCGGGATTATTTAGTAAATTCCAATATGAAGATTTAAAGAAAGCACACGAACAAAGTGTAATACCAGTAACAAATGAAGACTATATAAATAATTATAGTTCATTAGAAGATATTAGATTAAAACGAGCAAGCCAGTCTTTAACTCCGCTACAAGAAAGTGATGCCAAAAATTATTTAAATAAATCAAAAGAGGATGAAAATGCATTATCATGTATGAGGGCATATAATTTACTGAAACAAGACGAAGTAAGTAAACAAAAAAGCGAGAAATTTTGGTCTAATTTAAAACGACTAATGTGAATTATTTAAAGCACTATTTAAAGCATTATATATATTTATAAATGTTTATAAATATATATAAATATGACTACTAATACTAATGTAAACAGTTTGCAACCGGCTAGCTATAATTCTATAAAGTGTAAACCAAAAAATGGCGAAGTATTATATCCAATAGCATACAACGATTATTGTAATATGGAAAATAATTTGGATACATTTTTAACGCAATCAAAATATAATATTAAGAAATCATTAGAACCAGCATTATCATTACACACATTACCTAAATTATATTCATCAAAAAAACTATTGGCATATAATGAATATTGTGATATATCTCAAAATATAACAACAAGTGCTATTCCATATGCTTATAACGAGTATTGTAATCCACAAACAAAATTAATCTCTCCATTAGTAACATATATTTCTCCTACAGCAATAATACGTCCTAATCAAACTATTTAGGAAACACATTTTATAGCAGTACCAAGAATAATTAATTCATGAATTAATTAGTATGAGAAAAACAAAAACCTAAATTATACAATTCTATATAAAATATAAAATATAAATTATATAATATATAAGTATAAAATGAACTATAATTACAATAATTTATTAATAAGCATATTAATATTGGCAGCTGCAGGATATATATATAATAAGTTTAAACTAAATATTGATGCAAATATTCAACAAGAAGACCTAAATATTATTAAAAAATATTTACTAGATGATGATATTGATAATACAATAGATACGTTAAGTTCTGTAAAAAAACCAATTTTATGGATACATATAGATTACATAAAAAATAGTAGAAAGTGGGAATCATTTGGTTCGCGAAGCAACAACGAAATAAATCAAGACTATTTATATTTGACAATTAGAACAATAATAAATAAATGTTCTGATTATTTTCATATTATTATTATTGATGACGATTCGTTTTGTAAATTACTTGAAAATAATTGTATTGATTTAAATAAAGTGGGCAATCCAATAAGAAATAATTTACGCAGTCTGAATATTATGAAACTATTATATAACTATGGCGGAATGTATATAGAAAACTCGTTCATATTATTTAAATCTTTAGACAAAATATATGATAAAGTGTTAGAATCTAATAAAATTGTAACAGGACAATTTAAAAATAATGGATATACAGCATGCACAGTAGACTATATGCCTTCTATAAAGTTGATTGGTTGCATTAAAGAATGTCCAACTATGAAACGACTAATCAATCATATGGAAATGCTTTATGGAACTAACTATTCGAGTGCTGTTGAATTTGAAGGCCTAATAAGTAAATGGTTATTAGCATGTGCTGAAAAAGATCAAATTAATGTAATAGATGGAAGATATATAGGGACAAAAGATGTAAATAATATAATGATTAATTTAGAGGAAATTATGGGGTCAACTTTTTTAGAATTGCATTCTAATGCATATGCTTTATATATACCATCAAATGAGTTATTGCGACGGTCAAAATATAATTGGTTTTGTAAATTGAGCTCTAAAGAAGTATTGGAGTCAAATACTATTTTATCAAAATATTTATTGCTTTCAAATGAAATAGACGGCTAATAGCCAAATTACAATAAACTTTGTAATAGGGCTTTATTGTCTTGAGAGATTGTTTTAGGAAAATATATGCTAAATTTAATAATAAGATTCCCAGTATATGAGTCACGAATAAATCCTAAATTATTAACAATTTTTACATAATTAAAATCAATTATTTCATTACTAATAATTTTATAGTGTTTGTTATTGATATGTGTGATTGTAAAACTGAACCCTACTAGTGCATCCTTAAGAGATATAGTTTTTAAATAAATAATATCAAGCCCGCTTCTCTCAAAACACTCATGTTTTATTAGAACAATAATAATTTTAATATTGCTGTAACTGGTGGTGCCACCATTTATATATATATTACCTTTATTGTTTAATATAATCATTTCATTAGCATCAACTCCTTTACTAATAGATACATATAATGTTTCGGTTTCATGACTAATAACATTATTTGTAAATAGTTTTCGTTCAACTATTACTGGTTTAGATGCGCCATTATATGCTTCACTATAAGTAATATTTAGGCAAATGGTTATATCTTCAATATTATTATGACTATTATAGTTGACTGAAAAAGGATTAAAATTAGCAAGTGGTGGATCATAAATATTGGATTTTTGAATAGTCATAGATTGCTTTAATTGTGTGTCGTGAGAATGAAGATAGCCTTGTATAATATTAAAATTGGTTGTTAATTTGATATATGCATCATTAACTTTATTAAAGAGTTCGGGGCTAATATTATTATTTTTATCGGGGTGATATTTTATAGATAATGTTCTATACGCTTTTTTTATATCTTGCAAAGTAGCATTATTAGACAAGTTCAAAACAGTAAAATATTGTTCGTAATCATTCATACTAAAACTATTAATTAATAGTTATAATTAATAGTACTAATTATTACTTAAATTATATTAACTAGAATACTATAACAAATATGAATGATTTATTAATAAATAAATATAAACCAGAAAAAATAGAGGATTGTTATTTTGATGCTAATACGATGAAAATATTGCAAAATTTTATTGCTAACAATAATTATAATTTTATAGTTCAAGGGGAGTCGGGCTGCGGAAAATCCAGCATTATTAATATTATAATAAATCGCTTTTACAATTCAAACAAATTTTTAATTAATTCAAATGTGTGTTATATTACAATATTAAAAGATCAAGGTGTAAATTTTTATAAAAATGACATCAAGTTATTTATAAATAACTATACAAATAATGGATATAAAAAATTTATAATTATAGAAGATGTTGAACTCTTTTCAGAAGCGATACAATTAAACTTTGTTGAATTGGTTAAAAATTATAAATCGAATATATATTTTTTATTATCAACATCAAATGTATTAAAAATTAATGCAAATTTGTATGAAATGTTAGATATTATTGAATTTAAAAAAATAGATGAACAATTTTTATATGTCATCTTAAATAATATTTTAAATAAGGAAAAATTAATAATAGAAAATAGTATACAAAAATATATAATCGCTTTATCAAATAACTCAATAAATAACTTAATAAATAATATTGAAAAATTAAAATTATTATATAACAACTTTAATTGTTTGGAAGATTTACTACAACTAGATATTGTATCGGATATTATAATTAATGATTTTGATATATTAGTGCATAAATGCACAAATAATACACTAAGCGAAGCTCTTGACTATATTTTAAATTTAATAGATAAAGGATATTCTATAATAGATATATTGGAAAATTTTCTATATTATATTAAACATAATAATAACACATTATGTGAAGAAAAGAAATTTCTAATTATTAAAAATATTATTAAATATATTAATAATTATTTCACAATTGAAGAAGACAATATAGAAATTATCTTTTTTGTTAACAATTTATATAAAATATTACACAAAACATAAACAAAAACACAAACATAAAGCTAAGAAAACTAATTTCAAGAGCTAATTCTGCGTGTTTCAATCTTAGTAGATGTTAAATATATTGAATTTTCAGTACATATTATATATGTTTCATCCATTTTATATATTTTTGATATTGGACTAGTATATTCTTCAGCATTTTTTACTAATAGCTTTTCCTTATTTTCTTTTACACCAATTAACACTTTTTTTTCAAGAGAATCAAGCCAATAGTCTAACATTATAGGCTTATCTTCTGTAATAGAAATTTTTGCTATTTGATTCCAAATTGAGGCAGGCGGCAGAGTCAACTGTTTCTCAGTTTCACTAGTCATTTTTATATTAATGTTATATTTATAAACTTTAAATTCTTTTTTTGGTATTATTTATAATTAATTAAACTAATTATATCAATTATATCAATTAGTCTAATTACATTAATACATTAATACATTAATACATTAATTAGAAGTAACACTAATAAATTTGCTTCTAGATTTTTGTGATTTAACTAACTTTTTTGTACAACCTTCGTTGTAAATATTAACATATTCATTTAACAAAATATTTTTAATAAAGTTATATACAATATTTAATACATCTTCATCACATTTTCCAACAATCAATATGCTGCCTGTTCTAAATATCATATATGATATTTTAACTATTTTATCACACATATTATGATAATAAATACAACGAATTCCAGGATAAGAACATGGATCGTAAATTGCATTAATATTATATTTGTTTCTTAATAGTGAATATAATATTTCTCTATTAATATAAAAACCACAATTAAAATTTGAATTAATTAATACATTTTCGGTATTCTGATAATTACATTCAATATTCTTATCAACATATATTTTTAATAGTTCTAATAATTTTTGTATAATAATATATAGTTGGTCCTCGCTTTGAATACCAGGTATTTCTATTTTTCCAGTATTAAAAATTTTTATATGCGTTTCTTTAAATATATTATTATGATAAATTCTTAAAAATAATACAAAACAATTATAAAAAGCACTCTTTTCTTTATTTTGTTTATTAAATAAATCTTTTTTACACAAACCAATACTAATTTTTCGTGTATGTTTAAATCTATCGTTTTCAACATGATTAATAATTTTGCTCTTTACATTCGTAATAGGTTCTAGTTTAAGAAGCATTTTATTGTAGTCTTCAATATTTTCAAAGGTTACTTTTATTTGTTTTTTGGTAATTCCTTCTATTTGTTTATTATAATCAATTATTGGGATTTTCCAAAATTCTTCAAAAATATTTATTGTTTTGCTAAGAAATAATATCTTTGTTTTGGTTGATATATATATATTAGAACACTCATTTTCTAGTTGTTTAAACGTTGTATTATTTTGCGGCTCTAATGTCACAAGTGATTTTACGGGGTCATCTTGTTTGTTGTCTAAAAAATTTAACCATTCATCATCAATTGTCATAATAATAATATAATATTAATTTTATATATTAAATTAAATCAATTATTTATAATAATAAATTATATAAATTAGTAATATTATTTGTTTTGTTATTAAGTTTAGAATAATTATGCATAAAAAATTCAATAGCTGCTATTTTATCATAATCAAAATCATCAATATGGTATTTTAAAATATAATATATATATTTCTTTATAAATTCATTATAATCAAAATTATATTTTTTTTCAACAGAATTAAATTTCTTTAAATACGTTTTATAATCATTATTAGTATTTATAGAATATAGCTGTTCATATATAGTATTATTGTATATATGATAATTTATATGATGTAGTTGTAAATAATTAATCATAGATCGTATATCATTATTATATAAATATATAATGTAATTTATATAGTCTTTGGATACATTTAAGTTTTCATTAATACATATATTATTCAAAAAATTAAATATATATGTTATTGGAATACAATTAAATTTTAATTTGCAAAAATATGTTTGTAAATTACTATCTATTTTTGTAATATAATTACAAATCAAGCAATATCTAACATTATAATTGCTATAATATTCAATTAAATACTTCAAAGCTATTTGTGCTGTTTTTGTCATATAATCGACTTCATCTAATATAATAAATTTTGGTCCTTCAAAAAATAAATTATCAGATACAACAAAACTATGTAAATTATGTCTAATTATTTCAATACCTCTCTCATCTGAAGCATTAAGATGAATAACTTGTTTTCTATTATATACATAATATTTGTTTAAATATGCTTCAATTAAATTCATAACGGTTGTGGTTTTTCCGGTTCCTGGGGGGCCATATAAAAGTAGATTAGGAAAATAATTTTTATTAAGTATATTATCTATTAATAACTTGTTATATTTACTTAAAATGATGCTAGTAATATTATTTGGGCGATATTTTTCATTCCAATTAATATTGAGACTATGACTATTACTCATAATTTCAAAGTAATAATATTACTTTAATTATACTATTGTTTAAACTTATATTTAAATAATAAATTAAAACAATTTAAATTATAAGTCATTAAGTCTAAATATAAATAAATGATAGCGAAAAAAAAAGGCCGACGACCAAAATCTTATTATGAAAATTTAAAATTATTAGATATATCAAATAGTGTAATAAATACGTTAAATATAAATGAATGTTTAAATAGTGTACCTAATCCTAATCCTAATCCTAATCCTAATCCTAATGAAAATCCCATAGATAGCTCTAATAATGTTGTTCACAAAAAACGCGGAAGAAAGCCAAAGGGTGGAAAAATAATAGAAGAGAAAAAAGAATATGTAGAATTAAATCAAAAACCAAACATAATTTTGCATCTAAACTGCAAATTAAATGAAATTGTTAGTGATGAGTTAAAGTATAATCCAAATATTGATAATATTACAGAATTTGACAATAATAGTTATAATTTAAACGTATTTGATAATACAAATAATGATATTGGTAATGCTAATACTAATGATATTACAGTTAATAAACCGGCATATACATCTCAAATTAATGATGCAAATAATTATTCAAGCACTCATGCTTTTTTACATGATAAAAAATTATTAAATGATAATGTAGTAGATAGCAAAAATATATATAAGAAACTTCAAGATTTGTCAAAGCAATTAAAAAGTAATAATATTACTAAAAAATGTGCCTGCTTTTGGTGCACTTATGATTTTGATAATGAACCAATTATGATACCAAAATATGAACTGAAAGGCATTTATTATTGTTATGGCAATTTTTGCAGTCCAGAATGTAGTGCCTCATTTTTAATGAATGAAAATGTAGATTCCTCAAAAAAATTTGAGAGATATTACTTGCTCAATAATGTGTATTGCAAAATATACAATTATGAAAAAAACATAAAGTGTGCCCCTTCACCATTTTATATGTTAGAAAAGTATTATGGAAATTTGAATATACAAGAATATAGAAAGTTGTTGAAAAACGAGAGATTATTATTACTTGTTGATAAACCCTTGGCAAAATTACTTCCTGAATTATATGATGAAAATGAAGACTATATATTAAATAATAAACATATTAATAAAAAAGCATATAAAATAAATGTAAAATAATATTTTATTTTATTTTATTTTATTTTATTTTATTTTATTTTATTTTATTTTATTTTATTTTATTAAAAAATCGTTTTAAATATATATTAAATATATTTAAAATATTTACACTAATATACTATATGATGACTAGTGAGTTTGATAATCTGATTAATAAATTATCAAGTGATATTACAAAGTCTCTTAAAACAAATCTCTCTAGCTATGTAGAAAAAAAGGAGAAAAATAATGATTTATTGCAAGACTTAAAAATGTTATTATTCAAACTCCCCGAATATATTGAACTACAAAATAACTATAATATTCTAGCACAACAATATAAAGAATTGCAAGACAAATTTCAATTATTAAATGATGCTAATACAAATATTTCATTAAATGTTGTAGAACTCGCTAATAATAATGAAAGCACAAATGATGTAAAAGTTATTGAACTAAATTATTTAAAAAATAATGTAATTAAGAAAGAGAGCGTCTTTCTTCAGAAAAAGGAAGAGGCAGAAAACGTAAGTGAAGCAAAAGAAGAAGATGATGAAGAAGACGAAGATGAGGACGAAGATGAGGATGAAGAGGAAGAGGAAGAGGAAGAGGAAGAGGAAGACGAAGAAGATGAAGATGGTAACGAAGTAAAAGAGGAAGAGGAAGAGGAAGAGGAAGAGGAAGAGAAAGAGAAAGAGGAAGAAGACGAAGAAGACGAAGAAGATGAAGATGTTAACGAAGTAAAAGATAAAGATAAAGATAAAGATAAAGATAAAGACGATAAAGACGATAAAGACGATAAAGAAGAGGAAGAGGAAGTTGAAGAGGAAGAGGAAGAGGAAGATGAAGAAGATAAAGATGTTAACGAAGTAAAAGAAGAGGAAGAGGAAGAGGAAGAGGAAGAAGAGGAAGAGCTAACGTCAATCAGGATTGAAGAAAAAAAATACTATATTAATGAATTAAATAATTCTATTTATGAATGCTTACCAGATGATGATATTGGAAAATGTCTTGGAAAATTAGTTAATGGAAAAATTCGTCTTCAATAATATCTGTTGTTTGTAAAAATTTAGAAGAATTAGAAAGTGAATAATTTGTATATTGTGCAATAAGTTTCATAATTCTTTTATGCAATAATTTGGATTCATCATCGTCATTATTAAATGTGTCATTTGGTTCATTTATTTCGTGCAAATGTTTATTTTTCGAATAAATATATAAAAATAAGTTTTTTTTATTAATACTATATTTTTGAGTGCTACTAAAAATAAAATTATAATTATTATATTCGCTACTATACTTGGTTAATATTTTTGTAAAAATAATATCATTTTGATTAATATAATTTAGTAATTTGTGTTTTTGCAGGATAAAATTATTAAAATATATTTTGATAATATAAACAATATCATTTAATTGCCATATTTGATATAAAAAAATGTTTTTATCAATACAATCACAAAATATATAATTTTGTAATATTTCTTTATATATTTTTAAATCTTTTAAAGTTAAGAAATTTGAAAATAATTTAATAATATTTTCATGTAACAATAATGTTAAGCTTGTTCTATCAAAAAAATTAATAATATCCAAATTACTTAAAGAATAGTTATATTGTAAAAAATTCTTGGTTAATAATTTAATATTTGCGTTACTATTTTTAATACTATTATAACAATAATTATAACTATTATCAAATTTTAACTGTATAATATTATTTGCATAATAATATTCTAAATTATCAAGTTTATAATATTTATTATTTAAATAACTCAGTATATTTGTCATAATAAGATCATAATTACTTAAATAGGCTATATTTGGAAATTGTTTTTTAATAATTAGTTCTAAATTTAAATTGCTAGGTGGAAATATTTGTAAATTATATGATAATTTGGATAGTTCATTATATTTTTTGTCTTCTTGATTACTATTTATAATAATAAATGGAATAAATTTAGTATTTTTAGATTTAATGTTTTTTTTTAATAATTTTATTAGGCTAGTCAAATAATTTTTATCATTATATAAATAATAACTAATATTATCTAATATAATAGCATTACATTTAACATTATTTAAAAACAAAGAATATACATCTTTGTTTGTATAAATATTAAATAATTCATCCGTTGTTAATTTATTACTATTACAATCAATATAGTTAATATTATAATTAAGGTGTGTCATAATTGTTTTAATAATAGTTGTTTTACCTATTCCGTGCTCACCATAAACATATAAATATTTATATGAATTGCTACTATTTAAATTGGAAATATAATCAAGGATAATTTTTTTTATATTAGTAATATTGCTATAATATTTTAATGATTCCATCTAATATTTTATCGCTATTATTTTTAAATAATTATTAACTAATAACTAATAACTAATAACTAATAACTAATAACAAATAAATTTTAATTGCATACATTAAAACTTAGAAAATTCAACATAAGCAGCTGGTCCACAGTCTTTAAAAAGACTATTACCCGTTACACTTTGTTGACATGCATATGCTTGAGGTGCCTGACTATTATAAGTAAAGAATGTGGGGGTTGCAGTTTCTAAAGTATTATTATCAAATACTAATTCTTGATTAAAAACATGATCTCTAGGACCCGTCAAATTAGCGATCTGCTTTTCATAAAAACTATTTATGGCATTTAAATATGTGCTAATAATACTTACTGGAGCATTTCCAGAAGATGGAATTCCCTGTAATCGCGCTAATTCCATTTGTAAGTCATTATTGCTTGGATAAGCAGTATCTAAAATAGCACCACTTGCAACATAAGAAGCATCTGCTCCAACCCCAAAGTAATCATTATTACTTAAATCTAATAAGTTACTAGCAGAAAATACTCCGCTATTATCATATTTGCTTTCTCCAAAACAATTAAAAAACTGATTAGCATTTAGTAAAAAACTAGCTATTGATGTATCATTATTTGGTGATTCTTTTGATTTAAGCCTATATTTTACGTCTAAATAACTTGATACAGGAATTTCATAGTTAGTAAATATTCGTTTTAAATCAGTCCTGGCTTGTGTATATCTAGTTTTCTCTTCGGTTGTTAAGTCGTCGTATATAGCACGTCGTGCTAAACTTGCTTGTCGAGATACTAATTGTTCATTCAAATAGTTAAATAATGTAAGATGACGATTTATATTATTTCTTTCTGATAAATTTATTGAATATGCTGGATCTGATAGTCTTAGACCAGTAGCATTATCAACAAGTTTTATTCTAGAAGCAAAATTAGAGTTCATAATAAAATCTACCAAATCTCTAGGTAAAATATTAGGTGCCTCAAAAATATTTGTGCTTGTATCAATCTTCTTAAATATTAGACCGGGTTTATAATTATTTAATGATAAATCATTACACAAGCTCTTTGTCAAGTTATATTGATAATTAGTTTGAAGTTGTTGTAAATTAACAAAATTTGTATCATTTACTCTTAATTGTCCAGCACGAAATCGTCTATCTAATTCAGTATCTAAACTTTTACAAACACTAGAATTTATAGAGTTTTTATTTATAGCTTCATAACTAATAGTATACGAACTATAGAAAGTATTATTAGAAGTGGCACAACAAGTAACATTATTCATTCTAGACTGTATATTTTGTATTTGAGCATTTGTATAATTAGATCTTTGATCAATACTTGGTAAATTATTACTTAAACAAATTGGACTTGGTTGCCATTCACAAAAAACCATATCGGTTAGCACGTTAGTAATAGATAAATCAATAAGTGAACCTGTTCCTACATTTCTATAACTTATATCATATATTGGAATACAATTGCCAGAACTGGGTTTAACTTTACAATCAGAACAATCATAAGTTTCAAAAAAACTCTCAATTATTTTAAATTCACTATTTAATAAATATAATACATAAATACTTGAAAAGAATATAAAAAATAACAAGGCAAATTTAACTAGCTTTTTTGTATTGTTAGTAACTTTCATAATAGTACTATATTATTCTATAGTAATATTTTATAAACTATTTTATAAACTATTTTATAATACCAAATAATATTCCAAATAATATTCTAAATAATGTTATTTAGAATATTATTTTGGAATTAAAATGAAATAATGTAAATGAAATAATGTAAATGTATTATATATTATATATATATATATGTCATCTTTAACATCAAAATTTGTTAACATATTGTTAAAGAGAATTAGGACACAAAAAAATTCACCACTATCTAAAACAGTAACCATAAAAATGCACGATGCAGAAGTCGAAGATTTTGTTAAATCACAACTTTCTATATTAATAGAAAATGTGCTTAGTGATGTTAAATCTGATTTTTCCAAAACAACTATAGTTGATGCTGCAAAAAAAAGAGATGAAGAAATAAAAAAATTTATAGAAACGCGCGCAGCAAATACTATAGCACAAGCTTATAAATCTAGAAAAGCAAAAAATGAAGCAGCAACGACAATATCAAAAATCTACAAATCTAGATTTACTAGAAAAAATCTAGCGTCAACCAAAATAGCAACACTTTATAAAGCTAAGCTAGAATTAGTTAAATTAAATAAAGACATATCAGAGTTATTATGTGAAGGTCTTACATCACAAGATATATACAGAGCTAAAATAAAGGAAATCTTAATAACTCATGGAACACCAGAAAAACTTAGTAATTTATATTTTTACTTTTGTAAATTTGGCAATAAAGTATTAGGTTATTCAAAAACGGCCAAACTTTCTTCTATAATAAAAGAAATTGTTGGTTGTGTATTTGTAAGCACCAGTTTTTCTTCAACCAACTTAAATGCTATAATATTTAAACAAAGCAAATTTATAAATATAATGCAATCTAAATACAATAAAATAGCATTACGCTCAACAGATTATAAAACAGTAAAAAAAAAACATAATAAATTTCTTAGAGAAGATTTTAATTTTACTAATGTAAATTTAATTGAATCTCAATTTATAGATTGTGAATTTTATGATATTGATATTGGACCATTAAATTTTTTTGATAATACTGTAAATACAATTAATAATAATTTACCTACATTTAAAAATTGCAATTTTTATGAAGGTAGTTTTACTTATGATAGTAGTGTTCAGCGTCAAGGTCGTAGCTATATAAAGCCAATTAACAGAAAATATCATATGCTACGTTCTAATTTATATGATTTTGCTAAATTTATAGGTAGCAAAAATTGGGTAAATCCAAATGGTTCATTATTGGCTACGCTTGAAGAAAGAGTAGTTTCATCGGAAATAGTTTTTGAAAATTGCAAATTTAACAAAACTGGTATAAATTATGATAAACTTGGTATGCCAGGAAATAGAAATATTATGTTCTTAAATTGTAGTTTTAAATCAAATCTATTTACAAAAGAAAATTTTAGGTGTTATTATTTCAAAAACTGCACCTTTATAAATGTTCATTTTATTGACTGTTATTTTTCGTTTAGTTGTTTTGAAAACTGCACTTTTAATAATACTACATTTCGTTCAACACTATTAAATGTTGAATCTGCACTAAGATTTATAAATTGTAAAATATTGGAATGTAATTTCATGTCTGTGCGTTTTAGTGCTATTAAAGAATATCAATATCAATATACAGTAATATTTGATAACAATAATATTATAAACAATACAGTTTTCAGAGAATGTCATTTTAAACTATTTAAATTTAATTTTGATTCAAAATATAATACTCGCGACACCAATCTATTAAATCTAAGAAATAATGACTTTATACAATGTGATTTATACGGGGTAAATTTTGATAATTGTGATTTAGAAGGAACAAAATTTGCTGCACGAGAAGTTAATCATACTTTAATAGTTAACAAGTTTAATTGGTTTGGCAATATATTTTTGGAACATGATGAGCTATTATTTCTTTACGGTGAAAATAAAACAGAAGAATTTAAAGAATTATGTAATGCACATAATCCAAACGGATTTGAGCTGTTTAAAGAAGAATTTGTTGGCCGTAAACTAGCAGAAAAGAAGGCAGCAGGAGCTTCAAGATGGACTATAAATCGTGATTATGTGGCCATGCGGTATAGTCAATATAATGCTTTAAATATTGACGTTCTAGATTTCAAAAACCCCAAATATAATATAAATCCGTATGACTATTTTGATGTAGTTCGTTTTGGAACTACTCATCATATTGTTATTGTTCCAGCAGTTAGTATGTTTAATACTAATATAAAAAATTGTAGTTTTGCAAGTGCTACTGGATTTGAAACCTTTGATTTTACACAAGTAAAACAAAACTATAAAAATAAACCGGATTTAACAGCGGCCAATTTTACAAATGTAAAATTAATAAATGCAAACTTTAACGGAACAAATATTGTTGGAACAATTTTTGAGGTAGCAAATGTGGGTGGAGCAGATTTTAGAAATACAACTGTAAATAACAATACTTCATTTCAAAACACAACAGGTATAGAGCTGGTGCCTTACCAACTTCAAAGACCAGACGGAACATTATACGTTCAGGGTAGTAGAAATAATGATACAGGTCGTGAATTTGAATTTTCTGATATCCAACAAGCTGCCAACGAAACACATGCTCGTATTAAATTTATTATAGATAATAAAGAGCAACTATTTCAAGCATTCAACGATAGTGGTATTCCACCTGAATCAGACTTGCAATTTAGTAACTCCATGACCGAACTTTTAATTAGTTCTCATGGAGGACTAACTAAATATGCGGAAAAAGTGGTTGTTAGTGAAACAGGCGAAACAATTGTTATGTTTCTAGATAACTTAAGAGCTAACTACACTACAATATTACAGACACAACAAAGTTTAACATCCGATGATATTAAAGCTCGTATTAAAAAGAATTTTCCGATTGCATTAACTAATTATATTTCGTTCAAATTAAACTATAATGAAGCCGAAAAAACGGTTATGTTAGCCAATTTAGTTCGTGCATTTAGTGATGAGTTTATGATGCACTTAATTATGTTTAAACCAAACTTAAGTGGAAATTGGTGTTTCTTACAATTAGTCACATATTCAGTAACATTTTTAATTCTAAATACGGATTTATATATGCATAATTTTATACAATATTATTTTAATGAAATATTTAATGCACACGGAAAAGGAGCACCAAGTTGCACATTAGGTATGGTTGAACGGTGGATAACAGTTCATTCACAGGCGATGGAAGCATATTTAATGTTATTAAAAAAAAATGATAAAGAACTAAGAGAGTTAACATCAAACACTAGTGCATTTAATAAAATTATACATTATAATCCACTAAACGACAAAATAAAAGACAGTAAAATAACGTTAGCTTATATAAAAGAGTTTAACAATTCTTTTAGTAGCGAAAAAATACATAATAAATATATTTTACATAAATTTATAAATCTATTAAAACCATATTCTATTTTGCCCGAAGACGAAGAGTCAGATGTTGGTTTTGATTTAGATTATAATGTTAATGCTTTGATGCGCAAAAAAGGTGATGTGTATATTAAAAAGAAAATAGACGATGGTTCTATAACATCATTACAAGACATTTATGATGCGGTGGTAGAAATATTGCCATTATTAATTATAGAAAACAATTATATTTCACAAGAACATATTACTAGACTTGAAAATGAAACAAGACCAAAACCTCAAAAAATATATAAGGAAAAACGCGATGCATTATATAACTATGTTAAAGAAGTAGAAGCAAAAGATTATATAATTGGATTAGTTGCGTTCTTTTGTGTAGATTTAAAAAGAGAAGATATGGATACAGCAAAACTAATTGAGTTACAGGAAAAACTAAAATCATCAGGGCAACTAGAAATAGCAAGTATTATTGAATATTATGATGATGTTGACCCTACATTTGTAGGAGGACAAAAAAAGAATAATAAAAATTTAAGAAATGCAAAAGGGCTTTCACCAAAAATAGCGTATACTTTGGAAAAATTAGTTGAAAGTACTATAATAAGCAAGTTGAAATCTTTGACTCTTGCTGAATTTAGTAATATTAATAGTGTTAATATTAGTTCAATTAAAGATTTAACGACTAGTAGTTCAAAAAAATCTTTGACTGAGAGATTTATTGGTTATGGAATTGATTATAAACCTATTATTCTAAAAAACACAAGTATTCAAGATAAAGCATACATCTCTATAATTAGAAATAATTATAATAGCATGCAAGAAAATTATAAAGCAAATATAACGGGTTTGAGGTCAAGTATTTTTACATTAACAAAAAAAGCATCTCTTAGCATATTAAAAAGAGTAAGCAAAACATTTAAAAAAAAATCCCGCTAATTTAGTAATTTAGTAATTTAGTAATTTAGTAATTTAGTAATTTAGTAATTTAGTAATTTAGTAATTTAGTAATTTAGTTATATATAATATTATATAATATTATATATTATGTTTAGTGGTTTTAGTGGTAAAAAAAAAGCAATTCAAAATTTAGAGTCATATCAAAAAAAATTAGATAATGAAATGGAAGCAAGACTAGTATCTCCAAATACAAGTAAAACAAGAAAAGCAAGAAAACCAGGAGTATCAGGAACAACTATGAAAAATAGAAGTAGAGTTGACGATTATACAGAAGAAGAACGACGAGCAAAAGATCGAGCAGAACGTGCAAGGGCGGCAAATGAAAAAGTACGTCGCGAAACAACATCAAAAGCACGTAAACATGCAGCAGAAAAAGCCGAAGAACTTGATAGATTGTTGGAACGAGAGAAACTAGCACAAGAAGATGCAGCACAACAAGCAGAAGAAGCACGTAAACGTGCAGCAGAAGAACTTGCTATGTTGTTGGAACTAGATGAGGAACTAGCACTAGAAGAAGCACGTAAACATGCAGCAGAAAATGCTGACGACCTTGAGATATTGTCGGGACTAGAGCAGGAACTAGCACGAGAAGAAGATATTAGAGATAAAGAATTACGAAATGCATTTGCAGAAGATGAGCAAAGAGCTGCAAATCAAGAAGCAGAATTACAAAGTGCATTTGCAGAAGAAGAGCAAAGAAATGAAGATCAAGATGCAGAATTACAAAGTGCATTTGCAGCAGACGAGCAAAGAGATATATATCAAGGTGAAGAATTACCAAAAGCATTAAATGTACCAGATTCACTCTTACAAACACTAAAAACACTACTAAGCCGTCCGCTTTCTGACTTACAAACACATAAGCTTGTTGAGAATATTAGGTTACTAGATAGAAAACGTTTACAAATGCATGCGCTAAGACAGAAATTAACAACAAAAAAGAGCAGACTTGAATTAATATTATTAAACTTAGAGAGAAATAGGGGCAGGACGCCGCCAGAAATAAGACTGAAGCGTAAAGTAAACGCAGAAAAATTAAAAACACAAACAGCTACAGAGCTTGGAAAACTCATGCTCTTGATTAACAGCTATAATAATGTACATGATAAATATACAGAGGAACAAAAAAGAAGATTAAGTGGTGGGACAAGAATAAGAAGACGTAAAAATAAGAAACATAAAAAAACATTACGCTTAAAGAAACGCAAAAATCATTAAATACTATGTGAATGAAAAAGGTGTAAAAAATCCTGTTAATTTAGTAATTTTTAAAATTGATTAACAATTATTACTTTTATGAATCATGTTAATTATGATTAAAAATCAAATCATATTTAATAAAACTTTTATGGTCAACCTGGCAGAGTATAGTTTTGGAAATTTGCCTCAAGCAATTATTATTGAAATTTTCAAAGATGGTCGTCCATTTTCACATTTTATAGAAAAATGGTTAATGCTTAATTATGAATTAATTCATATTGGGGGTTGTAAATCCTATGATTTTGTAGATAGTAATGACGAAAATATTAAATATGACCAAAAAACATTTACATCACGAGGATGCAAATTTATGCCTTCAAATATGATTGGTGAAGGAAGAAAATTTAACAAAGAAATTTTTGAAGCCAAAGCACGAAAGTTAAACTATATTATTGTTAGTAATGTAAATTTTCCTGAAATAAAAATTAAATTTGTTAAAGGAACAGATTTAATTAACACTTATCCAAATGGAACAATACCATCAAAGGACCTTATTAAATTCTTTAATTAATTCTTGCTTACCTATAGATTTAGGACCAACTGTATTATTTGAATCATAAACTAGCGATTTTAATAAATCAAGATTAGTTTCTAAGTCATTAGAATTTGTAAATCTAATAAAATAATGTGATTGAACACTTTTATTGCTACAATTTACATCAATAGTTCCTGCATTAACACCAACACGACGAAATGAAATACTTGGATTATCTGTTTTTTTTACAAATATAAAATTATGCGGTTCTAATTTTGTGGAAACATCTCTAGCATATGTTTTCTTTATCCATATTTGAAATATACATGGAACATCGTGTTCTGTAGTATTTACCAAAAATGATTTTTCTGGCAAATCTATTTCATAAAGTAAATGAAAATTTGGTGAAAAAGTTTTTTTTAAACTATCTTTCTTAAAACTTTTTGGCAAAACAAATGATATACTACTACAAAATTCACAAGATTTTTTTATAAATTTTATTGCTAATGAAGATTGCCGACCAAATGGAGGATTACCTAATATATGTATTTTTTTATCAGGGTTAGCACTCGCATTCGCACTCGCATTATAAAGCAAATAATCTTGCTTAATAATTTCCTCGTGCTCAGGTTCTAAGTCATAAAACTCATAATTACATTTTAAAGATTTAATAGCATTAATAAATGCACCATTACCTGCACTTGGTTCTATAATTATATCGTTATTGTTTGGTGTAATATATTCTTTAAATAGTTCAAAAATATAATCTACAGTTTCCTTTTTTGTATAAAATTTATCTATAACACTACGCTTTAATCCTTTGGTTTGTGTTATTTCCATTATTTATTATTATCTATTAAATTATAATTATAATAGTTTTATTATTTTAAAAATTTATATCAATTTTTCTTATTTTCTTATTTTCTTATTTTCTTATTTTCTTATTTTCTTATTTTCTTATAGTAAACATGAATTATATTGATTATTTACTATAATAAACTTAGTATTATGTGCTAGCTCATCTAAATTAGCACTATTTGTATAAGTGCATGCACTTCTAAGTCCTCCCAAATAATTTTCTATAGTATTTTTTAATGCACCCTTATAAGGAACTTTGAGTTCGCGCCCTTCAGAACTTCTATAATTTGTGTTGTTATTTGCTGCATAATTATTTTTCATAGCATAACTTGAACTCATACCATAAAAAAATTTATGTTTTGTGCCCGTTTTTTCATCAATAATTATTTGTCCGGGATTCTCATCATGTCCTGAAAATGCCCCGCCAATCATTACAAAATCAGCACCAGCACCAAACGCTTTTGCCAAATCACCAGGACATGTAATACCTCCATCACTTAAAATAAATGATTTGTTATGTTTATGTTGATCATATTCATAGCATATTTCAAAATTAATGCGATTAATCTCTTTACATTCTTGAACGCATTCTAAAACACAACTAAGCTGTGGCATACCTATTCCTGTTTGAATTCGTGTTGTGCATGCACTACCACCACCAATACCCACTTTATGAATGTCTATTTCTGCACGATTTAATAACTCTATTCCTTCCGTTGTGCATACATTACCTGCTAAAATAATCTTTGTAGGATATTCGTTTCTTATTACTTTACAAAATTCAATAAATTTAGAAATGTAACCATTTGCTATATCAACACATATGAATTTGCAGTCAAAATTATCTAAAATATGTTTTAAGTTAACATAATCGTCATCACTTATTCCTGTTGAAATCATAAAATAGTCAGGATTTAATTTAGAATCACTATTTTCTTTATTATAATCAAGTAAATCTTGCAGTTTATGAAATTTATGGAGAGCAGTAATAATTTTATAAGTGCTTAATACTTTATATATTTCTAGTGTTCCAATAGTTGTCATATTTGCTGCTACAATAGGAATACCAGTCCATGACACTCCATTTTGAAAAATGATGGTTTTTTCAAGTATAACTTCTTTTCTGCTATTTAAATTTGATTTTTTAGGAAGAATTAATACATCTTTAAAATCAAGATATTTATCCATAGTGTCAAATTTATAGCAATAAACATTTATACTCATAATCAAAATATGTAACTATGTTTAAAATATGTTTAAATATGTTTAATATGTTTTAAAATATGTTTTATGTTTAAATATGTTTAAAATATTATAATATGATATATTAGTATTGATGCCGGCTACATCACTATTTGACACTAATACTACTTTAATAGGTTCTAGGAGTTTAGCTAATTGTCCTGAAATAACGGATCTTTCAATAAATAGCACAATATTTCCAAATACACCTCTTGTATTTAATATTAGTCCTTTGCAAGATTGCTCACAAAATCTGTTTACAAGTGATCCATATTTAAAAAATACAAATGGATGTTGTGTTTTAGATACTAGTGCTCAAACTTGTACTGGAGTGGCTGGAATAGCAGGAGCAGAAGAGTCTTCTTATTATATGGGAGTTCGATATTATGATGCCAATACAGCTATAGGTAGAGAAAAAGGTGAACGTAAACTATGTTATACTGCACCAATAAGTAGAAAAAAATTAGAGATAAAAGACTTGGTAATACAAATTACTACAGATGTTGCAACAATAATAGGACTTGCAATAATCGCCTCATGTTATGAATATTGGTTTACTTTTGGAGAATGTAGTTTAAGACACATAGTAACAAATTTAGGTAATTTACCATATAATGTAGGAGATGATAATTCACTTACTTCTAAGACGATGGAAGTAACAAGAATAAGTAAATGCGAAGAAGAAATCACAAGTTCTATTAGAGAAAACGAAGTTTGGTATGAAACATTTCCTTATAATTTAATTACATTTTTTAATAAACGAGATGTTAATGATGGAGATGCCGATTATGATGATGAAGGAAAAGCTAAACAAAGGTTTGAACCACAAGAACTTGGTAATATGTCAATAAGATCATTTTTGCTTGGATTCTTTTATTGTATAATAGTTACAAGAGCATTTATTAAACTAATATTAAAGAAGATAAATTACTATTCTTCAGATATATATGAAGGAAAACCTAGTAAATATAAGGAAGTAATATCGGGAGTAATTTTTGTATTTCTTTTTATGGGCTTATGGGGTAATATTTATACTAAATATGTAGATAACCAACCTGTTTTGGGTGGTGCATGTTTATTTTTATTAATGTTTTTAATAATGGTTTTATGGTTTTTTGCTGCGTTGTCTTATGTGTTTCTGTTATTTACATTTGTAGGTTATAGAAGAGGTTCATATATTAAATATTCACAAGGTAAAGTAAAGCCCGAAAATATTTTTGAAAGAATATATTCATGGTTTGATTGGTATAGTATAGTGAACTTTGTTGTTATTAAAGGTAAAACGAAAATCACAGGCGAAAAAGACAATTCAAGTATAGTAGATGAAGATAATAAAATAATAGATGAAAAAATTTTGAATTGGTTTTATCCAATACGACGATCTGATATAACATTAAATTTTCATCTATTTGACTTTATAACTGATATAGCAAATAGGAGTTCAACTGATACATCAGTAGATGAAACGGGAAAGTGGCCAACACTTAGAAAATGGTGTCTGTGTACATATGTTCGTTCATGGACACTTTGGATTAAATATATTGGCTCAACACTAACACCACAAGAATGGAATGATTGGTTTGATAGACAAGGAACCGGTTTGTGGATCTTAACTTTTATTTCCTCCATTTTAATGTTTTTTCTTTGTATAGGTATTCAACTAGCAATTATTTTAGTTTTAATAGTACCTTGTGTATTTGCGCATACATTTTGGATAACAATATTAATAAATTTTATAATTTATTTTGCTATGCCAGCAGGTCTTTTTGGAACTATAATTGCATTTTTTTATTTGAATTTATATGTCTTGATTGGTTTTTTTTATGTGCCATTTAAAAATTATACCAGCTTACTTAAAATAATTAAGAGTCATGGCAATATATTAACATTATTGTTTTGTATTGTTGTAATAACTAATAGTGTTAAGTATTTACGCGATGAAAGCGCTGGTGTTGTTGGTTCACTATTGGCATTAATAATATTATACAAAATAATAACTACATTAAGCAGTTAATTTAATAAAAATAAAATCATATTTGTAAAAATATAATATAATATAATATAATATTTTTATTTAAAACTAATAGTTAAAATATTATATTATTAAATGGGGAAAAAAAATAGAGAGAAAAAACAAAATGAGCTACCATTTGTAAGTGTTTGCACCCCAACATTTAACCGGCGTCCGTTTTGGGAATATACTATTAAATGTTTTAATCATCAAGATTATCCAAAAGATAAAATGGAATGGATTATTATAGATGATGGAACAGATAAAATAGAAGATTTAGTATCTGGAATTAGTCAAGTAAAATATTTTTATTATGCCGAGAAAATGTCGCTAGGAAAAAAAAGAAATATTATGCATGCCAAATCCAAAGGTGATATATTAGTATATATGGATGATGATGATTATTATCCTCCAGAGCGTGTTTCACATGCTGTTAATATGTTATTAACTCATCCAAATGCTTTGTGTGCTGGCGCAAGTGAAATTTATATATGGTTTAAGCATATACAAAAAATGTTTCAATTTGGTCCGTATAGTCCATCACATGCTACAGCCGGAACATTTGCTTTTAAGCGTGAATTATTAAAAGATCATAGCTATGATGATAATGCGGCATTAGCCGAAGAAAAAGCCTTTTTAAAAAATTATAGTGTTCCATTTGTTCAATTAGAACCGAAAAAAACAATCTTAGTATTTTCACATATTCATAATACATTTGATAAGAAAAAATTATTAGAAAGTGGCGAAAATAATTATCAAAAAACATCAGATCGTAGTGTAGATGAATTTATAAAAGATAAAGACTTTAAAGAGTTTTATATGGAGAGATTGGACACTTTACTACAAAAATATCAACCAGGTGAACCAGCAAACAAACCAGATGTAATAAAACAAATTAAGGAAATAGAAGAAGAGAGACGAAAGTTGGGATTAGAACAACAAAACTCACAAGGCCAAATTATTTTAAGTCAAGACGGAAAACAAATACCATTAAATAATGAACAAATAGTAGAAATAATGAGAAAACAACAAGAACAGCTGCAAATGTTTGTTAAACTTTTGCAAGATAAAGATTTATTAATAACTAAATTAGAAAAAGAAGTAGCTAATTATGAAAATAATGATATCAACTATGAAAATAACAGCTCTCTTAAATTGAAAAAACAATTACAAGAGCAAATGCATAATTTTACAAATGTAATCCAAGAAAAAAATAATTTAATTAGTAAATTAGAAAAAGAAGTAGCAAATAATGAAAAAAATAATGAAAAAAATAATGAAACTCTAACTATTGAAAACTTAAGAAAAACATTACATGAAAAAGAAGAGAAACAAATGGTGTTAGAAAAAGAGTTAGCAAGTTTTAAAAATACTGTTGAAAAACTGAATATATTGATTGATATATTGAATAAAAAATGAATCACTAAATTAGTAAAATAGTGCTAATATATTATAATATTAGTGTACTATAATATTATAATGTTATTAACACAACTTTGTGGTCCTGCTTTGGTTTATATAGGTTTTTCACTTATTCAAATATTTATCGACATTTATGCTGGTGTTTTTAATAGTGCTTTTATAAAATTTGTAATTATGATTATATTTACACTAATACTAAATATTTTGTGTAGTTTAGGATATAGTGTAATTGCGTGGGTTCTAGTTTTTATACCTATAATAATGATGACATTAATTTCTACTTTGTTACTGCAAATCTTTGGTTTAGACCCCGATAAAAAAGATTTAAGAAAAAATTTAAATAGTGCACGAGATGTTAGTTTAAATAAATTTGATTTAACAGACTCAGAGTTATTAAATCAACAACAATATTCTTATTTATATGACAAATTTAGAAATGAAAATAGGTTGGATAGAGATAACCTTAGAAAAGAGTTGTATGATAAAATCGATCTTACATTTGATTTGTCACGTAATACTTATGATTTATCTAGAAATCCAACCAAATATTATATTGTTAATAGTGTTATAAATAGATTAGCGGAACAATCATTTGTTAGAGATGTTGTAAATTCCAGATTATATAATACACTATTTTCAAATAGTGTAAGAGACAACAACAATTTATATAATAATTATATTACAAGCGGTTATGATACAAGCACTTTACTAAATAATACATTTTTAGGTTTACCTATGAGTCCTATTATCAACAGCGACACTATTACGTTAGATAGTGCACGCACTTTATCTGGAGATTATTTAAACTATGGAGAAAGATATAATACAACTTATAGGCTAAATGGTTATCTAAAATTTAAAGAAAGTAAATATCCTAGTGTTAGAAGACAATTATATGGCACAAGTTCGACAGTTAATAATGTTACAATAGATCAAGAAATAGAAAGACTATGGAATAGATTATCGGCAGCAGAACAAGCTACTTGGAATGGAACACCACCAAGTGCTACCACCAGTTCAGGTGTCACTAGTTTAAGCTATGATTATCATAATTTAAATTCACTAGACCAAGCGCGAAATAGGAACTTTGCACGAGAAATATTAAGCGGTGGTCGTGCTGCACAAAATAATGAAGTATGTCCTGCAAATGAAACACCTGCACGATTTAAAGCACGAACGGGGTTAACATGTTATGAAATATGTCCACCCGGTAGAGAACGCGACTCAACCGGATTATGTATTCCCACTTGTTATGGTGGAAAGGTTAGAGACCCTATTACAAATACATGTGTAAATAGACCAACCTAACAAAATATTATATATATATAAAAACATAATAAAATATATTTAGTAATACTATTTATACATGTATAAATTAAATAATTTATGGTCTTGTTGGATACATTATCAAAACGATAATGATTGGACAATTGATAGTTATAATAAAATTTCTGAATTTAGTAATTTACAAGAACTAGTTCTATTTGTTGAAAACTTAAATGAAGCCATAATAAAAAAGACTATGCTATTTTTTATGAAAGAAAAAATATTGCCATTATGGGAATCGGAAGATAATATAAATGGTGGCTATTTTTCTTATAAAATAAATAATAATGATATTGTAGCACTATTTAAAATTATTTTATATAAAATAATTGGTGCCAGTTTTATTGATGATGAAACTATTTTGAATAATATTAATGGTGTTTCCGTAAGTCCAAAAAAGAACTTTTGTATAATTAAAATATGGATGAAGGATAAAAAGAGTCTTAAGTCATTAGATTTTGCTGTAAATAAAGACCCTTTTAATATTCATACTTTTTTTCCAATAGACCAACAAGTTTGTGTATTTAAAGCTCATAAACAATAATGAATTTTAAATATAATATAAAATAAAAGTATTTAACTACTTCCAGAAGACGGTAATGGTGATAAACATAATTTGATTTCTCCAAGGGAAGCCACATTATATTTTACTATTAATGGTCTATTATTTTCTAAATAAATTTCAATTTGATTACATAAATTAGTGCATTTAATAAAATATACTAGATTTTTGAGTGAATATTCACCTTGTATAATTTTATTATGTTGCTTATTAATCATTTGCATATTTGTATTATTTTCACTTCGCCTTATTTCTGCTTTTGCAAATTGACCAGCACATTTGAAAATTAGCTCATTTTCAACTGATTTGATTTCTATTTTTTCTGATATATTAGCCAAGTCTCTAATAATCTTTTGAAAATCATTAGATGGCATATTAATAACTGATGAAAATTCAATATTTGGAATTTCTAGTTCGTCTTGTTCGGGTTCAATTAATTTTAATTTTTGTATTTTAGATTGCTTAATATTGCCATTTTCAAATTTTAGACCCAATTCGGTTACAATACCATCATTATAATCATCATTTTCAATATAGATTGTAAGTGTATCATCATTATCGATCGCAGTAATCAATTTGAACAAATGTAATATATTAACCCCCACAATTATTTTCTCATATTTGCACTCATAAAATTCAAAATTTTCCGCTTTTAAAAATAAATGGACTAAAATTGTATGTGTTTTATCCATATTTATGATTTTAATACCTTGCTTTGTAAAAATAATGTTTGTTTCTAATAAAATATCCTTTAGTGCAGCCATTAAAATGCGAAATGGTGCAATTTGAACTGTTTTAATTGTTAAAACATTATTGTCCCCACAATCATTAGATAACATAACTATTTTAGTTAAATAGTTATTAAATCTTTAAATAGAAATAGTAAATAGAAATAATAAATAGAAATATTTGTATTTAATATGTTAAATCCTTAATGTTAAATAATGAATTATGCTTTAATTTCTATCTATTATAGATATATTTAGAAGCTATACTATATTCATGTTATTTGTATGGTTTGTTTTGGCATACTCTTGGATTCTCCTACACTATTTAATGCAGTAAGGGTAAAATTGTATGTTGTACCTGTTGTTAAACTGGGTACAGTATATTCTCTACTACCACTTAGTTGAGTAGATTGTAGCACATTATTACTATATATCTTATACCCTGTTATTACGCTATTTCCAATATTTATTGGCTCGGTCCATGTTATTTTAACACTATTAGTGGAAATTTGCCTGATACTAAAGACAGGGGCGCTGGGCAAAGTTGGTATAGTATTATAACTAAAATCGGTGTTTATTTTCATTATATATGGATATAGTAGATTTAAATAAGGTATGTTAGGGCGGGCAGGAGTTCCACCTCCATCACATAAAGCCCATCCGTTTGGTATATTTGTTGAACTATAATTATTTGTTGAACTATAATAAGCAACAATCACTCCATTTGGAATCGCATTTGTAATATGTTGAGTAGTTGCTACTCTTACACCATTTATAGTAACCGCATTTCCACAAGTATCACCAGTTTTAATATTAACACCCGTGCTATTACTAATATCAATAGTAATAATGTCAGAACTAGCATTTGCATTAGCATTAATTTTAATAACACTTCCACAAATAGTATTTGCATAAATATTATTTACAATTATATCTCCACCACTTATATGCAAAGAACATGACGGTTCTATCGTATTAATTCCTATTCTATTATTTGAAGTATCAATACATATTAAATTATTTGGGTCAGGAGTATACGTATAGTCTTGCGTTACGCTGTTAATGGTGCTAATTATTTTATTATAATCGGAATTTGACATAATATTTATAAAGTGTTAATATTATAAAATAAACAAAATAACTAAAAATAAACAAAAATAAACAAATATTATAATAATTTACTAATTAATTTAGCAAATAATTATTTTCTCATATTAATTTATAACAATGGTAAAAAAACATATGAAATCTGCAGACAACATGTATCATATTAATGGACATAAATATCCAATCTTAAATGGTTCGCGTGCCCAAGTTTGGCACGGAACAGCATACAAAACAAAAGGAAATCTTAAAAAAACCGATTTACTCATGAATAAGCGCGGACATGTAGTATCAAAAAAAGTATATAATCGCGCCAAACGTGAAAAACGTTTAGAAAAAGCAGGCTATTTTACTAAAAAAGGTAAATTTGGATGGGTAAGGCATGATAAGTCAAAGACAAAAAAGAGGAGATCTAGAAAATAAGTATTAAATACTATTAATAATAATTATACTAATAATAGTTACACTAATAATAGTTACACTAATAATAGTTACACTAATAATAGTTACACTAATAATAGTTATATTAATAATACTTAAAAAAATAAAACTACTATTATTATAGTTTTCTATAACTATCCTTATTTATAATAAATAATCTTATATAAGATTATTAATTAATATTCAAAATTTATATATTAATTAATAAATATAATCTGTAATTTTAAGCAACACTAGTTAAAGATTTAGTATATGGATTATTCTTAAAAGCAGACAATAATGATTCGTCCATGCGCGAATTATTAAAATTTATATCGTAACTTTGCATTCCATTCATTTGACCAATAAAATCAACCGATGGTGTAACATTTGGACCACCATTATTTACATGTCCTCTATTTTGCTGAAGTAAAGATTCGTTACGACTAGTTGTAGAATTATTATGATTATTAAATAAATTCATGGAGCCTTGATTCGTGCGAGACTCGTAACTTTTATTTACATTATTTTGCTGAGCATATGCGTTATTATATGGTCTTAATCCTGAACCACAAGCATTTCCAGAACCAATATATTCGGTGCTTGTGGTTGTTCTTTGATTGTCATAATTTTGATGTTGTGTTACTTGATATGCATTACCATTATTATTTTGTCCTTGAACGTTTACAAAATTCATATCTATTTTATTTGTTGTCATCTCTCTGTTTGTTACTTTTGTTTTATCATTAATATTAAATAAATGGCCGGTTGGAGTTAATCCATTCACATTACCTGTTTGGCGTAAATTGCCAATTGTATTTTCTTTTCGTGTTTGTCTAAAAATATCTAAAATGGGGGCAAAAGATGCTTTTGCCATTCCATAAATTCCTCCAAAATCGGGCGGTTCCCGATCAGTTGTTCTATTATTATTGAAAAAATTATAACTATTATAACCATAATCATTTGGATTAGCACTATTTTTCCCACTTGCACTAGCATTTATTATTGGCAGCCCTGATAGTGTTTGTTTTTTAGAGTCTTCAAAATCTTGCTTAATATAGGATGCTCGACCGGCTTCAGTATTTGAAGTTGCGCCATAATATTCGCGTGTTGTGCTAATCCTATTTTCCATAGGAATTACTTGGGTGCTTCTAATCGGTGGAGCTTGTTCTACGCCAGTAGTGGTAAACCACCGTGTAGGCCCCGATTCATATGATTTATCGGGTAAATGTTTTTCAACAACTCCAATTTTAGTATTAGGACCCTGCATTTTAATTGGATAAATAGCCGGACCTTGGTGTCCGTCTAAATTATATGATATTTTAGGATTAGTATCAACCCTTAAATTATCAACCGATTTAGGCAACCATGATTCGCGCGCCATCATACCCGAATTGAAACCATGACTGCCTTCAACGCCTCCGCTATTCAAACCAGAACTATTTTGAGAACCGTATCCTAAATTAAGTCCGGGCCCCACTCTTTGTTGTTCCCATAAAGTTACATTAGACATTTTCATAGATTCATTTATGCGAGACTGAAAAAAATCACTATTATTAGGGGTTCCATTCGGAAGATTTACATTATCATATGGACTAAATAATGGAGCAATTTCTGCTTTAGAATTAATTTGACTTCCACTCCCTTGTTTGGAATCTAATATTGATTCTGTTAAATTAATATCATCAAGAGAACCACGAATTTTAGCCCCATAAAAAGGTTGCATATTGCTATGCTTAAAATCAGAAGTATTGGTTTGTTGGCCTGACATTAGATTAATATTTCTAGGAGGCTCTCTTATAATATTTGTTGAGTTCGCAACAAAAAATTTATCAGTTTGTTGATTTTGATTGTTATAATTATTTATAGAGTCATTTTTCATAGCTATTAAGTTATCAATATTAGTATTATTATAATTAGTAAATCCTTCTGGAGCTGTTAATTGTCCTTCTGTAAAAAAATCATTTGCTAAAATTTTAGCAGCAATATTATTTTGTGTATGAACCTCTTTTTTTTCTTGTTCCGATAATATATATATACTACCTAATAGTACTATAGGAATTGCTAAAGCCGCCATAGTATTTTATATAATATATTAAAAATATTATTATATTTAATATATATAATTATGTAATTAGTTTGTGATTCTACGTTCAATATCAAAATTATTATTTAATTGATAATAGTCTTTTTGAATAATTCTAGAACTAATATTATTATGAAAAGGAATACATATATTTTCTTGTGGATTCAAGTGTAAATAATTGAAATTATTTGGAACATTAGTATTATTATTTTCACCATTAAAATTGTTAATTTCTCTATATATCCACGAAGGATGCGTGGCTCTTGATTGGGCTGTTATTTCATCATTATGTATGCTATAACTTTTTTTATTATAAATAGGATTAGTGTTTAAATAATCAACATAATTATTTTCTCTAATAGTATCTTTATTTAACTTTCTATGCAATATATGTAATTCACTTTCTAAATCAGTTTTGTTTTGTGATAAATTAGCCCCCCATTTTTGCATGTTAATATGTGGATCATTTAATAATGATGGTGTTACTCCATTTCCAGGAACATTAATGCCATAATTTCCAATATTAGTGCTCTCTTCTAAATATTTTTGAATTCTACAAGGATCATCGTAAAATCTTGTAAATGCCATTTTTGTATATTATTTAAATTATAATAATATATTATATTATTATTTGTATTGCAATTATTTAACCAATTCGTGGAAACCCTACCAAATTAGCACCAATACCAAAACCGGCTCCAGAGCGTGCTGAAACTCCCATAGACGGAATAAATGTGTCTAATATTGAGAATGTTGCAGCCGCCATTAAACCAATTATTGCTACTTCTTCAAATTTTAATTGCTTTTGTGGAATAACAAAAGCAACAATCGCAACCATTAAACCTTCAATTAAATATTTTACTGCTCTTTTTACTAGTTCACTCATTGTAAAATTCATAATGTTTTATAATAATAAAGAAGAAAAAAATATAATAATCTTTAATTATTATTTAATAAAGTTAAATAGTATATAAAATAAATACTTAAAAATTATAAATTAGTATAATTTATAAATGCCTGGTAAAAAAACTTCTAAAGTTAAGGAAACTACAAATTCAAATTTAGCAAATGAAAAAATAGTTGATTTATTAGATGAAGACCGACCAATCAGCGGTCAGAAATATGTATGCTTAAGTTTTATTTCACCCGAAAATCATATTAAAAACAAAGAGTTATTTTTTTTTGAGCACTTCTTAAAAAACTTTGAATTTAGAAAAACATTTGACAAATATACACAGTTTCTAAATTTCTTAGCATATAAATATAATTTGGACTTTAATAGTTTAACAAAAGACATGGAAGAATTTGTTGAAGAAGAAAAAGACAATTTATTTGTAACCTCATTAGAAGATGACTACAAATCATTTGTTGATTCAAAAGAAGAAGACTTGCAAAAATTATACAATCAAGAACATAGCTTTCAAACAAATATTAGAGGTATTAAAGTTAGGGGTGTATTTGGTTCTCAAGATGAAGCAGAAATAAAATGTAAGATGTTAAGAGAGAGCGACCCGAATCATGATGTATATATTGGTCAAGTAGGTTTGTGGATGCCTTTTCATCCGGAAGCATATAAAACTGGGAAAGTAGAATACTTAGAAAAAGAATTAAATGAGCTAATGGCGCAAAAGAAGAAAAATGATGAAATTTCGAAAGAACAATTTAAAGTGCGTGTAAAAGAAAGCAAACAAAAAGCAATTAGAGAAAATATTGCTAAAGCAGAAAAAGAGGGAAATAAATTAATGCAAACAATCGATGAAGATGGCAATTTAATTAATGCTGACAGAATGGATGTTCCGGGTAAAAATTTATTATTTGGTGATGGTTCAAGTGATGACTCAACAACTGCCCAATTACGTAAAGAGCTATTTGAAGCCGAAGATGTTATTGTCGGAAAGCAAGAAAATAATGACCACGGTATTGGAGAGATTTTAAGACGGCAAAAAGAACGGGCTGAAAAGCTGACTAGTCTTGATGAAGAAGATGGTGATGCTTCTGAGCCAGAAACAGAAACAGAAACAGAAACAGAATCATAAAGTATTTAAGTTAGTTAAGTTAAATAAGTTAAAGAAAAATTTTAACATCGCTGAAAATGTTCACTTAATATACTATTGTTTTTCTTATATAATACTTCAACAGGTGCTAACGGTGATTCAATATAAAAAATAAGACGCAATAAAATTAATATTGATTTATTTGCAACTAAAATTTTGCTAAATTGTAAATTGCTATATTTTTTTTTCTTAAATTGTTTAATCTTATGCGCCATTAAAATAGCATATTTTATATTTATGTAACCACAATTAACAGTATCAAAATATAAATTGTAGTCTTTATTAGAGTTAAATAATGATAACCATTGTTCTATAAAATCTGTAAAATCACTTGTTCTCTCGATAGAACCGCTAATAGTTACATATATTGTTGGAAAATTAGCATAATTATAAGTTGCCCACATATAATTATGTATTGTTTTTATTTTATATACTATTTTGCAAATTTAGATTACCATATAGATTACCATATAGATTACCATTTAGTTTTCCGCACATTAATTTTTGGACCCTTTTTCTTATCTCTTATGTTTGGGTCATACATTTCTTCTTCATTATCGGAGTCTAAATTTTTACTAATTTCCCAAAACTCTTTTGACCCTAATTTAAATGTCTTATGATGATCGGCTTTATACCAAAAAATTTGGTCGTGCAACTTATTTGATTTAGAATTATTGTTAATTACTAAACATTCATAGTTTTCTGTGCATTGGTCCATAACTTGGCAAAAACTCTCAAAAGTAGGAAACATACCCGCATAATTCTCATAAATACGTCGCCGATTTGCTATGTATGGTTCACGCAATATAAAAACATAATCAATATTTGTGCGCAAATTTGGGGGAATACCTAAAGGATATTGCATAGTAATAACTAACATGATCTTCCAATGGCGACCATTCATAAATAGTAGACGCATCATTTTATCTTTAGTCCAACTACCATCATATAAACAATCGTCTAAAATAACAAATGCACGAGGATCAATATTTGATTTTTTATAAACTTCTACTTCTTTTTTTATTTGTTTTAAAACGGTTTTTTGCCTTTTTAATATATTTTCTACAATAGCAGTATTATATTCGTCGTGAATAAATAGTTTAGGGACATGTTCAGCATAAAACCCGTTACCTGCTTCTGTTCCACTAATAACGGTTCCTATTGGAATATCTTGATGATAATAAAGCAAATCTCGCACTAAATAAGATTTTCCAGTATCACGGCGACCGATTAATACTATAACGGGGCCTTTATTTTCATCTGGCCTAAAACTAATAGATTTTATATCAAATTTTTTTAATTCTAATGTCATTACTAAATACTTAATTAATAAGTATATTAAATATACTAATATTTAAACTAATAAACTAATAAATTTATTAATTATTTTACTAATATATTATTTTATTAATATATTATTTTATTATATAATATGTGTTGGAATGAACATGTTTCATTAAACACCTTTTTATTTAGTAGTTTTGTATTGTTACTTATTATTTATAATAATGAGTATACCAAATATAAAATTCAAGAACTAAATAATCCATACATTTATATTTTTTTAGCATCTTTCATATTTATGCAGCTTATTGAGTTTTTTATTTGGAGAAATATAAATAATAGTGTGTATAATAATATTTTTTCTATATTTGGAATACTTTTAATATTTTTTATGCAACCACTCGCAAGTTTGATGATATTAAAAAATATACAATTGCGAAATTTACTAATAATGATATATTTATCTTTTGCAATTCCATTTTCAATATATAAATTCTCCACTACACATATTCATAGTGTACTAAGTAAGCGAGGACACTTAAATTGGAAGTTTTTTGGTCCAGATCCATTTATTTTCTTATTTTGGTTATTTTTTCTTTTATTTATATTTTTTTATGAAAAAATATGGGTTGGAATTATATTTGGTGTACTAAGTTTAGTAGTTGTTGCTATAAATTTTATGAATGATGGTAGTGCGGGAAGCATATGGTGTTGGAGCGTAAATTCAATAATGATTTATTATGCATTTTACTTATTACTATATTTACCGTTTTTAGAAAAAAGACTTATAAACTAATAAACTAATAAATTGTGTTATATATTAAAAAAATTATTATAATTAATTAATTAAATGGAAATAAATTACAGAAAAAACAATAATAAACAACTTTTTGAAGTTATTAGTAAAGTAGATTATGCTGATTTAGAAGCTATTCAAAATTATATACCACTTTATGCACAATATTTTGAGTTAAATAGTTCTAATTATAATTCAATTAATTTGAATAATAAATATAAACTTGAAACTTTTTTGGAAAAGGAAAGTTATAATAAATTTTTAGGAACAATTATAGATAGTTGCAACAATAAACATGATACAAAAATTTATGTTAAATTCAGCCCATTAGTTGACCCCATTAAATATATGCTTGGAAAATATGATACTAGTTATAATATATTAGAATTACCCAAACATTTAGAAGAAACTAATGAAATGTATTCAGCAAAATATAAAAAGATTTTGGACCCAAATAATTCGGCATATATTGATGGATTTTTTTCTTTTTTATCAAGTTACTTATTAAATAACCACAATTTTTATAATGGAATAAATTATTATGGTGGATTTTTGGGGATAAAAAACAAATATAAATTAGATGTATCAGAAGATATTGAATTTTTAGCCGAATCTGATTATTTTCATAATCATAAAAATTCTCTCTTTTTTTTAGAGGATAGCGACAAAGTTAGATATTTTTTTAATAATACAAGAAATAATAAGAAAACTTTAGTATTAAATATAAATGACTCATTAATAGTTGATGACTTAGAATTGGATTTATGTGTTATTAATAATGATGAAAAAATAACTTCTAGTGTTAGCACAAGTAGTGACATTATTAATATTAACGACGAAGTAAGCGCACTTAATGAAACCGATCCTACAAATTGTAGTCTAACATATGAAAATATTAGCACTATAGAAAAGCAGTCACATAAATCAAGTAATAGTATTAATGAATCTAATAAATCTGGATTAACTTGTTCGTCACGATCGTCTAATACATGTTCAACAAGCCCAAGTGATGATGATGACGATGCAGTTTCTTCTAATGCTAGTAATAGCGCTATTAGTAGCGCTAGTTCAACATGTGATGCTATTTATTGTACTATTGAAAAGTTTCCAGTTAAAATGATAATATTAGAATGCTGCGAAGATACTCTTGATTCATATATATTAAGTAAAAAAATAAGCGATGCAGAATGGGAATCAATTGTTTTACAAATTTTATTTACATTAATAACATATCAAAAAATATTTCATTTTACACATAATGATCTTCATACTAATAATATTGTGTATATATTTACAGAAAAGAAATATTTATATTATAAATATAATAATAGTCATTATAAGGTGCCTACATTTGGTAAAATATACAAAATAATAGATTTTGGAAGAGCAATTTATAAGTTTAGAAATAAATTTATATGCAGCGACAGTTATTCTGATGATGGTGATGCAAGTACACAATATAATTGTGAACCATATTTTAATGATAATAAACCTCGTATTGACCCAAATTACAGCTTTGACTTATGCAGACTAGGATGCAGTTTATTTGACTATTTTATTGAAGATTTGGAAAATATAAAAAAAATAAAGTCGTCTATAAAAAAAATAATAATAGAATGGGTTTATGATGATAAAAATAAAAATATATTATATAAAAATGACGGGTCAGAGAGATATCCAGACTTTAAGTTATATAAAATGATAGCACGAATAGTTCATAAACATACACCGCAAAATGTATTGAAAAATCCACTATTTGAAAAATATCAAATTGCAAAGAAAAAAATAAATAATCCTGAAGCAATTTTTAATATAGACATTTTGGAGCCTATGATATAATAAATTGTAATCAAGTTTTTATAAATTTTATACAAAAATTTATAAAAACCAAAAAAACTATAAAAACTATAAAAACTATAAAAACTATAAAAACTATCTATCTATTTCTATTAATAATAAGTTTTGCGCGCCTCATTTTAGTTGTATTTTGAGAACCCAATTTATAATTATCTTGAATCGGTTTATATTCAACCTTAGGATAACAACAATGGGGGTCAATTTGTGCTATAACACTAACAATAGGATTTACTTGCAATATTCTAGTTACAGAACTAGTTCCATTAGATAATGCACTAATAGAACTGATATAAGTCAAAATATAAGTTCCAGGCTGTAAAAGTGTTATACTATTATTTGCTAATTGTCGACCAGGATTAAAATTATAGGAATTTATAAATGTATCATCTATTATATTATAAGTGGCTATTGTAACATTTGATAAATCTTTTATAACAACCCTATTAATAGGCAATAGTATTGATGAAATTAAGAAAAAATCACTAGCATTTAATATGGAAGCACCTATTAAATCATCTGTTAATATGTTTGCCGCATCAACTATATATATATTATTTATTAACTCATTTTTAAGAGCTAAGACATTTATATTTTCTAGTATTTCGACTTTGAAATTGATTTGGCCTATAATTTTTAGATAAAAAGTAGATTCTATTTTATAATAAAATATTGGCAAATTGAGTGCCCTATAAATAAGTAATTTACGAGTAATAGTATTAATATTATTTGCGTTGTCTTTAATCTTATACAAAATATCAATAATAATACTTCTATTTATTCCAAAATCTGCACCATACACACTTGGTAAAATAATTTCCACCAAAGAATTAGTAAAATAATTAGAAATAATAGTGGAATTAGTAGTGGAATTAGTATCATAATAGCTATAATAAGTATTATTAAGAGTTAATGTATGTTGCTGATTTAAATCAATATAACTTACATCTTTAATAAGATTTGTTATCACATTTATAATGGAACTACTAGTCAAATCAGATTGATTTAATGTATAATTATTATTTGCAAATACTAATGTTGGTGGAATTATATCGGGTAACATAACATCTAATACAATAGTTGAAAGATCAAGATAATTGAAAAAGTAAGACTTATATTGAATATTAAAGGTTAGACTAATACTATTTGATATTTTACTATGTATTAATATTTGAGAACCTGTAAGTTCAAAATTAGTGTTAATATATGTAATACTAGATGGTAGCCGTTCAACTGTTGTGTAATTTACTATTAAATTTGTAAAATGAGTTTGAAAACGATTAAATATAGTTATGAATTCAGAGAAGTTGGATATATTTACTATATCTAAGTTAAACACACTTGTTGCTATATCAAGGTCATAATCATTATTTATTACAATAAAATTAAAATAAGTATTTAGCAACGCCAAATTAGCTTTACAATTTTCTAAAAAAATTATTGGATTTACATTACTTTTATCAAGTAAATTACGAAACTGAGAAGTAAATAGAGGAATATCTGGACGAGTTCGTTCTACTGCATTCAAAGATTTAAAAAAAATCTGACTACCATTATAAATATAGTAAAAACTAGTTAAAACATCATATATATTAATTATAGAACTATAGCTGGGAAAAATTAGCGATGATGGTATTGTTAGAGATGGCACAACCTTGGTTTGTTCACTAAGAATTAAATTGTCAATATTTTCAGTAAGCAAATTTAAGTCAAATATTAATTGTTTTAGTATAGTGCTGTTAAACTCAAAAGTAGAGTACACAGGGTTTAATATTATTACATAAGTTAGAAAAAAGCCAAAATCATTTATTATTTCGTTGTAAATAGTTATAAAATTTTTTGTGTCTGTTAATATGTCTTTATATAAATTATTAAGTGCTAATGTGCTTAATGTGCTATCAAAAGAATTGATTAAAAAATTATTGAATTGAAAAAATTCAGAATATGAGTGTACATTAATGGTAGAAGTATAAGAAATTCGAACACTAATAGAGTTTATATAATCAGTAGACAAAGACCATATATTACCTAAAATATATAGTAAGTGCTTTAATTTGAAATATAAATTAAATAATGTTATTTGCATATCATTTAATGTTGTTATATGTATTTTTTCGTAAATAATATTGAATGATGATTCGAGATTAAATAATGTAAAATCATTATTATTATAACTTATATCTTGTAATATATAAATTAAATTATTTTTATTAATATTTATGTTTAATCCATTTAGTTGTGACAAGCGACTATTTACTAAAGTTATATCAAAATAATCACTCAAATTAATAGCATAACAATTACTATGTAAATCACTTGTTAAATTATTTATAGAACTATTATAGTTATAGAATGTACTATAATTATTGTTTATTCTTCTATATTGTGGAATATCATTATCATATGCAGGTACTATATATAGACTATCTAATAAATTATAATTAATACTAATATCTATTTCATTATAAATTTCATATATTAGCGCTATACTATAATTTTTATTAGTTGATAAGTCTGTTAATGCATTAATAGTCAAAGCATTATTGTTAAAACTATTATAAGAAACATTTGAACATACATCTAATAAATATAACTGATTGTTTGAATTTTCTTGCAAAGTTTTTTCTAATGTTAAATTTGCGTCATTTACTTGATAATTTACGATAGTATTTTCACTATATTTATGAAAAATAAAATTTCCACTTTCATCTATATACATATTATTGTATAAATTTTGCTTTGTTATACCACAAACTGATGATGTTGAATTGTTATCTTGTATATTCAAAAAAACCATATTTTGAGTTACATTCATAATAGGAACACTAGAATCTCTATATAATTCGTCAAAAATCTGTGGTCCATTATAAAAGCCACTAATAGTACTAGAATATAATAAATGGTTTGCTAGAACAAGTGAATTATTATAAAAAAACAACCGTTCCATGCTAATAGTATCAGATAATGTTGAAAAACTTGTATTTCGCGAACTGTATACAAGAAATTCAAAAGTTTGAAACAATAAATTATTATAAATAACATCTAATGAAAACATAACATAATTATCAATAATGTTTGTTATTTTTATTCTAGGTGCCGATAAATATGATGTACTACTAGCAGAACTATTAGCGTAAACATTTGCACGATCTAAATTTAATATATTGCTTGGTCTCGCAAATAAAAATTCACTAATAGCATAACTAAAATCATTCATAGTTAACTCACTAGGAATAACTGAATTATTTTTAAAAAAATTCATATAGTTTAGAATATTATCATCGCTTCTTACATTAGCATTATAAATAGGATTATAATAAAATACATTTTTCAAACTTCTATCATAAGTAGTTAAATCTGGAGTCTTTATAAGAGCATAAGACGACTCGTAAGTAATATTAAACTGATTAATATAAGTATTATTAAAACTTATTCTAGATGTGTCTACTAAATATGTAGAACTATTAATACTATAAATAGTATTAATAAATGATGGGTTATGTTTTCCAATTATTAGTTTATTAGGATGCCTATTTAAATTATAAAATATATTGTTTTTAATATTATTTTGTGTAATGCAACAAATATTTATATTGCTAATAGTATTAGCAATACTATTAATATTTGGTTTAATAAAACTAAGGTCAAATTTTTGACTCAACACGATTCGGTCATTCATTTTTTCATTACTTACACCCAAGAAGGTATTTGTAGAAGTAAAAAAATTATTTGTATCACTAGTAAGAACATAACTGTTTAAAATTACTATGTTTTTTTGAAGGACAATATTATTTTTAATTTCTATTTTTCCACCCATATTTTTAAAATTTTCTGAATAATAATATAATACTCCAGGTGTTGTTGCATTAATAGTTATTTGAGTATATATATCTACATTAGAAGAAAGCCTAGATATTCCAGGCAGCTTATTTGTAAAAACAGTTTTGGTATATTCTATTCCACCATTATGTGTTCCGTCATAAGTAGTAGAAAATCTAATTCTATTATAGAAATTTTTATATATGTTTTGTCCAAATCGATAAACTCCATATGCTAAATGTAAATCTTGTTTTTTTGAATCAATTGTAAAAAAAGGCAAACTTCCTGCATTATTTAAATTACTAACATCTATTACAAATGACTTAGTAATTGTAGTCGGATCCGGATATTTCAAACTATTATAATAGTCTTGCAAATTAATAAAAAAATCATTAGCACTATATACAAATAAATAACGAGCTATTTTATTTATTAAATTGCTTCTAAAAGGATTAATAATATCACTAATTGTTCTGAACTTTACAGAACATCTCTCAAAATTACCACTAATTGTTAATGCAACTTTATTATAATAATATTTTTCAGTTTCAAAAGTAATATATAAATCACTTGTTATACTTAGCAAATCACTTATAATATATGGATTTTTACTAGTATCAAAATTTTGCGCTACTATTGTGAAAGCTAAATTATACGATACATCAAAATTATAAACACCATTTGTCAAAATAAATTTTGAAGTACCATTCAAGTTACTTATTAGTTGTGAAAAATCATAACTATTATTTTTTTTCAATATGATTGGATCATAAACTTCCACTTTTCTTGTTGTTGTTCCAATCAGATTATTACTATTAGCAACACTATAGTTTACAAAATATGAACCGCACAAGTTTTCATTTAAATTACTATAGTCAATACTAACCTTTTCAAAATCTATAGAAATATCACTAAAATCTCTCACATACCCATTTTTTTCTATAATTTTATCATAACGTTGCATAAGATAAAGACTATACTCATTATTACTGCTATCTTGTTGATAATTTAACCTTATTATTGGTGGAAATGATGTAACAAAGATTATTCTTGAAACATCAACATTATTATTTTGTCTATCTTTTACACTATATTTCTGAATATAATTTCCCGAAATAGTTAATACATTTAATATGTTACTAATTTGATTGGGTTGATTTGGTTGATTGGATTGTTTTAAGTACACAACACTAATATCACTAATACGAAAATTAGTATTATTAGGACTAAGTTGTTCATTAATATAATTAACACTCCCATCAACAATATCTTCAATTGCTAGTCCTGGATCTATTAGAACTATATTTGATGATATTAATTTATAATATCTTATATAATTTAAATAAGTATTTTCATAACTATCAAAATAGTTAATTTGATTAGGTGTTTTTAATATATTAAAAGCAGCTTGAGATAGAAATGGATATTCAAGACGATTAGGATCTGTAAAATTTACATTTGTCAATAATCTTACACTAGGGGGCTTTGTATCAATTATTTTTAAATAAAGGGTAATACTATTTTGTTGTTCTAACACATTTTGACAATTATCAATCGCATAAAAAGTTATAGGCTGATAATCTATTGGAGAATTGTATACTCTTAAACTATTTATCGAGTAATCAACGTATGAACTATTTATTAAGTTTCTAGAGCCATCATATGATGTTGCATACAATTTGAATCTTACATAGTTAGCATTTGTTGTTTTAGAAAAAACAATCTGTTTTATAGCTTCACATGTTATAATATTATTATTGTTTTTATTAACAAATCCCAAACTTAAGTCATAATTAATAGTTTGTGTTAAGTTTCCGAGATTACGCGGAATAGATTTATTTATTTGTGTTAAAGAAACATCATTATTACTTAAATCTTTTAATAAATAATAAAAGGACTTAGAGCTTTGTTGATGTGAACTAATATCTACTTCAATATAAGGATATAGTAGTGGTTGCTTATTTCTGGTTATTTTTAATGTTCTTCTTTCTACAATTTCATTATTGCACAAATCTTTTACACTGTATATTACTTCATAACATATATCAATTAATGATGTATTAATGGACTCAAAACTAATAGACTCAGAAGTAGTAGAAGTTATTCTTTTATAGCCAATATTATATTGAATTCCGTCAACAGACCGATATAAACTGTTAAGTATAAGTGAACCCACACCATTATTAATATAACTTACTATTTTTGTTGCACTATCATAAACATTTGCACCGTATTCAATATATACTGAATTATAGCTTAGTGTCCATACCCGATTTGATGATATATATTTATTATCACCGTAAATAAGTGTAAAAACGGGTGCTTGAGTGTCGTAAACAAACAATTGACGAATGGTACTAAAATCAACACCATTTTTGTCTCTTGAACTATAAATTAAGTTGTAGGTTCCAATTGATGGATCATTAACATTTAGTGACACATCTAAAATAACACTAAAATTTGTTTCACTATAACTTATTGTTGTATAATTGTTATAATAATAAAACTCATCATATATACTTGTAGCTATCACACCAAAAATTAGAGAAGCATCACTTAAAGGCGTATAACTTTGATGACTTATATCTTTGCCTTGACTGAAGGTTATTTGTGGTCCAGGATTTTTTACAATTACTTCTAAACTTTTTTGGTTAGTTAGTTCATTAACAGGAAAATAGCTAATATCAACACTACCCAAAGTATATATTAAAGCATTTGGGTCATAGCGTCTAGAACTAGAACCGCTTATTGAAGTAATCGCACTTTCAGAAAATATAAAACTTATATCATAACTTATATCAGCTCTACTAAGACGATTATGATTTATAGATACATCTCTTTGCAAATTAAAATTTGTATCACCAAAACTTAATGTTACACTACTAATAGTGCTATTTAAGTAACTAAATGTAAAATTAAAACTTGGATCATCAATAATTTTTACATTTCTTGTAACGCGTGCACCTTTATTTTGATTATCACTTATATCATATATTAAACTAAATGAAGAACCAATTTTTTTAAATAGATCTTTTACATCATTAGTTAGTGAACTGCTATTTTTTCCAATAGCTTTATTGTTAAGAGACGAAACACTAGACCCACTTAACGTTATAGTAAAATTATTTTGGTCTATATATTGCATGTTATCAGACAGAGTAAAATCAAACAAAACTGAGCTAATTTCTTTAATAAAATCTAAATCTCTTATTGAAATTGATGAATTCAAATAATTAAATGCAACATATGAAAAATCTTTATTTAAACTATCAAACCTAACATAATTATAATTAAAATAATAAGACGCTCTATCATTATAACAGTTAGTAAAGTTAAAAACAATTGTAGGTGTAACTTCATCTAATATATTTACTTTTCTATCAAAACTAAAAGTATTATTACACCCATCAAATATGGTATATTTGAATATGATTGGGGGTCTATAATTTAAATTGTTTGTGTTAACTGGATGTGTTACTTTATTTAATTGAAAATTAGAATCAAAATAATTATCTAAATCATCTATTATAAAAGGTGTAGTGTTATTGTTCACTCGTATTATCCACGACAAATCAATATCTCTTTCTTCATAAGGGTCTGGATTAAGAAAATAATTATCACATAAATCAAAATTATCAATTACTATCTTAACATCCTCTATATGTGTTTTTATAGTAAAACTTAAATCAATATTATTAGTTCTATTAGTAAATGAATATATTTTAGAACGAGGCTCACGCGCAGACCAATATGGTGTGCCATCGACCAATCTCCCATTCGAACCATCAATAATAAAACTTAAATCCGGAAAAAAAATATACGGCTTAGTAGTATCTACTATTTTTATTAAACGTGTAAGAGTTTTGGTTTGTGCGGGACCATTTACAATAGGTTCTATAGGGATAGAAAAATAGTCTAATTGGACAATAGAATATTCCAAATAATAATTTCCAAGTTTTCTAAAATCAATATTTGTTGCATCTAGTGTTATAGAATGCAAACCATTAATATTGAGAGAAGTGGTTACAATAGTGTTGGTGTTATTATATGAAGAAATATTATAATTAGGTTCATATGAAACAGCAGATGTACCATTTAGAAATTCTAATCCTAAATCTTTAAAACTCAAATCATCAACATATTCTAGTGTTTTTATAGAAGGACCTCTTAGTCTAACATTTGGTATATTTATAAAGTTTAATTCTAATGAAATAAATTGTGAATAATTAACACAAATATCTTTTACTCTATACTTTATAATACAACTTGCATCAATAAAAGCATTATAACTAACTTCATTAGCATTAAACTTTATGTTTGATGATGATGCGTTAATAACACTAAAACTTAAATCACTTTTTAATAAATTATATATAGAATTGTCATTATATAATAAAACAGGATTATCATCTACATATTCATAACTTAGAGAAAAAACTGATAATTTTATAAAACATATATCATTTATAATTTTGAACGGTCTTCTTCTGGGCAAATAATATTTAAAATAAACTAGGTCTGTTAAAATTTTACCACTTATATCAAAAAAAGTTAAACTAGGCGCTTCTTTGTCTTGGACCACTATTTTATAAGTTTTTGAAATATCTGACATAGTTGGATCAAAAAAATTACCAGAATATTCAAGCCTATAAGAATCGCTCAATCCTAAACTTTTTGTATTAATAGTTAAATTATAATTACCAATATATGACAAGTCTATATAACCACTAGTTCCAGTATCATTAAAAAACAGCGGTTTTATGAAGTTTCCACTAATAGTAAATGTCTGTAAATTACTGTCTATAGCAGTAAAAAAAAATTTAGTAGGACTTAAACCTAATGATACATCTATTTTATTAGGCGCAAGTGATAAATTAAAGTTATATAATGTGAGTGGTTCATCAAATTTTCTAGTAATATTAAACAAAAATGGGGTGCTGTCTGTTTTATGAAAAGTTATACTCTTTATATTAGAAGACGAATCATTATAAGTTATAATTGTTTGATTTATTGCAGAGGCAAATAATGGACTCGCTCTATTTGTAATTAATACACTACTGCTGTCTATTTGTGTAAGCGTAATAGTGCTTACACCATCAGCGCGTGTTGTTTCAACATTAGTATTATATATTGAATAATTGTTTATAGTATTAATAGGACCAAAATTGGCAAATTCATAACTAATTGTGTAATTAGTTAATGTTGTACTGCTATTAAAATAACTTCCATTAATTACTAATTCAAATGGAATATTAACTTTATTTTTACTTTTATCATATATGAAAACTTTAATATCTTCGTAAAAATTATAACTAGATGCATTAGAATTACTATTAATACTGAAATCAAAAATACTATTATTATTAGTATTGTAATTATTACTAATTTCAATAATGGGTCCGGCATTAAGTTTTATTGCTCTAATATTTTGAATAGTACTATTTTCATAGTCTATAACATTATAGTAAATGTAAAAAGGCCTATTTAAAAAATTAGCGCTTAATTCAAGATTAAGTACTTCAATAGGTGGTGTGATTGAAACGTAATTAGTTAAGATATTACTTAATCTATCTCTGGAAACAAAACCCAATTCATTATAGTCTGTATTCAAATTTAAAGTAAATAGATTACTTGGATTAGTATAATTTGTAATATTATAATTACTATTAAATTGATTTCTAAGATCTAAAATAGTATTAGAAAAATCATAGTTTGGTATAGAATTACTTAAGTTATCATATACAATATGTCTTGATGCAGTTAGAGTATCATCATAATTAAAACTTACTATATAAGAAGAGTCTACTACATTATTTGAATGAGAAATAAATTCAACATCAACTTTTGAAAAATTATTAACAACTTTTATCTTTAGTGAGCCATAATAAAAATTTGTGCCACTTATTGTATCTATTCCTAATCTATACGGTTGATAAGTTTCATCTATATATATGCTATTACTAATACTAACATTAAGTAATCTTAATGGAAAATTTTTAGATATATCAATAATATGGTAATCTTTGATTGCTAAACCAAAACTTAGATCATAATTAAAACCCGAATTAATCAAATGTCTATTTTTATTGAAACTTGCTCGAAAAGTATTATTACTGTTAATACTCAAGTCAATTGCACTTATTTTATTCAATAATTCATACCCAGAATATGTATATCCAAGAGTAATATATCTACAAGAATCAGAATAACTAAAGAAATCAATATTTGAAATAGCACCATTTCCATAAATAGTGTTATAATCAAAATTATTTATTGTTCCATAATTAAAATTATAGGGTTTTATAGAAATTTTTGTAGAGCTATAATTGCTATAATTAGTAATAGAAAAACTTATATCACCATAATAATAACTTGAACTATTATCTCTTAATATAAATAAATCACCAGAAATATCATTATCATTATCGGCATAAAAAATTTTATTTATATTATTATTTGCATCATTTGGTATAGTAATTTCAAAACTTGCACCAACGCTGGATAAAAATCTATCACCTATTAATGATAAAGAAGCACCAGAAATAGTAAAAGGTTGTGATGAGCAAATATCGCGAGTTGCAATAAATTTATATTTTTGTGAATTCATAAAGTAAAAATTACTAGTTAGTGTACTTAAAGAACTATCGCTCCTATAAACTCCACCATGATTAATATTTAACAGTTCATATGAGCTGTCATAAAATCTGAAATAGTCATTATTATTAAAACTATAATCTTGTCCTTTTGATACGTAAATTATGATTGGTATGTTTTTATTTAGAGGCTCACTAACAATTATATTTGATATAGTATTATAACTATGATTAGAACTATTATAAAATGTTAGTGGATAATTTTTACTAACATCTCTAATTATATAGTTTTTATTATTTGAAGTATTGTATAATCCATACGGGCCTATTACACGAATAACACTATTATTATTTGAATTTCTAAAACGAATTTTATTATTTACAATTCCATCAAAAATACTATTTAATGGAAAGCAATTTGTCATTATTTGTATATAGTATTAAAAAAATTAATGACAATATATTCATAATTAATCTAAAATTGCTATTTTTATTTTGTTTTTGTTTTTGTTTTGTTTTTGTTTTATTTTTTGTTTTATTTTTATTTTATTTTTTGTTTTATTTTTATAAATTTTATTTATAAATAAAATTGATAAATCAATGTACTTTTATTATAATAGTCATTAATACTATTATGGCAACAAATAATATAGATAAAAAATATCAAAAAAAAACAGATAAAGAGCATGTATTAGATAATCCAGATACATATATTGGATCAATTGAGCAAATTTCTTCAAATATGTATATTTATGATGAGGAAAATAAGAAAATTGTAGAAAAAAATATTACGTTTATTCCTGGACTGTATAAACTGTTTGATGAGGCGATCGTTAATTGTAGGGATCATGCACTAAGAATGGAACAATTAATTGCTAATAACCCAGAAAATAGCATAACTGATAAAAATTATCCAGTAACACATATTGAAATCACTATTGCCGATGACGGCATTATTACATTAACAAATGACGGAAATGGTATTGATGTTTCGATACATTCAGAATATAATGTATGGATTCCAGAACTAATTTTTGCACATATGAGAACTTCAACAAACTATGACAAAACCGAGAAAAAAGTAGTGGGAGGAAAAAATGGGTTTGGATTCAAATTGGTTTTAATATGGTCGTCATGGGGTAAAATTGAAACAGTTGATGCTAAAACAGGTCAAAAATACGTTCAAGTATTTAAAGACAATTTAAATATTATTGAAAAACCAACAATCACTAAATGTAAAGGCAAACCTTATACAACTGTTAGTTTTAAGCCCGATTTTAAGCGGCTTGGTTTAAAAGAAGGCAATTTTGATAAGGATTTTAAAGCACTATTAGTTAGGCGTATTTTTGATATTGCGGCAGTAACAGATAAATCTGTTAAAGTTAAATACAATAATCTTAAACTCGACCCAGATGTTAAGGACTTTGAAAGTTATGTTAATCTTTATATTGGATGTAAAAGTGAACATCAACGATACTATGAAAAGGCAAATGAACGGTGGGAATATAGTGTTTGTTTAGCACCAAATCAAGAATTTACACAAGTTAGTTTTGTAAACGGTATTCACACATCCAAAGGTGGAAAACACGTGGAATATATTGTGGGGCAGTTAGTAAAAAAATTAACTCTTTATATTAAAGAAAAAAAACATATTGAAGTAAAACCGGCTTCAATTAAAGAACAACTTATGGTATTTGTAAATTGCACTATTGAAAATCCTGCATTTGACAGTCAAACAAAAGATTATTTAAATAGTGCTGTTTCTAATTTTGGATCGTCGTGTGATGTTAGTGCAAAATTTATAGAAAAATTGGCAAAAATGGGTGTTATGTCTGTTGCATGTAGTTTAACAGAAGTAAAGGAAAATAAGGCAGCAAAAAAAACAGATGGCACAAAATGCAAAACAATTCGCAATATTCCAAAACTTGTAGATGCAAATTATGCAGGAACAAATAAATCAAATGAGTGCATACTAATTTTATGCGAAGGAGATTCAGCAAAATCAGGTATTATTTCTGGTCTTTCTCGTGAAGATCGTAATATTATTGGTGTATATCCTATGAAAGGCAAAATGTTTAATATTCGTGGTGAAAATGTTAGTAAAATTTCAGAAAATAAAGAAATTACTGAAATTAAACAAATATTGGGTTTAGAACACGGAAAGGAATACACTATTAATGATGTTAATACTAAATTACGTTATGGCAAATTGTTATTTATGACAGATCAGGACCTTGATGGGAGCCATATTAAAGGCCTTGGAATTAATATGATTGATAGTGAATGGAACTCACTAATTCAAATACCTAATTTTATTGGATATATGAATACTCCTATTTTAAAGGCAACAAAAGGCAAAGAAACATTAGAATTTTATAATAATGGGGAATATATGAAGTGGAAGGATTCTGGAACACATGATATTAATAAGTGGTCCATTAAATATTATAAGGGTTTGGGAACAAGCACTAGTAAAGAATTCAAAGAATACTTTTTAAAGAAAAAAATAGTGAATTTTATAAGCACCGAAAACTCAAGACAAACAATCGATATGGTTTTTAATAAGAAGCGTGCAGATGATCGCAAAAGTTGGTTATCACATTATGACCGTAATTTATATTTAAATACTTCAAATTTGGATGTTACATATGAAGAATTTATTAATAATGATATGATACATTTTTCAAAATATGATAATGATAGATCTATTCCAAATTTATGTGATGGCTTAAAAATAAGTTTGCGCAAAATTTTGTTTGCCGCTTTTAAGAAAAATTTGACTTCGGAAATGAAAGTGGCTCAATTTAGTGGTTATGTATCAGAACATTCTTGCTATCACCATGGTGAAGCCAGTTTAAATGGTGCTATTATTGGAATGGCTCAAAATTACGTTGGGTCAAACAATATTAATTTATTTATGCCATGTGGTCAGTTTGGAACACGATTAATGGGAGCCGGAAGAGATGCTGCATCTGAAAGGTATATTTATACATATTTAAATCCAATTACACGAAAATTATTTCCCGAATTAGATGACTATGTTCTTAAATATAATGAAGATGATGGAGTATATGTAGAACCAATTTATTATGTTCCAATTATTCCGATGATTCTTGTCAACGGCACAAAGGGTATAGGAACCGGCTTTAGCACGGATATTATGTGTTACAATCCTATTCAAATAATAGATTATTTGGAAGGAAAGCTTAAAAATTATACTAGTGCTATTATGAAAACTTTGTTAGTGCAACCATTTTACAATAATTTTAAAGGCACGATTTATCCATGTGATGAACAATCACAAAAATATGTTATTAAAGGATGTTATGAAATACTTGGTAATGATAAAATTCGTGTAACTGAATTACCTATTGGAACATGGACTCAAGACTATAAAGAATTTTTAGAACAAAAAATTAATAGTACTATTAAAAATGAAAGCAAAGAAAGCAAAGAAACCAAAGAAACTAATATTAAGGATTTTAAAGACATGTCAACAGATTTGCATGTTGATTTTGAAATCACATTTTATCCAGGAGTAATGAGTAAATTATTATTAGAAAAACATGACTATAATATTGAAGGCATAGAAAAATATTTGAAACTCTATAGCATTCAATCAACTTCAAATATGCATTTGTTTAATGAAAAAGAACAATTACGTAAATATCAAACTGTTTATGAAATAATTGATTCATATTATCTTATTAGGTATGATTATTACATAAAACGTAAAACCTTTATTACTAGTAAACTTGAAAACGAGCTTAAAGTCTTAACTGCCAAGACTCGTTTTATTCAATATAATTTAGATGATAAAATTGATTTACGAAAAAAATCAAAGCAAGAAATTTATAGTATATTAAGTGATTTGAAATTTGATTTGGGCGAAAATGGAGATTATAATTATTTAGTCAAGTTGCCTATGGATTCAGTATGTAAGGAAAATGCTGAAAAACTAATGAATGAATATGAAAATAAAAATGTTGAGTTAGAAACTATTAAAGCGTGTTCAATTGAAGAAATGTGGTTAAAAGAACTTAAAGAATTAAAGACTGCATATTTAGAGTTAGGAGAAAAACCAGACACTTCTAAAAAATCAAAGAAAAAATAAATATAAAATATAAAATATAAAATATAAAATATAAAAATGAACTACCACTTATTAGTCTTCAAAATTCAAGAGTTTAATAGTAGATGTAAAATTTTCTACTTTCAAATTAGAAATATCTTGTGAATTTATTAAGAAGCAAATCCCTCTTCTATAAGTACTTACATTAGAATTAGGAGATAATGATTCATATAATGGACCAATATAATTTAATGCTACACTTGAAAAATTATAACTATTATCAAATGCCAATATAATATTTTTATTTTTTATATAATTATAGCTTGTGTCAATATTATTATGATTAGTTAAAGTATTATCCTCTAAAATATCTTTATTATATAATCCAAATGTATAATCATTTGGTTCAACATCATTACTTATAACATTAGTATAACTTAAAGTAACACTAGCATTTATCTCATAAATTCCATTATTCAAAGTTGTATAACATATATCTAATGAACTATTTGATTTTGTTATGCTTGATCCAATAAAAAATAAATTTGTTTTAGTTTGTTTTGCATTAATTGTTTTAAATTCGATTGGAATATATCTGTAATTAGGCGATAAAGTAGGGTTTGTGTTTATTTTATATGTTAAAAGAGATGTGCTTGATTGATTTTTTAGAACACTAGTTGCATAATGTGTTATTGGAAAAATATAGCTCCATGAAAAATCATTTCTAAAACTTAAACTATTAATATTTTGACTATTAATATTTTGAAATGTTTTTCTTGCTAGATTTCCGGGAGTATTATTAGCTAAAGTAAATTCTGGAATAGTTAGCTCTCTTTCAGAACCAACAAACCTGATCTTATTTACATTTAAAAGACTATTAATAATGCATCTATTCATAGAACATTCATCAATAAAACATTTACTTATATCACAATTTCTTATACTAGCTTGTTGACCAACTGTTACACGATCACCATTAATATTTCCTTGATTTGAACTAAATATGATACCAATTGCATTAGTAATAAATAGCTCATTAGATAATCCCAATCCAGCATTCAAAGTAAATTCATCACCCGAAGGTGTAAAATAATTAAACCCATTTGCAGATTGTAAATTATTACTTCTAACATATTCTGCTGATAAAGTTTGGATATTAGCACTAATACATCTAATGAAATTACTACTTATGGTGGTTGCTATTAAACTATTAGTTGTTGTATTATTGGTAATATTAATGTTACTAAAATCAGCAATAAGAGCAGCATATTTAGGAGTAATTAATATTTCCGTAGTAATAGTTTTAGCACTTATTGTAGAAACATCTAAATGATTGCTTATTATAATATTGCGTGAGCTCAAATCTAGAATATTTCCACATATTCCTAAAATATATGTTCCGCTAATAGTAGTTCCTCTTATTAATGAACCACTAATATTTGTAACATTTATAAAACACACATCTAAATAATTGAAGCTACCACTAATACATTTTATAATATTACCACTTAATGTAGAAAAAATAGCATCTTTTCTAATCTCTATATTATTTACACTAATTTTGCCATCACTCCCACTTATATCAATAGAATAACGAGGAGTTTTTGTATTAATACCAATACGATTATTGCATGTATCAATACATATAACATTATTTGTGTTAATAAAGCTATTTATATCAACATTTGTTTGTTTTATATTTGCAACTAATTTATTAGTAATTGTCATATTAGTTATTATTATATTCAACTATTATATAATAATAAATTTACTTTAACAAATTAATAATTAAAATTATAGTCATTCAATTTCATTATGTAATATAAGACATAATACGGCGGCATATTTTCGTGCGCTTGATTATTTCCCGTAGGAACATTATATGCCGACTCCAAAGTTGTATTAATAACAGCTCTGTTTTCTCCGAAATTTCCTCTATTAATCTCTCCAAAACCATATCTAAAAGCGCCGTGTGTATGTGATGGTAATTCATTTACATCTAGTCTCACTTTTTCTGCACCACCAATACTATTTAATGGTCTTATTGGATTTGGTGCTCCAGTAAAACCTAATATAAATCTACCGCTCAAATCTGGAGTCCCATTTAAACCATTACATATAGCCCATCCATTTGGTGGAAGCGGCATAGGTGCTGTATAATAATAAGCCATTATTAATCCTGGTGGAATAGCATTTATAATATGTTGGGTAGTTGCTACACTAACATTATTTATAGCAATACCATTACTAGTATTAACATTACCAGTATTAATATTAATAACACGAGTTCCACTAACAGCATTTGGTGTAATACGTATAGCACTTCCACTAATACTGTTTGCAAAAATAGTGGTTGCACTAATAGTGCCACCACTAATAGTAGTACCGCTAATAGTATCTCCACTAATAGTTTTAGCTCTAATCGTTCCCTGACTAATATCTAATATGCCATTATTTAACACACTTATATTAGTAAATGCTCCACGTTTTGGAACATTAAATACCCCAAAGTCATTACAACCAATATTACTAGCAATTATTGTTCCCCCAGATAAAGTATAATTATTTATTGAAATATCACTTGCCGTTGACCTACTAATATTAGCAAAAGTTAGTGTTCCGCCAGACAAAGAAAATAGACTTATTGAAATATCACTTGCTCTTGATCTACTAATATTAGCATTTGTTAGTGTTCCACTAGACAAAGTATAATTATTTATTGAAATATCACTTGCTGTTGATCTACTAATGTTAGCATTTGTTAGTGTTCCACCGGATAAAGAAAATAAAGTTATTGAAATATCTCGTGCTATAGAGTTAGTAATGTTGCGACAACTAATAGAACCTCCGGTCAAATCGCAATTAACTATTGAACTTCCTGTTAATGTAGAGTTAAAAATATTACGGCAACTAATAGAACCTTCAGTCAAATTGCAATTAACTATTGAACTTCCTGTTAATGTAGAGTTATAAATATTAGGACATATAATAGAACTGCTAGTACCTTGAAAATTGCAATTTTCAATAGTGCAAGTTCTTATTGAACCGTTATTAACGTTTAATGAACCGCCTGTAAAATTAGTATTTATAATAGAACCACCAATAAAATCAGAGCTATTAATTTTAACATTTATTATTGAAATATCTCTAATAAATCCACCTATTATTGTACAATCTTCTATAGTAGAATTTGTTATATTTGAATTAGCAAAAGAACCAGTTGAATTTATATCTTGTCTAATATTAAAGTCTCCGCTAATAGTAAAAGAACCAACTACTGTAATAGCATTATTTGTATTAGTTATATATGGAACAGAACTATTTGAATCTTCAATATTTTTGCTTTTAATGTATAAAGTATCAACACTAAGGCCATTTTCTATTATTGTTTTCTTTGAACTTGGTGTTTTTAAAACAATATTATTTGTCCTATTTTCAATAACTAAATCATTATTATTTGCATTAAATTGGGGACTCATAACATCATTTTTGTAAATATATGTTGTATTAATACCCCACGGAATCAAACTATTAGTCAAAGATACATATTGCAATTGTTTTGTCGAATTATCTAAACTATACTCAAAATAGCTTATATCATATATTAGATTTACCATATTATTTAATATATATTTAATATATATTTAATATATATTTTATATGTAAACATTATGTATAAACTATATTAAATTGAAGTATTTACACATGCTTCGGGGTTATTTGTAATTCCATCCCAATGTATATTACAATCTTTTGCCCATTTTGATTTTTCACACATTATATCAGCAGATGAAGAACCATTTGCTGAAAATAATGCATGTGGATATGAACGACATGAGGCTTTTGAATATCCATCATTTATATATGAGTTATTTTTACAGATTTTGTTTGCTTGATTATCATAATCAACGTCCCAATAATCAGGACAATCACTTACAACCGGTGGATATACTTCGTTGGCCTTATTTATCATAATAATATTTCCAACCATTATTAGTCCTGCTATTAATAATATTGTAGAAACAAATAATACACTTTTATTAAAAGTTGTCAACATTATTATAATAAGAAAATATTAGAAATAAAATAAAATAGCAAAAATAAAATAAAATAGCAAAAATAAAATAAAATAGCAAAAATATAATATTGGATTATGTATAATATGAATCAATATAATGGAAAAGTAAATATAATGGGTCCAAATATAGCAACCCAATTTTCTATGATGGATAGAATTCCTGTAAATACAAATACTAATTATCAAAATGTATTAGCTGGAAATTTTGAGAGATCTAAATTATCAGACACTTATTTTTCTAAGACAAATATAGAATTAATACAAAACAGTATTCGCAAAGGGGTTTATGATAAATCTAATCAACGAATTTTAATAGATAAACAAACAGAAGATCAAGTTGTATTAGTCATGCGGTCTATGTATTTACAATATTCAAAGAATTTAGACATAAATATACCAAAACAAATTGAAGAGTTAAATAATCATGTTCTAAATTATTGTATACCAAGTGTTTACAACGAAGCAGTTTCATATTTAAAATATAAAGAAGATGCTAGTTCGATGCATAAACCCATGCAACATCCAATTTATTCAAATAAAAAAAACAAAACATTAGAACAAAAATTTGGTTTTTAATAATTTTTATAACTAAAAAATGCTAAAAAGTATAATAAAAAGTATAATAAAAAGTATAATAAAAAAGTATAATAGTGTTTAAATATATAATTATATTTATTTAATATAATTATATGGCGCAAAATAAGATTGTAACAAGTGTTAGTGCTATTGTTGATAATATTATAAGTCCAACAGAAAATAATGTTGTATGTATTGATACTAAAAATAGTAGAATTGGTGTAAAAAAATCGCAACCAGCTTATGAAATAGATGTTAGTGGGCAAATTAATACTAATATTTTGACCATTAATAATGGAAATACCAATCTTACAACTATTGATAGTTCTGGAATAGCAAGTACTACTATTACTATTGGTTCAAACAAATTAACTTCAAGTAATATAACTTTTGATACTAACGTTAATTATAGAACCATGAATGGAATATCTATAATAAGTATTAGTGGAAATATTGATAATTTAAAGTCTACTGATTTAAGTTGTAGTTCGAATTTATATGTAAAATCTATTAGACCATATATAGTTAATAATGATATAAGTATTAACGGAAATTTAGTAATTGAGAATTCTTTAAATTCATTAAAAACAACTAATTTAATTATTAAAAATATTAATCCTTTTACAAATAGGGATATTTCTATAAATGGAAATGTATGGATAGATGGTTCTTTAAATGTTAAAGGAAGATCTCTGGCGTTTGAAGTGAATGCAAACTATGTAATCCTCCGTTCAGATGATAGATTAAAACATAATGAACAAAATATTGAAAATGCATTATCAATAATTAGACAATTAAATCCGCAAATTTATCAAAAAACAGCCAATTTTAAAGAACTACATTATCGTGGTTCAATAAATGAACCATATATATTAGAGGCAGGTCTAATAGCCCAAGAAGTTGAAAAAATAGATGAACTTAAATTTAGTGTAATTAGCGGTAATGAAGAAACTCCATATTCACTAAATTATAACAATATTTTTATATACTGTTTAGCAGCATTAAAAGAATTAGATAATAATGTTGAAAGTATAAAAAATGTATTAAATTTGAACACTACAAACAATAGCGGTTCTAATAATCATGATTTAATAAATATAATAAACAGTCAAAATATTCAAATACAAGAATTAGTAAATAAATTAAATATCTTAGAAAATAGAATTAGTACTATTGAAAGAGCATTTTAAATAGCGTTTATATTTATATATTATAGATTATAAATATATAAACGCTATTTATATTTTTTATAAAAACATAATATGCCAGAAGACTCTATTAATGCGCTTATTGGAACTTTTTCACGAGTTGATGAGTCAACACTAACAGATTTTAGTATGAATCAATGTATATGCATAGATACATCAACAAATAGAATTGGAATAAATACACTTAATCCAGAATATGCAATTGATATTAGTAATGTTAGTAATATTTCAACACCTCAATATATTAGGACACCACGGCTTATTATAAGTGATATAAGTAAATTGCCACTAACATATGTTAATGAAACTATAATAGAAGGTTATACTTTAGCAAAAGGCGAAGTGTATGTTGATGCTTCTAATTATTTAAGACTTAGATATTAGATATAAAAAGTATTATGTTTTAATATGAGCAAAATATTATTTTACTATATTAAAACATGACTACATTAAGAAAAATATTTAATAAAACAGATAGGGACGGAAATCCATTAAAATATACTTTTTATTGCACAAATCTAGAAAATGTTACAGACCAAATTATGACAATCGATAGTTGTTCTAATATTACATTAATAACTCCTAGCAATAATTTTGTAACAATAAATAGTAGACTAGGGATTGGTATAGATCCAAGTAGTGCTTATAGTTTTCATGTTTTAGGAAATACTTGTATAAGCGGAAATGTTATTTCTAATAATATTAACATATTAGAAACTAATAGTCGCGATATTAAGATTGATATAAGTGCTATAAAAACTGATATAAGTGCTATAAAAACTGATATAAGTGGTTTAAAAATTGGAATACGTGGTTTTAATGCTGATATTAGCGCCTCGGAAAGGAAAATTACAGATTTAAGTCTAAATTTATTTAATTTATCAATCAGATATAATGAAATAAGTTCAAATTATTACAACTTAACTAATAGTTTTAATGATTTGAGCAGATCTCATTATAATTTAAAATCTAGTGTTACTAGTTTAAGTAATGAATTATATCTAAAGTTTGATAGTATTAATTATTCTACAAAAACAGGATTTTATGGAAAAATATTTGTATATAATAACTCATTTAGTGATATAAGTTATAGGTTCATTGATATAAGTTATAGATTTTATTGGTATATTGAACCAATCGGGTTTATTGAACCAATTAAGAATCAGCCACTTGGGCGTCTTAAACAAACAAATTGGTTCTCAATTTCAGGACAACCTGCGGCTTATGAAATTAGTGAATTATATAGATTAGACTCTGTAACTAGCTATTTGCATTTACATACTAAAGCATCTAATAATAATATATTTAATCCATTATTTAAGCCTTATGTGACAACTTTTAATAATAAAATAGTTGATATTTGTAATGTATTTTTAAATAATAATAGTGAACACAAAATGACATTTGATCTAAGTAATATAGATAATATTAATGATGGTGAAATCATTATTAGATACGATGTTTTATATGCAGTTATACCTAATGCACCAACAAATGTTATAGCAAGTGATCCAAGTAATGGTCGAGTTACTTTAAATTGGACTGCCCCTTATAGTGGCGGTGCTACTATAACAGAATATAATGTAACAAGTAATCCATCAACATTAATTTTAACAGTATATAGTACATCAACAATATTCCAAGGATTAACTAACGGAACAAGTTATACTTTTAATGTGAGGGCAAGAAATAATAGAGGAAATTCATTACCCGGCACATCTAATTCTATAACACCATCTACAATACCCAGTATTCCAACAAATATTGTTGCAAGTGTTTTAATAAACGGTAATGTTTCATTAACTTGGACAGCACCCTATAATGGAGGTGCTACTATAATAGAATATAGTGCATATTATATAGCAAGTAATTCATCTATTGTAAGTCTAATAACAACAAATGGAAATGAAACATCAATAATATTTGATAGAAATAATAGTCCAGGAATATTAACAAACAGAACACCATATATTTTTTATGTAATAGCAAGTAATATAAGCGGTAACTCCCTTCCAGGTTCATCTAATACAGTAACAATATTTGATAACCCCGATCCACCAAGAAATGTTATAGCTAGTGTGGTAGGCGAAGGTACTATTGAATTGAATTGGGATTTACCAGATGATGATGGTGGTTCAGCTATAATAAATTATGGTGTGCAACGTGTTATTGTTGTATCAGAAGAATTAGAAGAATATATTATTGATGGTTCAAGTATCATAATTAGCCAAAGAACTCTAATTATTAATAATTTATTACTTGATACAAGTTATGGTTTTGCTGTAGTAGCATATAATACAAATCGTGTTTCAAATTTTACTTTATCTAATACTATAAAACTATTTACTAATCCAAATCCACCAAGAAATGTTGTAGCTACTAGAAGTGGCGAAACCAATATTGAATTAAATTGGGATTTACCAGACTTTGATGGTGGTTCAGCTATAATAAATTATAAAGTATTTCGTTTAATTAATATATCTGGAGATTTTAATACTAGTGGATTTATTCTAGATAGTTCATTTATCACAATTAGTCAAAATAATCTAATTTATAATTTAGTATTATTTAATGTATATGCTTTTGTTGTGGAAGCAAATAATGCATTATTTGCTTCATCTCCTGCTGCGTCTAATATTATAGCACTAGCAGATCCTGGATATGTAGGAACTCTTAATATTGTAGTTTTAAACCTGAGTGGTGGATATCAAGATGTTATTTTAAGAATTACAACAGAAAATCCACTAGGAGGCGATATTAACTATGTATATAACAATACTTTAAATAATGATACTATGAGCTTTGATATAAGCTTGGACTATGTTATTAATTATTTATATATAGCTACGGAAATGAATTCTGAATCTGACTATATTATAAATACACAGCTTACAGGTTTTGACATTACTAGTCCAGCTATTATAAATTATTCAAGTATGAACCTTGGTGAAATTACTTATAAAAGATACACAATACCAAATAGTTTATCTAGCACAGATATAAATTATAACATTTATCTAACGCAAGGCTATTATGGAACTCTTAATATAGCAATTCCACAAACAGATGTATCAAACTATGCTGATTTTTTTGTTAGCATAATTACTAATAATGTTGAAAATAGTGTCTATAATTTAACGTTAGATAGCTCAAACACATATGGTCCTATAAATCTAGATTATTCATATAGTTATTTATATATATATATAGAATCTAGATATCCTTTCAATAATGAAACTAGCGGATTTGAAGCGGATGATCAGCCTATTACACATGATAGTAGTGCAAATATAAACGGCACTAATTATGAAAGATATATAATACCTGTAACTCTGGCCAATAGTATTATAAAATATAATATTTATGTATCTGGTCTTCATCCAGATACACCAGACACACCAACAAATGTTATAGCAAGCGATCCAAATAATAGTGCAGTTACATTAAGTTGGACCGCACCCTATGATAGAGGTTATCCTATAATAGACTATAGTGTAACAAGTAATCCATATACTACATCTTTGACAGTAGAAAGTGTAAATGTAAATACATCAACAGTATTCCAAGGACTAACTAATGGCACAACTTATACTTTTTATGTGAGAGCAAGAAATAGTAATGGAAATTCGTTACCTGGTACATCTAATACTATAATACCATTTATTAGACCTGGTCCGCCAAGTAATGTTGTAGCTATTAGAACCGGCGAAACCAGTATTGGATTAACTTGGGATTCACCAGAATTTGATGGTGGTTCAGCCATAATAAATTATACTGTAGTTCGTCTCGTTAATATATCTATAGATATTAGTCTAGGTGGATTTATTTTTGATAGTTCAAACATAATTAGTCAAAATAATCTAACTATTAATAATTTAGTATTATTAAATACATATGTTTTTATTGTAATTGCAAATAATGCAAATGGCGCTTCAGAAGGTGCTGCATCTAATTTTATAAGACTTATAGATCCCGGATATGTAGGAACTCTTAATGTGCTGGTTACAAACTTGACTGATGGATATGAAGATGTTATTTTAAGAATTACAACAGATAATCCACAAAATGGAGATTTGGTCTATATATATGATGGTGCTTTATTAACTACTATTTTAACATTTGATTTAAGCCTTGACTATGTTACTAATTATTTATATATAGCTACAGAAACAATTTCAGGAAGTGACTATATTATAAATACACAGCTTACCGGTTTTGACATTACTAGTCCAGCTATTATAAATTATTCTAGTGTAAATGTAGGTGAAGTTATTTATAAAAGATACACAATACCAAATAGTTTATCTAGCACAGATATAAGTTATGTCATTTACCTAACGCAAGGCTATTATGGAACTCTTAATATAACTGTAATACCACAAGACCTAGGATTATTTACTAGGTATAGTGATATTTCATTTATAATTATAGCTAATAGTACATCAAATAATCCATTATTTAATTCAGTATTAAATACAGAGATTACGAGTATATCTATAAATATAGATTATTCAACTAATTATTTGTATATATATAAAATAGCAAATAACTATATTATAAATAATGAAACTAGTGGATTTGAAGACATAAGTATTGTAAGTGTGTCAAATGAACAAATAGGAACAAATTTGTATACACCTTATATAATACCTGTAAGTTTAGCCAATAGTATTATAAGTTATAATATTTATATAACTAGAACAGGTTTTTATGGAACACTAAGTATAAGTAATGAAACACTAAGCGGAAACAACTCGCGATTTATTCAAGTAAAATTAGCATATAATAATGTTGATATAACAAGCTATATAACTATTAGTGGTAATAGCCAACAAACTTTAACAATACCAATAGAAGAAAGGCTTCCGGATATAAGTTCAATATTACAATTAAAATATATATTTGAAGATGGTGTAAATGATCTAGGTGATACTAGTTCTAGTATTGTGGGTTTTAATTTAATAAATCAGACAAATAATCCACTACAAAGCGAAAATACTAGTGAAGTTGAGATTTTTAGTGATTTTATTAATTTAGGTGAATTAAAACTTACTACTCAACCAATCACCTATAGTGGATTTTATGGAACATTTATAATAAATAATAAAAGACCAATAAATCGTGACCCACAATTTGTTCAAGTAAAATTAGCATATAATGATGTTGATATAACAAGTTATATAACCATTAGTGGTGATAGACAAGAAACTTTGACAATAACTGAAAATGCTAGACTTCCAAATCCAAATTCAATATTACAATTAAAATTTATATTTGAAGATGATGTAATAAATTATAATATAAGCGATATAAGTGGTTTTAGTTTAATAAGTTATTCAAATAATTTATTACAAAGTGAAAATACTCTTAGAATGTTAATTAATAATGGATATATAGATGATGGAATATTAACTATTACTATTGAGCCCTTTAATAATAAAGGTTCTTTTGAAATTACAAATGATGGAAGTATGGGACAAATTTTGTATAGTGTTTTTTACGTAAGTCCACCAACCTATGATCAGTTAGTATATTTATATGAAGATTTACCAGTTAATCAAGGAGAAACGGGCCTTTTTGCATATACATTACCAACAAATTTAGCGATGGGGGGATTATTGTTTAGAATTAAAACGACAAATGCTAATATATCTAATTTTACTATCGGCACGAATCCAAAAAATGGACTATATGATGCATACATTCTAAATGATAATACAGTTTCTTTTAATATAAATATAGTCAAATATAATTTTTTACAAATTACAATAGTTCCTTCTCCTTCTAACTAAACTACGAAGCGTCTCATTTCTGCATTTTGGCTCAAGGTCTTAAAGGTTAAAATCTCTCCGCTTCTATTTTATAAAAACTTAAACTTTTTATAAAACTATGTATCCTATTTTTACCATAAATATATATGACTCAAAATTTTAGCATTATAATAACCGTTAGATTTTTTTTTTTCTAATATTATTGCTGTGCTTCTTTTTTTTGTTCCAGAATGTCTATTAAAATAATTGCGCATTCGTTTTCTATTATTATGATTTTTATGTGAATAATATTTTAACGGGGTTCTATCTTTATATTGTTGATAATCAGAGGCACCAAAATGTATTTTGCGTATTTTTTGGGTTGCTTTATTTTGAACGTATGCTGTGTATTTTTTACCAGGTGGACCTTTTTCAAATTTTAATATTTTTTCATTCATAATTATAATATTTAATATATGTAAATATTATAATTTACTATAAACACATGAATATACCCATAAAATACTTACCACACCGTCTTAGTCGCAAAGATAAAAAACTACAACTTAAACAATTAAAAGCATCACGCAACGCATATAAAAAAAACAGCTATTTAACACGAAAAAAGCTAGTTTCATATAAATCCAAAAAATCAAATCATTTATTAAAAGCACAAAAATTATATAATGTTAAAAATATGGTAATTAATTCTAATCTTGCAAGAGCAACGGGATGTTCCAAAAATGCGTTACAAAAAATTGTTAAAAAAGGTCGCGGTGCATATTACTCTTCTGGTTCACGACCAAATCAAACTGCACATAGTTGGGGTTATGCTCGTTTAGCAAGTGCTATTAGTGGTGGCAAAGCATCTGCAGTAGATTATAAAATATTAGAAGATGGTTGCTCTGCAAATTCAAAAGCACTTAAATTAGCTCGTATGGCAAAGCAAAAACACAATTATGGAACACGAAAAGTTCCAAAAATTAGAATATAAGTAATATAGAAAAAATTGAATTGTTATTTATTATATAGTATATATTAAATAACATAAGAATCTTGATTATTATGGATACTTCTACTGCTACTTCTAATATTACAGATAATGAGCGTCAACATTATATTACTTTTAAACATAAAGCAAAGTTTTCTAGCCCAGAAGAGGAATTTATTTATGCTAGTTCAAATGAAAAACAGTGCACTAAGTGTAAGATTATGAAAAAACTAACAGAATACAAAGGAAACACTAGCGGAAGCGATCCGTTTAATAGAGATGGATATAGATTATTGAGACCAGAGTGCAAAGATTGTGGTAGTAAAGTTTCGTCTGGAAAAAGTAGCGCTATAAAATTGGCAAAACAACTGGGTATTCCTCATAAAGCTCCACAAGGAACAACATGCGAAGTATGTGGAAAATTAGCAAAAAATGGCGATGAACTGGTATTTGACCATTGTCATAAAACAAATAAATTTCGCGGTTATCTACATAACTCTTGTAATCGTTCAATCGGTGTCCTGGGTGATGATGTAGAACGAACACTTAAAGTATTAAATTACTTAAATATTACAGAAAAGAAAAACTTCATAGTAGATCCTATTAGCGGAAAATTGACAATTCAATAAATGTTTTATTTCTAAGAATTAAAAGAAGTAATACGATGCTTCGATAACTTATAATACAAATCTTTTAATTCAATACCAATAAATTTTCTATTTGTAGTTATACATCCGATTCCTGTTGTCCCAGAACCCATAGTATTATCTAATACTGTATCGTTAAGATTTGAATAAGTCTTAATAAGATATTCAATAAGTTTGATTGGTTTTTGTGTTTCATGTATAGTATCATATTCTATATCAAACTCTATTATTTCGGTTGGATAATTAGTAAATTTTTGTGAATATTCACAATTACTAATCAATTTATTATTAGGTCCAAGATGATGTGGTTGATTAAGCATTTTTCCGATTCTTTCTATGCTATTTTTCTTTTTAATATCAACGGGTATAAGATTTTGAGGATTATAAACCATATTACCTTTTGCTTTTGATGCTGCTGCTGCCCCTCCTTTAGAAAATACACATATGTCTTCGGTGCACTTCATCGGTCTATAATTGGCTAGCAAAAATTGTGTAGTTTTATTTTTTTTCCATATAAGGTTATATTTATACCAATCATAATTTGATGATATAAGCATACTTGTAAATGGTTGTTGTCCAAATAGTAAAATTACACCAGATGGTTTTACAATAATTCGTTTGTATTGTTCCCAAAGTAGCTTAATATCTATAACAGTATCCCATTTACATTTTGTAGTTCCATATGGGAGATCACATAATATTAAATTTACACTATTATTTGGTATTTCTTTCATTCTTTCTAAACAGTCTCCGTATAAAAGTGTAATATTTGGCATTTTAAAATCGTCCAAAGTTTGCTTTTCTAGTTCTAACATCAATTTTTCTTTTACATTCTTTGCTTGTTGTTGTTTTGACATTTTTTTTTCTTTAGTTTCTTGTTTAGTTTCTGTAATAATAACATTTTCCTCGATAACATTTTCCTCCATAACATTTTCCATATTATTTATAATAATAATATTTATGTTACATTATTAAATCAATTTTTTATTTATTAATGATTAACACTAATTTGTGGACTAACTTGAATATAATAGACGACCAAACCCATTTTGAAAAATTAACAAATTGTATTTTTCCTCAATCACAAACAAATTATAATAATATTTATATATACTTGTTGGATCTTTAGATGTTGCTATTACTGCTCCTGTTGCAGGATCGCAAATTGTTGTGAATTCTACATTACTAAGGTCGATCGGTGGATTAGCATAATTATTATACTCAAATTCAATTGTTTTGAATTTACTGGTGTTTAGTGCACCGTTAGGTTGTAATTTGAAAGGGTCTGTAAATAAAGTAAAATTATAATAATATAAACCGACTTTTGAACATGAACCATTTGACTTATTATATTTTTCTATTTTGCTAAATATTGAACTATCAAATGTTTGTTCTCTATATTTTCCATTACATATTATAGCAAAATCTTTCATAATCTCACGTTGGTTGGTTTGTTCATAAACACTAGGACTATACCCTGTATAATAAATATTTTTTGAAATATCACCAAGATTATAAGTAAAATGTGGATTATAATATATATAGGATGAGTCTATGGTGATTTTTTTTAAATCATTTGGAATACTATTTTCATAAGGCCAATTAGTATAATTAGACCACTCATTACGGTCTTTTACATCGCTTCTTTGAAAATACCACATCCAACTACTAATTAAACCATTTGATTCTAATTTAACTTTATTAGTCTTAATAACTTTTTCAAAATTATATTCTTTTACTTCTTTAATTAAATAATTTTGACTATTTTTAGCAAACATTTCTCGTTCAGCATTATCAAGAAAACATTGAGTACATAGCAAATGAATATTACTATTTATTCTATTTGGAAGATTAATATAAGTATTAGCAGATAGCTCTAATATTTTCGTTGGTGGTGGATTGATAAATCTGTTAAATTGATATTCTAATGTTGTTTGAAGTGGTCGTATTTGAGGAATATTATTATAATTAATTATTTTATTAGTATTTATACTTATATCATATAGCACATCTTTAATGGTAAATAATTCTTGTAATGGTCGTAATGTAAAATCAATTACTAAATTACTGTATTGTAAGCATATTAAAGGAAATGCCATAAATGTTGATAGAGAATACCAACTATTTATTGGAATATATAAATTATATTCTCTTATTGATGGCTCAATTCCAATAATATCGGGAAGACTAGAATTAATATTAAACGCGTTTGGGTAATTATTATTTCGATTATTAAAATTTGCAGGATCATTTAGTTCACTAATATTTCCTGTCATAATATCAAATAATTCTTTTTTATGCGAATCAAAATCACGCTCAACAATATTTTGTAAATAAGTACCACTAAATTTTTGAATGGTTATTCCATCTATAAGTATGTTAACTTCTGATATTAATTGACATCCAATATGCTTAATCCATTTAAATTCGTATGGTCTATAAACACCACTAATGTCACTATATTTATTATAATATAATAATGGACTCCATATTGTTGGTAATTTTACTACTAAATAAGTATCCATTAATAAATCACCATAACGCCCTATTTTAAAACTAAATTTTGTTGGTCTTGAAACCTCCAATTCTTTTTGTCCTACTTGATCTATTCTAAATTTTTGTAATCCAAAATTAGTATATTTTGAATATGTAGATTTAAAGAAACTTCTTGTTGGATTGCCTGTCAAAATAATATTTTGATCACCAATCGCTATTAAGTTTAATAGTCCTCCTGCCATACTTTCAATAATTAATATATTATAATAATTTTATACTAATATTAATATTATTAATATTACTAAAGTATTACTAAAGTATTACTAAAGTATTACTAAAGTATTACTAAAGTATTACTAAAGTATTACTAAAGTATTATAATTTAAATTAAATATTTTAATATATAAATATGAGTGAATCAGGTAAATCAGGTGAATCAGGTGAATCAGATGAATCAGAGAATAAAGGTACAGAAAAAATGGATATGTTTAAGCAATTTAAAAATTTTATGCCAAAAGATTCAGATATATCGTCATATTTATATATTACAATTGGAATAGTAACTGTATTATTCTTAATTTTATTCGGATGGATATATGATAGATTGGATCTTGAGCAGCGTACGTGTACTAAATTAGAAAAATATTATTCGTCTACTGTTGGAAAAAGTTATTTTACTAGTGTTAATACTGTAACGCTAGGTAAAACAACTTCTGGTAACGAATTTGATGTATCAAATTGCATATTAAGAAATTATTATGTTAAAAGTGCATATAATTGTTGCTGTGGTGATGGTTATAAAAATAATTTTGTTAATTTATGTGCTTTAGAAAAATGTATTCTTAATGGATGCCGGTTTTTAGACTTTGAAATCTATTCATATAATAATAAACCGATCGTTGCTTCATCAACAGCAAATAATAATTTTATAAAAGAAACATATAATTCTTTAGATTTAGAAGAGGTATTTACAACTATTACTTCAAAGGCATTTAATGCTGTTGATACAAATTGTCATAGGGATCCTCTTATTCTGAATTTTAGGATAATGAGCACAAATATTTCCACATTAGAAAAAATCGGGTCTTTAATTGAAACACACTTTGATATAGCTTCAAGCGGGGGCGATAATTTTCGTTTAATGAAACAACATACTTATATTAATGGGACTATTTTGGATGTTAAAATGAAAGATTTATATAAAACAATTATTATAATATGTGATTTTTATCCGTCAAATAGTATATTAGAAACAAATAGCGCATTAGATAAATTGAAAAGTTATATAAGTTTAAAGGGTAAAAGTGAGTTTTGTAAAACATATAGATATAATCAAATTTTAGGTAGAACAACTCAGTTTATAGATGAAACTAAGAGAAATTATGTAATAGTATTACCTAATTTGACAAATTCAATAATTAATAATGAATTTGCTACGCCATATGGCTATGGCTGTCAAGCTATATGTATGAAGTATCAAAATTATGATGAAAATTTGCAAGCTTATAATAGTACATTTTTGGACTCGGGAAACTATTCATGGAAGTTGAAACCCTTACATTTAATTACTAATGTTCTTGCGGGATTTGTTGTTGTACCTTTTACAACTCATAGACCATTAGCTAATGTTCGTGCCGAAATTCAAAGTCTTTTATCAAGACCAGGGTAAATATAATTTTTTATTAAATAGCACAAAAATTTTATAATAATACTATATGTTATTATGAAATCTTTTGAAGAAAAGGAATTAAAAATATTGCGAAATGCAATAGATAGTGCTAATTATGAAGTAGGAAAAAAGTTAGCGCAATCTGACACAATTAAAACAATAATAGAAATATTAGAAGAATTTTTAAGAACACATCCAACATTATGTTATGGTGGAACCGCAGTTAATAATATATTACCAGAGCAAGACAGGTTTTATAATAAAGATATTGAAATACCCGATTATGATTTTTTTACACCATTTGCTATGGAATATGCTACAAAGCTAGCAAATATATATTATAGAGCGGGATATGAAGAAGTAGAGGCAAAATCGGCCGTTCATCCTGGAACATATAAAGTATATGTTAATTTTATTCCTATTGCAGATATAACCTTTTTAGATAAAAACTTGTTTAAAAACTTGTTTAAAAAAGCTATTAAAATAAATGCTATAAATTATTGTCCACCTAATTATTTGCGTATGGCTATGTATCTTGAATTATCAAGACCTATGGGAGATGTGTCGCGATGGGAGAAAATTTTAAAGCGCATTATTTTATTAAATAAAAATTACCCTTTAAAAGGAGAGCTTTGTAAAAATATAATATTTCAGAGAGATTATGATGGTCCAATTAGTGAACGCAATAAAATTTATGAAATTTGCAAAACGTCTTTTATTAATCAAGGGTTAGTGTTTTTTGGTGGTTACGCCGCATCGTTATATAGTCAATATATGCCAAAAAAAGAAAGAGCACAAATTAACAGTATTCCTGATTTTGATATATTAAGTGAAAATCCTTTGTCAAGTTCTTTAATATTAAAAGAACAACTTAATTATGAAGGCTTTAAAAATGTTATTATTAGAAAGAAAAAGCCTATTGGAGAATATATAGATGTTCATTATGAAATAATTATAAACGATGATGCTATTGCATTTATTTACAAAACGGTTGCTTGTCACAGTTATAATATTATATCTATAAAAGGTCGCAAGATTAAAGTAGCATCAATCGATACTATTTTGAGCTTTTACTTAGTTTTTATTTATGCAAACAGACCTTATTATGATGAAAACCGACTATTGTGTCTTTCTGAATATTTATTTAAAGTTCAAATCAAAAATCGCCTGGAACAAAGAGGGTTGTTAAAGCGATTTAGTGTAACTTGTTATGGAAAACAACAAACATTAGAAGATATACGTGAAGAAAAAGTGAAAATATATGATAAAGTAAAAAATAACGAACTTTCGCGTAAATCCAGACTCTATAATATGAATTTTTTTAGATATATTCCAAAAGAGGGTTTTAGAAAAACTATTAAATATAAATTTAGCAAGACAAAAGCGAATAATGTAAAAACACGGAGATTTAGTTAGTAAATCAAAATAGTAACTTTTTCACAACCTTTTAAAATGGTTGTGAAAAAAAAGAAAGAAACTATAGCTCTAATATATTACCATCTAATATAGTTCTATTTAAGGAGGAACACTCTTATTATGAAGACACAACGATAGTTAAGGTTAAATTACCACCATTTATTACACTATTGTCACCGCTATCAACTAATAATTCTAGAGTGTTTTCTTCTGTAAGTGGATTTTCTGTGGAACTTCCCGGTGTAAAACCGCTAAAATTTTCTCCGGGATCTACACTTTGAACTCCAGCATCAACTATAATTTTCAATTGTAAATATGAACTTGCTTCTGGAAGTCTGAGTCCTATTGGAACAGTTAGTGTTTGTGTAGTGCCACTTGCTATTGTTATAGGACTTGTTATATCAACATTATTATATGCTAATTTTGCTTGGAAACTTATTGGGCTCATTTCTCCTCCTGGTTGATTAGTTATGTCAAATGTTCCATAAAATCCTGTTCCATTATTAACAAATAACTCAAACAACAAATTACCACCATTTATTTTATCATTATCAACTAATAATTCTAAAGTGTTTTCTTGTGTAAGTGGATATGTCGTGCCGCCAACTGGTGTAAAACCGCTAAAATTACCAGCATCTGCAGTTTCGGCTCCAGCACTAAGTATAGCTCTTAATTGTAATACTGAACTTGGATCTGGGAGCCTACTTCCTATTGGAATAGTTAGTCTTCCACTAGTGCCAGCGGATATTGTTATATAACTTGTTATACCAATATTGTTATATGCTAATTGTGCTTGTAAACTTATTGAGTAGTTTTCTTCTCTTGATAAATTTGATATATCAAGTGTTCCATAAAATCCTGTTCTATTAGCAAGTTCACACTCAAGCACTAAATTACCACCATTAAAAATAGCATAATCTCCACTAACAGTAAATACAACTTCATTGCCGTCAATACTATTTACATTAATCCCGGTAGTTGACTTTTCATATAAGGCAAATCCATTTGTCGTATATATCATTCTAAAAATTGTATCTTTGTTAGTTAGCCTGTTATCTATAGTTATTGAAACATCAGTATGCTGATTTTTAGCTATTGTTGTTGTTGTTAATCGCTGTATGATGATTGTGCTCTGTGATGGGTCGTAGAAATATTCACTTTGAAGTGTTATAGTCATCGTTGAACTAATATCGCTAGTGTTTGAATTTTCAATTCTAAGATTTCCATAAAAGCCTGGATATTGAAGATTGTATATTTGTTGACTGTATACTGCTAATAAAAGTTGAAGTTCTGCTGAAAGCTTAGCCAGTATTATTGTTTGGTCTTGAATTTTTTCAGTAGTTACAGAATCATTTTCCAAAACTCCCATCGCTCCTTGTGCGCCTTGTAATCCTTGTAAGCCTTGTAAGCCTTGTAAGCCTTGTAAGCCTTGTAATCCTTGTAGTCCTTGCAATCCTTGAATACCTTGTAAACCTTGCAAACCTTGAATACCTTGTAACCCTTGTAAGCCTTGTAACCCTTGTAAGCCTTGTAACCCTTGTAATCCTTGTAGTCCTTGTAACCCTTGAATACCTTGTAAGCCTTGAATACCTTGTAAGCCTTGAATACCTTGAATACCTTGTAATCCTTGAATGCCTTGTAAGCCTTGAATACCTTGTAAGCCTTGAATACCTTGTAATCCTTGCAAACCTTGTAAGCCTTGCAAACCTTGTAACCCTTGAATGCCTTGTAGTCCTTGAATACCTTGTAATCCTTGTAAGCCTTGAATACCTTGAATTCCTTGAATGCCTTGTAGTCCTTGAATACCTTGTAATCCTTGTATTCCTTGAATACCTTGTAATCCTTGTAATCCTTGTAATCCTTGCAAACCTTGCAAACCTTGTAAGCCTTGTAAGCCTTGCAAACCTTGTAAGCCTTGAATACCTTGTAGTCCTTGTAACCCTTGCAAACCTTGTAATCCTTGTAATCCTTGAATACCTTGTAATCCTTGAATACCTTGTAATCCTTGAATACCTTGCAAACCTTGTAAGCCTTGTAATCCTTGAATGCCTTGCAAACCTTGCAAACCTTGCAAACCTTGCAAACCTTGTAATCCTTGCAAACCTTGTAATCCTTGTAAGCCCTGTAAGCCTTGAATACCTTGCAAACCTTGTATTCCTTGTATTCCTTGTATTCCTTGCAAACCTTGCAAACCTTGCAAACCTTGAATACCTTGAATGCCTTGCAAACCTTGCAACCCTTGAATACCTTGTAAGCCTTGAATACCTTGTAAGCCTTGTAAGCCTTGAATACCTTGTAATCCTTGAATACCTTGTAAGCCTTGAATACCTTGTAAGCCTTGTAAGCCTTGTAATCCTTGAATGCCTTGCAAACCTTGCAAACCTTGCAAACCTTGCAAACCTTGTAAACCTTGTATTCCTTGTATTCCTTGAATACCTTGTAACCCTTGCAAACCTTGCAAACCTTGTAATCCTTGCAAACCTTGTAAGCCTTGCAAACCTTGTAAGCCTTGCAAACCTTGTAATCCTTGTAATCCTTGTAATCCTTGCAAACCTTGAATACCTTGAATGCCTTGAATACCCTGAATGCCTTGAATACCTTGAATACCTTGCAAACCTTGTATTCCTTGTATTCCTTGTATTCCTTGCAAACCTTGCAAACCTTGCAAACCTTGAATACCTTGAATGCCTTGCAAACCTTGCAACCCTTGAATACCTTGTAAGCCTTGAATACCTTGTAAGCCTTGAATACCTTGTAATCCTTGAATACCTTGTAAGCCTTGAATACCTTGTAAGCCTTGAATACCTTGAATGCCTTGTAATCCTTGAATGCCTTGTAATCCTTGTAATCCTTGTAATCCTTGTAATCCTTGTAATCCTTGTAATCCTTGTAATCCTTGTAATCCTTGTAATCCTTGAATACCTTGTAATCCTTGTAAGCCTTGTAACCCTTGTAATCCTTGCAAACCTTGAATACCTTGTAATCCTTGTAAGCCTTGTAATCCTTGTAATCCTTGCAAACCTTGAATACCTTGAATGCCTTGAATACCTTGAATACCTTGAATGCCTTGTAATCCTTGAATGCCTTGTAATCCTTGTAAGCCTTGCAAACCTTGAATACCTTGAATGCCTTGAATACCTTGAATACCTTGTATTCCTTGCAAACCTTGCAAACCTTGCAAACCTTGAATACCTTGAATGCCTTGCAAACCTTGCAACCCTTGAATACCTTGTAAGCCTTGAATACCTTGTAAGCCTTGAATACCTTGTAATCCTTGAATACCTTGTAAGCCTTGAATACCTTGTAAGCCTTGAATACCTTGAATGCCTTGTAATCCTTGAATGCCTTGTAATCCTTGTAATCCTTGTAATCCTTGTAATCCTTGTAATCCTTGTAATCCTTGTAATCCTTGTAATCCTTGTAATCCTTGAATACCTTGTAATCCTTGTAAGCCTTGTAACCCTTGTAATCCTTGCAAACCTTGAATACCTTGTAATCCTTGTAGTCCTTGTAATCCTTGTAATCCTTGTAGTCCTTGTAATCCTTGAATACCTTGTAACCCTTGTAACCCTTGAATACCTTGTAATCCTTGTAAGCCTTGTAACCCTTGTAATCCTTGCAAACCTTGAATACCTTGTAATCCTTGTAAGCCTTGTAATCCTTGTAATCCTTGCAAACCTTGAATACCTTGAATGCCTTGAATACCTTGAATACCTTGAATGCCTTGTAATCCTTGAATGCCTTGTAATCCTTGTAAGCCTTGCAAGCCTTGTAATCCTTGTAAGCCTTGCAAGCCTTGTAATCCTTGCAACCCTTGTAAGCCTTGTAACCCTTGAATACCTTGAATGCCTTGTAACCCTTGTAACCCTTGTAATCCTTGTAATCCTTGCAAACCTTGAATGCCTTGTAAGCCTTGTAATCCTTGTAATCCTTGTAATCCTTGTAAGCCTTGTAAGCCTTGTAAGCCTTGTAGTCCTTGTAATCCTTGTAATCCTTGCAAACCTTGTAAGCCTTGTAAGCCTTGAATACCTTGTAACCCTTGTAATCCTTGTAAGCCTTGAATACCTTGAATACCTTGAATACCTTGTAGTCCTTGTAATCCTTGTAATCCTTGAATACCTTGAATACCTTGAATACCTTGTAATCCTTGTAACCCTTGAATACCTTGCAAACCTTGTAACCCTTGAATACCTTGTAATCCTTGTAACCCTTGAATGCCTTGTAAGCCTTGCAAACCTTGCAAACCTTGCAAACCTTGCAAACCTTGCAAACCTTGTAGTCCTTGTAAGCCCTGTAAGCCTTGTAACCCTTGTAACCCTTGCAAACCTTGTAAGCCTTGAATACCTTGCAAACCTTGTAAGCCTTGTAAGCCTTGAATACCTTGAATACCTTGAATACCTTGTAGTCCTTGTAAGCCTTGTAACCCTTGAATACCTTGAATACCTTGCAAACCTTGCAAACCTTGAATACCTTGCAAGCCTTGTAAGCCTTGTAAGCCCTGAATACCTTGTAAACCTTGTAAGCCTTGAATACCTTGTAAACCTTGTAGTCCTTGTAATCCTTGAATACCTTGAATGCCTTGTAAGCCTTGTAATCCTTGTAACCCTTGAATGCCTTGTAAGCCTTGCAAACCTTGCAAACCTTGCAAACCTTGCAAACCTTGTAGTCCTTGTAAGCCCTGTAAGCCTTGTAAGCCTTGTAAGCCTTGAATTCCTTGTAATCCTTGTAACCCTTGAATGCCTTGTAAGCCTTGCAAACCTTGCAAACCTTGCAAACCTTGCAAACCTTGCAAACCTTGTAGTCCTTGTAAGCCCTGTAAGCCTTGTAACCCTTGTAACCCTTGCAAACCTTGTAAGCCTTGAATACCTTGCAAACCTTGTAAGCCTTGTAAGCCTTGAATACCTTGAATACCTTGAATACCTTGTAGTCCTTGTAAGCCTTGTAACCCTTGAATACCTTGAATACCTTGAATACCTTGTAAGCCTTGCAAACCTTGCAAACCTTGCAAACCTTGTAATCCTTGTAATCCTTGTAAGCCTTGTAACCCTTGTAAGCCTTGTAACCCTTGAATTCCTTGTAATCCTTGTAATCCTTGTAAGCCTTGTAACCCTTGAATACCTTGTATTCCTTGTATTCCTTGTAATCCTTGAATACCTTGTAACCCTTGAATACCTTGTAACCCTTGTAATCCTTGTAACCCTTGAATGCCTTGTAAGCCTTGCAAACCTTGCAAACCTTGCAAACCTTGTAGTCCTTGCAAACCTTGTAGTCCTTGTAAGCCCTGTAAGCCTTGTAACCCTTGTAACCCTTGTAAGCCTTGTAAGCCTTGCAAACCTTGCAATCCTTGCAAACCTTGTAACCCTTGCAAACCTTGCAAACCTTGTAATCCTTGCAAACCTTGCAAACCTTGAATACCTTGTAAGCCTTGTATACCTTGTAACCCTTGTAAGCCTTGAATACCTTGCAAACCTTGTAATCCTTGCAAACCTTGTAACCCTTGTAAGCCTTGTAACCCTTGAATACCTTGAATACCTTGAATACCTTGAATACCTTGAATACCTTGAATACCTTGAATACCTTGAATACCTTGTAGTCCTTGTAGTCCTTGTAAGCCTTGTAACCCTTGAATACCTTGCAAACCTTGCAAACCTTGTAGTCCTTGAATGCCTTGTAATCCTTGCAAACCTTGTAATCCTTGCAAACCTTGCAAACCTTGTAGTCCTTGAATGCCTTGTAATCCTTGAATACCTTGCAAACCTTGCAAACCTTGTAGTCCTTGTAAGCCCTGTAAGCCTTGTAACCCTTGCAAACCTTGCAAACCTTGAATACCTTGTAAGCCTTGTAAGCCTTGAATACCTTGTAACCCTTGAATACCTTGAATACCTTGCAATCCTTGTAACCCTTGTATTCCTTGTATTCCTTGCAAACCTTGCAAACCTTGTATTCCTTGCATTCCTTGTATTCCTTGTAAGCCTTGTAACCCTTGTAAGCCTTGAATACCTTGTAATCCTTGCAAACCTTGTAATCCTTGTAATCCTTGTAAACCTTGTAAGCCTTGAATACCTTGTAACCCTTGTAGTCCTTGTAAGCCTTGAATACCTTGTAGTCCTTGAATACCTTGTAATCCTTGAATACCTTGTAGTCCTTGTAATCCTTGTAATCCTTGTAGTCCTTGCAAACCTTGCAAACCTTGAATACCTTGTAATCCTTGTAAGCCTTGAATACCTTGTAGTCCTTGTAAGCCTTGAATACCTTGTAAGCCTTGAATACCTTGTAGTCCTTGAATACCTTGTAAACCTTGTAATCCTTGTAATCCTTGAATGCCTTGCAAACCTTGTAGTCCTTGAATACCTTGTAACCCTTGTAACCCTTGTAACCCTTGTAATCCTTGTAGTCCTTGTAATCCTTGTAAGCCTTGAATACCTTGTAGTCCTTGTAGTCCTTGCAAACCTTGAATACCTTGTAACCCTTGTAGTCCTTGTAATCCTTGTAATCCTTGTAATCCTTGTAGTCCTTGTAATCCTTGTAATCCTTGTAAGCCTTGAATACCTTGTAACCCTTGTAATCCTTGTAGTCCTTGTAATCCTTGTAAGCCTTGTAGTCCTTGTAGTCCTTGCAAACCTTGAATACCTTGTAACCCTTGTAGTCCTTGTAATCCTTGTAATCCTTGTAATCCTTGTAATCCTTGTAAGCCTTGAATGCCTTGTAAGCCTTGTAAGCCTTGAATTCCTTGTAACCCTTGTATTCCTTGCAAACCTTGCAAACCTTGTAATCCTTGTAATCCTTGTAATCCTTGAATACCTTGTAATCCTTGTAAGCCTTGTAATCCTTGTAAGCCCTGTAAGCCTTGAATACCTTGTAAGCCTTGAATACCTTGTAAGCCTTGCAAACCTTGAATACCTTGAATACCTTGCAATCCTTGTAACCCTTGTATTCCTTGTATTCCTTGCAAACCTTGCAAACCTTGTATTCCTTGCATTCCTTGTATTCCTTGTAAGCCTTGTAACCCTTGTAAGCCTTGTAATCCTTGTAATCCTTGCAAACCTTGTAACCCTTGAATACCTTGTAACCCTTGTAATCCTTGTAAGCCTTGAATGCCTTGTAAGCCTTGTAAGCCTTGAATTCCTTGTAACCCTTGTATTCCTTGCAAACCTTGCAAACCTTGTAATCCTTGTAATCCTTGTAATCCTTGAATACCTTGTAATCCTTGTAATCCTTGTAATCCTTGTAATCCTTGAATACCTTGTAATCCTTGTAATCCTTGTAACCCTTGCAAACCTTGTAAGCCTTGTAAGCCTTGTAACCCTTGTAATCCTTGCAAACCTTGTAAGCCTTGTAACCCTTGCAAACCTTGAATACCTTGAATACCTTGTAACCCTTGCAAACCTTGAATACCTTGTAATCCTTGAATTCCTTGAATACCTTGAATACCTTGCAAACCTTGAATACCTTGCAAACCTTGTAATCCTTGTAATCCTTGTAATCCTTGTAATCCTTGTAATCCTTGCAAACCTTGTAACCCTTGAATACCTTGTAAGCCTTGCAATCCTTGCAAACCTTGTAAACCTTGAATACCTTGTAACCCTTGTAACCCTTGAATACCTTGTAAGCCTTGAATACCTTGTAATCCTTGTAAGCCTTGCAAACCTTGTAATCCTTGCAAACCTTGCAAACCTTGCAAACCTTGTAAGCCTTGTAGTCCTTGAATACCTTGTAATCCTTGAATACCTTGTAACCCTTGAATACCTTGTAACCCTTGTAAGCCTTGAATACCTTGTAACCCTTGTAACCCTTGCAACCCTTGAATACCTTGTAAGCCTTGCAATCCTTGAATACCTTGTAAACCTTGAATACCTTGTAATCCTTGTAAGCCTTGAATACCTTGTAAACCTTGTAGTCCTTGTAATCCTTGAATACCTTGAATGCCTTGTAAGCCTTGTAGTCCTTGTAATCCTTGTAACCCTTGAATGCCTTGTAAGCCTTGTAGTCCTTGTAACCCTTGAATACCTTGTAATCCTTGCAAACCTTGAATACCTTGTAAGCCTTGCAATCCTTGTAATCCTTGCAAACCTTGAATACCTTGAATGCCTTGAATACCTTGTAACCCTTGTAAACCTTGTAAGCCTTGCAAACCTTGCAAACCTTGTAACCCTTGTAAGCCTTGTATTCCTTGAATGCCTTGTAACCCTTGTAAACCTTGTAATCCTTGTAAGCCTTGTAATCCTTGTAAACCTTGTAATCCTTGTAAGCCTTGAATACCTTGAATACCTTGTAAACCTTGTAAGCCTTGAATACCTTGAATACCTTGTAAACCTTGTAAGCCTTGTAAGCCTTGCAAACCTTGCAAACCTTGCAAACCTTGCAAACCTTGCAAACCTTGTAAGCCTTGAATACCTTGAATACCTTGTAACCCTTGTAATCCTTGTAATCCTTGTAAGCCTTGAATACCTTGTAACCCTTGCAAACCTTGAATACCTTGAATACCTTGAATGCCTTGTAAGCCTTGTAATCCTTGTAATCCTTGCAAACCTTGTAGTCCTTGTAAGCCTTGAATACCTTGAATACCTTGTAATCCTTGCAATCCTTGCAAACCTTGTAGTCCTTGTAAGCCTTGTATTCCTTGTAACCCTTGAATACCTTGAATACCTTGTAATCCTTGTAACCCTTGAATACCTTGTAAGCCTTGAATACCTTGAATGCCTTGTATTCCTTGTAATCCTTGCAAACCTTGTAAACCTTGTAAACCTTGAATACCTTGCAATCCTTGAATACCTTGCAAACCTTGAATACCTTGAATACCTTGTAACCCTTGAATACCTTGTAACCCTTGCAAACCTTGTAGTCCTTGTAAGCCTTGTAATCCTTGAATGCCTTGTAGTCCTTGTAACCCTTGTAAGCCTTGTAAGCCTTGTAAGCCTTGTAAGCCTTGTAACCCTTGTAATCCTTGAATACCTTGAATACCTTGTAATCCTTGTAGTCCTTGTAATCCTTGCAAACCTTGAATACCTTGTAAGCCTTGAATGCCTTGAATGCCTTGTGTTCCTTGAACACTTGTAATATTACCGTTTCCACCATCAGTTATTATAACATTTCCCATAGGGCCTTGTATTCCTTGTATTCCTTGTATTCCTTGTGCACCTTGCAGTCCTTCCAAATTAGTTAAAATGACCGGCTCAAAAGATGTTAGTGGTCCACTACTAGTAAATCGGTTGTTTCCAATTATATTTAATGGAAAAGGCATACAATATTATTATATAATAAAAATATTAATTATTATTAATCTTATAATTTAAATAAAAGTTATTAACTAGAATTTTATAAAACAAATATAATAAAATAAAAAGTTGAAGAACTACAAGTAAAGGTATATTATTAATATTTCCTAATATGTAATTTGAAGCAAGTTGTTTATCAATATTTGTTCGTTCATTCCAACGAATAATTAAAAGTGCTATACATTGTGTTATTAATATAATAAATAGTGAAAAATTAGTAAAAATAGCCAAAATTACTTCATTATTAAATAATGAAAATACAATAGCTATTAGAGCTGTAACTATTATAGCATTTGAAGGAACCTTATTAGAATTTAATTGCTTCCAAAAATCAGGAAATGTAATATAATTTTCATTAGCACATGAAAACATAAATCGTGTTGCAGTTAATGCGGATAAAAATGCAGTATTAAACATAATAATTAATCCACATATATATGCTAAAAATCCGATTTGAGGATTATATAATAGTTCATACATTTTTGTTAATGGTGACTCACTATTAACAGTATTTTTAAATCCCATTACGCATAAACATGAAATAATAATCAAAATATAAATAATAGAGCTTATTAAAAGTGTAATAATTAAACCATAAGCCACATTATTTTCGTCAACTACTTCATCACTTATTTTTACAATAGCATCAAATCCATTAAAAAGAAAGAACCCAATAATTGCAGATAAAACAATAGAATTAAAAGGAACTACTGGGCCTTGTACTATTTTTTTAATAGAAAAATAATTAATACTTGAAAATATAATCCCAAATAAAAATATTAGCAGTCCAATAGCAATAGTATTTGCTACAAATTTACTAGTTTCTATGCCACAATAGTTTATAAATGACATTAATAATATTAAAGCAATACTTAACGAAACCTGAGAAAAGTAGTTATTTAAAAAATAAAAATAAGGAATAGTTCCAATATATTTTGATAATGAAATAATAATAGTTAATGCAGAAAAAACAACAAATAAATAAATAATATATATCATTAGTTGTGAAAAATTGTCTCCTAATGTATCTTTAATAGCTAAATATTCGCATATAGGCGATTTATAGCGATTAAATATTTCCAAATAAACAAATCCCATTATAATAGTAATAATTGTTACTAGTACAAATATTGGCAAAACATATTTTCCACTATATAATACTGTTTTTGTAATTAATACAAAAACGCCAGCACCAGTAACATTTCCTAAACCAAAAAATATAAGATCAAGCAACGAAAGAGATTTTGTTAGATTATTATCTATTAAAGCGTTACTCATTATAACTATTATATTAACTAATTATAATAATTTTAATAATAATGGGAGGCTGTTCCATTAACAGCATTAGCGTTCATTATACTATTTCGTATTTGAACTTCTATTAATAGTGCACTAAATATATACACATGTAAACTTTGATAATTGTTATTTTTGGGATATTTTATATAATCATCATAAAAACAATTAATATTATAAAAATTAGAACAAAGAACATCTTGAATTACATATGCAAATTGTGTATTTGAAATATCTACACTATCTTCATATATAATTCTTAAACCATAAATATCATATGGAATGCGGAACCTATTAATTTTATCAATTATTCGCTTACGCGACTTAATTCTTTTTTCATATTTTATAGATATACTGTTTTCATAGTCTAATTTACTATTTACTAATTCTTCAATAGTTGCAATAGTATTAGTAAAAGACTTAACATTATTATTATTTATAATATTAAATAATCGGCTTATAAAATAACATATTATAATTGTCATAACACCTTATAATACAAAACATTAAATAATAAAACAAATATATAAATATAAAATTATCTATAATTCTAATAAGCATGTTAGATTATTTAAAAGAGTTATATGATTCTAATAAATTACCAAACTTATTATTGTATGGTAATAATTTATTAGGAAAAAAAACATTATTAGAAAAGTTATTATTACATATTTATAAAACATATGAAAATATAGAAAATAATACTTTAATATTAAATTGTTCTCTTGGAAAAGGCAATATCAAATTTATAAGGGAAAATCTCAAATTTTTTGCAAATACAATTACACATAAAACAGTTAGCACTTTTAAATCAATTGTCTTATTAAATGCAGATAAACTTACTTTGGATGCGCAATCAGCTTTACGGCGTTCTATAGAATTATGTGGTCATAGTAAATTTTTCATAATTACTGATAATAGAAATAAATTAATTAAACCAATTTTATCTAGATTTAGTAATATTTATTGTAATGAGTCAAATATGTGTAATATATATAAATCATTAACAAAAATAACAAATATTAATAGCCAATATAATAAAATTATAATTATTATAAAAGAGCTTGATGTCAAGTTTACTAATTTAACACATATGCAATTGACCGATGATATTATTAGTTATGAAAAAAATAAACTATTATTACACTATTGTATATTAATTTATAATAAAGGAATAAGTGCAAATAATTTACTTGATTATTTTAAAAATAGTCAGCAAGAAAATTCTGAATATTATAAATTTATATTTTGTTATGATATTTATAAAAAAGAAATACGTATTGAGGTATTTTTAATATTTATAATACTATATTATTATAAAATAAATAATAAATTTAATTTTAATTTATTTAATAATTAAACAAATGTTAATTGTTAAATAAAAAATAATTAAATTATGTTTAATTATTTTTATAAAAATAATTGTTATTTTTATAAAATGGATGATTATACGTTGGCAAATATTATTGATTCAAAAAATGAACTATGCGCTCGGTTAATGTATACATTAACACCTTGCTTTATAGAAGGATTACGTTCTATTTTTAATGAAGCATATAGTGTGTGTATTGAAAATGATGAAGAAACCAAGTATTTAATGACATTTCAAAACTTTTTAAATAATATTCCAAAGTGGAGTTCAGAAATTGTAGAAAATGAAAAACAGCGCATAATTATTTCGAGCGCTTGTAGCTATTTAGAAGACTTAATATCGTGTGTGTATATTAATAGATTAAAATTTTTAACTACTTCCCGTGTTGGATTGCAACAAAAAAAAATAAATATAGATATACCCGATTTAAATAAATTTATTCATAAAGCATACATTAATATAGCAAGAAAAATATATGTTAATATTTATTTGTTTGAGAGAGATATTAAACCATTACAAATACAAAAAAATAATAGAGAATTAGAAATAATAATAAAAGAGTGTATTTTGAATACAATCCGAGAAAGTATTCCTATTGAAGAAATATTGCGAATGTATTTAGACGAAACACAAGAAACAGATGTTGTTATTGAGGAAAAGAAGGAAATTGTTCCAGATAAAGAAGCAATTGAAAAAAATAAGAAAGAAAAGGAGAAAAAAGAGTTAGAAAAAATTAAGAAAGAAACACAAGAAACATTAAAAAAGGAGAGTAAAGCTAACTTAACCAAATCAATTATTAATGCAAATAAAGATTTAAATAATGACAATACTGGTACTGCTATTAGTACCAATATTAGTGCATCTATTAGTACAATTAAAGAACCATCTTTAAGTAATAGTGAAATAAAAAATAATTTAGAAGCAACCGAAGACTTTGAAACTCAAAGTGTAGTTAGCACATATAATAGTTCTGCAAATAACTCAGAAGATGAATCCGAAGAAACTAACTCAAATTACACATTAAAAATAGAATCACTCAAAGATAATAAAATAGATGATGAATTAAATATTGAGTCTCTTGATGATCCAGATAAAATAGATTTAAATATAGTTGATATGAAGTCTAATATAAGCGAAGATGATGAGTTATGTTTAGATATTCAAGAATTAAAATAAATAATAAATAATAAATAATTAAATAATAAATAATAAATAATTAAATAATAGAATTCGTTATATTATTAAAATTCATTTAGTATATTATAATAAATGAATTTTATTATATCTCCTCTGATTGCAAGCATACTTTATATGGTATACAAAATAATAGATATGAAATATATATCAAAGGAAGAACAATCTTTTAAAACAATTTTGAAAGATAGTGTAATAGTATTTTTAGCAGGACTAGCTTCTGTGTTTATTTTAGAACAAATGGGCGATTTCAATATATTAGATAATCCAAAAGGTGTGCTAAGTGCTTTTACAAATGAGCCAGACTTTTAATTAATACTTTTTCATTATTATAAATGAGGAATATATTCCATACTAGCATTATCATATAATGTTACTCTAAATAAGTCAGAATAACCTTCTACATATACGGTGTCGCCATTATATACACTATCACAACCCATTTCAGATGTACAACTCTTATTTTTAAAACTAATAGGTAATTTTATCATATTATTTTTATCATTCATAGTATAATAATTCCATTTATCTCTATTTACAAATAGAGGCCGCCCCATTAGTGGTAATATTGTATCGTCTCTATTTACGCGTGTTAATATTCCTAACTGTCTATAATTGGTATTAACTGACTGAGTTGGAATATTAATTGGTATTTTTGCACCATTATAATTACAATTATTAAATAATCTCTCATCACGCACCGGAGGATCATACGGATTTAATAATACATCATTCTCTCTTTTACAAGAATTTCCTACTAATGAAAACGTGTTTTGTTTTGTATTAATAGGCTCCAGCATATTTAATTTAAAATATATAAAATATAGAAAATATAATAATGCTACAACTGCTATAAAAGTTAAGATTGAGCTATTTGTAATAGTTAGTCCTTGTTTTTTCTTATATGCCATATTATATATATATACATAATTTATAGTAACCTATTATAAATTATTTATAATTATGGTATTTTTGGTAAAGATTTTAAGGAAATCATTTCTTTTCCACATTCTGGCATATGTGCGAGTATATATTGAACTGCTGGATCTGGTGGACCGGTAGCTACAACTGCTCTAGATTCCTCTGTAAGTCTGTCTCCACGTTCATCTGCTGAACGTTGCACTCTAGCTTCAGTAGATTGGTCTTGTTCTACAAAACTTGCGGCATACGCAGCTTGGTAACTAGAAGTTGGTTGGTAATTTTGTCTGGCTTGTCCGGCTTGTCTAGTTTGTCTTTCTTGTTGCCGAGCTTGAAGCTGTCTTTCTCTTCTATATTGTTGAACTCCTAATGGTTCATGATTTTCAATAATATAAATATTTTTTATATAGTTATCAATACTTAATTGTTGAAAAATAGAAATTGTTAAAAGTAAAATAATATAACTAAACAGGTTAAAATAATTGTATAAAATAAATAAATATGTAAAAAAAAATAACACCATATTATAATTATGTTCAAGCAAATAATTATATAAACAAAGATAATTAAAACCAACTACTAATAATAAACCATAAAAATAATAATTATTATGCTTAATTTTGTTATTAATTTTTTGTAGTTGCACTAGCATGTATTATATTATAGTAATATAAAATAATAATGTCTAGTATAATACTATAAATCAACTTATTCGCCTTTTTGAGGAATGTTATTAAACATATTTGTTAGTTTGCTTAAATCAAGTCCACCTAAGGCAGTCATAGCATCATTAAGTGCTGGAGTCATAGATTTTAATTGTTTTATTAATTCATTTTGTTGCCTAATTAAGTCTTGTGTATCATTAGACATGGTTTGAATATTTTTTGATCCCATTATTTTTTCTAAATTATCGTATGCTTGTTCTGTTTCTGAAGCTTTTCCTAGTTGTTTTGTAAGTTGTTCTTTGTTGGGCATATTATATAATCCGGGAGTTAGTGGAATTTGATTTTGATAATTTGCTTTTTGCGATGTGTTAGTTGAGTCATTTGTATCTTGTGAATTTGTTGGTCTTGTTGGTGTTGTTGGTGTTGCTTGTGTTGTTTGTGTTGTTTGTGTTGTTTGTGTTGTTGGTCTTGTTGTTGTTGTATTACTATTATCTTCCTTCATATTTGCTACTAGATCTGTTAATTTTTTGCTTAAATCCCCTTCTCCATCTATACCCTCGGTCATTCCTTCTTTAAATCCCAAAAATCCTTTTAGCATACTAACCAAAAATGTTACTAAAAATGCACTTCCTAAAACAATAGTCATATTCTTTGTAAAATTATATGCTAATGCTACAATAATAAAAAATAATAATACTGCGCTAAATTCAGATATTATTATGTATCTATATAATGACAAAAATGCTATAGCCATAACAATATATAACGTTATTTTATTGGTTAAAATTTTGTTGCTTGCTAGTTTATTGAATATGGATGTTAGCATGTTGTTATTTTTTTTCATTCTTTATATAATATTATAAAATAATAAATTTAATTAAAATACAAATTAGAATATATTAAGAATTAATAATATTTTGTAGTTTACCAATTTCATTTTCCAATAAAGACATTTTTTGTAAAATTTCTTGTATATCTAATTTTTTTGTTTTTTCTTCTAAATTATTTAAGTATTCTAAAATTTTAAATAAAGCACTATGTTGTTTTTCCTTTGTTTGTAACTTGAATTCTAAATTAAGGCGTCTAATTTCAAGTAATTTTTCAAATTCTGTTTTAATAGGTAAATTTTTGCATAATGGATATAGTTTTTTTAACTTAATATATTGAAGAATATATTCTTCTTCTTTTTCTATAACCTTTTTTAATAACATTTTAACTAAAATATCTTGACTTGCAACACTAGTTCCTAAACTAGCCATCACTATTTAGTAATATTAAATATTTATATTTTATACTTACTATTTAATATTTTATACTTACTATTTAATATTTTATACTTTCTATTTAATATTTTATACTTTATACTTTATACTTACTATATTTACTACAAAAATTTAGCTTAGTATAGTTTTATGTTGTTCTATATAGCCTTCAATTGTAAAATAATCCATCGTTAATAATAAATTGGTAATAATAATAGATAATATAAGCGATATAATACTATTTTTGGTTATCATATATGCAACGCCTCCTACAAATAATAATGATACTATTGCTATTGTTTGATTATTCATAATATAACTCACAATTAAAGCAAGTGTGATAAAATATAGCACGTTCAGCTTTGTATTTTGTGAAATGCTAATGTTAAACATTTTATACTATATAATGATAATATAACTTATAAAATCAAAATATTACTAAAGTAAAAATTAACATTATTAAAAAATAATTTTAAAAAGTTATTTCAAAATTATATAAATATTATAATATAATTTATATAATATAGGATGAGTAAAATAGCAATCGAACCATTATTACAAGAAGACGCTAATCGTTACGTTATGTTCCCGATTAAAGATAATGACATTTGGAAAATGTATAAAAAAGCAGAAGATTTGTTTTGGAGAGCGGAAGAAGTTGATTTAAGTAAGGATAATAAAGATTGGGAAACCTTAAATGATGATGAAAAGCATTTTATATCGATGATTTTAGCATTTTTTGCTGCAAGTGATGGGATTGTATTGGAAAATTTGGGAATTCGTTTTATGAATGAAGTTCAATTAAGTGAAGCACGAGCATTTTATGGGCTTCAAATAGCTATGGAAAATATCCATTCTATTACATATTCAACACTAATTGATACATATATAAAAGATAAAGCACAAAAAGAAAAATTATTTAATGCATTACATGAGTATGAATGTATTAAGAAAAAAGGTGATTGGGCTATTAAATGGATAAATGATAAAAAATCTAATTTTGCTACACGATTAGTCGCTTTTGCGTGTGTTGAGGGAATATTTTTTTCAGGAGCATTTTGTGCAATTTATTGGTTAAAAAAACGTGGTCTAATGCCGGGTCTTACTTTTTCAAATGAATTAATATCACGCGATGAAGCATTACATACTGAGTTTGCTGTATTATTACATAATAAATTGGAAAAACCACTAAAAAAACAGAAAATTCATGAAATAATCAGCGAAGCAGTTACTATTGAATTAGAATTTATAAATGATGCGTTACCATGCAGATTAATTGGAATGAACCAAATTTTAATGAAACAATATATTGAATTTGTTGCAGATCGTCTAAGTTTACAATTAGGAGGCGATAAAATTTTTGAAAGCAAAAACCCGTTTGAGTGGATGGAAAATATAAGTATTGAAACAAAAACAAATTTTTTTGAAGATCGTGTAAGCGAATATTCTCTTACAACAAAAAATTCGGAATTAAATACTTTTGAGTTTGGTGATGATTTTTGAATTTGATAAGTATAAAATTATCCACCTGGCAAGTTTATTTGTGTGACAAAATTATTGAATAGCGAATAAAAAATTAACAAAATAATAAATAATATTAAGGCAATTATAAAGGTAACTATACCAACCACAAGCACAATTATTGATGCTATAACCAAAGGAAGTGTCCATGGAATTCCGAAACTAAAACCCGCTAACTGGACAATTCCCCTAATTAACAAGATTAATTGTGTGGTCACAATAACTCCTGTAGGTATAACAAACACCATTAAAAATCCCATAACTGCAATAATAAATATTAGCCTATATGAGCTAACAAGTAAAATTAAAGTATAATAAAGAACTGTAAGAATTGATATTATTTTAGCAAAAAAATCATTTAAAGTAATAAATATTAATTGTGTATGCAAAACAAAATTTGTTATTTTTTCAATAAACATTCTAAATAATTCGATTAAAAAATCAAATAGTGCCATAACATAACCGGCTGTTGTATCTGCAACACCAAATATAGTATCAAAAAACTCGCTTAAAGTGTCTCTAATATTATTGATTGGTTTTGTCATGTCTGTTGCAAGTTCTGCATTTAATGCATCTAAACATTCTGTAAAATTATTTAATGTATATTCAAATGGTTCACCATTTGATAATTCTGGATTTATTATTGATGCAAATGGCATTAATGCTGGGTTACATTTATTTATTTCCCAATTAGTTTTATATGAGCGTATGATAGATTTAATCGTAAAATAAAATGTTAATAAAAATACAACAACAAAAGCTAATATAGTAAGCCATATATCACTATTAAATAACTCATAATAACTAGAATTGTCGTAAAAATTATTTATATTTTTAATAGGGTCTTTCATATTATATTTAAAAAATATATATTATTATAAAAATAATAATATATTATTATAAAAATAATTTAACATTAAACATTAAACATTAAACATTAAATATTAAACATGAAATATTAAATATTAAATATTAAATATTAAATATTAAATATTAAAATATTTAATCAGGATTCATTTCTTGGCCTGTCAGAACACGTAATATTTGTCCCGGAGCATCTCTACTTAGAGCCCTACCTAATTCAACACTTGTTAGCACTAAATAATGTATAACAGTTATAATGCCTCCTACTTTAGAAACTGTATCTGCAATTGTTATGAATGTTTTATTTAAATTATTACTAAATACACTTACACGATCACCGATATTTTGAACAACATCTAAAGATTGAAGTTGTTGTGTATTTAGTCCTATTTGTAATGAATCCAATAATCCAAGAAAAATGTTTCCACTTTCAGTAAAACTATTAAGAGATGTATAAATTGGATCTAAAAATGTTGCCATAAATGATCTTTGTGTTTCTACCGTACATTCTCTAAATACTGTTACCGGGTCATGTCCTACTAAAGTAGCAAAAGGCATAATTGCTGGATTACATTTATACTTATTCCAAATTTTTTTAAATTGTGCTAATGATGTAATGAGAGTTATAAATAATTGAATTAATGTAAAAATTACTACTATCAAAAAAGCATTTCCAAGGTCACCTAATCCCATAATTATTATAGTATATTAATAATATAATTATACATTAATTATAAAGTATAATTATTAACATCTCCCGTCTGCATTAGCTGCATTTGATAATAATTGACCTGTTGAATTATATAAATCTCCCGCTTGACTACCTAATCCACCAGCATTATTAACATTATTAATTGTATCTTCTAAATTATTAGAACATATAGAAGTAGAACTAATATCTGTAAATACTGTGTCACTTATTGTTTCATAATTACAATTTATTATATCTAATAATGTGGAATTTGCTAATGACTCTTCAGAGTTATTACATGTATTGCCTTCAATTAAATTATGGTTTCCTAAATATAAGATTAATAATAAAAATATTATTAGTGCGTATATTACTAATTTATAAGAATGATTTTTAATAATTTTATATAACATAATATAAATATATAAAATATATAAAAATATATAAAATATATAAAATAATAAAGATTATATTATTTTATATATAAAAGTTTATTACTTATAAAATTAATATGACTAGTTCTAATATTTTGAATCCACAACAAAAACTAGATCTAGCATCCATGATAAAAGCAAATGACACAATAGACTGCACTCAAGAAATACGAGAGAAAAAGCAAAGTGTTATTATAAAAACTGATGTTGATCATCTTGTTTTTTTAAAGAAAAAATATGAGAGATTGCGTAAATCTAATCCAAATGAGTTTGATGCAATTTGTGTAAAGCAATGTGCTTTTTTGTTCAATAATTATACTGAATTATATAATAAAATAAAAAATGATAATTTAGATGTAAAAATATTAGAGAGATTCTTAAATATTCTAAAAAAAATAGAAGATGGCGAATTAGATCAGCACGAAGGCTCCTATATGGTTGGAAAACACTTAAAAGAAATGTATGTTGATAGCGCTCTAAGAACTCAAGCAAAAATAGATTCTCAAGATCGTAATAAAAAAATAAAAAATAAACCTAAACAAGCTAATATAAAACAAGTTAGTTATAAGGACTATAAATTGATGCAAACACACTAATTGAAATAATAAATAATTAGTATTAAAAATAAATAATTAGTATTAAAAAAAAATATATATTATATGTTTTATAATATATAATATGAAAAATAACAATAGTTATAGCTTTATAAGTTATTTATTATTAAGCATAGCAATAATATTTATATTCTCTCTTACTTTCAAATATAAATTTAGAACAGCACAAAATTTATCGTTTAGATCTTTAACAAACCAGAATTCAAATGCTTCTAATATTAAAGAGGGTTTCATTTTTAATAAGACCGATACAGAATTGGTAGAAAATGCATCAAAAATTGAGACCGATAGTTTGTTTAAAATAATTGATAATAAATTAAAAGGGTTAATGCAAGAATTGGGGGGCGCAGAAGGTAATGCTGAAACCAAAAAGTTGCTAACTTCTACAAAAAAAATATGTGATTTAGAATCGGCAAAGTGTATGATGCAAATGATAAATGACCAAAAGGCTCATAAAATAATAGATTTAGAAAATCTAATGGACGATGAAACAAATAATAATTGTGTAAGATGTAAAAAATACACAGAGCTCTCGTCAGCAATTGATAGTATAATCAATAATTTATAATAATCAATAATTTATATATAATAATTTAATATAATATATAGCAATTATATACAATTATATATAATTTATTATATTATAAATTATATATGAATATATTGACTAATAGCGGTACTATTAGTAAAAATAAAAGTGAGCTAGCCGATACAAAAAAGAACGAAGAAAATAAGTCTCAAGAAAATGGCTACGAAGAAAATAGCTATCTTAATAGTTTAGATAAGTATAGTGTATATTTACCCCGGCTTGCGTTCTTATTTTTATTATTTACAGTTATAACATCTGGATTTATTACTGAACTATTATCTTGCCAAATTAGATATGTATTAACTACTAATATATATGCTAGACATTTTTTAGCAATATTAATGATATTTATATTTATAATGGGTCTTGGTGGGTGGAGTATTGATTCTAAATTAGATGAAATGGCCGCAAATGACTGGACGAGTGGAAATGTAATAGAAACAATTATTATGTCTATAATTATTTATATAACGTTTTTAATAAGCAGTAAAAGTCAGTTGGTTCCAAATCTAATATTTTTTGGATTATTATTTCTATTATATTTAATAAATACACAGCGCAATTTTTGGAAAGCTCGTAATATGATTAGTGAAAATACAGATGCATTTATGTTGTATAGTACCTATATATTAGGAGCATCATCTATGGTAACACTATTTTACGGATTTATAAATTATATAAATTATCAAAAAATACAATATGGTGATAGATTTAGTTGGTTTTATTTTATTCTTGGTGGACAGAAATGTGCTAGTTTAGAAAATGAAGGTTATGGTGGAAAAAAGATAAAACTTAAAAAAACCAGATTTTAGTATTATTTAAATAGTGTTTTGAGGATGTTTAGATACATAGCGGTCTTTAAATTCGCAATTGTCAACTGCTTTTTCTGTGTATTGTTTTCCTCCCCAATTAGGATCCATGGGATTTACGCTGGTGTTTTCTGTGCTATTAAACATTTTATCAATAGGATTATCTAATCCTATATCTTGGTTTTGAATATCTATGCCCTGATAATTACCTGTATTAAAGTTTGAATTATTATCTTTTGTAGCATCTAATATTTTATTATCTTCAAAATATTGTTCATTATCAGTAACTAGTGGATCTCTATGAATGGAAGGCAATCCACCTTGATTTTCAAAAATAGATGACTTAACTTGTATTAGTTGATTATTTTGAGTATCTGTAGTATATTGTAAATACAGAACAGGACAGCTAATATTTTGACTATTTTGCCACTCTATAAATTCACTATATTCATCCAGACTTTTAAACATAATTGGATTTACGCCAGGAACAATCGCCAAGTTAGAGTTGTATAAATAATAGCCGCCATCTTTTTCAATTAACATATTGGGACATCTATGATTTGATGTAGAACTGTTATTTTCCATAGCTTCATAATATTTATATGAATTAATATAATAATACAAACCTAATAGCATAAAACAAGCTATTATAAATAGCTTACCCATAGAGACTAGTGATGCGCTGTTAATTTGAAACAATTTAACTGTCATATTAATATATATATATAAAAATATATAACACTATTATTCTTAATTCTTAATAAATAAACTTTTTAAAATAATATTTATATATAAGTAATAAATGTTAGTAAAAATATTGAAAAATAACATAAATAATGATGAAATAAATAAATTAATTAACAACTATACCCTATTTGTTGGAATATTTAGCGATTCGTGTCATTATTGTATAGAAATGAAACCAGAATGGATAAAATTTAAGAAAATGGCACTTTCTAACTCAAGTTTACAGGGTGCGATTTTAGAAATAGATTCGTCTATTGTGTCATCATTAACTAATCCACTAATAGCAAATAATGTTAATGGCTTTCCTAGTTTATTTATTATTAAAAATAACAAGATTATTAAATATAATAATGAGAGAACCGCGTTAGAGTTTATGAAGTGTTTTAAATCACATATAGCTAAATCTAAAGCTAAATCTAAATCTAAATCTAAAGCTAAATCTAAATCTAAATCCAAAAAATCTACAAAACAAAAATCTAAATCTAAATCCAAAAAATCTACAAAACAAAAATCAAAATTATAACCCTAAATCTTTTGATTAGAAAAATATAATTTATTATGTTCTTAGATTGGGATTTACACATACAGCCATCGTAGGAAATATGTCTCCAGACATACAGCTATTTCTTGATGACACTTTTGCACAATATCTAGAATTATTAATTTTACCAATATAGCAATATCCTTGTTGTTGACTATCGGTATGAACAGGTTGTGGTTCACTTTTTTCTTTTTGCACAATAAATTTTTTAACACTATTATCTACATTTTGAACTCTGTTTTCCACCATTCTATCTTCCTTTAACATGCTAACATCATCTTCATCTTCATCTTCAGCTTCTGTTTCTGTTTCTGTTTCTGCTTTTGGTTCGGATTTTGGTTTTGGTTCTATAATTTGCTTTTCGGGTTTAACATTTGCTATTTTATCCTTTTGCATATTTGATTGTAAATAATCAATACCAGCAGTAGTACTATTTGCTACTAATGAAACCGTATTATTAAATAGGTCTGTAATAAATTTTAGAACTATTTGTAAAAATGCCGATGATTCGCTTACGATTGCTTGTGAACCTTCCGATGTATGTTTTAATGTTGTTTTTGCGGTATCCCCGGATATTAGAGCAAATGTATAAGTAAAAGGATATGCAAGTGTAGTAAGTGTGTCTGTTCCATATGCTAAATATGCAAATATATTGAACCCAAAAAATGCTAATACTAAAACAATAGCTAACCAAAATAAGACTTTTTTAAATATAGAACTGCTTGAACTAGTGGATTCATAATCCGGAGCATTATTATATAAAACATTATTATTTATTCTTGAACCTATTTCTTTTATTGGTGTATTTACTAATTTTTCAAAGTTATTATTAATATTTGGGTTAATATTTGAGGCCACTTTAATTGGTGTTTTTACAATCCTCTCTATTCTTGAATTTATATTTGAATTATACATTATATATAATAATACATAAAATAATTAATACATAAAATAATATTGTATATAAAATAATATTATTTTGTCTATATATATGATAAACATAAATAGTATTACTTATAAAACTATAAAAGGTTCTAGAACCAAAAAAAATAATAAAAATAAGTCGCTAAAAGCAAAATCATTTAGTCCACTAATTAATAAAAAATTACTTATTCACTCATTAAAAACATTAGAAGTACAAAGTATTAAATTATGCGATAGTTTACTTAAAGTAAATATTAAAATAAAAGATAAATATGTATGTAAGAATTATAATGATAATGAAGTAAAAAAAATATTATTACATAATTTAAGAGCATCTAAACATTTGGATGTATCAAGATTTATTCCACCTATTCAATTATTATCTAACTGTTGGTTTAATACGATGTATGTTGCATTTTTTTTTAGTGATAAAGGCAGAAAGTTTTTTAGATTTTTTAGAGAGCTAATGATAGTAGGAAAAAAATTAGACAATAGTCCCTTACCAAAAACAATCGCAAAATTATTTTTCATATTAAATTTATTTATTGAAGCATCTTATAATCAAACATCAAAATCACACACATTTTACAATAAAATTAATAGTTTATCTAATAAATTAAACACCAACTTCTTTATATTTCATATTTATAAAATAATAAAAAAAGACCCTTCATCTATTAATCCAAATATATTACTTAGTAATAGCAATAAAATATATGATATACCTAATATAAATGATGCAGGTAATCCTCTCAATTATTATGAAGAAATATTAAATTATTTAAACTATAATATTTTAAAGCTAATGAAACACAAGCTAGTTAGTAAAAAAATAATTGCTAACGTGATTCAAGAAAGCTTTAATAGTTTGTCTAGTGCTACTATTCCCGATATTATTATTATTGAAGATTTTGAAAGTGGTACTTTATTTGAAACAAATTATAATTTGTTGGACACAAATAATAAAAGCTACAATTATATATTAGATTCTATAATATTAACAAATAAAGACCATTTTGACCCAAAAGCAAATAGTCATTTTGTAAGTGTGTTAACTATTAATAAAAAAAGTTATAAATATGATGGAAGCAGTACATCTAAATTAGAGCCTTTTAATTGGACAAAATTAATAAATAGCAATAAAGACTGGAGTTTCAAGGAAAAATCAATATATGAAGAAGAGTTATATAATTTTACAAAAGGCTACAAAATAATGTTTTACTATAGAAGCTAATTGGTAATTTATTTAATATTAAAAACTGTTTATTAATTCTATTTTTTCTATAGTTTTTTCTAAATTTGTTTTATTTAAATTTGTAAATAAATAATCAGTTTTTGGAGAGACTTCATTTTTTTTTATTTCTTTATAAATATTGTCTATTTTTGATACAATCGCTTCTATTTTTTCAGGATATTTTATAATAGCGCTATTTGTAGGGTTGTTTTCTATTAATAGTGCAAATGCAAAATATATAATATACTTTCTCTTTTTTTTAACGTTATTATTATATTTTATAGTAAATAATTCCAATAAACATTTTATTATTTTATATTTAATTTCACACTCATTAGCATTTGTATTACTATTATTTTCTGTGGATTCATTAATATTATGTTTTCTAGTATTAATTGATGGATCACTATAATATAGTAATACATCCCATATTATCCATATAATGTCGTGAGTATGTCCTTGTGGTGCAAAACTCCTATTTTCACAAGCACATTTTTTCTTCTTTTTTTTGCAAATATTTTCATATTCTATTATCCATTCAAACCAATAATACACATTAATCATATTTTTATTTATTAAATTATACACTAATTCATTAATAGGAATTATTAACTCTTTTGGGTCATCATCTTTTAATACATATTCTATATAACTTACGTTAGGTGCTTTAAATTTTTCACTCATAGATGCAATATCAAAAGATTCGTGCTTATTTAGTTTAATATCACATATAACATTTTTCTTTAATGAAAAACATAATACACACATTATTTCGCAAAATAATTTTCTTATTTTCTCATTATTTCTCAAAGCATATATGTTTTGACCATAACCATTATTTATTAGTGTTTCAAAATTATTATAACGCATATTTAAATATAATGCGAGTTTAGGATTACCATTATGTATATATTTGTATACATAATATAAAATAATATCCCATAATTCTAAAAAATGTCCACTACATATAAACTCCGCGCTCCAATAGCACGCATTTTCTATTTTTTCATCACATAAACTTTGTATTAGCTCATAGCGTGCTTTTGATTTTTGAAATTTTGAAAATGTAATATTTCTAAAACTTGTGCGTACATCGTTTATTAAGCAATTTTCCATAGCACTTTAACTAAATAGACTATTTAATTAAAGTAACGTTAATATTTTTATAAAAAAAACATAATACATACTATTTAAACTTTAATAATGTATTAAAAATATAATATATTATTAATAATATAATGAATACTATTAAGCAATTTAAAATAGTTAAACTAATTAATGAATCTTATAATGATTTTATAAGATTGAGTTTATTACATAAACTATTTTTAATTTTACTAATAATAGTATTTTATCTTTTGCTAAATAATCATACAAATATTTATGAGAATTATGAAGACATGACATCTGGAAATAAATTTGAAAGTAAATATGATGATGCTATTTACGATGCTTTTTATGCTAAATATTATGATGCTTTACATGGTAATAAAGAATGTGCTATTGAGCAGTTAAAAATAATAGTATATTATGCTAAAAATATTAAGTTTGTGAAACTGTTAGATATAGGTTGCGGAACAGGATATCACGTACATATGTTAACTAAAATGAAATATGATGTTACTGGTTTAGATAAATCACGGGCTATGATAGAAAAAGCCAAAATGAAGTATAAAAACTCTTCGTTCGTAGTTGGAGATTTTTTACAAAACAATTTATTTGATTATAATAGTTTTACACATTTAATATGTTTAAATAAAACGTTTTATTGTTTTATTGATAAAAGGCTATTTTTTGAAAAAAGTCACTTATTATTAAATGCTGATGGAATACTTATAATACACATATTAAATAGGAGTAGTTTTAAACCATATGTTGTATCTAAAAATGATAACACAGTAGTATATAACAGCGAAAATGATATTGACAAAAAAACACCACTAATAAGTATTGTTAAAATTAATAAAACATTAGAATATATTTCAGAGTATAATGTATTAAACACTAATAATGAAGACATTAATAATGAAGAAGAATCACCTTTTTCTTGTTATAATGAAAAATTTATAAATGTAAATACAAATACTGTGCGAAAACATACAATTAATTTATATATTCCTACAATTGATGAAATAATAGAAATGGCAAAAGCAAAAGGTTTTATTGTTAAAGATCAAAAACCATTAAAAACACTTGGAATAAATAGTGAATTTTTATTAATATTAAAAAAGAATTTATGAAAGAATTATATTGGAGGAGTAGTTATTCCATTTGAGGGTTCTGATGGTGGTGAAGGGCCTATAATATTTATAGCTACCATAGTAAAAGTAAAAGTTGAACCATTACTTAATCCAGTAAATAGTGCAGAAGTTAATGAACCTGATACATCTAATGGAGTACCTGTATTACAAGTTATTGTATACTTGATTATAACAGAACCACCATTATATGGGGGGGTCCAAGTTATAGCAGCTGCATTATTACCGGATAACTCTGCGAATACATTTGTTGGTGCATCTGGAACAGATGCCGGAGTAGTTATTCCATTTGAAGGTGCTGATGCAGGTGAAGGGCCTATACTATTTATAGCTACCATAGTAAAAGTAAAAGTTGAACCATTACTTAATCCAGTAAATAGTGCAGAAGTTACTGAACCTGATACATCTAATGGAGTACCTGTATTACAAGTTATTGTATACTTGATTATAACAGAACCACCATTAAACGGGGGATTCCAAGTTATAGTAGCTGCATTATTTCCAGATAACTCTGCTAATACATTTGTTGGTGCATTTGGAACAGACAAAATAGTTATTTCATTTGAGCGTGCTGATTGTGGCGAAGTGCCTATCCTATTTATAGCTACCATAGTAAAAGTAAAAGTTCTACTATTACTTAATCCAGTAAATAGTGCAGAAGTTAATGAACCTGATACATTTAGTGTAAAACCTGAACTACAAGTTATTATATAGCTAGTTATAATAGAACCACCATTATTTATTGATCCATTTCTATTTATTGGAGCATCCCAAGTTATAACAGCCGCATTATTGCCTGATAAAGTTGCTACTACGTTTGTTGGTGCACCAGGAATAGAAAGAGGTATTGTATTTGCTACACCAGCTGATACTAATCTAAATTTTTGCACTCTTGTTCCATAATCTCCAGTATTTAATGGTTTTCCTGCACTTAATAAATTTCCTCTAAACCTGTTTCTTCTTCCAGACATATTAATATTATATTAGATTTTAATATAATATTAATGTTTTTTGAATTTTTAAATTAATATGAAATTAAAATAATTTCATACCCATATTTTTTAAATTTTTGAAAAAATTAAATTGCTTAATTTTGGCTTTTTGTGTATTGGGTGCAAATTTATTTTCTACTTTATTTTCTACTTTATTTTCTACTTTATTTTTTACTTTAGCCGCAAGCACAATAGGTAAATTGTCATATTGTGATAATATATAATTGTCATATGTCATTATTGAATCACCTAATTCTTTATAAATTGCTATGTTATTTTTAGGTTCAGTTAAATAATCGTTTATTATGGTTTGTGATAATGGTTTTACTACAACTTCTGGTGCAACTTCTATTGAAACTTCTGTTAATACTTCTTCTGGTGCAACTTCTGGAACAACTTCTGGTACAACTTCTGATGCAACTTCTGGCACAACTTCTGGTACAATTTCTGGCACAACTTCTATTGAAACTTCTGTCAAAACTTCTGATGCAACTTCTGATACAACTTCTGGTGCAACTTCTGTCAAAACTTCTTCTAGTGGTTCTGGCACAACTTCTGATACAACTTCTGTTAATACTTCTGATGCAACTTTTGGTGCAACTTCTGTTGCAACTTCTGGTGCAACTTCTGGCACAACTTCTGGTGCAACTTCTGGTGCAACTTCTGGTGCAACTTCTGATACAACTTCTGTCAAAACTTCTGTTGCAACTTCTGTCAAAACTTCTTCTAGTGGTTCTAGCACAACTTCTGATACAACTTCTGGTGCAACTTCTGTTAATACTTCTTCTGCTGGTTCTGGTACAAGTTCTGGCACAACTTCTGTTAATACTTCTTCTAGTGGTTCTGGTGCAACTTCAGGCACAACTTCTGTTAATACTTCTTCTAGTGGTTCTGGTATAACTTCTTGCACAACTTCTGTTGCAACTTCTGGCACAACTTCTGGTGCAACTTCTGATACAACTTCTGTCAAAACTTCTTCTAGTGGTTCTGGTATAACTTCTTGCACAACTTCTGTTGCAACTTCTGGCACAACTTCTGATACAACTTCTGGTGCAACTTCTGTCAAAACTTCTTCTAGTGGTTCTGGCACAACTTCTGGCACAACTTCTGTTAATACTTCTGTTGCAACTTCTGGTGCAACTTCTGGCACAACTTCTGTTAATACTTCTGGTGCAACTTCTGGTGCAACTTCTATTGAAACTTCAGGCACAACTTCAGGCACAACTTCTGGTGCAACTTCAGGCACAACTTCTATTGAAACTTCTGGTGCAACTTCTGGTGCAACTTCTATTGAAACTTCTGGCACAACTTCTGGTGCAACTTCTTCTAGTGGTTCTGGCACAACTTCAGGCACAACTTCTGGTGCAACTTCTGGTGCAACTTCT